>ERZ761602.7051-NODE-7051-length-12145-cov-8.901654_pt1 | contig 12145 bp, 8 predicted proteins | sample MGYA00512165_ERZ761602 | MGnify/ENA primary metagenome ERZ761602 (study PRJEB28899, sample SAMN02445085) | bioreactor sludge metagenome | biome: EBPR sludge; isolation source: Thorneside wastewater treatment plant | place: Australia: Brisbane, Thorneside... | reverse complement strand
GGGCGGGTGGGCGTGCAGGACGACCCCGATGTCGGGGCGGGCGCGGTAGGCGCCGAGGTGCAGGCTCAGCTCGCTGAAGGCCCGCCGGGTGCCCTCGACCACGGCGCCCTGCCCGTCGACGACGATCAGGGACTCCAGGCCGACGTCGGCCTTGCTGACGGCGGTCGGCGAGCAGAGGACCCGCAGCGCCTCGTCGCCGGGCAGGTCCAGCCGGGCGGAGAGGTTGCCGTCGTGGTTGGCGACCCAGCCGCGGGAGTGCAGCGCCTGGCTGGTGCGAACCAGCTCCCGACGGAGGGTCTCGATGCGGGCTGGGTCCATTCTGCCGCTCCCTGGTGCCCCCCCCCGCTAGCACGCGCCGCTCGCCCGCGCCGCCCCACTGCCGGCCTCGACCCGACCGGCCGCCCCCTCCCGGCCCGTTTCTGCTAAACATGCGCGGCAGGCGAGGGAGAGCGCGTGGCGCGGAGTGTAGCCATCCTGGGAGGCGGGGTCGCCGGCTTGACCTCTGCCTACCACCTGATCGAGCTCTGGCAGAGCGCCGGGCGGGTCCACGATCCGCTGACGATCCACCTGGTCTCGCCGCTGGTCCCCACCGGGGGCGATGGCAGCGGCCTGGGCGGGAAGGCGATGAGCCGCAGCTACGTGGGCCCCGCGGACGCCTGGGGCAACCCGCGCGCGCCGATCTACGGGCCGATGATGCCCCACAAGGGCACCGTGCCGCACGGCTACCACGTGCTCTGGGCCTACCCGAACCTGCGGCGTCTCCTGGGCGACGGAGCCCCGGACGAGCCCTCCCCTCCCCTGGACGGCGGCCTGCTCCGCCCGCGCGGCGGGGCCGGGGTGCTCTCGGTCTTCCAGGGCCGGGTGGACGACCCCGCGCCCGGAGGTCCCGGCATCGCCCTGATGGGCCTCTCCGACCCCGACCGGCCCGAGACGGCCTGGCTCCCGGTGACGCAGGCCCTCTTCCGGCTCAAGGACACCCGCTTCCTCTCCTCCTTCGCCGGGCCCTTCCGCGCGCTCTTCGGGCAGCTCTCCGAGGGGGTCGACCCCCTCTTCTTCGCCGATCTCTTCTACGCCCACGAGGTCGACCTGGAGATGCGGCTGGCCTTGATCGGGGCCAGCCTGATGGCGCGACGCACCAACCCCGAGCTCGCCACGGTCGAGGTCGACGGGGTCGAGAAGCACCTGTGGGAGATCGAGTACGACGCCTGGCTGCGCATCGTCACCCGGCGCTGGGGAGGGGACGCCCTGGCCCGCCTGGATCCGCCGGCCCTGGGACGCCTGCGCGCCGAGCTGCAGGCCCGGGCCTGGCTATTGGAGGTCCAGGTCGAGGGAGAGCAGCGGCGGAGCTGGAAGGATCGGCTGGCCTCGGCCCTGCTGCCCGGCCGGGCGGCGGCCACCTGGGAGGACGCGCGCCTGGTCGCCTTCGAGACGGAGCGCATCCTGCGCGAGGTGCCCGCCGCGATCCACAACCTGCTGACCGGGCGCTACCCGGTCGGCGAGAGCCTGCACTTCCGCTTCGGCCCCGACGCCACCTTCACCAGCCCCTACTCCTACGACGCCGCCAGCGCGGTGCGCAGCCTCGCCTTCGTCTTCACCTCGCCCCGCTCGGCGCGGGTCTGGAGCCCCGATGGCGGGCAGATGCACCGCCTGTGGCTGCGGCTCTGGCAGCGGGTGCAGGCGGCGGCGGCGGCCAGCGGGGGCGCCGTGAGGCTGGAGGTCGTCGCCGGCCGGGCGACGGGCCTCGCCGAGGACGGTCAGGGGGGCATGGTCCTGGCGGTGGCCCCGATCGTCGGCCACTCCTTCCAGCCCAGCTCGGACCTGAGCTGGCCCCATGTGCCGACCCTGCGCCCCTGGGCCAGTAGCGCCGACCGCCCCGGCAGCCTCGAGGTGGACGCGATCCTCCCGGCCTTGGCGCCACCGGGCCTGCTGGCCCTGCTGTCGGACGAGGCCCCGGCCGCACAAGCCGCCTTGAAGCCGCTGACCCCTCACCACAACACCACCCTGGAGCTGGTGATCTGGCTGAAGGAGCGCATCGAGTACGACGAGGCCGCCCGCACCGGCCTGCGCCTCTCCAGCATCACCGGGCTGGAGGGAGGCTGGTGCCTGCTGGCCGACTACAGCCAGGGCCTCTGGTCGCCCGAGGCGCTGGCGGCCGAGGACCCCTTCGGCAGCGGCGACTTCCAGGGCTCGGTGCTGGAGAGCTGCGGCGGCTTCGACGACCTCTTCGCCTGCCTGGACCGCGAGGACGCCTACGGCTGGCCGGTCGAGGTCAAGCAAGCGATCGCCGACCTGCTGGGCCGCCCGGAGCACATCGAGGCCACCGACACCCGCCCCTGGCCCGCGGACGAGGCGGGCTGGCGCGGGCGCTGGGCGGACGGCCAGTGGACCGGCGAGCGCACCCGCTCCGCCGAGGGCATGGAGGACTGGTTCGTCGCCTCCCGCTGGCTGGCCTGGCAGTTCCTGCGGCAGCTCGCCTGCGTGCAGAGCCTGGGCCCCAAGGCGGTCCGACAGTTCGACCGGCTGGCCCGGCTGCTGGACCCCCGCGGGCAGGACCGCGCGGCCCTGCTGGACCCCCCCAAGGCCCTGCGGGAGCAGCTCCGCTACGTCGTGATGCGCAACGCCAAGCCTCGCAACCGCATCTTCAGCCCCTCGGCGGGCACCTGGCCCCTGCGGCACATCAGCGGCGCTCCCCTCCCCGGCTTGCCCCGGGTCTTCCCCGCCGGCGACTGGACCCGCAACGGCTGCGATGTGATCTGCATGGAGGGTGCGACCTTGTCGGGGATGCGGGCGGCGCGCGGCCTGTTCCAGGAGCTGACCGGCCATCCGGCCCCCGCCGGTGCGCCGCAGCCGATCCCGGTGATGCCGCGGGCGAGCTGGTACGACGGCCTGGACCCGCTCGCCCGCGGCCCCAAGGACGAGCAGAGCGCCGCCCAGGCCCTGGGAGTGAGGCGCTGACCCGGCCCGGGGCGCGAATCGGAGAGGCCTTCCTGGTGCGTCGCGCGCTGGGCGAGGGCACCTCCGCCGAGGTCTTCCACGCCATCGACGAGCGCGACGGGCTGGAGGTGGCGATCAAGCTCTTCCCGCGCACCGGGGTCAGCGAGGAGGAGTTTCGCCGCGAGGCCTCCATCGCCATGCGCAACGTCCACCCCAACCTGATCCGGCTGGTGGACGCCGGGGTGCAGGAGGGCCGCCCCTGGCTGGCCTTGGAGTACGTCGACGGCATCAACGGCCGGGCCCTGGTCCACCGCGAGGATCGCACCGTCGAGCTGGTGCTGGAGGTGATGCGGCAGGTGCTGGCGGGGCTGGACGCGATGCACGGCGCCGGCCTGGTGCACGGCGACGTCAAGCCGGAGAACGTCCTGGTGCAGGACCGGCATGTCCGGCTGGCCGACTTCGGGCGGACCCGCCTCGCCCACGTCCTCGCCGGCGGGCGCACCCACGCCGGCACCCCCGCCTATATGCACCCCAGCCTCTTCACCGGCGCCGCGCCCTCCGCGTCCACCGACTGCTTCGCCGCCTGGGTGATGGCCTACGAGCTGCTGACGGGGATGCGGCCCTGGACGCGCGCCGAGCTGGAGGGGACCCCCCACGCCCGCCTGCCCCCCCCCGATCCGCTGCCCGAACCCAGGCTCCAGGCGATGGTGATGGCCGGCCTGGAGGGGCGGCTGGCCGACGCCCGCAGCGGCTGGTTGGCCATCAGCCGCTTCCTGGCCGGTCGCGCCGACCTCCCTCGTCCGCGCCTGCTGCCTCCCCCGGTGCGGACCGAGGATGTGCGCCGGCTGATGAGCCTCGCCCGACGCGAGTCGAGCTGCGCACTGATCGGCCACCCCGACGTGACCCGCCCCATGCTGGAGGCCCTGGACCGGGCCTGGCGGCGGCAGGGGGGCACGGTGGTCTGGATGACGCCCGGCTGGCGGCGGGACCTGCCCCTGGCCGACGCGCTGAGCATGGCGGCGGATGTCGCGGAGAGCCTCAGCGGCCTGCACCTGGCCGAGATCGCCGCCGCGCTGGGCCCCCTGGCGCACCCCCTCGCCGCGGCGGTCCCGGCTACCCGCGCCTGGCTGCGGGCAGGCCCCTCGCGCAGCGATCGTCCCGAGCCCGAGCGGCTGGCGCTGGCCCTACGGCGCATGCTGGCCGCCTGCCCGCCGCCCGTGCTGGTCCTGACCCGGGCCTTCGAGCGCGTCGACGGGGCCAGCCGGCGCCTGCTGCGCGAGGTGGTGACCGAGGGCTCCGCCGCCCTGGTCGCGGCCAGCCCCGAGCACGCCCACGGCCTCGCCGCCGAGCTCTCGACCCCTCCCCTCCCCGACGAGCCTCAGGACGGCGCCGAGGCGCGGCTCTCCAAGGCCGCCCGTCAGCTCCTGGTCCAGGCCCGGGTCCTCGACCTCCCCCTGGACCGCACCCTGGCCCGCGCCGTGGGCCTCTCGACCCCCCAGGTCGTCGAGCTCGCTTGGGATCTGGAGGCCATCGGAGCGGCGCGCTGGACCGGCGAGGAGGTCCTGGCGAGGCCGGGGCCGATCCCGGGACCCGAGGCCTGCCGGTCGATCCAGAAGCAGGCCGCCGCGGCGCTGGACCCGCAGCGTGAGCCCTGGCTGGTGGCCCGCTACGCCCTGGGCGGACGTGACGAAGCGCGGCTGGCCGAGGTGGTCGAGCCGGCGATCGAGGCGGCCATGCAGCGCGCTCCCGACGAGGCGCTGCTGCTGTGCGCGGCGGATCCCCGACCGCCCACCGCCGCCCGGCTGCTGACCTGGTTCCGGGTCGCCCTGCTCGCCCGGGACATGGCCGCCGCCGACCTCGTCCTGGCCCGACTGCGAGCGGCGCCCGACCTCAGCGAGGTGGAGCTCGCCGAGGCCGAGGGCGAGCTGCACTTCCGCCGAGGCGAGACCCAGCGGGCGATCGCCGCCTACGAGCGCGCCGCCCGAGCCTTGGGGCGCCCCGTGCCCAGCGGGCTGCTGGGGGTCCTCCACGATTTGCGGGGCCTCGTCCAGGTCCTGCGCTGCCGCCTGCCCCGCCCCGCCCCCGATGCTCGCCTCGGGCGGGTCTTCGAGGCCCTCTACGATCTGCGCTTCAGCCAGGACCACGCCTGGCTGCTGCGCCTGCACCGGCTCTGGCTGCAGGCGGCGCCCGAGGACACCCGGGCCCTGGCGGTCGAGGTGCTCTGGCGCCAGCTCCTGGGCAGGCGAGAGGCCGCCGAAGCGCTGCAGGCCTCGCTCAGCGAGAAGATCCGGGAGGACGAGGACCCGGTCGGGGCGGCCGTGCTGCTGATGCACCGCTCGATGGCCCGGCTGCTGCGCGGCGAGACCCAGGCCGCCTTCAGCGACGGCGTCGACGCCGCCACCCGCCTGCTGCGGGCCGGCGATCCCTACTACGCCGCCCTGGCCGCCACCCTGCCGACCACCTGCGCCATCCACGTCGCCGGCGCGGGCACCCTGGCGCGCATCCACCACGACCTGGTAGCCCTGGTCGAGGCCACCGGCGACGAGCGCACCGCCCGCTGGGCCGACGGCATCGACGCCGTCTTGCGCTGGCAGCAGGGCGATGCCCAGGGGGCGATGGAGCACTGCCGCCGCTGGGCCGACCAGGCCGGAAAACGAGACGACCCCAGCGAGGCCCTGGCCCGGCGTTTCCTGGCCGAGCTGCACCTGGAGCGAGGCGCCTACCAGCCGGCCTTGCAGGAGCTGGAGCAGGCTGATCGGGTCGCGAAGCGCCTGCATGTGCGAATGGACTACACCGACGCGCGCGTCATCACCCTGCTGATCGCCGACGCCCAGGCCCGCATGGCCGGTCAGGCCGGCATCTCCGGTCGCCGGGCCACCGAACGCCGCATGCGCGCGCTCGTCGGGCGCTTCCCTCGCTGGGAGCCGCGCTCCCTGGTCGCCCTGGCCATGCAGCAGCTCGCCGACGGCCAGCCCGACCGCGCGCGCGCCCTCTTCGCCGCCTCCACCCGGGGTGCGCTGGATCGCGGCCAGGCCGTCGATGCGTGGTGGGCCTTGCACCTGCGATCCCGCGCCCTGCATGATGAGGAAGCCGCCGCCGCCGCAGCCTCCCTCGCCAACGCCCACAACCTGCACAAAGGCGCCCAGGAGCCGAGCCCTGGCACGGGGGGATCCTGATGTCTTGGCCAAGACGCGGAACAGGGATATGGCCAACTTGACCATTTTGACCAGGAGTTGCGCCATCACCAAGACCATGTCGGCAGCCGATGCCAAGGCCCACTTCGCAGAGTGCTTGAGCTCTGCCGAGCCCGGTACTCCCGTGATCATCACCCGATACGGCAAGGTGGTGGCGGCCATCGTCTCCGCCGACGAGCTCGATCAGCTCGAGCGACTGCGTCGAGCTGGCCCAGAAGCGGGCTTGGGTGGCCTTGTAGGACTGTTTGACGACGGGGACGAGCTCGCAGACGCGCTCAAGGCGACGTCGAGCGCCGACAGCAAGCCAGTACTGGAGCTGCCATAGTGGCCTTCCTGTTCGACACCAACGCGATCTCCGAGCTGTTCCGGCGAGAACCGAACACAGACTTCGTAGCCTGGGTGGGCAGATTGCCCCGGGAAGAGCAATTCACCAGCGTCGTGGTCGTGGCCGAGCTGTTGGCAGGTGCTGAGGCTTCGCCTGCGCCCGCAAAGTGGTGCAAACGTATCCATGAGGCAGTGCTGCCACGGATCACGGTGCTGCCAATGGACCTTGAAGTGGCAGCCGAGTTCGGTCGAGTCAAGGCCAGACTGACCCGCCAGGGAACCCCCATTGGAGACACCGACTCCTTCATCGCCGCTACGGCGGTTCGGTACGACCTGACCATGGTCACGGCCAACCTCAACAACATGAGCCAGGTGAGCGGTCTCCGGCTGCATCCCTTCGAACCGGGGGCCCGGTAATTGGAGAGGGCCCTCCTCCTCTCGACGCCGCCGCCCTCGCCAGGCCCACATTCTGTATAAAGGCGCTCAGGAGTACTCCCCCGATGCACGCCGATCCTGACCTCGCCCTGGCCGACGCGCTGCTGGGCGACACCCTCGATCTCCCGGTCCAACGATCTCGCCGCATTGCCGGCCTGTACGCCGCGCTGTACCTGGAGGACCCGCTGCTTCACCAGTGGGGAGGCCTGGCGGCCTTCGTCGCCCGCCACATCCACCTGGCGATGGAGAGCGCCGAGGGTCTGTACGAGGGCTTCGTCTCTCAGGGGAATCTGGACATCTACCGCGCGACCATGCCGGCCTTTCTGCGCTTTCGCAGGCGGAACGACGAGACGGGCCCCTTGCGGAGAGGGTTCGGACTGCTGCTGAGGGCCGATGGTGTCGCCGCCCAGGACCCGACCTTCGCGCGCCGGATCGCCCACCGCGGCCTGAGCCTGCTCACCGAGACCGAGCAGCGCGAGATCGTCCAGCCCGCCTACGATCGGCTGGGTCCGATCCAGGCCCGCCTGCTGGCCCCGCTGCTGCGTTTCCGGCTGGGCTGGGACACGGCCTGCCCGGTGATCGACTTCGACGGATCCGACCCGCGTGAGGCGGAACAGCGGCTGCACTGGGCCAATGACGAGGTGCTGCCTCGCTGGCAGCGCGAGCACCTGGAGCGGCCGGAGCGGCTGCGGGCCGACCTGGACCGCGTGCGGCGCTGGGCGGGGGTGCGGATGGAGGATCTGCCCGCGGTGGGTGGCGGGAGTCGACCGGGGGCGATGGGCTGAGCTCGGCGGCGGGAGCGGGAGGTTCAGGGCAGGAAGCTGAGGTCGGGGTCCAGGCCGAGGTCGAACTCGGCGTGTGGACCGGCTATCTGAACGGTGCCGGTCGTGCCCTCTATGGACCCAATCATATCAAAGCTGATCGCCAGGTCGGAAAGTGGGCCAAGCAGCCATGGCCTCGCCCGCCAGTCATCGTCACTGATTAGGGAGCGCTTCGCGGTGTTGTCCATTGACTCGGCCAGGTGGTCACTGGCGACATGCAGGGAGGCCCGGTTCTCCTCCCAGACGAAGCCCGTCGAACCCAAGGTCGCGTCGCCCATCACGAACATGTCGACAAGCCCCCCAATATGATTCCCAGAGGTTTCCGACCGGATGTCGACGAGGACGGAATGGAAACGCATGGCGTCCCCAGCATAAGCACCGTCCATCAGGGTTGCGCACCCATCAAGATCGTCGTCGATGAAGCGAATGTGATCCACGACGGTCCCAAGACCCAGGGTCAGTGCCCAGACCGCGGATTCGGAGAGGTACCTGTATTCGTGGGGGGTCTCTGTTTCCAGCGACCACATGAGGGTCCCATCGAGCGAGTCAAGCACGTCCAGCACTTCGAGAGGAGAGAACCCGAACGGGCCCGAGTCGTCGAGCGCCAAACCCGCAACGGGTTCAATGGAGCACGCCCACCAGCGGTCGCTGTCGCCATGTGGTTTCGGACTGCATGCCAGAAGAGCGAGTATCAGCATGATGAAGCTCCGCTAGGAGGTGCTAAGAATCCAGGAGCGATACTTTCGAACCTTAGGTCCCATAACCTTGCTGATCGAGCTCCGCCTCATGGACCAGATTGAAACTACCACGCCCGTTTCGCCGCTGTCGCATCGGTCGTCCCCGCAGTAGTAGATGGGTGAACCGGAGTGTGACTGACCACCATCTATCTCCCATCTGTGACTGGCGTGGTGCGATTTGGTTGAGATGGGACCCATCGCATGGGTCAGGAACCGGGACATAGAATCGACCCAACTTACCGCGGTCGTCTCGTTGGAGGCGCACTCGGGTGCGTGCTTGGGGTGAGCAATGTTGTGCATCTGGAAATCACGCAGGACCTTATCCTTCGCCCTCGAAAGCCACATCGTGGTATGGGAGCGATCGACTTTGAAGGCGTGTCCAACGACCACAACCGCGATATCCTTCTTTGGGAGTTTCCACCACTTGGAGGGTCGAGACAGGTCAGGCGGAAAACGGTCCGCATTTACACATCCTGCATCGGCATATGCATTTCCCTGCGTACAGATATTCACGGTGCTCGGCAGATCTTCTACGCGAGTTTCTTCGTCTCCAATGCAGTGTGCTGCAGTCAAGACTGCATAGCGGTCGAACCAAACTCCTCCACAGCCTCCACCCGGAACCAGTGCAGAAGCCTTCTGCCGTTCGGTCAAGGTGTCGTACCGCTCGCGATCGTCCGCGCCAAATCGCCAGTATTCAAGACCGTCGCATGCGTACCACGTATACGTGTGCGACGAAGGCGTGGCAAAGCCTCCCTCCTCCTCCACCCACTCGGTCCCCTCCTCTGCTTCAGGCTCGTCGATACCCGTGGCCAGCCGCATTGCATGGTCGTACTCGGCCACCCGCCGGCCCAGCGCGCGCTCGTCCAGGTCCACCGCTACCCACTCCCCGCCCTTGGAGTCGGACCACTGCGCGCCGATGATCTGCGCCCGTGCGCTGTTGTCTTCGTAGCCCTGGAAACCGTCGACCCACTGAGGCCCGCCGCGCCTGGCCTTGGACTCGCCCCGGCGGACCTGACCCAGGTACTCGTAGAGCACCGGGCCGCGCCAGCGCTTCTCCCCGACCGCCACGCCGTCATTCCGCCACGTGGCCGAGGTCCCATCCGCATATTCAACCTGCTGCTGCGGCGGAGCGCCCTCGTCCCCGCTGGGGCGGGACACATCGAGCACGAAACCCGCCGGATCCACGGTAGACCCGGGTCGCACCCCCGGTTGCTCCATGGGGGGGCCTTGGAACCTGAGCAGGGTCTGGCGCATGCCCTCCTGGGCCGCGGGCGGCGCGTAGAGGGCCTCCATCACCTCGATTGGTCGAAGAGCGACCGGCCGCTGGTGCTCCAGCTCTTCACGGAGGACCGCGTTGAAGGTCTCCCACACGAGTCGGCGGCCCGGATCGAGACCCTCCTGCACGGAGGAACCGACGGCTATCGGTTGGGAGGCGAGCGAGGAGATCGCGCCGTTCATGGTGGATCCTATACCCGGCGAATGCCGACCGCGGCAGAGATGGTGCCCTGGCCTTGACCACCCGTGCTGAGCTGGTAGCCGATCCCGAGCTGAACCAGCATGTTCGCGCCCAGCGAGATGGCGAGGTCGCCGGTGTTGACATCGCCCGCGCCGTAGGGCGCGTTGGCGTCGGTGACGTTGGCCCAGGCGCTGGGGTTGGCCTTGTCGGTGGCCACGGTCCGGTAGACCAGGCGGTACTGAAGCGGTCCAGTCAGGTTGGTGAGCAAGGAGATGAGCTTGACCTCGTCCACGAGGAGCCGGACCAGCCAATCGGTGACCACGATGTAGCGCATCGCGGTGGTGGAGCTGTCGAGCTGCCAGGAGCCCGCCCCGACCAGCTCGCCACATCGGACGTAGGCGACATCAAGCCCCAGGTCGCCGGAAGACTGGCTCTGCCCGTTGGCATATCGGTAGGCGAGCCCCCAGCGCACGAAGGCAGCGGGCTCGGTGTCGCCGGAGATGTCCAGGACGGTGCTGTTGCTGTCCAGGACACCTGCGGTCGGCGAGAGCACTGAGCCCAGGAGGGTGGGAGCATCAGGATCGTCGGTACGAACCTTCGCAACCTGTTGAGCAACCTGGCACTCAAAGTCGTCGGAAGAGCAGGCGCGCCCGACGACTGTGGCCATGATGGTGTCCAAGCCCACGCAGGACATCCAGCCGGTGTACCACTCGTAGGCGAAGATTGGGGTAGTGCCGTTCAGCCGCTTGAAGGTCTGGCTGGTGCTGCCTCCGCAAGACATGTCGTGCTCCGCGAAATCAGGGGACCGGAACTTGACACCCGACTGCCGGGAGACGACACGCACCCTACCCTACCCTCGCCCTGTCAATGCCTGATCGGCAATGACACACAAACGTCACATATTCGTCACAAGCCAGCAACCCAGCCCCGGCCCGAATGCTGGCCCCTCTGCTGCGCTTTCGGCTGGGATGGGACACCGCCTCGCCCGTGATCGACTTCGACGGCACCGACCCCCGCGAGGCTGCACAGCGCCTGCACTGGGCCAACGACGAGGTTCTGCCCCGCTGGCAGCGCGAGCACCTGGAGCGGCCGGAGAGGCTGCGGGCCGACCTGGAGCGGGTGCGGCGCTGGGCGGGGGTGAGGCCGGAGGACCTGCCGGCGGTCGGCGGGGGGAGCCGGCCGGGGGCGATGGGCTGAGGGAGACGGGGGACTGACCCGAACCAGGCACCTCGTCTTTGTGTCTTTGCGTCTTCGTGGTTTCAAGTTCGGGCAAGCCAGGCGGGCTCAACACCACAAAGGCTCAAAGGCACGAAGACCGTCGGGGCGGGCCAGCTTCGGTGGAAGGCCAGGCGCAGGCGAGACGTCGACCTGGTCGACGATGCTGAGCACGACCTGGCCTAGGGAGCTGGCCAGACCCGCATCCAGCTCGAGAGCTGCGCGTCGATGAAGTGGCTTCGAACCGTACCTCCTTCGGAGTAGACGCCGGCCGGAGCGATGACCTCGGCGCAGAGGCCGCCATCGTAGTCCGTGTTGAGGCCGAAGTCATTCAACAGTGGCAGCCGCAAGAGGTCCCGCACCCCGTCGTGCTCGAACACAAAGCAGTTGTAGTCGCTACCGCAGTTCGTGCTCGACAGGGAGATGAGCTCTCCCGCCTCATGAACCAACTGGCTGCGATACTCGGTGTAGTGGGCTGTGCTGGCACCCAGGTGGCGGGCGGGCACCGGGTTGCCGCTGCTCGTTACGGTCCAGGACCCGACGTCGACAAGCAGCGTGCCGCCAAAGCCGTAGCCTCCTTGGTAGCCCCCTGCCGCGAACGTCACGGTGTCGCCCACCTCGGCCTCGCCCTCGACGTTCACCATCAAGGCACCCACGCCGTCGGAAACATAGTATCGCGAGATGTAGTCCCACCGGGGTTCGTAGCCGATTGCGATCACCGTTGCGTCAAAGATGATCGTCGAGGAGCCCCAGCTTCCCGACCCAGAGTCGCCCCGGTCAAGGAAGACACCCATGTTCGCGTCGTAGCCAGGGTCGAAGGGCGTATGGGTCAGAAGATCAGCGGGGACTGCACCCGTCCACACATCCGTCGGAGTACACGGGCCCGTCTCGCCGTAGTCCACGTCGGTGTCGGTGTCCGTGTCCGTGTCCGTGTCCGTGTCGGTGTCGGTGTCCGTGTCCGTGTCCGTGTCGGTGTCGGTGTCCGTGTCGGTGTCCGTGTCCGTGTCGGTGTCCGTGTCGGTGTCGGTG
>ERZ761602.7050-NODE-7050-length-12145-cov-11.008189_pt1 | contig 12145 bp, 11 predicted proteins | sample MGYA00512165_ERZ761602 | MGnify/ENA primary metagenome ERZ761602 (study PRJEB28899, sample SAMN02445085) | bioreactor sludge metagenome | biome: EBPR sludge; isolation source: Thorneside wastewater treatment plant | place: Australia: Brisbane, Thorneside... | reverse complement strand
TCGCTCCATCGGTGATGATGTTGTTGCGGATGATAATGTTCTCGCCCTTTTCAATGAAGATCGGCGACGCGGCCGATGCGTAATTCTGCACCACGTTGTTGCGGCCGGTGAACTGGTAGTCGGGATGTGCTCCGCGTATCTCGAGGCCCTCGATCACGATGAACCGAGGCATCGTGTCGGCAGGAATATTTGCCCCGCCGATCTTGATCACGCCCCGCTGTTCGCTCCAAAAGTTCAGGTTTGCGGGTGTCGTCGCGTTGACTCCGCTGATCACCGGCAACTCACCATTTGGGCCCGGAACGCCGGTTACGGTTATCGGTTGGTCGGCGGTCCCTTGGCGGCAGATCACCCACTTTTCGCGGTACGGTTCGGGCCGCCAATGGATCCGCACGATGTCGCCGGGCTGAAGAGTTGCCCATGGCACGTCTGCAATGTCGTTCATGGCCGGATCATCTGGCCTAACATCATAAACCGCCGCGTGCGACGTAGCTATCGCTAAGAACAATAGAAATGCCAGGAAGAACGTTCTACGCATATTCAGGTTTCGAAGACTCGGCGAGGGCAGGGAAACAAAAAACCGGGGAATGAAGGGGAAACCCTATTATATAAAGAGTTCAATTGCGGGCAAAATTCTAGTCCGGCCAAAGAAAAAAGAGGCCGGAGCCTCTTTTCTACAGGATCGGTGGAAGAAACTGCTAGTTTACCCAAACGCCGATCTTCTTATTGACGATGTCGCCGACGCTGATGTTCGGATTCTCGGTTCGTGCCTTGCGGACGAACTCGGCATCGACCTTAAAGATACGGAGTTTGACGACTTCTTCGGGATCAAGGTTGGTCAGCCCTTCATTCCGGAGCGAGTTGAGATACTCGGGCGTGACCTTAAAGATGCTGTACTTCACAAGGTGCTCGAAGTTGTCCGCTCCGAAGCCCATGTCCTTGATGCCGCGGACGAACTCGGCATCGATCTTGAAGATGCGAGCCTTGACGAGGTCGTCCATCGAGAGGTTTGGGAATCCGGTCGCCTTCATCTCGGCCATGAACTTGCCATCGATCTTAAAGATGGCGGCCTTGAAAAGATCATCGAGTCCCAGTTTGCCGAAATTTGCCGCGGCAAGGTCGTCGGCAAGTGCGGTCGTCACGTTCAACATCGCGGCCATGAACAGCTTTTCCTCAAGGCTCGACTCACGCTTCGAATTTCCGTCCGAATCAAGGTCGAAGCCGCGTGCTCGAAGCCCATCGGCAAACGCGTAGTTCGGCGCGAAGCGATAGGTTCCGCTGCCCTTGCCGTCCGTAAACGTACCCTCGCATTGTATCGTCCCGGCTTCGCGTGCGAGCGAGAAATTAACGCTTCCGTTCTGCAGGGAACCTGAACTAAGGCCGCTGAGTTCCGAAATGTCGTATGTCGAACCGTTCTGATACTTGCCGCCGCGTTCGCCTTTGCGTTCAAAGGAAAGGTTGATCTTGCCGGAAGCGGCGTCCTTTACCTTCGCCGACCAGTTTCCCGAAACCGTATCCTGTGCGGCAATGATCCAATTGCCGAAAATGATGATGATAAAAAGTGCGGCCGCCCGGCCAAAATAAGTAGAAAAATGCTGCATTAGTGCCTCCAGATGAAATGTTTGTTGCCCGCAGGGGGTGTTCAACGGAGAAACACCGAGGGTGATCGATTTGTGACACACGAGAACTATGAAAAGAAAAAAGCCGGCCATTTCGACCGGCTTTCATCGAGATCAATACTAGCTCTACTAGTTCCTGCGGCGAGTGCTCGGGCGGGTGGACCGCTGCGGCGTGATGTTCTTATCGGCCTTTAGTGCCTCGATAAGTCCCGCGGCGTCTGCTTTATAGCGGTGGCCTGCCGGAGCCGCTTCCGCAAACTTCTGAAGCAGGTTGGCCCCTTCCTGAAGCTGAGCGTCGTTACCGTTCAGATAGCCCGCGTTAACAAGGCTGAGTCCCGCACCGGCCATCGCATCAACGTTATCCGGAGCAGCTTCAAGCACGACCTTGTAGGCCGTTATCGCATTATCGGCATCGCCAGCAACACGATAATAGTCGGCGAGGATCAGTTGTGTCTCAAGCTTGCGTTTTGCGTCAACCTCGGCAGCAAGGTTCGCATCAAGAAGTGCCTTGACCGATTCCGCCGACTCGGGAACCGCCTGTTCAGTTCGGACCATCAGGCTGATCGCCTCACGTGAACCATCGAGCGTCTGCTTCTTGAACTGTGCGACGACGTTCTCATCCGACGCAGTCGCCTTGGCAGAAAGGTCCCATGCCTTGCGGTAGGAATCGACCGAGTCAGCAAAGTCCTGCTTGACCTTTGCCATCGCCGGGGCCTTCTCGGCCGCCGGCTTATTCGCGTTCTCATTGAACGTTAAGACCGCTCGCTGGCGAAGCGAAAGAGCCTTGTTGTTCAAGAAAAGCGGGGCTGCACCGACGAACTCAGGATCGGTCTGATAGCCTTCGTCAAATTTCGCAATAGCGAGGTCATAGTTCTTTGCCGAATAGGCATCGCTGCCTTCCTTTAGCGTCCGCTGACGAACCTCATTGCCCGTCTTGGCGCGTGCGTTCGCGGCCTCGACCTCTTTCCGCTTTGCTTCGAACTCGGCCTGCTCCTTTTCGAGCTGTTTACGCTGCTCGGCGCTCATTTCGGCCGTCGGGGCCGGGCCGGCCTGTGAGGCTGCAGCACGGACCTCTTCCTCGGTCAGAATGCGGCCGTCACCGGGCGAGACGACGATCTCGATATTCTCCATTCCGGGTCGAACATCCGGAAGATACTTCGGCGAAATGCCGGGGCCGCCGACCGCAAGGATCAGCCGTGCTCCGAAAAGCACTCCGGCGAAGGTGAATTCGCCGCGGCGATTCGTCTTGGCCGATGGAAGCTTACCTTTCGAGATATCCGAACGATATGCCTCTACAACGACATCGACCGCCGGGGCCTTCGTGCCGTCCGGTTGTTCGATGACGATCTTGCCGCGTACCGGTGCCGTTTGGCCAAAGGCCGTAAAACCAAGCGAGAGAACGAAGGCCGCAGCGGCCATCGAACCAAAAAACTTTCTCTTGAACATAGCGATTTCTCCGATCTATTGGTCCTGATTCCTTCAGATCGCAGGACTAGGATGCAGAACCCGAGATTTGGGTTTATATTGGATTAAAGTTTACCCGAAAACTATCGGATTTTCGAGAAGATCGGGATGAAAGGTGCGGGAAACCTAAAAAATTCGGGCCGCAGGTTCAACAGGCGACCTTGCAGCCGTTGTTTTGATGAAGATGACGAGCCGTATTTTCAATTTCAGTGCCGGGCCGGCCGTAATGCCCGAACCCGTGCTTGAGCGGGCTCGGGAAGAGCTTCTCTCGCTCGGCGGAGCCGGCATGGGCGTGATGGAAATGAGCCACCGCTCGCCGGAATTCGAGAGCGTTCTCCACAAGGCGGAAGCGGGAATTCGAGAACTTTTGGGCCTGCCGGCGAATTACCGTGTGCTCTTCACCTATGGCGGTGCGACGATGCAGTTCTCGATGGTGCCGATGAACCTGTTGGCCGGCGGCCACGCCGACTACATCACCACCGGAGCCTGGAGCGAGAAGGCGATCGCGGAGGCCCGCCGTTTCGCCCGGGTGAACGAGATCTTCTCGACGAAGGGATCGGGTTTCCGCTCGGTACCGGCAGATGAAGATATTGTCGTTTCCGCCGGTGCGGCCTATGTTCATTACTGCTCAAACGAAACCATCGACGGCGTCGAGTTTCATTTCGACCTGGACACAGGCGGCATACCGGCGGTTTGCGATGCTTCATCGAACATTCTTTCGCGGCCGATAGACGTTTCGAAATATGCGTTGATCTATGCCGGCGCCCAGAAGAACATCGGCCCGAGCGGCGTTACGGTCGTCATTATCCGCGAGGACATGCTCGAACGTATCCCGGATGGCCTGCCGTTGCTGCTTGATTACCGCACGTATGCTAGTGCGGACTCGATGCCAAACACGCCAAATACCTGGGGAATCTATCTGATTGGGCTGGTCACCGATTGGCTAAGAGAACAGGGCGGGCTCGCGGCGATGGCCGAGCGAAACCGCGAAAAAGCAAAGCTGCTTTACGAGGCGGTAGATGCGAGCGACGGCTTTTACCGCGGCCACGCCGAGCGGGCGGCAAGGTCGTTGATGAACGTCACATTCCGCCTGGCGAGCGAAGAGCTTGAAGAGAGATTCTGCACCGAAGCCGAACGCTGCGGCATGAGCGGCCTCCGCGGCCACCGCTCGGTCGGCGGCATTCGGGCGTCGATCTACAACGCTTTTCCGCAAGAAGGCGTCGAAGAGCTAAAGGTATTTATGAATTGGTTCATAGAGAAGTTCGGATGAATCGTTTCCCAGAAGCATTTTTGCTGACCGTCTTGATATTCGGGCTTGTGTCTTTACTGCCCACGTCGCTTCGAGCGCAAGAGTGTTCTGCCAAGAACGAACCGGAGCTATTGGACAAGGTTCAAGCCGAGATTCACCGATATACTGATAGCTTTCGGAACTTGACGACAACCCAGACTAAGACGATCCGGTTATTCGATCGATCGGGAAAAACCAAACGAACGCGTACCATCACGTCCGATATGGTTGTCGTCGAGATCGACGGAACCGATGGTGTCACTGAGTTCTTTATTGTGCGTACTGTTGACGGGAAGGCTATCCGAGACGTGGATCGACGTTCATTACGGATGTTCAGAAATTTGGCGAAGTCCCGCGACGCCAAACAGAGTCTTGAACGCCTACGCAAAGAAAGTATTCGCTATGACCTGGGGATTCTGGTGCATGGCTTTACTTTGAGTCAGTCAATTGCATTTGAGAAGGACGTCCGGCAGGCCTTCGACTATCGGATCGAATGTTCGACAAGTGATACAGCGAATGAGTTCATCAAGATCGTCTATGAGCAGACAGAGATAATTCCCAGCCTTGATCTGAATATTGATGCACCGAAGGTTCTATCGATTTCGCGTACTTACATTCGAGGCGAAGCACTTGTCGATCCGTCAACATTTCAAATCGCCAAACTTCTCACACAGATCGTGATCGAATCGCCACAGTTCACATCCCCATTTGTCGTTGTACAGCAAGATGCAAAATATCGTCCGAGCAGGTTTGGCTTTCGGGTGCCTGAGTCGATTACCTGGGAAACGTTGCAACCGATCGTTGAGCGTTCAGTACTACGCACCGGAAAACCGAGTTCCCCTTCAAGCATTCGGTCTGTCCTTCTCGAGCTTAAGTACGATGAGTTTGATGAGTTTCTAATTGACGTGAGCAGCTCGGAGGTCGGTCGGCCGCCACAATAGATGAGAAACGGTGCTGACATACCTCGTCAGTTTGCTAGATTAAAGCGTGGCCAATTTGGCCATCAATGACTCTATCTCGTTGTGACCAACCGTCCGCAGGTCAATAAGTACTTTGTCCTCGGCGATACGGGCGATGACCGGCGGACTTCCAAGCCGCAGCCGTCGTTCAATCGCGTCTGCCGAAACGCTGCGGCCCGTCAAGGCGACTAGCGTAGTTTCCGGATGTACGCCCGGAGCCGAACCGCCACCGATGGCAGATTCTCCCCGCATTACGTCAACATCAAAGGAACGGCCCTCAGGCAACTTGCCTCGTAACTCGTTTGCAAAGGCCGTCGCCCGCGTTTCGATCTCAGCTTCCGGCATCGAAAGCATTCTCAGTACGGGAATCTCCTCGAAATGCGTCCCGCGTTCGTAGGCAAGCAGCGTTGCCTCGAGTGCAGCGTAGGTCAGCTTGTCCGGCCGGAGTGCACGGTAAAGCGGGTGCCGACGGATAGTTTCGACCAGATTTCGCCTGCCGACGATGATGCCCGACTGCGGCCCGCCGAGAAGCTTGTCACCGCTAAAGGCGACGAGGTCTGCCCCCTCGGCGACCGACCTTGAGATCAACGGTTCATCGCCGAGCTCGAATTGGCTCAGATCGACCAATGCTCCCGAGCCCGCGTCCTCGAAAAACACAACGCCTTTCTCTCGTGAGAGTGCGGCAAGCTCGGCATTGCCGGGCGAAGAGGTGAAGCCGATGATGCGGTAATTCGATGGGTGAACGCGAAGCAGCATCGCCGTGTTTTCGCCGATCGCTTTCTCATAGTCGGCGAGCTTTGTGCGGTTGGTCGTGCCGACTTCTTTCAGTATGCAGCCCGAGCGGGCAAGGACATCGGGTACGCGAAAGTCTCCGCCTATCTCGACCAGTTCGCCGCGGGAAATTACCACCTCGCGGCCCGCGGCCAGAGCCGTAAGTGTCAAAAAAGCTGCCGAGGCGCAGTTGTTGACGATGACTGCGGCCTCGGCTCCCGCAAGCGAGGCGATAAGCTCTTCCGCACCGCGTCCGCGCTTGCCGCGTTTCCCGGTCGCGATGTCGTATTCGAGTGTGCAATAGCCGGCGGCGGTATCGGCGATCGCTCCTTTCGCGTTTTCCGAAAGCGGTGCCCGCCCAAGGTTTGTGTGAATGACGACGCCGGTCGCGTTGATCACACCCGAAAGCAGCGACCGCGAGAACTCATCGCGAAGCTGCCTGATGTGCTCAACGGCCTTCGCGGCCACGTTGGCCTTTGATATCGCTTCCGTTCCCTTCCCGTTCATCAGGTCAGCCCGCAGATGCTCGACCGCAAGCCGTGCCCAGCTCTTGACCCGGCCGCTCCCGAATTCAGTTGACATCGTCGCTACAGCGTCGGCCTGGAGCAGCTCGTCGATCGAGGGAAGTTGGCTCAATGGGTTCGGCATGGGTCGCTTAGCGGCTTCGGTCATAATCCATCAATAGCATACGGCGGATTTTTTTGGAATAGCCCGGGTGATAGCAATCTTGTTTAAAGAGGCCCTTCGCTCAAGGGGCCGTCCTTCGCCGCCTCATCCCTATGGTAAACCGACACAAGATCTCATCCTCCATCCGTCAAATGCCGTCCCGGCTTGAAGAGTCCGCAGCGATCGACCAAGAAATATCCCGGATCGAAGAAGCGATCCGCAAGCTCAAGATCGATTTCGATATCTATTTCAACGGCTCGACCAAGCGCCCGCCTCTTGAGGCCCGCGCCCGTCTTGAAGCGAACCTGAAGCGGCTGTCTGACAAGCGGAATTTGAACTACGGCCAGCGGTACCAGATGCAGGGGCTTATCGCACGCTTTACGTCTTACCGCGAACTTTGGCGTCGGACGCTCCGGGCACGCGGCGAAGAGCTGATCTAGCCTCGGGCGCCATTGAGAAAACAAAAAGCGGCTGCCATTTCGGGCGGCCGCTTTGTTATTATCGCTTTCGATCAAATGCAGGGTGATTGAAAACGGTCAAATTCTCAACTTCAGGCTCGGGCCTGCACGTTCTCAGCCTGCGGGCCTTTGGGACCGTTCGTCACCTCGAACTCAACTTCCTGTCCTTGGATAAGGGTCTTATAGCCATCGCCAAGTATCGCGCTGTAGTGCACGAAAATGTCCTGTTCGCCGGGCTGCTCGATAAAGCCATAGCCCTTGGCGTTGTTGAACCACTTGACCATTCCTACTGTTTTAGACATCACTATTCTGATTCCTCCTACAAACCTCAAAAATCAATTTTCTTTCTGTCCGTTATCATGCGGCAGAACCAAACCTGGTAACCCCTTGATCGGAAAGCGTCGAAGATGTCGAAGATGAAGCACCGCCCTACCTTGATAGGGGAGAACCTCAAAGTTCAATCAAATCTTAAATTGCAAGACCTGTTGTTTAGACTACGCGGGTATAATCTTCGATGAAGGCGAATTTACTTATATTTAACGCCGGTGTCAAGCACTTTTTCGGGAAAACCGACAAATTTCTTGAAAATTGACAGAAAGTTGCCGATAGCCGATGATTACGGTGTCCAAATACAGGTTTCGTGATGTCAACATCTTATGGCGGCGACGCACCGCTTTCATATAATAAGTACCTCAAAGTGCCGGAGCTTATCCGGCTGCAGCAAACGCTCTCCGAACCGGAAAGCCACGATGAACTTCTCTTCATCGTCATCCATCAAACCTACGAACTCTGGTTCAAGCAGATACTCCACGAGCTTGACGCCTGCATCGGTTGGATGGATGAGGGGCGGCTTTTCCGGGCAAATCACTCGCTCCGCGGGGTGAATTCGATCGAGCGGATCCTGGTCACGCAGATACATATCTTGGAATCGATGGCTCCGATCGGGTTCCTGGAGTTTCGCGACAAGCTAAACCCGGCGAGCGGATTTCAATCGATGCAGTTTCGCGAGCTTGAGTTTTCGTCCGGAGCAAAGGACGAAAAGATACTCGAATCATTTCGCGACGATGAATTTGCGTACGAGCGTTTGAAGGCGAGATTCGATGCCCCGTCGCTTGCCGATGCCTTCTGGTCACTGCTCGAAAGAAGCGGCCTCGCGGCTGCAAGCTACGAAGATCGGGTCAGCTCGACAGTAAAAATGCTTGCAAAGCCCGAGCGTTATGCCGAGCTTTACAATATGCAGGACCTGCTGATCGAGCACGACGAACTTGTCATCGCCTGGCGTTACAACCACATCCAAATGGTCGAGAGAATGTTGGGCATGAAACGCGGAACGGGCGGCTCGGACGGCGTCGGCTACCTGACGACGACGCTCAAGAAGAAGTTCTTTCCCGAACTCTGGGAAGCGAGAACGCATCTGAAAATGGACGATGTGTTGGCAGGTGATCAGGGGAGATGAGAGATGATGAACGAGATGATAAATGAGAGAAAATAAGTGATAGATGATAATTTATAGATGAATCAGTGTGCAGAAACGAATGAGTCGATATCGTTACGGGCGGTTTGACGGTTTTCCCGGACTTCCTTTAACCATCTATCTATCATTTCTCATTTATCATTTATCATTTTTTTTCACCTAACACCTTTCACTTCGTATTTACTCCGAAAGCAGAACGAAATAGTGCCATGTTAAAGACCCATTCGAAATTAGCATTCGTACTCTTGGTTAGTCTTCTTTTCGCGGCTTTGGTTGCCGGGCAGGAGCCGGAGACTGTTCGCGTCACGATCCTGCATTTGAACGACACTTACCAATTCACGCCGGTCGATGGCGGAAAGCGGGGCGGCCTTGCCCGCGTTATGACGCTTCGCAAAGAGGCCCTGAAAGACAATCCGAACACGCTGATGACGCTCGGCGGCGATACGCTTTCGCCTTCGGTCGAGACCCGAACTTATCGCGGCAAGCAGATGATCGATGCCTGGAACGCGGTCGGGCTCGATTACAGCGTGCTTGGCAACCATGAGTTCGACATCCGGACGAATGAAATACTTGACCGCATCAAGGAATCGCGGTTCACATGGCTTGGTTCGAACGTCATCGACACAAGAACGGGCAAGATCTTTGCCGATATGCCGCCGTTCGTTATCCGCCAGCTCGGCGGCGTCAAGATCGGATTCATTGGCCTGCTGCTTCCGGAGACGAAAGAAACGTCTTCGATAGAGGAGCACCTTCAGGTCGCTGACTATTGCCAAACGGCGCAGGAGCTCATCCCGAAAATACGGGCCGCCGGTGCAAATACCATCATTGCCGTGACGCATCTTTTCATGGCACAGGACAAAAAGCTCGCGGCCTGCGCGCCCGGCATCGACCTGATACTCGGCGGGCACGAGCACACACTTCTGCAGTCATCGGCCGCCGGCGTGCCGATCTTCAAGATGTGGGCCGACGCCCGCGAGGTCGGCAAATTCGACCTATTCATCGACAAAAAGACGGGCAAGCTTGCGAGCATGGATTGGCGCGTAATTCCGGTCACGGACCAGATCGCCGATGCTCCCGAATTCGCTCCCGTGATCGCCAAGTACAAAGATCTCCTCGACCAGCTTGAGGTGCGGATCGGTGCGACCTCGGTCCCGCTCGATGCGCTCTCCTATTCGGTAAGGAACAAAGAAACCGACATCGGGAACTTCATCGCCGATGCGTACCGCAATGCGGTCGGTGCCGATATCGGCTTTGTAAATGGCGGTTCGATCCGGGCGGATCTTTCCTACAACCCCGGGCCGCTAACGAAACGCGACGTGCTCTCGATGCTGCCCTTCAACAATCCGATAGTGAAGGTCGAGGTTACGGGGAAGATGTTGATGTCGATCCTCGAACACGGCGTTGCCCGCTCGGCCGAAGACAGCGAGCCCGGACGTTTCCCGCAGGTCTCGGGGCTTAAGTTCACCTTTGACGCGGGCAAACTGCCCGGCCAGCGTGTGATAGAGGCTACCGTCGGCGGAAAGCGGGTCGTCGATGATGCCGTCTATACGATTGCGACCTCGGATTTTCTCGTCTCGCGGTCCGGCGACGGCTACACGATGTTCAAAGAGGCGAAGATACTTCTCCCCGCCGACAAGGCACCGAAAGACTCTGAGGTCTTCGAAAAGGCCATAAAGGACTCCCCGAACGCGACAATCTCGCCGAGAGTGGAAGGTCGGATCACGCGGCTGAATTGAAAAAAATGTTGGCGATATTCCCCTTCTAGGATAATATCGTGTCATGTCGGTTGCGACGATCAACAACCATATCATCTTGAACGACGAAGGAGTGCCAACCGTTCGCGGCACCCGGACGAAGGTCGTCCAGATAGTTCTGGATGCGAAAAACGGCTGGTCGGCTGAGTACATACACGAACAGTATCCCTACCTCTCTCTCGCCCAGATACATTCCGCCCTTGCCTACTACTACGACCACCGCGACGAGATCGAAGAGGATATCGCCAGACGCGAAAGGCTTGTGGAGGAGATACGTCGCGAACTTGGTCCGTCGGAACTGCGCAAAAGGGTCCTGGAACAGCGAGGCTCAAAATAAATGGCCGTCGGCCTCTATACCGATGTCCATATTTCGGCAGCGGTGATAAGGGCTCTTCGCTTGCGTGGGGTCGATGTGCTGACGTCCGTCGAGGACCAGACCCGGCGATTTCCCGACCAGAAACTTCTAGACAGAGCAACGGATCTCGGAAGGATTCTTTACACTCAGGACGACGACCTTGTAAGGGAAGCGATGTCGCGAATCCGTAACGGAATACATTTTTCGGGCGTGGTCTATTCGCACCAACTCAGGTCACCCGTTGGCCAGTGTGTGGCTGACCTAGAAATAATCGCTAAGATCACCGATCCTGACCAACTATCTGGTTTGCTGGAGTATATACCGTATTAGCTAGACGAGAACAGAGAGTACGTTGTTCGAATAGAGTTTCCCCTTTTTTGTAAGCCGAAGGTGTCCCGCGGTTTCCTCTACCAACCCTGCGTTGAAGAATTCGTTGAATTCGGTTGCGTATCTTTCCCTCAGGTCAAAACCAAATCTATCTGCAAAACCATTCAAGTGGATGCCGTTCTCCAACCGCAGGCCGAGGAAGGCAAATTCCGATGCGAGGTCGATGGTTTCGCGGTAGGTTTCGGCGGAGCCGGTGCGTTCGATCATTTCGACGTATCTGGCCGTGTCGCGTTCGTTAGCGTAACGCTCGCGGCCGTCGAATGAATGGGCTGAGACGCCAAAGCCGAAGACGGGCTCGAGCCGCCAGTATTTTGTATTGTGCCGCGATTCGAAGCCGGGCTTTGCAAAGTTAGAGATCTCGTACTGATCGTAGCCCGCTGCTGCCAGGCGGTCGAGCATTAGCTCGTACATCTCGGCGGCGAGTTCGTCTTCGATCGGCGTCCGGCGTCCGCTGCGGACTTGCTCAGCGAGCGGAGTCGATTCGTGAATTTCGAGCAGATAAAGCGAAAGGTGCTCGGGCTCCATCGCTATCGCTTCATCAAGATTTCGCGACCAATCCTCGATCGTTTGTCCCGGCAATCCGGCGATCAGGTCAAAGCTGATGTTTTCGAATCCGGCCTCGCGAAGCATACGGTACGTTTGCCGTGCGTCATTGGCGTCGTGGCCGCGGGCAAGCAGCTTGAGGTCGCGTTCGTTAAAGGTCTGCACGCCGAAGCTCGCACGGTTGATGCCAAGCCTTCTGAAGGCATCAAGCTTTTCCGGCGTTACCGTTGCCGGGTTCATCTCCATCGTGATCTCGGCCGATTCAGCCACAGAGAACACCGAGGTCACAGCGTTTAGAATTCTCTCTATCTGTTCGGGCTCGAGCAGTGAAGGCGTCCCGCCGCCGAAGTAAATGGTGTCGACAATTGCAGAGGCCCGACCATTAGGGAGGGCTTGGTCGGAGTGTTGAT
>ERZ761602.7049-NODE-7049-length-12147-cov-225.038538_pt1 | contig 12147 bp, 8 predicted proteins | sample MGYA00512165_ERZ761602 | MGnify/ENA primary metagenome ERZ761602 (study PRJEB28899, sample SAMN02445085) | bioreactor sludge metagenome | biome: EBPR sludge; isolation source: Thorneside wastewater treatment plant | place: Australia: Brisbane, Thorneside... | reverse complement strand
CTCGAGTTCTTCGCGCCGCTGTTTCCCGGCGAGCTGCTGCGCAACTACCACCTCTCGGCCAGCGGTCTGCAGGAAATGCTCGGCCAGCTCAACGATCTGGCGGTGGCGCGTGAGCTGATCGATCAGGCGCTCCCCGGCGCTCCGGGGGATCGCATCCGGTGCTGGCTGGAAGCTCGCAGCGATGGTCTGCTGCCGCAGCTCGAAGGGCTGCTTGGTGACTTCTACGGGCAGCGGGTTCCCTGGCAACCGCATTCCTGACCGGCGGCAGGGCGGCAGGGGCAAGTCCCCCCGCTCGGTGGTGCACGGCGTCGTGGGGACGGAGTGCAGATCCTGTGGGTGAACATGAGTTGGCGGGCTGCCCTGGCATCCCGAAGGCAAGAAGAGACAGGTGAATTCAGTGACGATGATCGAAGCGACAGCGGTGGTGCGCAGGGCGCGGCCGATTGCCCCTGGCCGGAAGCTTTCGGAGCTGTTCGGCACGATCGAGCAACAGGCGTTGACGGTGGTCAGGCTGGCCGGAGCGGCGGAGGACGTCCTGCAGGGACGGGAGTCGGCGCACTCGCTGCGGCTGTTCGAGCTCGATCAGCGCCGCGAGGAGCTTTGGTATCGCAGTCGCAGTGCCATCGCTTCGTTTGCCGACCAGTGGCGTGGCCTTGAAGACGTCGACGGGACGATGGAAAGTCTCGACCGCGCTGCCGCGGGGCTGTTTCGCAGCGCCACGGTTGGCCACGGCGGCGAGCCCGAAGCCGGCGGGTTTCTCGGCCGGATGCTGCGTCATATCCGGCGCGAAGGCGAGAGCCTGCAGGAAGGCTACGCCGGGCTCGCGCGCGGCTGGCCGTCCGCGCAGTTCGATGCCGACGATGCCCAGGGCAGCAGGAATCCGCTTGGCAGCTATCGCGGGCTGGCTTTGCTGGAACTGCTGTCGCCGGCTGCTGCGGGTGCGCCGTCCGCGCCGGCGGAACAACTGCCGCCGATGCACGGACCACACGCCGGCGCGGGCGCATCCTGGATCGCGCCGATGCATGCAGCGCTGAGCGACGTCGTCCGCGAGCTGGCGGGCGCCGCGGAGCTTCTGCTGCGCCTTTCGCAGCGATTGGCCGACGGGCCCCTGTTTCAGGATCAGCGGCGCGAGCCTGGCTGGGTCGTGCACCAGGCTTCTGCCGCGATCTGACCGCAGCGCCATCCTCTCCGCAGTTGCCAGCGACCACCCCAGGCAGACGCAGAGTACGTACAAGCAGCTTCATTTTTTTGTTCAGGAGAAGTAATCATGGAAACTCAGGTTCGAGTGGCAGAGCGGTCCGCCGTCTCGACGTCGATCGCAATCACTCTTGACGGTTATCTCGACGGCGTCGCGGATGCGAGCATGATCTTCAGGTCAGCGGTCGACGCCTACCTGCGTGAGGGTTCCGAGAGAGCCTGCTGGCAGCTCGCGCGACGGATTGCCGACATCGTCCGCACGCTCGACGACATGCAGCAGACGCTGGAGATGCGTCACGTCGCGCAGTCGGCTCGCGGCGCGGTGGGGTCCGCCATGTTCGAGCCGCTGACCGACCTGAGCCGCCTGGTGAAGGACATGAAGCGTCAGATCACCGGTTTTGCCATCGAGTGCGGATTCACCCGTTGCGGCCGGCGGGTGCCGGCGCCTCTGGTTGCGGACGTACAGGAATTGACCGACGAGGTCTGCGCCGCGATTGACGCCCTGGTCGAGGCCAGCCGCCCCGGCCCGCAGGGCTGGCAGCAGCCAGCGGCGGATGCGGACGGCCGCGGTGTGGGCTGGCATGAAGCGCGGGCGGACCGCCTGTCCACAGCGCTCGTGCGCCGGATTCTTGCCGACGAGGCGCTCGAGGTCAAGGCGCGGCTTCTGCTCGCGCAGTTCGTCGAGGAGATCGATCGACTCGCCGATCAGGCCGAGGGCGTGGCCGGCGCGCTGCAGACCCGCAGCATGGGTGGGAGTGGTGGCGGCGCTGCTGTCGCTCAGGCCCATTGATGCGTCGCTCGCTCCTCGGCCGCGCGGGAGGAGGCATTGCGCAGCCTGCGATCGGTGGCGCTCCCCTGCCGAGTGACTCCGGCCGGCAGCCCGGCCCGGCGAAGCGCCTGCGACCAGACTGCCCGTCGGCACTCACACACAATGGAAACGGGGGCTTGAGCCTGTGGAATTGACGGTCACACTCAGGAACGACAAGCTGGTCGGCGACTTCTGGGGCGGACTGGCGGCGATGCTGGTCGCGCTGCCGTCGGCGATTGCCTTCGGGGTCACCATCTACGCTGCCATCGGTCCGAGCTACGCCGGTCTGGGCGCGCTGGCAGGCATCCTTGGGGCGACCGCCCTGGGACTGGTGGCGCCGGCCTTCGGCGGCACCAACCGGCTGATCACGGCGCCGTGCGCCCCGGCAGCAGCGGTTCTGTCGGCCTTTGCCATCGAACTCGTGCAGCACGGTGTCGCGGCGCCGTCGATCGTCCTCATGCTGACCGCCCTTGGCCTGGTATCCGGGGTCGTGCAGTTGCTTCTCGGCTTCATGGGCATCGGCAGCCTGATCAAGTACATCCCGTTCCCGGTCGTCAGCGGCTACCTGACCGGCGTCGGACTGATCATCATCGGCAGCCAGATTCCGAAGTTCCTGGGCGCGCCCAGTGGCACCTCGTGGTGGCGGACGTTGATCTCGCCCGAGCTCTGGCAGTGGCAGAGCGCACTGATCGGGCTCGTCACGGCAGCGGTGATGCTCGGTGCCCCCCTGCTCACGCGCGTCGTGCCGGCGGCGATCCTCGGGCTGCTGGCCGGTGTGCTGAGCTATTTCGGGCTGGCCTCGATGGACGAATCGCTGCTGCTGATGGAAGGCAACAAGATGATCATCGGTCCCCTCGGTGGCACGGCCTCGAGCATGCTCGAGGCGATCACCGGCCGCTGGCAGGAAATCGGCGAGCTCAAGCTGAGCCAGATCGGCAGCCTGCTCGGGACAGCCTTCACGCTCGCGGTACTGCTGTCGATCGACACGCTGAAGACGGCGGTCGTTCTCGATGCCCTGACGCGGGGTCGCCACGACTCCAACCGGGAACTGGTGGCGCAGGGCCTCGGCAACGTTGCCTCGGCGTGCGCCGGTGGCATGCCGGGCGCGGGGCAGATGGGGGCGACGCTGGTCAATCTGGCGAGTGGTGGCCGGACCCGGGTGTCGGGCGTCGTCGAAGGCGTCTTGTCACTGATCGCCTTTCTCGCTCTCGGGAGTTTCATCGCCTGGATCCCGGTGGGAGCGCTGGCGGGCATCCTGATCGTCGTCGGCATCCGGATGATCGATCGGCACAGCCTGCACCTGCTCGAGTCGCCATGGACGCTGCTCGACTTCATGGTGATCGTCGCCGTGGTCGTCGTTGCCGTCGGCTACAGTCTGATCGCCGCCTCGGGCGTCGGCATTGCCCTGGCGATGTTCCTCTTCATCCGCGAGCAGCTGAGCAGTACGGTGATTCGTCGCAAGCTCGATGGCGGCAGCCGCTACTCGAAGCGGGTGCGCCTGCGTCACGAAATGGAGTTGCTCGAAGCCCAGGGGCATCAGACGGCAATCCTCGAGTTGCAGGGCAGCCTGTTCTTTGGCACCAAGGACCAGTTGTACACGGCGCTCGAGCCCGAGCTTGCCCGGCGTCGCTTCGTCGTTCTTGACATGCGCCGGGTGCAGTCGGTCGATGTGACGGCCGTGCACCTGCTGAGCCAGATCCGTGACTCGCTGATCGAGCGCGATGCCTTCCTGATTTTCAGCAGCCTGTCGCACGTCCTGCCGAACGGACGCAACATCGCCGAGTTCTTCGACCAGATGGAACTCACCCGGATGACCGAGCATGTCAAGGTGTTCCCCGAACTCGACGACGCGATCGAGTGGATCGAGGACCAGATCCTCGGCCAGAGTCCGGCGCAGGATCCGACCCTGGCGGCGCTGGAACTCAACGACCTCGAACTCTTCCGCGACCACAAGGAAGAGACGCTGATCGATCTCGAGGCCTGTCTCGAACGGCGGACGATCGAAAAGGGCGGCAAGGTCTACTCCTTCGGCGATCCGGGCAACGAACTCTACCTCATCCGCAAGGGGGCGGTGCGCATCACCTTGCCGGCCAACGGCGAGGCGTCGGGTCACCACGCGCTGACCTACGGCCGCGGCGACTTCTTCGGCGGCATGGCATTCCTGTCGCAGATGACCCGCTTCAACGATGCCACCGCGCTCGAGGAGAGCGAGCTTTTCGTGCTGCAGCGGGAGCAGTTCGAGAAGCTGCGGGAAGAGCACAAGCGCCTTGCCTGCCATCTGGTGGAGGCGGTCGCCAAGGTTCTCGCGCTGCGCCTGCGCTACTCGGACAAGGAACTGATGGCCATGCAGGAGTAGCCCCGGGGTGTACCGGAGATCGTCCTGCGGCTGCTGCCGTACCGACGATCCCGTCGGCGGCATGCCGGCGTGGGTCCGCTGCCGCGCGGGTCCGCCGCGGCGAAGTGCTGCAATCGCTCCGGAATCGCTGAGCTGTGGTCGATTTCGGGTATCATCAGGCGCGCGCCGCGGGGACGGGATGGCGGCCACCCCCTGGGAGACAATGAATGTTCCAGCATATCCTGCTGCCGACTGACGGCAGTCAACTGTCACGAGACACCGCCGAACGCGCGGTGTCTTTTGCCAAGGCGGCCAATGCAACGATCACCGCCCTCTATGCCAAGCCGCTGGGCAACACCGACAACATCGGTGACCTGGTGGAGCCGGCCGTCCTCGACCGGCTGGTTGCTGGCTCCGACGGCAAGTCCAAGGAGTACCTCGGCTTCATCAGGAAGCTGTGCAAGGATGCCGGGGTCGAATGTACGACGCTTTCGGTGGCCAGCGACTCGCCTTGGGAGGCGATCGTCAATGTCGCCGAGGACAACGATTGCGACCTCATATTCATGTCCAAGCATGGCCGCGGTGGCCTGACATCGCTGTTGCTCGGCAGCGAGACCTACCGCGTGCTGACCCACTCGAGCATTCCGGTTCTGGTGTACCGCCCGCCCGAGGTCGACGCGAGCCGCCGCAAGGCCAAGGAGAAAGCCCGGGAGAAGGAACGGAAAAGAGCCTGATCGGGGCGGCGGCCAGGTCCGGCCGCCGTTTCCGGGATCTGCGCGCGCGCGGCGGAGCCGAGCCTGCGGCCGTGTTCCGCCACTTCGCCAGCGGGCCGACCGCTGCCCGGGCACAGCCGTGCTGACACCCCTCTACTGGCAGCAGGCGTCCGCCGAGCTGGCGCTGGCCGATCCCGTTCTCGCCAGCCTCATCGAGCGCTTCGCCGGCGTGGCGCTGGTTTCGCGCGGTGATCCCTTCGTCACCCTGCTGCGCTCGATCGTTGGCCAGCAGATTTCCGTCAAGGCGGCCGACAGCGTCTGGGCGCGGTTGCAGGCGGCCGTGCCGGAACTCACGCCCGACGGCGTTCTCGGCAGCACGGGCGATGGCTTGCGCGGCTGCGGCCTGTCGGCGCGCAAGGCCGAGTATGTGATCGACCTTGCCCGGCACTTCGCCAGCGGGCAGATCGACGCCGAGCAATGGTCGCGGATGGACGACGGCGAACTGGTGGCCGAACTGACGAGAGTCCGCGGCATCGGCGTGTGGACCGCCGAGATGTTCCTGATCTTCAACCAGTTGCGGCCGGATGTCCTGCCGCTCGACGACCTCGGACTGCAGCGCGCGGTGGCGATCCACTACCATGCCGGCGAGCGGCCGCCGCGGCGGGTGCTCGTCGAGCACGGCGAGCGCTGGCGCCCGTGGCGCTCGGTCGCCACCTGGTATCTCTGGCGCAGCCTCGACCCGCTGCCGGTCGAGTACTGAGGCGCCGCCAGCAGCCGGTTGGTGGCAGCGGCGGCGGCAGCTTCCCTGGTTGCCGGCGGCCGCGCAGGCCGCGCTTCAGCCACTGTTGCGCAGGCCGGCGGCGATGCCGTTGATCGTCAGGTGAATCGCCCGCTTGACGTGTTCGTCCTCGTTGCCGGCGCGCAGGCGCTTGATCAACTCGATCTGCAGGTGGTTCAGCGGGTCGAGGTAGGGGAAGCGGTGGCGGATCGAGCGGGCGAGCAGCGGATTGTCGGCGAGCAGTCGGCTCTGGCCGCTGATCGCCAGCAGCCCGTCTACGGTGGCGTGCCATTCGGCCTGCAGGCGGGGGAAGATGGCTGCGCGCAGGGCCGGGTCGCTGACCAGCTCGGCGTAGCGTGCGGCGATCGCGAGGTCACTCTTGGCCAGCACCATGTCCATGTTCGACAGCAGGGTGCGGAAGAAGGGCCACTCGCGATACATCTCCCGCAGCACCTGCAGGCCATCGGGATGCGCCGCGAGGAAGTCGCGCAGCGCACTGCCGAAGCCGTACCAGCCGGGCAGCATCAGGCGGCACTGCGCCCAACTGAAGACCCACGGGATCGCCCGCAGATCCTCGATGGCGGTCGACTTCCGGCGCGAGGCCGGCCGGCTGCCGAGGTTCAGATGCGCGATCTCGGCGATCACCGTCGATTCCCAGAAGTAGCGTTCGAAGCCTGCAGTCTCGTAGACCAGCGAGCGATAGGCGCGGTGCGCCGACTGCGACAGCGCTTCCATCGTCTCGAGGTAGTGCGCGCGCGGCGCGGCGTCGGGCGGGGCGAGCAGGGTGGCTTCGAGAACGGCGGCGGCAACGATCTCCAGGTTGCGCCGGCCGAGTTCGGGATTCGAGTACTTGCTGGCGATCACCTCACCCTGTTCGGTGATCCGCAGCCGGCCCTGCACCGCGCCGCCGGGCTGCGCCAGGATTGCCTGGTAACTGGGGCCGCCGCCGCGACCGACCGAGCCGCCGCGACCGTGGAACAGGCGCAGCTTGACGCCATGCCTTGCGAAGACTTCGACGAGGGCAATCTCCGCCTTGTACAGTTCCCAGCCCGAGGTCAGGAAGCCGCCATCCTTGTTGCTGTCGGAGTAGCCGAGCATGATCTCGTGCAGGTCGCCGCGGCTGCGCAGCAACTGGCGGTAGGTGGGGAGCGACAGCAGTTCGTCCATGATCCGCGGGCAGTTGCGCAGATCCGGAATGGTCTCGAACAAGGGAACGATGTTCACCGCCAGGGTCTGCGCCGACGGCAGCAGCAGCCCGCATTCCTTCAGCAGCAGGGCCACTTCGAGCAGGTCGGAGACGCCGTCGGTCTTGGCGATGATGCAGTTCTCGATCGCTGCCGCACCGTAGGCGCGCTGCGCGGCAGCGGCGGTACGGAAGATCTCGAGTTCAGCGCGCGTCTCCTCGCCGTACGCCAGGTGGGCCGAGGCGAGCGGCCGCGCCGAGCCGATTTCCGCCAGCAGCAGAGCGACACGCCCGGCTTCGTCACGCTGGCGGTAGGCGGTGCCCGGCAGCGCCGTTTCCAGCAGTTCGCCGACGACGCGCTCATGTACCTCCGAGTTCTGGCGCAGATCGAGCGACGCCAGGTGGAAGCCGAAGACGCGCGCCGCCCGCCGCAGCTCGCGCAGGCGGCCGCGTGCCAGCAGCGCCGAACCGTTGGCGACCAGCGAGCGGTGGAGAATGTCGAGTTCGCCGACATATTCGTCGGCGTCGGCGTAGGGCGCCGCCTCGCCAACCGCGTGCCGCTCCGGTTCGACGCCGTCGAGTCGGCGCGCAGTCGCCGCCAGGCGCGCATAGACGCCGGTCAGCGCGCGTCGGTACGGTTCGTCGGCGCGTGCGACGGAAGAGTCGGGTGAGCGCGCGGCCAGTGCCTGCAGCGCTTCGGAGACGCTGATCAGGCCGTCGGCGAGCGACAGCTCGGCGCCGAGGGCGTGAACTTCGTCGAGATGGAAGCGCAGCGCGCGCACCGACTGCAGACGCAGCGCCTCGCGCGTCACCTCTGCCGTGACGAAGGGGTTGCCGTCCCGGTCGCCGCCGATCCAGCTTCCCAGGCGCATGAATGCCGGCAGTTCGGCGTTGCGCAGGCCGGCGTGCGTCGTCGCCAGATGATCCTCGAGCCAGCCGTAGAGGCGCGGCAACTGGCGCAGGAAGGTGTAGTCGTAGTACGAGAGTCCGTTGATCACTTCGTCGAGCACCAGCAACCGCGTGTTGCGCAGCATGCGCGTCTGCCACAGGCCGAGAACCGCGCGCCGCAGTCCCTCGTCCATTGCGTCCCGTTCCTCGGGGGTCGGCTGGTCGCGGTCTCGCCGCTGCAGCAGCTCGGCAATCTCGCGCTGGGCGTTGAGCGTACTCTTGCGCTGCACCTCGGTCGGGTGTGCGGTGAGCACCGGCACGATCGATGCCTCGTCGAAGAAACTGCGCAGCCGCGTCGCATCGATTCCCGCCGTTTCGGCACGTTGCAGCGCGTGCGCCAGGCTGCCCTCGTGCGCTGGTGATCCGGCGATCAGGTGGGCGCGTGAGCGGCGGATGTGGTGCTGGTCCTCGGCAATGTTCGCCAGGTGCGAGAAGTAGCTGAACGCGCGCACGATCGTCTGTGTCTGCTGCCGCGAGAGGCTGTCGAGGATGGCCGTCAGCTCCAGCCGGGCGCTGCTGTCATCGTCGCGATGGAAGCGGATGGCGCTGACGCGGATGCGTTCGACCAGCTCGAAGTTCGCCTCGCCCTCCTGCGCGCGAAGTGTTTCGCCAAGGATGCGGCCGAGCAGCCGGATGTCGTCGCGCAGCGGCACGTCCTTGTCGATGATGAGGTCCTCGGGCATCCTGTTCTCCTGTGAGTGGTCAGCGTGCGACCGACGCATTTCCCAATGACCGATGCGGAGGATCCGGGCCCGGGAGACGACGAAAAGCACATTCGTTCGCTGCGGCACCGTCGCCGAAGGCAGCCGGCGCCGACGCAGGGTGCGACTTTACGGTACCCGGCAGCGGTTGTGAACGGTCGGCGCGGAGGGGGGCGCAGAGGCGGCGCCCGGCGGGCAGCCGGGATGAGGCGGTCGATCACCACGGGCTCATCGCTGCAAGGGCCTGCATCGGCGACCGCCCTCAACGGCGTGCGCGGCGCCAGCGGACAGCCGGCGAACCGATTGCTGCCGCCGCAGACGAGGTTGCTCCCCGGCGGGCCTGCTTCGTCGCCGCCGGATCGCCGGTTGACCGGCGCGGATTGCCGCACCTATACTCGATCGCATGCCGCTCCCCCTGCACCCTCCAGGCGCTCGAGCCGTTGCCCCGCAACGGTGGCAGCGCCAGTGGCTGGCGCTGACTGCGGCGTGAGCAGCCGGCGCGTCGTCGACTGGTTCGTGCCGCCGCGTGCCGACGCCCGCGTCGCGGCACGGGCGCGGATTGTCGCCCGCTCGCTGCTGACCATCTCGGCCGTGGTGTCGCTGCTGCTCGTCGCCTTCATCGTCGTGCGCAGCCGGCCGAGCACGCTCGAACTGACGCTCTTTGCGGTCGCGATCATGACGCCGGTCGGCGCTGCGGTCGCCATCCGCTTCGTGTCGCGGCCGACCGAAGTCCTCCTGCTCACCAACCTGCTTGGCAGCGCCTATGTCGCCGTCTGGGCCTTTGCCACCGGCGGCATCGTGTCGGCGGCGGTACCCTGGCTGATCGCGCTGCTGGCGACGCTGGGCACCTTCGGCCGCGCACGCGTGCTGCTGGCTGCATTCGCCATCGACATCGTGCTGCTCGTTGCGCTGTACTGGGCGACGATGCGCGGGCTGCTGCCGCCGAACCTGGTCCCCGCCGAGGAAGCCGCCCTGCTCGCCTTCATCGGCCAGCTCTCGTCGCTGGTCGTCGTCGCCATGGCAGCGCGGATCGTCCTGCGCGCGCGGGCGGCCGCCAGCGCCAGCATCCGGCGTGGTGAGCAGCGCCTGCAACGGATCGTCAATGGCATGCCGGCGGCGATTGCCCACGTCGATTACCGCGAGAGCATGCCGCGCTATTCCTTCGTGAACCGTCGCTACGGGGAACGCTTCGGGCGCACGGCCGAGGCCGTCGGCGGCATGGGCGTGCCGGAACTGCTTGGCGACGAGGCCTATCGCCGGATCGAGCATCATCTGCAGCGGGTACGGCGGGGAGAGGCAGCCGAATACGACTTGGCACTGCCGATGCCCGACGGAAGCACCCGCTATGACCGCACCTACCTGTTGCCCGACCGGGCAGAGGACGGCTCGGTACAGGGTGCCTACATCTTCGCCATCGACGATAGTGAGCGCAAGCGGATCGAGCAGCAACTCATCGCCGCCAAGGAGGCTGCCGAGTCGGCAAGCCGGGCCAAGTCAGCTTTCCTGGCCAACATGAGCCACGAGATCCGGACGCCGATGAACGGCGTCATCGGCATGGCCGACCTGCTGCTGCACGAGCCCCTGGCGGAACGGGCGCGGCACTACGCGCGGACGATCCAGCGCTCGGGGCGGGCGCTGCTCGGTGTGCTGGATGATGTTCTCGACCTCTCGAAGATCGAGGCGGGGCGGCTGGATCTGGAATCTGCTTGCTTCGATCTGCCGGCGATGTTGCGCGAGCTGCAGGACCTCTTCGGCGAGGCCGCGCGGCTCAAGAACGCGACTCTGCGGGTGACGGCGGCGGCGGATCTGCCGCGTTGGGTGACTGGCGACGTCGTCCGGCTGCGCCAGGTGCTGTTGAACCTGGTGTCGAACGCGGTGAAGTTCACGACGCACGGGACGATCGACGTCGAGGCCTGTCGAGAGGCTGATGGCGCTCTGCGTTTTGCCGTCCGCGACACCGGCATCGGCATCGCGGCGGACAAGCAGGCGCAGATCTTCGAGGCGTTCGCGCAGGCCGAGCAGGGAACGACCAGACGCTTTGGTGGTACCGGGCTCGGGCTGTCGATCGCGCGTGAGCTGGTATGCCTGATGGGCGGCGAGATCGGGGTGCAGAGTTCACCGGGCGAGGGCTCATGCTTCTGGTTCCGAGTCCGCCTGCCGGAGGCAACGGCGCCGGCGGCGGCAGGGCGACGTGCCGTCGCCGGGTCGTTCGCCGGTCGCCGCGTTCTCGTCGCCGAGGATGACCCGGTCAACGCCGAGGTGACGCGGGCAACGCTGCTGCACTACGGCATCGACGTCGTGCTGGTGCCCGACGGTGAGCAGGCAGTGGCCGAGCAGGCGCGCCAACCCTTCGACCTGATCCTGATGGACTGCCAGATGCCGCGACTGGACGGCTTCGAGGCGACACGCCGGATTCGCGAGGCGGAGAAGCTGCGTGGCGCACAGCGGACGCCGGTGGTTGCGCTGACGGCGCACGCCATGGCGGGCTACCGCGACGAGTGCCTGCAGGCGGGAATGGACGACTACCTGGCGAAGCCGTTCGAGGCGGCGGCGCTGCGGCAGATGCTCGGGCGGTGGCTCAGCGACCAGCCGTGAGCGACGGCAGGCCGCAGCCGCTCTCGGGCAGTCGAGCGTGCCCGTCGGGCGGTAGCGAGCATTTTCCGAGTAATCTTGTCGGATTTTTTTACAGTCGCGCTTTCCCCGCCGCCTGGAAGCGCGTGCAAACAATGCCTTGCAACCAATGGTGCAGATCTTGCTTCAGTCTGCACGGGGGCGGGCTCCCCAACGCGCGCGAAAGTGCCGCTTGGTCGATCGCGCGTCCGCCCGACCCCTGCACGTGGCGGCCGCCGGGCACGCCATGCGGACAACCAGCCTGACAGAGGAGACTACCCGATGCGCACACGTTCATGGCAATCCTGTTTTCTGGCGGCAACCCTGAGCCTGACTTCCAGCCTGGCCTCGGCCACCGTCTACACCTACGCCGCGGATCTCGGTCCCGAAGCCCAGGGCGCTACGGGGTCCGGTATCGTCAAGCTGAAATTCGATGATGCGACCAACGATCTGTCGATCTATGCCGGTTTCGCCGGTCTTTCAGGCGTCACCACGGTCGCGCACATCCACTGCTGTACGGCAGCGGCCGGCAGCGGGACGATCGGCGTGGCAGTGACGCCGGTCACGCTGCCCGGCTTTCCTGTCGGCGTATCGGCGGGAGCCTACTCGGCGCTCATCGACCTCGATCTGGCCAGCAGCTTCACCTCCGGGTTCATCAACAACTTCGGTGGCGGGACCGTTGCCGGCGCGCGCACTGCGCTGTTTGCCGGCCTCGATGCCGGCACGGCGTACTTCAACATCCACACCAACACGTTCCCCGGTGGCGAGATCCGCGCTTTCCCCGAGCGGGTTCCCGAGCCCGCTTCGCTGCTCCTCGGCGCCATCGGCATCGGCGCGCTGGTGCTGACCCGGCGCGGACGGCGCCGCCTCTGAG
>ERZ761602.7048-NODE-7048-length-12149-cov-9.597982_pt1 | contig 12149 bp, 20 predicted proteins | sample MGYA00512165_ERZ761602 | MGnify/ENA primary metagenome ERZ761602 (study PRJEB28899, sample SAMN02445085) | bioreactor sludge metagenome | biome: EBPR sludge; isolation source: Thorneside wastewater treatment plant | place: Australia: Brisbane, Thorneside... | reverse complement strand
TTAGCAACTCAAGTGCCGCAAGCTATCCATTGAGGCCCAACGCCGCAATAAGCCGGCGCGGCACGATTGTTTAGTTTCTGCGAAGAGCCTGATCCGCGCTCGGCTTGATTGCATAGTTAGGCCTCTGCACTGCGCTGCAAGCTACTTAGCAAAAACTATAAACAGTACAACGAGCGCCAACCCTCCGATCACGATAACCAGCGCCCATTTACCGCCCCGAGATGCATAAGTAGCGCGAGCAAAGTAGATAAATGGCATAGCCAGAATCACACTGGGTATTACCCCTCCAATGCCCAAGTACTTTTCCAACAAAACTTTGCAAATACTAAAACCTATAATTAAGCCGAAGAATGCAAAGACCTTTCCTGTAACTACCGCTATCAGGAAGCTCCAGTCCACGACCTCCTCGTCTCGCGAACGTTGATTTGTATGACTCCTAGCGACCGGCGCCGCCGGATCTATCCCCCGATTGATAAGCTCTTGCTCAGCAAACCCAAGCGCTTGCTCCTCAAAATCGCGAGCGAGCCATCTTTCAATGAGATCTGCGTCACTCAGGGACGCGACCGCAGATTGAAGTTGAAATAGTCCCATACGTTCCTCTCGGACAAGCGACGGTATTCGAAGTATCGGGAACTTCAGAAATTCACTTTATCCCTAGCGAGACAACCGTTAGCTCCGACTCGCCACCGGCTTTGAGTTTGGTGGCCTCGGCCCATAGGACCAGAAATCCGGCCGATCCAAACCATCATCAAATCCCATCCAGATGCCGATGGAAGACCCGACTAGATAGGCAAGGCTTTGTAGTGCGTGATACCAGTTCGTTTCCGATTGCGACATCTCAAGCCAAATGGCAAGCGATCCAATTGCTACGACGACGACGCCAACCACAATAGCTGGCCAGCGCTGATGCTTCGATGGAGCGATTGCCACCGCGAGGTACACAGCCGCGAAGCCACAAAGTGCATTTGAAGCCAAGACATTGATCGGGGAATCCGGGCGCATGCCGCCCAACCAGGAACCAAGAGCCCATAAAAGGCCAGCCAATATACCAACCAAGAACCCTCCAGCGACACCAACGGGCACGAATAGAATCCACCGTGCTACGCGGCCAGCAACAAATGCGGTGTCCGATGCCATGTTTTCAATTCCTTATAGCCCAATCAAATTCGAGACACAAAGCAGTCATTTCAGGATTCAAACACGTCACTAAGGACATCAAACAGAGTCCTTTCGCTTTGTTGCGTTATAGGGAAGGCTTCGATAGTTGATTTACGCGTCAGAGGTAACCGACGCCTCGTTTTAAGATCAACGAAGTCAGGATCATCACCCTTGATCCGATCAAAATTTGGGTCCACAGCCCGAAGGGCTTGAATCAGCTCCCGGGAAAGATCCTCCCCGTCAGGAGAAAAGTGACCTCTTTCAATCCGAAGCCTCTGACCCCCGAAGTCCAGGAATAATTCCCAAGGAGGCTTTGGACTCCCGTGCCTGCAGTAGCTTCCCATAAGGTAACCAAGCATCCGAACAACCGAATCCTCGTGGAGCACGAACCGTGGCGTACTGCCCTCCATGAAATAAACCGACCATCTTGACCCGAACATTCGGCGAAACATTTTCATCTCAATTTGTCCCTAGAACTACTGAGCGGAACTTGGATCTGTGAGGCTGTTTGACGATGCTGGGTAAACGGCAGTAATGCTTCCACCGGCTCTTTCGGCATAAGCCAATACAGCCGAGAACCCGCCATGGTCGACACCGCCAGCGCAGTTGAATTCGCCACCCCAAAACTCAAAATATGTGCCGTCGGAGAATATCAAGAAAACCTGCTCTAAAGCCCGAGGACGCTTTGTCACAACAATTTTTGTAATAGTCTTTCCAACTGTCTCCCTCAGCCCATCCTTCACTTTCTCCTCCTCCTCGCTTGCTGAATGGCATATCAGAGTAGATCAACACTGCCCTAGCTAAGGCATAAACCTCATCTATTTCTCACAGATGCGTAAATGCCCGGATAGAGGCCTAACGCCGCGTTAAGCCGGCGCGGCAACAGTAGCCGCGGTTCACGCGAATAGCCTGTTCCGCGCTCGGCTTGAACGCATAGTTAGCCCTCAGCGCCCTTAATCAGCGGACGTCTCCCAGTGCCCTGACTCACTCAAGGCTCTGAAATCGTTGAGAAGCGCGTTGACCGATGCCGCATTCACTGAGTCAAACTCCGCCGGAGTTTTCTCGTTCAGCTTTGTTCCGGCGCTCAATTCATTAAATCTTGGCGCTTCGTCGATCATCAGCTTTTTGTTTTCAACCGGCACAGAAGAGCTAACTGCAGCTCGCGTTTTTGACCGGCTCGCGTAGAGTAGCCCGAGGCAAGTGGTAATTGAGGGTGCTGGACTAGTTTTCAGCGCGGTGCATGCCACACCGGTCCACCGATTCGTGTCTGGTATGATGTAGTAATAATCATAAAAGCTCGCGGTCGAATCCACAATCACCAAATATATGCCAGCCCCACTTACAGGCGCACCCAAGACAGGACGGCCGGATCCCGAGTTAAACATGAGGCGCCCTTCGACAGTATTTGGCGTAGTACATGTGGCGCAATCCGTGGTGAAGTTTATGAAATTTGCGAAATCAGATCCCGTCAACGAAACCCACACCGACGCCCATTGGCCCTTCAGATATGCCCTCGGATCTCCATAAACAAAATCGAATTTTTCAATCGGGATTGTAGTGCCGTTTGGATAGATGGCGGTACCTCGTGTTGTCGATGTAAATACAAACCTGATTTGACCGAGGTCAGAACTTGTCGGTGGAACGTAGGGACACCCAATACACTGACCAGCTGTGAAACCGTTCAGCGACGACGTCAAAGTCCGGGTAACGCCATTCCAAATTCCCGCGGTGGTGAAAAACGTGGATCGCCCGTCGCTCGCAAAAGCAAAATGCAATATGACAGTCGTATCATTCTGTGTTTCGATTGTCCAACCGCGCCCACTTTCCTGCGGGTTCCACCAGACTCCATCGACTGGCGCGGAATTATATGTCTGGGCGTTGATGGAGACGGATGAAAGTATAATGACGATGAGGCCAATTAATCTTAGCACGGTGGACACTCCTATTCGATTCGCTCTGATATATTGCAATTTGATGATATCTCTCACTTCAGAGATTCGCTCTTTCTCTGTATCTCACCTCCTGTGCCAGGTTTGGCTTGACGATTACCGGAGTTGCGGGATCATTGGAAGGCAGATTCAGGGTGCATCCGAGTTGGATCTGAGGGCTAACGCCGCGTTAAGCCGCCGCGGCACGAAGCGCCACGGTCAATGCCAAGCGCCTGTTCCGCGGTCGGCTTGAACGCATAGTTGGGCCTCACCCACCATGATGCGAAACTAACCAGCGTGCAATTCTTCGCGGATGATCCTGCGAAGAGTACGCTCAAGAGTTCCTTCCTTTTCTGCGATATGACCGCGAAGAGCCTCATTGATAAGAGTCTGGTAATTTCCACCACCTTCAACTCTTGCACGAAACCACGCCAAGACGTCCGCGTCCAAACGGATCGTAATCCGTTCCTTCCCAGAGAATTCCGCCTGAATTTTCGCCAAGTGAGGGACATCCTTTACCGCCTTGGCTTGGGAAAAGTCATATTCTTTGCGCATAGTCACCTCAACCGTTCCGCGTAAGATTGCCGTTCTCCCCGATTGGCTTCTCGAGCGGAGATAATCCTTACATCTTCTCCACGCTCGTTCCAAACGACCACGAAAATCACGCACGTAAAACCCATTCCCAGGGTTACAAAGCGCACTTCCCCGTCCGAATCCTCGTCTTCATGTGTGATACAGTTTGGATCAAGCAATGACCCAATTGCGTCCGCAAAGTCTACCCCGTGCTTTTCGAGGTTAGACTCTCTCTTGCGTTCGTTCCAAACGAAGTTCATGCGCACATTGTATGCACGTTCGGCATACGATGCAAGGGCCTACGGACTGTCCGAGTGAGGCCCAACGCCGCGTTAAGCCGCCGCGGCGCGAGGCGCCACGGTCAATGCGAAGAGCCTGTTCCGCGGTCGGCTTGAACGCATAGTTAGCCGTCAGAATACTTGCCTCAAGCAAACCATGACTCTTTCCCAGTGCCCTTTCCAACGCTGCTCTTCCTTCCAACACACATCTTCAGCCGCAGTTCCGCCTTCCAAGTCTACAGCCTCAGATCCGCTTTCCAGGACTACGGCCACAGTCCCGCTTTCCGAGACCACAGCCTCAGTCCGCTTTCCAAAACCACAGCCTCAGTCCGCTTTCCAAAACCACAGCCTCAGTCCCGCTTTCCGAGACCACAGCCTCAGTCCCGCTTTCCGAGACCACAGCCTCAGTCCCGCTTTCCAAGACCTCAGCCTCAGTCCCGCTTTCCAAGACCACAGCCTCGGTCCCGCTCTCCGGGATCCAACCACAGTCCCGCTTTTTCGATCCGCCGCAGGACCACCAATCTCGGATCTGACGGCTAACGCCGTGTTAAGCCGCCGCCGCGCGGCAGCTTGGATTTAGCGAAGAGCCTGTTCGGCGGTCGGCTTGAACACATAGTTAGGCATTAATCCGTACGAAAGTTCAATACTGGGAGGGCAAGGGCGCACGGACCTTTTGGCGGCAGTGTGTCACAGCAGCCTCCTGAAATCAAAACCCCCTCCAAGTGCTTTGGCACCTTCTCACACGACATACTTCCGGCGCTGTAGACCGCGAAGTACTTTTCCCGGCGGAATCTCGCTAAATTCTGTTCAATTTCAGGCCCAGAGGCTTCCCGTGCCAAGGAATAACTACAAGAGACAACCTTTGGTTCTCTTACTTTCGTCTCAACAACTAGGAATTTCTGCCCGATGTCCTTTTCCTCACAGCCAACTACTTCAGCGCTGAGGGCATAGCACGCACCTTCAGCTACACAGCTCCCGAACACCGGTTCAACGGCAAACATCATCGTCAAACCCAGGGTAAGCACCCATGAAGGCTTCGAGTTCACTACTCAGCTCCAATATTAATGCCTAACGCCGCAATAACCCGCGCCGGCAGTATTGCCCGGTTTGAGCGAAGAGCCTGTTCCGGCGTCGGGTTGATTGCATAGTTAGGCATTGGCTCCTTAAGGCAAAGCTATTGTTGCGGCTTCTGCAGAAAATTTCCCCGATTTCTCCCGAAAGATCAAAACACCGAAACCGCTGCCGTCAGATGCCCAGGGAAATTCTACAGTTATCTCATCACCATTTTCGCTAGCTTCGCGCAATATTCTCTCAATTTCATTTCCACGAAAGAACCCAGTAGCATTTATATCTCTGTTTCGACGGAAGATGTTGAATTTAAGGCCACAAACATTTCCGGGGTCGTCCATTAAGCAGTCTACGGTCTTGCGTACTTCGATTAGCAGTGTTTCAAGTTCAGGAGAAGCAACTTTAGATTCCGAGACTGTGTAAAGAGCGGCGATCTCGGCACGGTTCGGAACAATGCACGCTGTTCCGCAGCCTGTCACAAGCACCACGGCAAACAGAAGCAACGATTTATTGTATGTCAACATAGCCGATGCCTAACGCCGCAATAACCCGCGCCGGCAGTACAGCCCGGTTTGAGCGAAGAGCCAGTTCCGGCGTCGGGTTGATTGCATAGTTAGGCCTTTAATCGACGCTCACCGACCCAAATGCAATTATCCAACACAACTATTGTCTTTGGTGGTTCGGAATGAAACGTCTTTTCCGTAACTGAACTAGGAATCTGAAGGCTTGGTGGGTAAAGCGAGGCGCACAGCGAGATAGAAAGCAATAAGAAGGCCGACAGCGATATTAAACAGGACGGCCCAACCAGATTCGAACGATGGCATATTACGCGCTCCGACAAATAGTTGCGCGCAAAGGTACAGCGCGCCAGCCAGAGCACCCGAAACCAACACGCCAAAAACATGCCACTGGGCGAGCGCTGGACCTGAGCGGAACATTTTCCATCCTATCCAGTAACCTAGACCTGACTGAACAACCGCGTAGAGCATTCTCTGAATAATGAAATCAAAAGTGAGGGCTACTCCAACTACCCTTGCAAGGCCAAAGTCAGCAATTACCGTAACACCCAATGCCAATAGAGGTATAACCATTACAGAAGTTCGACCGCTACTATCGCTAGGAGCGCCATTTGTATTATTCAGACCGTTGGTCATGAGATTCTCCCGTTTCACATTGGCGATCGACTCTAACGCCTTATATAAATCCCCAATCCACGTTCAACTGCAAGAAAGGCCTAACGCCGTGTTAAGCCGCCGCCGCGCGGCAGACTGGTTTGAGCGAAGAGCCTGACCGGCGGTCGGCTTGAACACGTAGTTAGAAATCAATTCCGCCGGCAGCCATGGTGCCACACCGCCCGATCTGGCCCAACAGGCCACGAGTGTGCGCCGAAGGTACGACCGCCCGCAAGACAAGCGCGGCGCAAACCGCCCCAAGCTCTCTGATCATCATCCGCCGCGCTTGCAGGCGCGGCCAAGCAAGGCCCTGACCCGACCGCCCGCCAACCGAAGCGCGGCCTACTGCAGCCTCGGTGTTCCGCACTCTTCGTCTGGCCGCGCGGAGCGGTGCGGCATGACGAAGCCCAGGCAGTTGCTTGACACGGCGACCAACGTGACCCGCCCGCCGACCGAAGCGCGGCCGATCTGGCGACGGTGCTTCGTATCATCATTGCCGCGCGGAGCGGTGCGGCGAACTTGCGCACAAGCCTCCCCGAAGCGAAAACTCAGAACCGGTCATTTCCAAAATAGTCTTGCGGCAAGCCCAGTGAATTGACTTCTAACGCCGCATTAAGCCGTTGCGGCACGATAGTTTGGTTTGAGCGAAGAGCCTGTTCCGCAATCGGCTTGAATGCATAGTTAGGCCTCAATTCGAGGATAATGACAAATCAGAACTTCCCCGCACATGTTTCTTTGTTCAAGCGAAACTCAAACAGGTACGCCTGGCGCTTTGATAACGCGATGTACGCAACTTCGACGCCATACTCATTGATTAAGACGCCATACACCGGGGAACCGCATAGCATATAATTCTTACTTGCCTCCTTCCAAGCGTCAAAGTCCTTGATGTCTTCTCGCACAATATTCACCATCTTTTGCGTGAAAGATATCCTCAGGCCATTTGATGCAACGGCTACTAATTCTGTTTCTTTATTTATCATCCTAGGAAGAGTTGTTGCGGCTTCCTTTTCCATAAGCTTTATCATTGCTTCCGGGCCGCCGGCATCTTCCACGGTCTGACGAATCTGTTCTGGCGTGTGTTGGGCGTAAGCGACTGACTGAAAAATCAACAACCCGGCAATTAGATGTATCAGCTTATGCACATGACCTCCCAATTAGGCTAATCTAGCTCTGCGAGGGGCACAAATTTCCCCACTGCGTGGAACGCTAACCCTAATGTTTCATTTGAGATAATTTCATTCCACATGTCTGTAATTGCTGACTCAAGCGCTAGCCTGGTCTGTTCCAAGCCCTTGGTTAGATCTTCCTTAGGTATATCGCGAAACCGCGTTGCAGGTATCCGCGTGTTCGCCGGAACCACAGTTACAGATAGCCTAATCTGTCCATCGAGGTCGGTAGCTTCGACATGGAACCCAGTATTTAGACTTACCACGTTATTCTCCAAAGAGTAAGGTGATAGTGCACCACGCGTTGCTCCGGTTGAGGCCTAACGCAGTGTTAACCGGCGGCGGCTAGCCCAGTCAGAGCAAGCGAAGGGCCTGTTCCGCCGTCCGGTTGAACACCTAGTTAGACGTCGAAGGTAGCGGGCGCGCCGCCCATTGTCGGTCTCGCCAGACGCATTTGATTCACCGCCGCTCATGTGCGAAAAAACTCCGCAGGAAATGGCTTTTGAATCGACGCGAGTTCCTGGCGCTGAGCAAGTTGCACCGCGCAGTGAAGACCCCTCAAGTGCGCCAAGGCATCGGCGGTCGCTTGCTCAGCGCCAGGAACTCGCGTCGCTTTCCTAGCATATTTTCGTGCATTTTTCAAGACGCAGTGCAGCATGCTTTTCAATGTGCAGGCTGCGAATCACCCAACGCTGTTCTCGCCCGATGCCTTTGACGTCTAACGCCGCATTAAGCGGCTGCGGCGCGACAGTTTGGTTTGAGCGAAGAGCCTGTTCCGCAGTCCGCTTGAATGCATAGTTAGATCCCGCCTTTTACCGAGAAGCAGATTGACCGAATACGTTCTCACCGGAAGCTTGCTTCGCTCTTTTACCAAGCGCTCATTACCGTTCTTCTACCCCAAGCCCGTTCTGCACTTTTCCCACGAACTTATTCTGCTCTTATACCAAAGACCAGCTTTGTCTCTCTACCTCAAGCAAGCTTGGCTCTTCTACCACGAGCCAATTTGGCTCTACTTCCGTTCAATATTCTTCTTCTTTACCTCAAGCTCATTTTGCTCTGCTGCGACAAACTCGCTTCTTATCATGCGTCAACCGAGTTTGTTCCACTTACGATCTACCGCAGAGCAGCGTACATGCCTGGCGGGATCTAACGCCGTGTTAAGCCGCCGCCGCGCGGCAGACTGGATTGAGCGAAGAGCCTGTTCGGCGGTCGGCTTGAACACATAGTTAGATTTGCGCTTCTAGCGGCGGACATTAAACCTTGCTCCCACGACAAGCGTTCTTGATGTCACTCTGGACTTGCACCCATAGCTGCTCTGCTCTTGTACCTCAAGCTACTCTGATTCTGAGCCTCAAGCCACTCTGTTCCTGTACCTCAAGCCATTCTGCTTCTGTACCTCAGACCGTTCTGCTTCTGTACCTCAGACCGCTCTGCTTCTGTACCTCAGACCATTCTGCTTCTGTACCTCGCGCCACTCTGATCTTGTACCTCAATCCATTCTGGTCTGTACCTTAAGCCCCCGCCATTGCCAGGCAAATCTAACGCAATGATAAGCCGCAGCGGCGCGCCGGGCCACGGTTAATGCGAAGAGCCTGTTCCGCTGTCGGCTTGATCATATAGTTAGGCCCCATCCTTAATCCCTCCAATCCACCCAGTACGAGTTCGACAGCTTCTTCTACCGTTTCAGCCATCTTCCTCTGATTGGGACTTTCGAAGAGAAATGGAACCATACCATTGGGAGATTCAAGTTGAACATCAAGTGATTCTGACGTTTCGCGAAAAAACCACAATCCATCATCATCACCAGTATGCGTTACCTCGAGACGCTCCCACCAAATCCTCGGATTGCGACGCCCCAGAGCATCTATTACGCGTTCTATATCCCTAAGCATCACTTCTTCCCAGCAATCCAACGCCGCAACCACAGAACCCGCTCTTCCGGAGTTGCAATCCTCCAACTAGCTCGCTCATCTGAGGTTGAACCCCATTCATTAAGCCAAACCCTACCATCTCTATCAACAGCAACATCGAGTCCAATGGTTCCCAACAGTGAGAACGACTCAGACGGCGACCCAAGTTCAGACAACGACCCAGTTTGCCCACCGAGCCATTGTTTCAGTTTCGCTTCGATTTCTTCCATGGCATCACCACACACTCACCAAATGGGGCCTAACGCCGCAATAACCCGCGCCGGCAGTACGGCACGATTTGAGCGAAGAGCCAGTTCCGGCGTCGGGTTGATTGCATAGTTAGATTTGCCTCCGTAAAGCAAAGTCGACCAACTCCCCACTTTCTGAAAGAACCAATAAATGGCACAAATTTCCGCAAAGGGCTAACGCTTTGGGCTTTTCCCAAATTGCCATTGGTACTGACGCTCGCACTCTGCTTGAGTGGGAAACATCTGACCTTTCCCGTCGTTTAACACCAAATCTAAGTTCCACGACCACCCCGGCCCACCCTTGGCACCGGTCGGCGTGCAAGCTGAGCCATATTGACGCTCCAGAAGATCCCGCTCGCGATAGGCCTCCAATGCAATCTGACCACTGCGCTGAACAAAGGCGAAATAGCTCGTAGCGAAAACAACTGCAATCCAAAACAGTCCTTTCTTCATAATTGCGCCCAAATAGGATATGAAAAGCCAATTAAGCCGGCTCGCCAACAAATATGCCGGCCATTATTGGCAATCGCCCAACAACGCGGCCGCGAAATTCTTTAACTTCGCCTCGAATTTGTCGATTATCTGCGTATATTTATCTATATCCTCTAAGCGTTCCTCCATGCATTTTTCGTAGTTTGCTGGCTGATCCCGCATTGCCGCCAACACTGAACGCACCAGACAGCGGCGCATACTACTTAACATCCTCCATGAAAGAAGCGGTACGATCACCATAAGCCGCACAACAAGAAAATATCCAACTGCCGCGATTGCAAAGACGATCCACTTCAATGGACACATGCCGTACCTCGATCCTGTATTCTTCACCGCCTTCCAGCTCTTTCGAACTTCTGCGGCAAACTAACGAATGGGCCAACTAATGCTCAGCAAATCTAACGCCGCAATAACGCGCGCCGGCAGTGGGGCGCGATTTGAGCGAATAGCCTGTTCCGGCGTCGCGTTGATTGCATAGTTAGCTTTCCGCTGAATTAGGATACGGGCTCATGACTTCCTCAGCATACGCTCAACTTGGCTCGACGCCCAAATTACCAACCCGCAAATTATAAGCGGAAGTATCAGGCTGCTCGCAATCGATGTGTAAGTAAGGCTTGCGTTTGCTGGTGGGTCTAGATACATTTGGCCAAATCCGACCAAGATTACACACAAGAAGAAGGCCGGCACTAAAACCGGTGCGGCGAGTGTTATTTTCTGCTGGGACTTCAGCAAGAAGTACATTAGTGGGAAGAAAATAATGCACGAAAACAGACCAGAGCCAATTGCCTCACCGATCGTAACACCCATTTCAAGCACCCCTATTTTTCAATTCCAAATCAACAGACAAATGCCACGCCCATATTCCAGATATCTCTACAGGCCAACGTCCTTTTAACAAGATCCGTTAAAACAGACTGCCATATCCCAAACGAACCGTCACCTGCGCGGGCTATTATGGCCTTTGCTTGCCCCCAAATACCAGGATTTCTCGAAGCACCTAAGAACTCGTGTCCTTGCCACGTCAAGTTTTTCAACACCGCCGAAGGACTGGTGTCCAAGTCTCGCCTAGACGTAAGGACTTCCGCTAGACCGGCTTGACCCATAAGGTACACGTGGTAGCCAACCTGCTCCTTGGTATACCCGTCAATTTCAAGCTGACTTGGCATAAAACCATGTGCGTTCCCCTCTACCTTCAGAAGGATGGCTCGGATTAAGTCCATATCTCGCTTCATAAAGCCCCCCAAGGAAAGCTAACGCCGCGTTAAGCCGGCGCGGCACGAAATACCGCGGTTCACGCGAAGAGCCTGTTCCGCGCTCGGCTTGAACGCATAGTTAGATTCCGCTTCTTTCGAAAACGTATTCACCGAACGCTTTTTCACAGCAAGTTTTCTCCGCTCTTTAACCAACAATTCATTCTTCGGCTTGCGAAAAGCCGGCTCTTCGGTTTTACCACAGAACCTAACTGCTGCTTTGCCACAAGCTGCTTCTGCTCTTCTACCACAAGCAAGCTCTGCCTTTGCACCTCAAGCTCATTTCGCTCTTCTACCATGAGCCGATTTCGCTCCTGTACCTCCCACTTCTTCTGCTTCTCTACCTCAAATCCATCTCGCTCCGTTGCGACAAGCTGGCGCCTCATCTGCACAGAGCAAGCTCGCCTTCCCTACCATCAACCCCGGTGCAACGTGCAAGCCTGGCGGAATCTAACGCAGTGTTAACCGGCGGCGGCTAGCCCAGCCAGAGCAAGCGAAGGGCCTGTTCCGCCGTCCGGTTGAACACCTAGTTAGACGTCGAAGGTAGCGGGCGCGCCGCCCATTGTCGGTCTCGCCAGACGCATTTGATTCACCGCCGCTCATGTGCGAAAAAACTCCGCAGGAAATGGCTTTTGAATCGACGCGAGTTCCTGGCGCTGAGCAAGTTGCACCGCGCAGTGAAGACCCCTCAAGTGCGCCAAGGCATCGGCGGTCGCTTGCTCAGCGCCAGGAACTCGCGTCGCTTTCCTAGCATATTTTCGTGCATTTTTCAAGACGCAGTGCAGCATACTTTTCAATTTGCAGACTGCGAATCACCCAATACTGTTCTCGCCCGATGCCTTTGACGTCTAACGCCGCATTAAGCCGTTGCGGCACGATAGTTTGGTTTGAGCGAAGAGCCTG
>ERZ761602.7047-NODE-7047-length-12151-cov-49.230407_pt1 | contig 12151 bp, 12 predicted proteins | sample MGYA00512165_ERZ761602 | MGnify/ENA primary metagenome ERZ761602 (study PRJEB28899, sample SAMN02445085) | bioreactor sludge metagenome | biome: EBPR sludge; isolation source: Thorneside wastewater treatment plant | place: Australia: Brisbane, Thorneside... | reverse complement strand
GAGGGGGTCGCCCAGTACATCGAGTGGCTCCTGCGGAATGTATAGAACCCTGCAGGACTTTGTCGGAAACACGCCGCTGGTGCGGCTGCTGCGCATCCCCGGCGCCGACAACGCAAAGCGCGGCAATGTCATCCTCGCCAAGCTGGAGGGCAACAACCCGGCGGGTTCGGTCAAGGATCGCCCGGCGCTGTCGATGATCGTCCATGCCGAGGCGCGCGGCGACATCCGGCCGGGCGACACGCTGATCGAGGCGACTTCCGGCAATACCGGCATTGCGCTGGCGATGGCGGCGGCGATGAAGGGCTACCGGATGATTCTCGTCATGCCCGAGAACCAGAGCATCGAGCGCCGCCAGACGATGCGCGCCTTCGGCGCCGAACTGGTGCTGACGCCCAAGGACGGCGGCATGGAACTGGCGCGCGACGTTGCCGACCGCATGCGCGACGAAGGCAAGGGCATCATCCTCGACCAGTTCGCCAACCCGGACAATCCGCTGGCGCACTTCGCAGGCACCGGCCCGGAAATCTGGCGCGACACCGCGGGGCGCATCACCCATTTCGTTTCGAGCATGGGCACCACCGGCACGATCATGGGGGCTTCGGCCTTCCTCAAGGCGCAGAATCCGGCGATCGAGATCGTCGGCTGCCAGCCGGAAGACGGCAGCCAGATTCCCGGCATCCGCAAATGGCCGGAAGCCTATCTGCCGAAAATCTACGACAAGACCCGCGTCGACCGCATCGAATACGTCAGCCAGGCCGATGCCGAGGCGATGACACGGCGGCTGGCAATGGAGGAGGGCATCTTCGCCGGCATCTCCTCCGGCGGTGGCGTCGCCGTCGCGCTCCGCCTCGCGCGGCAACTCGACAACGCGATCATCGTCAGCATCATCTGTGATCGCGGCGACCGTTACCTGTCCACCGGCGTCTTCCCGGCATGAAGCCCGTGCTCGTCTTCGACATCGAGACCATTCCCGATGTCGCCGGCCTGCGCAAGCTCAACGATCTGCCCGGCGAACTTTCCGACCACGAGGTCGCCGAACTGGCCTTCCAGCAGCGCCGCGCCAGGACGGGCAGCGATTTCCTGCCGTTGCATCTGCAGCGGGTCGTCGCCATTTCCTGCGCGCTGCGCACCGGCGACGGGCTCAAGGTCTGGTCGCTGTCCGAACCCGACCTCGGCGAAGCCGCCATTCTCCAGCGCTTCTTCGACGGCATCGAGAAATTCACGCCGCAGATCGTCTCGTGGAACGGCGGCGGCTTCGACCTGCCGGTGCTGCATTATCGCGGCATGTTGCACGGTGTGGCGGCGCCGCGCTACTGGGATCTCGGCGACGGCGACTACGCCGACTCCCGCGATTTCAAGTGGAACAACTACATCAGCCGCTATCACACCCGGCACCTCGACCTCATGGACCTGCTGGCCCTCTACAACGCCCGCGCCAACGCGCCGCTCGACGAACTCGCCAGGCTCTACGGCTTTCCCGGCAAGGCCGGCATGGATGGCGGCAAGGTCTGGGAAGCCTGGCAGGCCGGCAGGGCCGCCGAGATTCGCGACTACTGCGAGACCGACGTCATCAATACCTACCTGGTCTACAACCGCTTTCGCCGGATGCGCGGCGAGCTGACGGCGGCGGAAGAGATCGCCGAGGCCGGATTCGTCAAGGCGCAACTCGCCCGGATCGGCGCGCCGCACTGGCAGGAGTTTCTCGCCGCGTGGCGCTGACTGTATCCGGCGCGGCGTTATAATGACAAGCTCCGAAACCCGATCGCAGAGAGATACCGATGGCCCTCAACAACGTTCCTTCCGGCAAGTCCCTTCCCAACGACATCAACGTCATCATCGAGATCACGGCGCATTCGGAGCCGGTAAAGTACGAGGTCGACAAGGAGAGCGGGGCGATTTTCGTCGATCGCTTCATGTCCACTTCGATGCACTACCCCTGCAACTACGGCTATATCCCGCACACCATCGCCGGCGACGGCGACCCTGTTGATGTGCTGGTCGTCAGCCCGTTCCCGCTGCCCCCGGGCGTCGTCGTCCGCTGCCGCCCGATCGGCGTGCTGGCGATGACCGACGAGGCGGGCGACGATGCAAAACTGCTGGCGGTGCCGGTCGACAAGCTGACGCCGATGTACCGCAATGTCATGAGTCACGCCGACATGCCCAACCTGCTGCTCGACCAGATTGCCCACTTCTTCGCGCACTACAAGGATCTCGAGCCGGGCAAGTTCGTCAACGTCGTCGGGTGGCGCGGTCCCGAAGAGGCCAAGAAGGAAGTCGTCGATGGCGTGGCAGCCTACAATTCGGCGAAAGAAAAGCCCAACTTCTGAGTCCCGATGCTGCGCATCGCCGTTGCCCAGTTCAACGCCACCGTCGGTGACCTGACCGGCAACGCCGGGCGCATCGTCGAATGTGCCGCCGCGGCCAGGACGCGGGGGGCGCAGGTTCTGGTCACGCCCGAGCTGGCGCTGTGCGGCTATCCGCCGGAAGACCTCCTGCTGCGTCCGGATTTCTACCGGGCCTGCCGGGGCGCGCTGGACGATCTGGCCAGCCGCGTCGCCGGCATCGCGCTCATCGTCGGTCACCCGGAGGAGACCGGGGGGCGGCGCTACAATGCCGCCACGGTCATCGAAAATGGCCGGAAAATCGCCGTCTACCGCAAGATCCGCCTGCCCAACTACGACGTTTTCGACGAGAAACGGTATTTCGATGCCGGCGACGCAGCCTGCGTCGTGACCCTGGGCGGCGTGCGCTGCGGCATCAACATCTGCGCCGACATCTGGGAGGAGGGCGCGGCGGAACGTGCGCGTGCCGGTGGCGCCGAACTGCTCGTGGTCCTCAACGCCTCGCCCTGTCATCTGGAAAAACATCAGCAGCGCGTCGAGGTGCTGCGCGAGCGCATTGCCGGCGCCGGCATCCCCGCCATCTACGTCAACCTGGTCGGCGGCCAGGACGAACTGGTCTTCGACGGCGCCTCGTTCGCCCTCGACGCCGAAGGCGACTGCCGGATGCGCCTGCCGCAGTTCGAGGAAGCGCTGGGCATCGTCGATTACGACGCGGGGCGTCTGCGCTCCGGCGACATGGCGGAGGAGTTGTCGGTCGAGGGCGAGGCCTACCGCGCGCTGGTCCTCGGCGTCCGCGACTACATCGGCAAGAGCGGCTTCAGGGGAACGCTCATCGGCCTGTCGGGGGGCATCGACTCGGCGCTCACGTTGTGTGTCGCGGTCGACGCGCTGGGCGCCGACAAGGTGCGGGCGGTCATGATGCCGTCGCCGTATACCGCGCGGATGAGCCTCGACGATTCGCGGGCGATGATCGCCACGCTTGGCGTGCGTTACGACGAGGTGCCGATCGCACCGGCCATGGCTACCTATGCGGCGATGCTCGACCCGCTGTTCGCCGGGTCGCCCGCCGACACCACCGAAGAGAACATTCAGGCGCGCATCCGCGGCAACCTCCTGATGGCGCTCTCCAACAAGACCGGCGCGCTGGTGCTGACGACCGGCAACAAGTCGGAAATGGCGGTCGGCTACTGCACCCTCTACGGCGACATGGCCGGCGGCTTCGCGGTCATCAAGGACGTCTACAAGACGCTGGTCTATCGCCTGGCGCGCTACCGCAACACGATTTCGCCGGTCATCCCGGAGAACATCATCGTCCGGCCGCCCTCGGCCGAACTCAAGCCGGACCAGACCGACCAGGATTCGCTGCCGCCCTATGAGGTTCTCGACGCCATCGTCCGCGCCTACATGGAAGAAGACCGCAGCCCGCGCGAGATCATCGCCGCCGGCTTGCCGGAGGCCGACGTGCGCCGCGTCGTGCGCCTGCTGCGCATTGCCGAATACAAGCGCCGGCAGGCGCCGGTCGGTATTCGCATCACGCCGCGTGGCTTTGGCAAGGATTGGCGGTATCCTATTACCAATCGTTACCGCGACGAATTCTGAAAAACCGAAACGAACAGGAAACACGACATGAACAAGATCGAAGCCATCATCAAGCCGTTCAAGCTCGACGAAGTGCGCGAAGCGCTGTCGGAAATCGGGATCACCGGCCTGACGGTCACCGAAGTCAAGGGCTTCGGCCGCCAGAAGGGGCACACCGAACTCTATCGCGGCGCCGAGTACGTGGTCGATTTCCTGCCGAAGATCAAGATCGAGATCGTGGTCAAGACCGGGCACACCGATGCCGCCATTGAGGCTATCATCAGGGCTGCCCGCACCGGCAAGATCGGTGACGGCAAGATCTTCGTCATGCCGGTCGAGCAGGTGGTGCGCATCCGCACCGGCGAGACCGGCGAAGCGGCAGTCTGATCCGGAGCGCATTGTCATGGATGACCAGAAGGATTTCGATCTTCCCGCGCTCAAGGCGCAGCTGCTGGAGTCGCTCGGGCCGGACTCGGCGGTCTACCCGGTGCTCGTCGAGCAGCAGTTTCCGCACATCCTCGCCAAGGTCGCCGCATTGTGGGGCAAGGCCGGGCTGGATGCCTACCTGGCCGAGCTGATGGTGACCAATCGCCCTGGACGCCAGGGTTTTCCGCACGATGTGGCACTCGAACTCTTTCGTCTGGCCACGGTGCACGATGCCCTGGGGCTGACACCGAAAGACTCGCTGGGAACGGCGTGGGACTGGGTCGACGACCCTGAGCTGTTCAAGCACGGAGTCACCAACAAGCAGGAATGACGCCGCCGGGCGCCATGATTCCGTTTCCAGCCCCACCGTGATCCTGTCGACTTCGCGTCACAATCGACCGGAAATGGAATGGCTCAGCGTACCGCGCCAGACTTCCGCCGGGCGCGCAGCAGCACGATGACTGCTCCCTCGCCACCGTCCTGGGGTTTTGCCTGGCAGTAGGCCAGGATTTCATTTTTCTGCACCAGCCAGCCGCGTACCAGGCGCTTCAGCACGGCCTCCCTGCCGGGCGAGCCGTGTCCCTTGCCATGAACGATGCGGATGCAGCGCGTGCCGTATTTCAGCGATTGGGCGAGGAAGGTCGCCAACTGGCTGCGCGCCTCCTCGCGGTTCAGGCCATGCAGGTCGATCTCGTCCTGAATGGCCCAGCGCCCGCGCCGCAGGTCGCGTAGCACGCTGCTGGCGACGCCACTGCGCAGATGGCTGGGTTCGTCACCCCCTTCGAGCCGGTCCTGCAGGGTGATCGGTCCGTGCAGGCTCTCGCGCAACGCCGCCTGCTCGTCGGCCAGGCGCTGCAGCGGGCGCGGCGACGGCATCGGGCCGCCGAGATGAACGCGACCCGATGCCGGCAGCGGCCTCGCGTCGGCCACGGCCGCCTGGAACGCCGCGAGATCGTCGGGGTCGAGCAAGCCGGAGCCCCACTGCTCAGCCGAGGCGGTCGAGGTAGCGCTCGGCGTCGAGCGCGGCCATGCAGCCGCTGCCCGCCGAGGTGCAGGCCTGGCGATAGATGTGATCCTGCACGTCGCCGGCGGCGAAGACACCGGGAATGCTGGTCTGCGTGGCGTTGCCGTTGCGCCCCGCCTCGGTCACCAGATAGCCGCCTTCCATCGCCAGCTGTCCGGCGAAGAGGCCGGTGTTCGGCTTGTGGCCGATGGCGATGAAGACGCCGAAGACGTCGATGTTCCGCGTCGTTCCGTCCTGCGTGCTGCGGACGCGCATGCCGGTCACGCCGGAGTCGTCGCCGAGCACCTCGTCCAGCGTGTGATTGCGCAGGAGGGTCACCTTGCCGGCCCTTTCCTTCTCGAACAGTTTGTCCTGCAGGATCTTTTCGGCCCTGAAGGTGTCGCGGCGATGGACCAGCGTGACATGGCTGGCGATATTCGCCAGGTAGAGCGCTTCCTCGACCGCGGTATTGCCGCCGCCGATGACGGCGACCGCCTTGTTGCGGTAGAAGAAGCCGTCGCAGGTGGCGCAGGCGGAAACCCCCTTGCCGGAGAATTTATCTTCGGAGGGCAGGCCGAGGTACTGGGCCGAAGCGCCGGTGGCGATGATCAGCGCGTCGCAGGTATAGGCGCCGGCATCGCCGATCAGCGTAAACGGCTTCTGCGTCAGCTGCGTTGTATGGATATGGTCGAAGATGATCTCTGTATCGAAGCGGCGGGCGTGGGCCTCGAAGCGCGCCATCAGCTCCGGGCCCTGGACGCCGTCGGCGTCGGCAGGCCAGTTATCGACGTCGGTCGTCGTCATCAGCTGGCCGCCCTGGGCGAGTCCGGTGATCAGCACCGGGTTCAGGTTGGCGCGGGCGGCATAGACGGCGGCCGTATAACCGGCGGGGCCGGAACCGAGGATGATGAGGCGACTGTGACGGGGTCCTTGGGGCATGGGGATTCTCGGTAGTGGTCAATGGCAAAATTATAGCCTCCAACCCCGGACCGATTTTTCGCCCTTTCTCTCGCGCGTCTTGAATTGAGTTTATAATCTTCCGGTAACTCCATGAAGGGAAATGCTTTATGTCCTCCACAAATGTCGGCCTGAGTCTGGTGGTCCTGCGCAACATACCGCTTTTTTCGGGTCTTGATGAGAGAGAACTCGAGCGCTTGTCCAAAGTGGCGATACGCCGGCGTGCCGCACGCGGCGAGCAGGTTGTGCGGGCTGGCGAAGATGCCGAGACCCTGATCGTCCTCCTCACCGGGCGGGCCAAGGTGACCAACTTCGACGAGGAAGGCCGGGAGATCATCCTGGCGTGGCTGAGTCCGGGTGAATTTTTCGGCGAAATGGGCCTGATCGACGGCAGTCCGCGTTCGGCCAACGTCGTCGCCGTCGAACCCTGCGAACTGCTGATTCTCGGCAAGCACGAGTTCGAGCGCTGCATGCAGGACAACTTCCAGGTCGCGAAGAAGCTGATGCAGATCCTCGTGCGCCGCCTGCGCGAAGCCGACCGCAATATCGAGAGCCTGGCGCTGCTCGACGTCTATGGCCGCGTTGCCCGCCTGCTGCTCGACATGTCCGAAGACGCCAGCGGCAAACGGGTCGTCAGGCAGAAGATATCCAAGCAGGACATGGCGCGCATGATCGGCGCCTCGCGGGAGATGGTCAGCAAGGTCATGCGCGACCTCGAGGTCGGCGGCTACATCACCTGCGCGGATGACGTGATCACCATTACCGGGGCCTGATCTTGGGCGTCCGCACTGTCGACCGGGCAACTCCCGGCCAGTTGCCCGAAAAGATCGGCAATCTCCTGAATGAGGCGCGCTGGCTGGGCCTGACGGTGGTCGCCCTGTTCCTCGCGATGGCGCTGTGGGGTTACCACAGGGACGATCCGGGCTGGTCGCACGCGGTGGATTCGGGGACGCTGTCCAATCCGACCGGTCATTTCGGCGCCTGGATCGCCGATCTCTTGCTTTACCTGTTCGGCATTTCCGCCTGGTGGTGGATCGTCCTCCTCGCGGTGGTGATCTGGTGGGGATTCCGGCGGCTCCATTCGCCGCTCGGCCATGCCGACCGCCGCCCCCTGTACATCGCCCTGGCCGGCTTCCTGCTGCTGCTGGTCGCCAGTTCGGCGCTCGAGGCGCTGCGTTTCCACACGCTCCAGGTCGCGTTGCCGCTCGCCCCGGGCGGCCTGCTGGGGGTGGAAGCGAGCCGCCTGCTGGCGCACCTGCTCGGCTATACCGGTTCCACGCTGCTGCTGCTGGCGGCGATGGCGGCCGGCTGGAGCATCTTTTCCGGGATGTCGTGGCTGTGGGCGTTCGAGCGGCTGGGCGCTTCGCTCGAATTCATCACCGGCTCGTTTTATGGCCTGATCGACTCCTGGCGCGACCGCCGCATTGGCCGCGAAGTCGCCCACCAGCGCGAGGAAGAGGTCGAGGTCGAGAAGCGCCGCGTCGAGTTGCACGATCCGATCATCATCGAGACGCCGCCGCCCGACGTGCCGGTTTCCCGGAAGGCCGAGAAGCGCATCAGCCGCGAGAAGCAGGTGGATCTGTTCCCCGAGGCGTTCATCGGCGGGAAACTGCCGCCGCTGCATCTGCTCGACCCGGCGCCGCCGGCGACCGAAACGGTCAGCCCCGAGACGGTCGAATATACCTCGCGCCTGATCGAGCGCAAGCTCGCCGACTTCGGCGTCCAGGTCAAGGTGCTGGCAGCGATGCCGGGGCCGGTGATCACCCGCTACGAGATCGAGCCGGCGGTCGGCGTCAAGGGTGTGCAGATCGTCAATCTGGCGCGCGACCTGGCGCGCGCGCTGGCCATGGTATCGATCCGTGTCGTCGAAACGGTCCCCGGCAAGTCGTGCATGGCGCTCGAGTTGCCCAATCCCCGGCGGCAGATGGTCAAGCTCTCCGAGATCATTTCCAGCTCCCCCTACAACGACATGGCCAGCCCGCTGACCGTCTGTCTCGGCAAGGACATCGGCGGCCAGCCGGTGGTTGCCGACCTGGCCAAGACGCCGCACCTGCTGGTCGCCGGCACCACCGGTTCGGGCAAGTCGGTCGGCGTCAACGCGATGATCCTGTCGATGCTCTACAAGGCCGAACCGGATCTCGTGCGCCTGATCATGGTCGACCCGAAGATGCTGGAGCTTTCCATCTACGAAGGCATCCCGCACCTGCTGGCGCCGGTCGTCACCGACATGAAGCAGGCGGCCAACGCGCTGCACTGGTGCGTGACCGAGATGGAGAAGCGTTACAAGCTGATGTCGGCGATGGGCGTGCGCAACATTGCCGGCCTCAACCACAAGATCAGGGAAGCGGCGAAGCACGGTCAGCACATTCCCAACCCGCTGACGCTGACGCCGGAAACCCCCGAGCCGCTGAAGAACCTGCCCTACATCGTCGTCGTCATCGACGAACTCGCCGACCTGATGATGGTCGTCGGCAAGAAGGTCGAGGAACAGATCGCCCGTCTTGCGCAGAAGGCCCGCGCTTCCGGCATCCACCTCGTGCTGGCGACGCAGCGTCCGAGCGTGGACGTGATCACCGGGCTGATCAAGGCCAACATCCCGACGCGCCTCTCCTTCCAGGTCTCCAGCAAGATCGATTCGCGCACCATCCTCGACCAGATGGGCGCCGAGGCTCTTCTCGGCCAGGGCGACATGCTCTACCTGGCGCCGGGCACCGGTTACCCGACCCGCGTTCATGGCGCCTTCGTTTCCGATGACGAAGTGCATCGTGTCGTCGAACACCTGAAGACGCTTGGCGCCCCGGAATATGTCGAGGACATCCTCAGCGGCGGCGCCGGCGACGACGAGGAAGGCGGCGAGGGCGGCGGTGACAGCGGCGATGCCGAGAACGATCCGCTCTACGACCAGGCCGTCGACGTCGTCCTCAAGAACCGGCGCGCCTCGATCTCGCTCGTACAGCGCCACCTGCGCATCGGCTACAACCGTTCGGCGCGCCTGATCGAAGCGATGGAGAAGGCCGGGCTGGTGTCGACGATGGACGCGCGTGGCGGCCGCGAAGTGCTGGCGCGCCGCGAAGCCGAATGAAATTTGCCGCCAAAACGTTGTTGACCGCGACAGTCGCGATTTTTCCGCTGCTCGCCGAGGCCGGCGCGGTCGACCAGTTGCATCGGTTCCTGAGTGGAACGCGCACGCTGAAAGCCGATTTTTCGCAAATGGTCATCGGCCGGAACGGTCGCAAGCCGCAGCAATCTTCCGGCGTCGTCGCCATCTCGCGGCCGGGCAAGCTGCGCTGGGACATCCAGAAGCCCTACCCGCAACTGGTCGTCGGCGACGGCGAGAAGGTCTGGATCTACGACCCCGAACTCAAGCAGATCACCGTGCGCAAGGCCGGGCAGGCGATCGGCGGTTCACCGGCGGCGCTCCTGGCCGGCAGCAACGAACTGGAAAAGAACTTCACGCTCGCTGAAGCCGGCGAGGCCGAAGGCATGAACTGGGTCGAGGCGACGCCCAAGGCCGGCGACAGCGGTTTCGAGAAGGTCCGCCTCGGTTTTGCCGGCAGGGACCTCACGGCCATGGAACTGTACGACAGCTTCGGCCAGACGACGCACATCCGCTTTGCCAACGTCGAGCGCAACCCGGTCCTGCCGGCGGCGACCTTCCGCTTCACTCCTCCCGCGGGAGTTGATATCGTCGGCGAATAGACCCGGCGGGGTCGATGATCCTCCGCTTGTCGCGAGCCTGCCGGGCGGCGCCGCGCCAAGTCCATTCCCCGATCCATTGTGCCGCGAGGACGAGCCGCCGCCCGCCCAACCGGCATGGCAGGGCGAAGTCGCCAAAGGCAGGGATGGTCTGGAAGGGGAATCGGGTTGGCGCCCGCTCGACGCCCGGCGTTCCACCTGAAAACCGCAGTCGACCGCCTGCTAGGCAGCGCCGTCCGCTTGCACGACTTGCTCGCCCGGTGCGCTGAATGACCCGTGGTAGGCAACGACGCCACAGGGCAAGGATGCACCGAATGACAATGCCTGAAAGTACTCCGGAGGAACGTCCGGGAGCGCCAGCTTCGGCTCTACCTGGAAACCAAAGCGCGAGTAGTAGGCCGGATCTCCGAGGAGGACGCAGCCCGCAGCACCGTTCTCTCGGAGGCTGCTCAATGCCGCCTTCATTAGCTGGCCGCCAATGCCCCGTCCCTGAAATTCAGGCATGACGGAGACAGGCCCGAGCCCGTACCAGCCAAGCGAGCCATCCGATACGGAAACCGGGGACGCCGCGACATGGCCAACGACTGTACCCGCCTGCTCCGCCACAAGGGAAATGCTCAGGGCGCCAGCCTTTCGCAAGGCATCGACGATGAACTGCTCACGGTGGTCCGTGTGCGGCGCGTTCGAGAACGCCGCAACCGTCAAGGCGTGGATGGCCCCGACATCGGATGGTGATTCCTTGCGTATGACGGTGTTCATCGCACGACTCTTCTCATGAGGCCGAGGCTTGCACTGCGCCGTAGCGCGAAGCGGCGTCGGCCTGACTGAATTGTGGGCCAGGGGAGCGGGCGCGAGGATCATGGCTAGCACGCCTTCCGGATCCGGTCACACTGGAGTCGGCGCACCGATCAGCGGCAGTCTCGCCAGCATGTTCTTCAACGCCAGCGCATCCCAGGGCAGATGCTCGGCGATGCCGAGGCCGACCACATCGGCGACGGTCGCCACATCACCCAACAACTGCACGACCTGCTCCATGGTCAGCCTGCCCTGGGCAACGCCAGCAAACGTATCGGCAGGAATGCCCGGCCGGGCGAACAGCAACGCGCGAAACAACGCCGGATCGAGAACATCGAGGTCGAGATGGATGGCCAGGCGGCTGACCCCCGTGGACTTGAACCAGTCCAGCACGGGCTGGCTGCCGTGGCGCGCCAGTCGGTCGGGAGTCACGTTGCCAAGCTCGAGCCGCTGCATGTTGGCGGCTTCCCACGGGGAGGGGTCGTGCACACCCACGTACAGCACGTTCTTCGGCTCGATCGGGCGGGGAACGTGTGCCACGAAGCTCGCGTCCCCACATCCCAGCAGGTTGCCCAGCACCATCGCATGGGCATGCTGGAACTGCTCCGGCGTCATGATGTCCGGATGGGCGTCCACCCACAGAACGGCAAGATCGCCATCGTAACGCTCATTCAGATAGGCGAAGGGCGCAAGGTCCACCAGGCAATCGCCCCCCAGCACCACCAAACGGTCCGGCTGATGCTTGTCGATCAGCCTGCGGGCCTGACGCAACTGTTCCAGCAAGGCGCCGCGTGCCACCACACCCTCTTCAACGGGCAGCGGCGCGTCCGTCGGCAGTGCCACCGGCACTTCCTCTGTCGGGCCGGCATGCGCGGGCGCCAGCCATTCAAGCAGCCTGGATCCGAAGTAGTAGGGCGGATTATTGCCGCCTTGCCATTGAGGGAACACAAGGCGAAGCGTTCTGTCATGCGAGGTCATCAATGGAATCTCCGGGCAAGGTTGAGATGGCGGTCAGTCCGACGCAATGAGGGCGAACGCCGGAACACTGGGCGCTGTTTTGGCGTGGCCAAAGACGGTTGACCCTGGAATGACATGTCGGGTGGCACGGGCGGGCGCAAGCGCAGGAACGGTGAGGATGTTCATTGCCCCGGCACGCAGGCGATGGCGACGAATGTGGCCAAGATGGCGATTGCAGCGAGTAGCGACGCTCGAAACGAGAAACCACCAACACTCCTGAACTGTGGGCGCCTGGATCCAGGATGGCGCATCAGAGTATATGTGGCACCAGATGCGACCAGACCGACAAGCAGGATCGAAAATTGTACAGCATCCAGGATCCTGTCTCGGAAAACCG
>ERZ761602.7046-NODE-7046-length-12153-cov-5.355431_pt1 | contig 12153 bp, 7 predicted proteins | sample MGYA00512165_ERZ761602 | MGnify/ENA primary metagenome ERZ761602 (study PRJEB28899, sample SAMN02445085) | bioreactor sludge metagenome | biome: EBPR sludge; isolation source: Thorneside wastewater treatment plant | place: Australia: Brisbane, Thorneside... | reverse complement strand
ACGAGATTTCTGCCTGTCTCGTGGGCTCGGAGATGTGTATAAGAGACAGGTGCCACAGCGTGCCGATCTCCCAGTAATCATGGCCCGCGAGGCTGCGGAAGGCGTTGGGGAAGCGGTGGACCTCGGTGAGCTTGAGCCGGTCGCGCGACCAGCGGCCGAGGATGACGCGACCGCTGGTCGCGCCAAAGTCGAGGGCGGCGGCAAAGACGGGGAGGGGCATGCCGCAGCAGGCAAAGCGAGGCGCGCCCGAGCGTCACGGCAATTTCGCGCTCCCCCTCGCGACACCCCGGACGCGATTCGACCTTGACCGCCGGCCCGCTAAGTAAACTGTCAGTTACCTGACCCCGGCCCGCCGCGCGCGGGCACAACCGCCAACACACCATGCATACCTCCGTGTCCCTGTCGGTCCGTACCCGACTCCTCCGCGCCGGCGCGTTCTGCGCCGGCCTGTTATCCGCCCTCCCCGCCGTCCTCTCCGCCCAGGCCGGCACCGGCACCATCACCGGGCGTATCCTGAATGAAGGTACGGGCCAGTACCTCCGCAGCGCGACCGTGACGGTCGCGGGCACCAGCCTCGCCACGGTCGCGGAGGCGGGCGGCGTCTACACGCTCACCGGCGTGCCGGCCGGCCAGGCGCGGCTGGTCGTGGCCTACGCGGGCCTCGACCCGGCCGAGGCGACCGTCGCGGTCGCCGCCGGGCAGACGGTCACGCGCGATTTCGCGATGGGCGCCAGGGCGGACGCCTCCGTGGTGAAGATGGGCGAGTTTCGCGTCGTCACCGAGCGCGAGGGCAACTTCCAGGCGATCCAGGAGCAGAAGGCGGCGCTGGAGATCAAGTCGGTCGTCGCCTCGGACGCCTTCGGCGACGTCTCGGAAGGGAACATCGGCGAGTTCATGAAGCTGCTGCCGGGCGTGATGATGGATTATGTGGACGCCGACGTGCGCACCGTGAGCATCGGCGGGCTCGATCCGAAGTACGCCGTGATCATGATGGACGGCGCGCCGGTCGCGAGCGCGGGCTCCTCCAACATCGCCACCGGGCGGGCGTTCGAGTTCGAGCAGTTGTCGATCTCCAGCATCGAGACCGTCGAGCTGAGCAAGACCCCCACGCCCGACGTCGCGGGCAGCGCGCTCGCCGGCGTGGTGAACCTGCGCAGCAAGGGCGCGTTCGACCGCAAGGGCCGCCAGATCCGCTGGTCGGCGAGCGCCCAGCTCAACTCGAACCAGATGACGCTGAAACGCACGCCGGGCCCGACGGACCGCAAGCTCTCCAAGCTGCAGCCCAACGGCTCGCTCGAATATTCCGATGTCTTTGGCGAGCGCCTCGGCGTGCTCGCGGGCTTCAGCTTCGCCCGCACGATGGTCGAGCAGAACATCATGACGCACGGGTACGTGTTCAACACCAACCCGGCGGACAACGCGACGGAGACCCCGCGCCTCAGCTCGTTCGCGCTGATCGACGCGCCGAAAACCACGAACCGCGGCAATTACAACCTGCGGCTCGACTACAAGGTGTCGCCCGACCTGATGGTGTTCGGCCGGATCGACTACAACACGTACTCCGCGCGCAATTTTCAGCGCAATCTCACGCTGCGTTTCAACAACGCGGTCAACGGTCCGGCCGCCGCGGATCCGCGGCAGGCGGGCGTCGATTTCTCGCTTGCCTCGCAGACCTCGACCAACGCCACCGCCGAGATCCACAACGGCAACGGCTTCAACAAGCATGGCGCCACCACCACCGCGCTCGCCGGCGGCTCCTACCGCCGCGGGGCGTTCCGCGCCGACGCCCAGGCCCAGATGTCGCGCAGCACGAATTACTATCACGACATCATCATGGGTTTCTTCAACGTCGCGAGCACCGGCCAGCTGCCCGGGCTCACGTTGCGGTGGGACCGTGCGAACGGCGGCGACGCCGGCATCAACGTCACGCAGCTGGCGGGACCCGATTTCCGCAATCTCGCGAGCTACCAGGCGCTCACGCAGCCGACCCTGCCGACGGGCGGCACCCGGCCCACGTCGAACGGCCGGTACGAGTTCAACTCGAAGGACCAGAAGTGGACCGCCAAGGCGGACCTGCGCTACAATCTCTCGGCGCTGAAGTTCCCGACGCTGATCAAGTGGGGCGGCGACATCTCGCAGACGATCCGCAACGTCGACCGCATGGACCTCGCGCCCTGGATCTACCTCGGCCCCGACCTGCGCGCCAACACCGGGGATGAAGGCTGGACCGCCGAGCCGCATTACACCGCGCGCAACCTCGCCGGCGGCAACCTGCAGGGCATCCCCGGCCTCGACCGCTACAGCCGCGCGCGTGAACTCGGCTCCAACCCCGAGCGCTTCCAGCCGGTCTCCGAGGCCGAGCAACTCCGCCTCCGGCTGCGCGGGCACTGGGACGTGAAGGAGCAGATCGATTCCGCCTACGCGCAGGTCATCTTCAAGCTCACGCCGAAGTTTGACCTCGCGCCGGGAGTCCGGGTGGAGAAGACCCGCAGCAACGGCCGCGGCCCGCTCGACCGCGGCGATCTCGCCGCCCGCCGCCGGATCGGCGCGCCGCTGCCGCCTGCCGCCGCCCCGACCACCGCCGAGTATTATCTCGCCCGCTACGACGGCAACGCGTCGAACTCCTCCGACTATCACACCTGGCTGAAATACCTCCACGCCACGTACCGGCTGACCAACGACCTGATCTTCCGCGCGTCGTACAACGACTCGATCACGCGTCCCGACCTCAGCAACCTGGCGGGCGGCATCACGCTGAATCCGGACGCGACGCCGCCGACCGCCACGATCCCCAATGCCGACCTCAAGGCGGAGGCGGGCCGGAATTTCTTCGTCAGCGCCGAGTACTATTTCCCGAAGCGGGCCGGTTTCTTCACCGTCTCCGCCGCCCGGCGCGACATCAAGAACCTGATCCGGAGCAATGTCTACGAACTCGACATCACCGAGACGTATCCGAACTCCGAGAACATCGATCTCTTCGGCTACCGCGTGACCACGACGGACAACGTCGGCAAGGCGCACGTGAGCACGATGGAGTTCAGCTACCGCCAGAACATGGTGTTCCTGCCGGGCGTCTGGCAGCGGCTGTCGGCCTTCGCCAACTACACGCTCCTGCACTACGACGATTACGAGAACTTCCGCCGTCCGGAGAACCTGATGAGTGGCGGCGTCTCGTTCGATTACCGCGGGTTCTCCGCCCGCTGGAACGTCGTCTGGGTGCCGATCCACCGGCGCGGCGCGATCCCGGCCAACGGCTGGGTGAACATGACGGGCGAACGCCTCAACCACGACATGCAGCTCGGCTACCGCGTGTCGTCCCTGATCACGGTCTTCGTCAACGCCCGCAACATCTTCAACCGCCAGCAGCGTTCGTACTTCGGCCCGGGCCGCAGCGACATCGTCATCAGCCATAACGATTATGGCGCGATCTGGACGGTGGGCATCCGCGGCGCGTTCTGAGCCTCGCGCCCTGACCGGCGTTTCCCGCGCAGGCGGCCCCGGGGCACGGGGCCGCCTGCCTGTTTTCCGGGCCGCGACAAAGGATTTGCCAGCACCCCCGGCCGCCGCACCGTTGCACGCTACGTTTCATGCTCAACTCCGAGCGCAGTCCCATCACCGGCAAGCGCGTGCAGCTCATGGCCACCTGCCTGTGCGACGCGTTCTACGACGACGTGGCGGCCGCCACGGTCGAGGTGCTCGAGCACCTGGGCGTCGAGGTCGGCTTTCCCGAGAGCCAGACTTGCTGCGGCCAGCCCGCCTTCAACGGCGGGGACTGGGCGGCCTCCCGGAAGGTGGTGCGGCATACCGTGAGGACCTTCGCGGGCGACGAGCCGGTCGTCGTGCCCTCGGGCTCGTGCGCCGCGATGCTGTTCCACGGCGCCGTGCTCGAATTCGAACGGGAGCGGGACCTGCCCGAGGTGGAGGCGCTGGGGCGCCGGACGTGGGAACTGGCCGACTTCATCGTCAACGGGCTCGGCGTCTCGTCCTGGGAGGGCCGCTTCGAGGCCACCGTGGCCTTCCACCGGTCATGTCATTCGCGCGGCACGGCGAGCGGCGAGGCCGCGCTTACCCTGCTGCGCTCCGTACCGGGCCTCCGGATCGTCGAGTTCGGCGAAGGCGAGCAGTGCTGCGGCTTCGGGGGCACGTTTTCGGTCTCGTTCCCCAATATCTCCGCCGCGATGGGCACGCTGAAACTCGAGCACGTGCGGGCGGCTCTGCCCGACGTTTTCGTTTCCGCCGACATGAGCTGCCTGATGCATCTCGGCGGCCTGGCTGCCCGGGAAGGTAAACCCATCCGGATCCGCCACCTCGCCCAGGTGCTGCGCGATGCGTTGAAGGGAGGGATCCGGGAGTAGGAAGCCGGAGGAGGGCCACCGTGCCTTTCCTCGCCTCCGCTCCCGCCCTGCCATCCGCCATGCCTTCCCAGCCGATCGACCAATTTGCCCGCGAGCTGAGTCCGGAGACGCGCGCCTCCGTCTACCAGAGCACCAAGACCACGCACGAGAAGCGCACGAAGCTGCTTTTCGACCAGTTCGCCGACCCCAACCGGCTCCGCACGCTGGCGGGGGAGATCAAGCAGCACGCGATCGAGAATCTGGATACGCTGCTTCCCCAGGTGGAGGCGCGGCTGACCGGCAACGGGGCGAAGGTGCACTGGGCATCGACGGCGCAGGGCGCCTGCGAGGCCGTGCTGCGCATCATGCAGGCCCGCGGGGCGACGAAGCTCGTCAAGGCGAAGACGATGGTGAGCGAGGAGATCGAGCTCGCGCACTTCCTCGAGGGCCATGGCATCGAGGCGCTCGAGACCGACCTGGGCGAGTTCATCGTCCAGATCGACCACGACCACCCGAGCCACATCGTCCGCCCGATCATCCACAAGAACCGGCGCGAGATCGCGCGGAGTTTCGAGCGGGAGGGGCTCGGCGCCTACGATGACGATCCCGGCACGATCACCCGGCGCGCCCGGCATTACCTGCGGCACAAGTACCTGGCCGCGGACGTCGGGCTCACGGGCGCCAATTTCGTCTCCGCGGAGAGCGGCCGCATCGTGCTCGTGACCAACGAGGGCAATTCGCGCTTCTGCCTCGCGGCCACGAAGTGCCACATCGCGCTCGTCGGCATCGAGAAGATCGTGCCGCGCGACCGCGATCTCGCCGTGTTGCTCAACCTGCTCGGCCGCTCGGGCACCGCGCAGGAACTCACCGTCTACACCGAGTTCATCGGCGGCCCGAAGTCCGCCGCGCAGCCGGACGGCCCCGAGGAGATGCACGTGATCTTCGTCGACAACGGCCGGACGGAGGTGCTCGCGAGCGAATGCCGCGAGATCCTGCGCTGCATCCGCTGCGGCGCCTGCCTCAACGTCTGCCCGGTATATCGCCAGGCCAGCGGTCACGCTTACCGCAGCGTCTATCCCGGACCGGTCGGCGCCGTCCTTTCGCCGCTGCTCGCGGGCGAGCGCTTCCCGCAACTGGCGGACCTGCCGAAGGCCTCTTCGCTCTGCGGCGCCTGTAATGAGGTCTGCCCGGTCAACATCCCGATCCCGGACCTGCTGCTGCGTCTGCGACAGCGCGCCAAGGAGGAGAACGTGCCTTCGCCCGGCACGCCGCCGATGGGTGCCTGGGCGCTGCTGGCCTCGCAACCGACGGCCTGGCGCGCGGCGCTCGCCGGCGGCCGGTTGATGAACCACGTGCCGACAAAACTGATCCCGGTGCCCGCGCTGCAGGCCTGGGCCGCCCAGCGGGAACTGCCGGCCTGGCGCGGCGGCGAGTTCAGGAAATGGCTGCGCCAGCGACGAAGCCGATGAACCTGCCACGCGGCGCCGGAGCATCCGGACGCGGAATCTGAGAATTGAAATTCGAGATCCTGAGTAGGACGAATCGAGCATGAGCGACGATCGCGAAGCCATTTTTTCCCGCGTGCGGGGCGCGCTGGCGCCCTTGCGCGTGCGCGCGCCGCTGCCGCAGTACGACACCGAGATCGCCGTGTTGCGACAGGTCCTCGCCGGACGCGATCTGGCGGAGCTCTTCGGCGAGCGAATCAGGAAAGTCGGCGGCCTCGCCTTCTTCACGCCGGCCGCGCTCGTCGCTCACCTCCGCACCGGCGGCCGGCTGCACGGCTACTGCGACCCGGTGCTCTGGCCGGGCCTCGCGCCGCACTTCGGCGCCGGCTTCCAGGTCGAGACCGCGTTCGACCGCACGCGGGTGGACGACTACGCGTTCGGCATCACGCGCGCGGCCGGCGCGATTGCGGAAACCGGCACGATCATTCTCAACGACGCCGCGACGTCGTGCCGCCTCGGCGCGCTCGCGCCGTGGGTCCATGTCGCCGTCGTGGAACGCTCATCCCTCTTCGCCGATCTGCCGCAGGCGGTCGCGGGGCTGGGTGACGATCGCAATGTCGTCTGGTGCACCGGACCGTCGAAGACCGCGGACGTCGAAGGCATCCTGATCGAAGGCGTGCACGGGCCCGGCGAGCAGATCGCGCTGGTGGTGTAGGGGCGGTCTGACGCCCCGGCCTCGAGTTGAGGGAAACGTCAGCCGGACGCATGCAGGTGAGGTGGAGCCGCCTGTCCCCAGTCGGCTGACGTGTGATGGACCGGTCCGCAGCGGCTTGAGGACAAGCCGATCCACCGTTCGGTACGGCGGTCTGTACGGCTGATTTGAAAGCCAACTCCAGGAGTCCGGCTCAGCGGCGGCGTGCAGGCCGCCGGCTGATCGACCGTCCGCGCTACCGCGGATCCAGATCGTACACCTCGACGAGCGCCGTGCCGATCGTGGTGCCGACGCCCGCGACGACGACCGTGTAGCCGCCGGGCGGCAGCCGCAGCACGATGGCGGCGTCCGCACTTCCTGCCGGCAGGGCGAAAGCACCCGCCTGGGTGAACGCGCCCTGCAACGCGGCCGTGCCACCCCAGTTGTCGTTGGCTGCGACCGGTTCGTCACTGCCGAGCGGCACCAGCGTGAGCTGTGGATCGGAGACCACTCCCGTCACGCCGAACTGCGCCAGTCCCGGTCCCACGGCGCGAATCAGCACCCGCTTCGGTGCGTTCCCTCCGACGAAGAAGCCGGGCACCAACGCCTGATCGCCCGTGCCCACGAAGCCGCGAGTCGAGACGTTCACCAGCCGGCTGGAGGCGCCCGGTGCATCCTCGTCGTAGACTTCCGCGAGGGCGATTCCGCCGACGGTCGGCGATTTCGACGTGATGCGGACCGTGTACGCGCCCGCACCCGGAGCGCCGAGCACGGCCGCCACCGAGGCGTCGTTCGAGCTCGCGGCGGCGAACGGAAAGGCGCCAACGCGGCCGAACGCGGCGGTCAGAGCGGCGGCGCCGCCCCAGTTGTCGTTCGAAGCGGCGGCCGTCTCGCTGCCCAGAGGAATGACATCGAGCACCGGGTCCGCCAGCGTCCCGCCCACGCCGAAGCTCCCCAGCGTCGGCCCGACCGCGCGGATGACGAGCGACTTGGGCGCGTTGCCCTGCACGACGAAGCCGGGGGTGAGCGAGCCACCGGCGGGGACGAACCCGCGGGTGGATACGTTGGTCAACCGGCTCTGCCCGCCGGTGTCGACCGTGACGGTCGCGACGGTGGACTTGACCAGCGCGGTGCCGCTGCGCACCTCGGCGCGGTAGAAACCCATCGCGGCCGCGGTCGCGTCGCGGAGCACCAGCGTGGCGCCGGTGGCTCCGGGAAGGGCGACGCCGTTCTTCGTCCACTGGTACGTGAGCCCGGAGCCGTTGGCCGCGGCCGTCAGGGTGACGGTGGCGCCGGCGGCGACGTGCTGGCTCGCGGGGTGGGACGTGATGCCCAGCGCCGCGGGATCGATCGCGAGCACCGCGGGGGCGGACGTGACGAGCCCGGCGAGATTGCTGAGGATGACGGTGTAGGATCCGGCGTCCGCGGCCTGGACGTTTTCGAGCGTGAGCGACGGACCGTTCGCTCCGGCGATGAGGGCGCCGTTCTTGCGCCACTGGAACGTGGGCGCCGGGTTGGCCAGAAACTCGACCGTAAGGGTGACGTTCGTGCCAGCGGCGACGGTTCGTCCGGCCGGTGGCGTGACGATGCTGGGCCCCGCCGAGGGCGTGCTGGTGATGACGAAACTCACGAGGGTCGGGCCGTAGCTGTCGCCGCCGCCGTCCGGCCGCTCATACGCGAGCAGCGATACGGTATAGGTTCCGACCGCCGTGGGGGTGCCGCTGATGGATCCGGTCGCACCGTTGATGATGCCGGTCGCGGACATATTGGGGGCGACCAGCCCCGGGGGCAGCGTGCCGGTGAGGCGGAAGGACCCGGGCGGAACGGTGGCACCGATCACGGTGAACGCCACGGGCGTGATCGGCGTGCCGAGGGAGCCGTACACATTGTTGGCGCTCACGATGAATTGCGTGGCACCGGCCAGCGCCTGCACGGCACCGAGCGAAGCGGCCGTAAGTCCGGCAGAGCGGATCAGCACCGCGCCCCGGGTTCCCGCCGCATTCTCCAGGGCCAGTAAAACGAGTCGGGCGCAAGGCACCCGCTCGAGCAGGAGCAGGAGGGTCGCCAGAGGCAGGCGGGGAAGGAACCGGGAGAAGGAGCGCAGGCGCATGGGCAAAAAAGAGGCGGCGCCGGAGGAGAGCCGGCGCCGCGTGGTTCACCTTGGTGGGAATTATTCTTTCACCGGCGGCAGCGGACGCAACTCGTCGGGTGTAAGTTTGCCGTCAGAATTGGCATCCAGGGCCTTCAGGCTCGAGGCGGCGTTGGCGATTTCGGTCGGGGACAATGCCCGATCGCCGTCGGCGTCGAGCGCGAGCATGACGGGGTCCACCGGCCGCCCCCGGCCGCTCCCGCGCGGGGAAGCGGGGGCGTCGGCGGGCCGCTCCTTGCGGGCGGGACGATCGACCGCGCCTTCGGGAACGAGGTCGGCGAACGAGACCGCGCCGTCATTGTTGCGGTCGAGGGCGCGCAGGGCCGCGGGAGCGTTGGCGATTTCCGCGGCGGATAGCTCGCGGTCCTTGTCCGCATCGAGGGCGCGGACGATGGGATTCCCGCCACGGCCGGGGCCATGTGGACCGCGCCCGGGGCGGCCACCCGAGCGGGCATCGTCGGACGTCGGGGTCTGGGCCGGGAGGAGTGCAGCCGCGCCCAACGAGAGGCCGGCGAGGACGTAGGTGAGGTTTTTCATCGGTTTCGACCCGGCCTCCCTTTCGCCGTCCGCCAGCGGGCGAACGAACCTGCGAAACGAATGCCGGGCTGAAAGAGGAGACGGCGCGATTGTTGGCCGCGCGTTAGGCGTAACGGGAATTTTGTTACGCGCGGGTAAACGGCACGCGGAGAAAGGTGGCGCCGCGGGTCCCTGGTCTTCGGTCCCAAGCGTCCTCGATCCGCTGGCGACGGATCCGGCGAATGTGACCCGGCTGGGGGACAAGATGGCCGCCCTGAAAGGTGGAGCGGCTTGTCTCCACGCCGCTGCGGACGGGTCCCTCGAACGTCAGCCGCCTGGGGACAGGCGGCTCCACCCCAACCGCAGGGGTCCCGGCTCAGGCGGCGAGGTCGGCCGCGGGCTGCAGCGCGGCGCCGGGCCAGCCGGCGGAGGCGCGGTTGCCGGCGATGCAGCGCCAGCCTTTGCCGCCGCGCTGCCGCGTGTCCGTCAGCTCGCCGACGCATGTGCGCAGGAACGGACGGACGCGGTGCAGCCGCACCTTCACGGTGGCGAGGGAAAGTCCCGCGCGATCGGCGATCTCGCTGTAGCTGTCGCCAGCGACGAACTGGCTGACCAGCGCGCGGTCGACCGGGCTCAGCCGGGTGAGCGCGCGATCCAGCGCGGTGAGAATCTCCGTCGTCGCTCCCGGCGTCGCAGGGTCCGCGATTTGATTCACCTGCTCGTCGATTGCGACGGTCGCGGGCCGGCAATTGCGACGGCGGATGAAGTCGAGGCTCGTGTTGCGGGCGAGGGTGAAGAGCCAGGACTCGAAGACCGCGGGCTCGCGGAGCCGGCCGAGCCGGCGAAACATCTTGATGAAGACGGTCTGGGTCACGTCCTCGACGGCGTCGGGCTGCCGGATGATCGAGCGGACGAACCCGGCGACGCGGCGGGTGTAGCGTTGGACGAGCTCGGCCTGGGCATCGGAATGACCCGCGTTGGCGCGGTTCACGAGGTCGATGATCGCCTGCTTTTCGTCAGCGGTGTCGGGCTGGGTGGGGGCGGCAAGGAGATCGTGATTCGGCCTGATCATGGCCCCAGTAAGCCCGGGGCGTGTTAGCCGCTTGTTTCACCCGCGCGGAGAATTGTTAGGGCTTTGTAAAGGCGCCCGGAAAGCAGGTCGGTCCGGCCATCACTCGTCGAAACGCAAGAGGCGGGCGCTGTTGAAGATCACGAAGAAGGCACTGAATTCGTGCAGCACGGCCGCGAGGATGGGGCTGACGAGTCCGAACGCCGAGAGCGCCACGAAGAGCGCGATGAATCCGAGTCCCCAAAGGAGATTCTGGTTGATGATCCGGAGGGTGCGGTCGGAGAGCGCCACGAACTGCGGCAGGTGGCGGAGATCGTTGCCCATCAGGGCGACGTCAGCCGTCTTGATCGCGACGTCGCTGCCGAGGGCGCCCATGGCGACGCCGACGTCGCCGGCGGCGAGCGCCGGGGCGTCGTTCACGCCGTCGCCGACGACGAGCACGCGGTGACCGGCGGATTTCAACGCGCGCACCTCCTCCAGCTTCTGCTCCGGCAGGCACTCGGCGCGAAAGCGGGTGATGTCGGCCTCGCGCGCGATGTCGGCCGCGACGGCCGGGCGATCGCCGGTGAGCATGACGAACTGCTCGATCCCCAGGGCGCGCAGCCGGGCGGCGGCGTCGCGGGTCTCGGTCCGGATCGCGTCCGCGAGCAGGATCGTCCCGGCGAACGCGCCGTCGCGCGCGAGATAGAGCGTCGAGGCGTGGGGCGTGTCGGTGATCTCGGACGGGATCGCCACCCCGATGGACTCCAGCCAGCTCCGGCGTCCGGCGGCGAGGTGGCGGCTGCGCACGCCCCGTCCCGCCACTTCCTCGATCCCGGCGGGAGGCGCAAACGCAAGCCCGCGGTGCTGCGCTTCGCGGACGATCGCGCGCGCCACCGGGTGCGTGGAGCCGCTCTCGAGGCCGGCGGCGAGCGCGAGCAGTTCGTCGGCGGCGAGCGGCGCGGCGGGCGCGACCTGCACGACGCGCAACTGCCCGGTGGTGAGCGTGCCGGTCTTGTCGAAGACGACGGTGTCGATGCTGTTGGCCGCCTCGAAGAAGCGGGAACTCTTCACGAGGATGCCGAGTCGCGAGGCGACGGCGAGGGCCGCCACCATCGCGGAGGGCGAGGCGAGCACGAAGGCGCACGGCATCGCGACGATGATCACCGCGATCGCGCGTTCCACTTCGCGGGTGAAGAACAGCACGAAGCCCGCCACGATCAGCACCAGCGGCATGTAGTACCGGGTGTAGTCGTCGATCAGGCGCATCACGGGTGCGCGCGAGGTCTTGGCCTCCTCGACGATGTGGGTGACGCGGCCGATCACCGTGTCGTCGCCGGCCTTCGTGACGGCAAACTCGAAGACGCCCGAGACGTTGGTCGTGCCGGCGTACACGCTGGAACCGGGCTCGGCGTCGACCGGCAGCGATTCCCCCGTGATGGACGCCTGGTCGAGCGAGGTCCGGCCGCGCTCGATCCGCCCGTCGGCGGGGACGGTGTCGCCGGGCAGCACGCGCACGAGGTCGCCGGGGCGAAGCTCGGCGGCGTCGACGGACTGCTCCGTGCCGGCGGCGTCGAGGCGCCGCGCCTTGACGCGCGACAGCCGGGTGAGCGAACGCACCGCCTCCTCCACGCCGAGCGTGGTATGTTCCTCCAGCATCTGGCCGACGATCAGGATCGCCGCGACGATCGTGCCGGTCGCGTACTGGCCGATCGCGAAGCAGGCGAGGATCGCGAGCGCCACGAACTGATCCATGTAGTATTTCGTCGCCTCGAAGCCGTCGGCCTTCAGGGAGGTGAGGCTGTCGATCAGCACCGGGATCGCGGCCAGGCCGAGCCCGAGCATGGCCCAGAGCGCGAATACCTCGGCCTGGTCGGGCCGCAGCCATTGCGTGACGTGGCTCAGCGCGAGGCACAGCAGGCCGAGCGCCACGAGCACGAGCCGCACGTGGAGGCTGGAGAGGGCAAACC
>ERZ761602.7045-NODE-7045-length-12157-cov-13.794249_pt1 | contig 12157 bp, 9 predicted proteins | sample MGYA00512165_ERZ761602 | MGnify/ENA primary metagenome ERZ761602 (study PRJEB28899, sample SAMN02445085) | bioreactor sludge metagenome | biome: EBPR sludge; isolation source: Thorneside wastewater treatment plant | place: Australia: Brisbane, Thorneside... | reverse complement strand
AATTACTACAGTCAAACCGTTGTGAAGTTTGTGAGCCAATCGCAATATGAAAATTTACAAGTAGATGAGTTTGACAAACAGATTTTATATCATTTGTCTAAAGGAATTAAAACCAAAGATATTCCCAGTTATGTGCCACTCTCATTGAGTGCAATTGAGAAACGAAAGCTTAACCTTAAAGAGATTCTTGGCGTTAAAGGAAGTAGCGATATTGAACTGATTACGGAAGCAAAAAACAAAGGGTTGATTTAGTCAACCCTTTTTTATTACAATAAACCGTACTAAAATTGGTAGGAAACCGCAACAAGATTTGTGGTAAACCGTAACTAATTCTCTGAAAATCAAATTACTTTTACATCGAGTTAGTTAGCATACTGAAGTTTCTGAGCAACCTAGGAATGGAAAAAGAGTAAACCGAAAAAATACCACCCTTTTGTAAGTCCCCAAGACTTAACCTACTAATCGGACACTCAAAAAAAAAAAAATTAAAAGCGATAGGCCCCAAACTATCGCTTTTTTGTTTAAAGTGATTAGAGGCAAAATTTCATTACGGGAAACCACAACAAAAAAGGCAGAAAGCCGTAACACATTCTGAGTGAACCCGTATTTAGAATTTAAACCGACCGATATATCTTTACATCATCAATAACGAAGTAATTTTCATAATTAAAAATATTGACCCAAGAACGTTCTAAGTAGCCATCATCGAAAAAGAAATACCACCCTTTTGCCCCAACGAAAGATCTGATTCAACCAAAAACAGCTACTTAAAAAGTTAAACACTAGAAAAAGCGATGCACCCCAATGCAACGCTTTTTTTGTTTTAAGTAAGTTGCCAATGTAGTAGGAGGTGTAGGGTTAAGAGTGTAAAGCTTTGTCAAAGTTTTAAACTTTGACAAAGCTGACTGTAAAGAAGTAAATCAGCGAAAAAAAAATTACGGGAAACCACACCAAAAAAAGAAGAAACCCGTAACACATTGTGAGTGAACCCGTATTTAGATTTCAAAGTAACCGATATATCTTTACATCATCAATAAAGAGTTAGTTATTCATAATTAAAAATATTGACCCGAGAACGTTCTAAGTAGCCAACATCGAAAAAGAAATACCACCCTTTTGCCCCAACGAAAGATCTGATTCAACCAAAAACAGCTACTTAAAAAAGTTAAAACCGAAAAAAGCGATACACTTACTGTATCGCTTTTTTTGGTTTTATGAGCTTGCCATTGATTAATTTGAATCTCCTACAACTTCATTGATAGCACTAAACTGCGTGAGGGATAGCAGCGGAAAGCCCACAGAGAGGAGGCACGACGAACGAGGACTTGCAGCGAATAGCCCGACCCGGAGCTTGCGGAGGGGCACGCCCAACTTATTCTTCTAACGCATTCCAGCCTCTGGCTTTAAGTTCTATTTTTTGATTGGCTCGGGTGACTAAATGTTTGCCCTCGGTTTCTTTATTCATATGGCCAATCACGGTGAGGTTTGGATTAGCTTTGATCTTATCATAATCTTCGATTGCGATGGTGAATAACAATTCGTAATCTTCACCTCCGTTGATGGCTACTGTTGTGCTGTCGATGTTAAATTCTTCGCACACCGAAATTAGTTGCGGATCTAAGGGTAATTTTTCTTCGTAAATCGTGCAACCAACGTTGGATTGCTTGCAGAGATGCATCACTTCAGAGGATAATCCGTCGGAAATATCAATCATCGAGGTGGGTTTTACTTCGAGTTTTTCGAGTAAGTCTTTGATGTCTTTTCTAGCTTCGGGTTTTAGTTGACGTTCGATTAGGTATGTATAATTGTCTAAATCCGGTTGGTTGTTGGGATTCACTTGGAATACTTGTTTTTCGCGTTCTAAAACTTGCAAACCCATATAGGCCGCACCGATATCGCCGGTAACTACGAGCAAATCGTTCTCTTTGGCACCGTTTCTGTACACAATATCTTCTGCATTTGCTTCGCCCAAAGCAGTGATGGAAATGATTAAGCCTTTTTGAGACGAAGTGGTGTCGCCACCAATAACATCCACATTATATTCTTTGGAAGCGTGAGTGATTCCGGCAAATAGTTCTTCTAACGCTTCGAGCGGAAATCGGTTGGAAACTGCAATGGAGACTGTGATTTGTGTGGGTTTTGCATTCATCGCACAAATGTCGGAAACGTTGGCAACCACGGCTTTGTAGCCCAGATGCTTTAATGGCATATAGGCTAAATCAAAATGCACGCCTTCGACTAATAAATCGGTAGAAACGACTGCTTTTTTATCCTTGAAATCTAAGACTGCAGCATCGTCGCCAATTCCTTTAAGGGTGGAAGGTTGATTTATGTCGAAATGCTTGGTTAAGTGATCGATTAAGCCGAATTCGCCCAATTGAGCGATGGAAGTGCGTTGTGGTGATTTTTCTTCTAACATAGTGTTTTTATGAAGTGCAAAGGTAGGAAGATTTTAGGAAATCTACACAGCCCACGGTTTCAACCGTGGGATTTTGAGAATTAGCTGGGCTTAAGCTAAAGTGAAGTACAAGGTTTAAAATTTATATGTTAAAATAAAAAAATTGCAAATCCTACTGACAAACTGTTGTCACTTTCTGCCAATAACTTTGCTGTATTAATCATTAAATAATAAAAAATTATGACAACAACAGCCCAAGTAATCAGTAAAGAAGATTTGTTAAAACATTGGCAAGGTCACCGTTCATTAACCCGAAGAGTGATTGAAGCCTTCCCTGAAAAAGACTTTTTTGAATTTTCTGTTGGCGGCATGCGAACGTTTGCCGAATTGATTTCCGAATTGTTAGCCATTGGAGCTCCAGCCATGAAAGGCATCGTAAATCGCGAAGTGAAACCGTTTGACGAAAACACCAATAATGGAAAAACCAAAGCCGACTACTTAGCAAAATGGGACAAAGCCACAGAAGAAATTAATCACTATTGGAGTTTGTTACCCGTAGAAGATTTCGATAAGACTTTTAATCTTTTTGGCCAATATGAATTCCCGATTATTCATAATATCCTTTATTTTATTGATAACGAAATTCATCATCGTGGACAAGGATATGTGTATTTGAGAGCTTTAGGAATTGAACCGCCTTTTTTCTGGGAGAGATAGGTTTTCTAACATTCAAATTTTTAAACCATTAAGGTGTTAAGAATCATTAAGTTGTTTTCTTAATGTCTTAATGGTTCAAAAAAAAAGTCATTTCAAAATCTTCATTTTAATAGTTTCCATCAACTCCAATACCCTTACTTTTAATCGTTCCGGCTCAAGAATCGTAGCAAAATCGCCAAACATCATAAAAAATCTAGGGAAACCATCTTCAATGTCTTTGCATAAAAAAGTCATTTCTACCCTATTTCCAACTACTTTTTCGGAGACAAAACCGTGGTATTTCCGTTCGCCGGAAAGGTATTTTGCCATTTTCTTTTCAATTGAAATAATGACTTTGGTGGTGGGATATTCTTCTTTGTCTTTATTCAAATAAAACTCCAACGCTTCGTGTTCTTTCGTGAAAGCGATTTCCGTTTTTTGAATGTTGTGAATGCGGTCGGTTCTAAATTGGCGGTAATCTTTCCGCAAATGGCAATAACCCAGCACATACCAATTGTTGTGATCGTGAAAAACACCTACCGGTTCGATGGTTCTGGCGGTATTTTCATCGGCTTCAAATGCTTGATAATCCAAAATCAATTGTGTTTTGTCCGCAATACTTCTGAAAATAAAAGCCAATGCGTGCGGAGCTTGTTTGGGGAAAGTTTTTTCTAACGGTTGCATTACCACATTCGATTCGATGGTAGAAACCCAATCTTTGTCGGCACTTTTCAACACAGCTTTCAACTTAAACATCGCCGAAGCATATTGATTCCCGATTTCTTTGTCGGAGAATTTTTCCATTAGTTTTTCGGCAGCTATGAAACTTTCGGCTTCTTCTCGAGTAAACATAACTGGAGGCAATCGATAACCTTCTAACAAAGAATAACCCAAACCGGCTTCGCTGTAAATTGGCACTCCTGAAGCTTCCAGCGTTCGAATGTCGCGGTAAATGGTTCGCAAACTCACCTCAAAACGAGTGGCCAATTCGTGTGCTTTCACAATCTTTTTGGATTGCAATTGGATGAGAATGGCAACAATTCGATCAAAGCGTTTGGGAGATTCGTCGTGCATAAAAGGCGTTTGTCAAATATAGAAATTTTAACTTAACCCACGGTTTCATCGGTGGGGAAAAACAATTCTCATCCCACGGTTGAAACCGTGGGCTAATGAAAAACCCAACAACTCTCGTCATTGGGTTCTCAATATTTCTCAGCTACTCAGCATCTCAGCCACTCAGCGTCTCTACTAATCATTCAACTTCAACACCGCCATAAACGCCTCTTGCGGAATCTCAACATTCCCCACTTGACGCATTCTCTTCTTACCTTTTTTCTGTTTTTCCAACAGTTTTCTTTTACGGGAAATATCTCCACCGTAACATTTGGCGGTAACGTCTTTTCGTAACGCTTTTATCGTTTCACGAGCAATGATTTTTGCACCAATGGCCGCTTGAATCGGAATATCAAACTGTTGTCTCGGAATCAATTCACGCAGTTTTTCGCACATTTTCTTACCAATGTTATACGCATTATCTTCGTGAATCAAAGCCGACAAAGCATCGACCGATTGAGCATTTAACAACACATCTAATTTCACTAATTTTGACGTTCTCATCCCAATAGGCGAGTAGTCAAACGAAGCATATCCTTTGGAAACCGTTTTCAAACGATCATAAAAATCAAATACAATTTCGGCCAACGGCATATCAAAATTCAATTCAACTCTTTCCGTAGTTAAATAGGTTTGATTAGTAATCACACCACGTTTTTCAATACACAAACTCATTACATTACCCACAAACTCTGATTTGGTAATGATGGTGGCTTTAATATACGGTTCTTCTACACGATCTAATTTAGACGGTTCAGGTAAGTCAGACGGATTATTTACAATCAAAATTGTATCCGGTTCTTTTTTGGTAAAAGCATGATAGGAAACGTTCGGAACTGTTGTAATCACAGTCATATCATATTCACGTTCCAAGCGTTCCTGAATGATTTCTAAATGCAACATTCCTAAAAACCCACAACGGAAACCAAAACCTAAAGCAGCTGAACTTTCAGGAACAAAAACCAATGACGCATCGTTTAGTTGTAATTTTTCCATCGAAGCTCTCAAATCTTCATAATCTTCTGTGTCAACAGGATAAATTCCGGCAAAAACCATTGGTTTTACATCCTCAAAACCTGTAATCATATTGGTGGTAGGGTTTTTGGCATCGGTCAATGTATCACCTACTTTTACTTCTTTTGCTTCTTTAATACCCGAAATCAAATAGCCTACATCACCGGTTGAAATCACGTTTTTAGGAACTTGATTTAATTTCAACGTCCCAACTTCATCCGCAAAATATTCGTTTCCGGTTGCCATGAATTTAATCTTCTGACCTTTTTTAATTTCCCCGTTTTTCACTCGGAAAATTACTTCAATACCACGAAACGGATTGTAATGCGAGTCAAAAATCAACGCCTGCAACGGTTCATCAACATTTCCTTTTGGAGCGGGAATTTTTTCAATAATCGCAGCCAAAATATTTTCTACACCAAAACCGGTTTTACCCGAAGCGTGAATAATATCCTCTAATTTGCAACCTAATAAATCAATAATATCGTCGCTCACTTCCTCCGGATTGGCACTTGGCAAATCCACTTTATTTAACACCGGAATAATTTCCAAGTCGTTTTCTAAAGCCAAATATAAATTGGAAATCGTTTGAGCCTGAATACTTTGTGCCGCATCTACAATCAACAAAGCCCCTTCACAAGCGGCAATGGATCGCGAAACTTCATACGAAAAATCAACGTGTCCCGGCGTATCAATCAAATTCAAAATATATTTTTCGCCTTTGTACGTATATTCCATTTGAATCGCGTGACTCTTAATCGTAATCCCACGTTCACGCTCCAAATCCATATTATCCAGCAACTGAGCCTTTTCCTCACGAGCCGTCACCGTTTGCGTAGCCCCCAATAATCGGTCGGCCAGCGTACTTTTTCCGTGGTCAATGTGAGCAATAATGCAAAAATTTCGTATGTTCTTCATCTTCGTTTAATTCAAATTTTTTGGGCGTTCCCCAAGGGTCGGGCTGTCCGCTATATCTTTTGTTCCGCAAGCTCCACAAAAGGATGCCGCTCCCATCCCTAACGCAAACCCTGCTCCTTAGCGAATTGTGTGCAAATATAAAGCAAAGTTTTGGATTTTAAAGAGGTTAAACCTGACAGGTTTCGAAAACCTGTCAGGTTTAGACATAGCTTGTTTTGCAAACCCCACCCGTTTCCCTATCTTTGCAAAAAAAAAATCAATGCCAACAATCGGAAACATCATCTTGCCCGACTTTCCCTTACTTCTTGCACCTATGGAAGATGTGAGTGATCCGCCGTTTCGTCGCTTGTGCAAATTGCACGGAGCCGATTTGATGTATTCTGAATTTATTTCGTCCGAAGGATTGATTCGTGATGCGATGAAAAGCAAAATGAAACTCGATATTTTTGATTACGAACGTCCGGTGGGTATTCAAATTTTTGGTGGTGACGAAGAAGCGATGGAAATGTCCGCCAAAATTGTGGATACTGTTCAACCCGATTTAGTTGATATTAATTTCGGTTGTCCGGTTAAAAAAGTCGTGTGTAAAGGTGCCGGTGCGGGCGTTTTAAAAGATGTTGATTTAATGGTTCGATTGACTAAAGCCGTCATCAAAGGAACCAATCTTCCGGTAACAGTAAAAACCCGCTTGGGTTGGGATGAAAATTCCATCAACATTGATGAAGTGGCGGAACGTTTACAAGACATTGGCGTGCAAGCCTTAACTGTTCACGCCCGAACTCGTGCTCAAATGTATAAAGGTCATTCTGATTGGTCGCATATTGCTCGAGTAAAAAATAATCCCAGAATTACAATGCCTATCTTTGGAAACGGTGACATCGATTCACCCGAAAAAGCATTAGAATACAAAAATAAATATGGTCTTGATGGAATGATGATTGGCCGTGCTGCCATTGGTTATCCGTGGATTTTTAACGAAATCAAACATTATTTCAGAACCGGCGAACATTTACCCGAACCAACAATGAAAGACCGCATCGAAGCCGCCCGAAATCACCTAATTTGGTCAATGGATTGGAAAGGCGAACGAGTTGGAATTTTTGAAATGCGTCGCCATTACACCAATTATTTCAAAGGCATTCACGGATTTAAAGAATACAAACAAAAATTAGTCACCACCGATGGAGCAATGGCTTTAATGGATGTTTTTGAAGAGATTGCTGAAGTGTATGCTAATTATCAGACGGTTTAAATTTACCATATAAGTCATATAAGAAAAGCTTACATGACTTATATGGTTATTAAATTTTAGCTACACCACCATTTTCTTCCACTTCCCTTTTTTATACAAAATGTAACCAGCAATGGTAATACAAGTTTCCGCAATAGGAACTGCCATAAAAACGCCTGTTGGACCCATTTTTAAATACTTCGCTAAAAAATAAGCCAACGGAATTTGGAACAACCAAAACCCGAAGAAGTTAATTTTTGTTGGTGTCCACGTATCTCCTGCTCCATTAAATGCATTGATAAGCACCATCCCTATTCCATAGAAAACATAGCCTAAACTCATAATTTGAATCGCTTCCACGGCAATATCCAAAACCGCTTTGTCATTCGTAAACAAAGTAATAATTGGTCGGGCGGCAGTTAACGTGACAATCATAATGATGGCCATAAAAATAACATTGTATTTTGCGGTAACCATCACCGATTTTTCGGCACGTTCAATTTGTTTTGCTCCTAAATTCTGACCCACCAAAGTCGCAGCAGCACTGCTCAATCCCCAAGCGGGAAGAATGAAAAACATCATAATTCTAAGTGCGGTTTGATAACCGGCTGAACCAACATCTCCTCCGGTTGTTGCAACAAGGTTTGCCATAAAAATCCAACTGCACGAAGCAATTACGAATTGTAAAACTCCGGGAGCAGCAATTTTAACTAACGCTTTTATCTGATCAAAATCAGGCGTAATGTAAGCGACCATCATTTTGATAACGCCTTTTCCGTTGAAAAGATGATATAGTTGATAGATTACACCAATACTTCTTCCAATTGTAGTCGCAATAGCAGCTCCGGTTAATCCATAAGCCGGAATAGGTCCCCAACCGTTAATCAAAATTGGATCTAAAATAATATTACAACCATTCGCCAACATCAAACTTTTCATTGCAATGGCGGCATTTCCGGCACCACGAAAAATTCCGTTGATTAGGAAAAGTAACATAATGGAAACGCTTCCTCCCATCATAATTTGAACAAATGAAGTTCCGTAAATCGCTGATTCTTGTGAAGAACCCATCCAAATCAAAATATCGGTAGCATAAATGATTCCGAAAATACTTAGAATGGTGTTTACTGCAACGGCAATTAGTATTGCTTGCATACCCGCTTTTGCCGCAGCAACCGGGTCTTTTTCTCCAATTCTTCGGGCAACAACCGCTGTGGCTGCCATGCTGATTCCGATGGCTAATGAATAAATTATAGTCAGAACCGATTCGGTTAATCCAACGGTTTGAACGGCAAAACTGCTGTTTTCCAAGTGACCCACAAAGTACAAATCGACTAAAGCAAAAACCGATTCCATCATCATTTCTAATACCATCGGAATGGCGAGTAGAATGACGGCGGTTTTTATTTTTCCGGAAGTATAATCAAAATCGGCTTCGCCTTTTAAGGCCATTTTTATAGTAGAAAAGATCCGGGAAAGCATACCTTTTGAGTGTTTATTTTCAGTCATTTTTAGATAAAGATTTAGTGAATAAAATAATCCTTCGACAGAGCTGTCAAGAAGATTTTAAAAACGAAGAGAGGTGTCTTTATACGAAATAAGGACTAAAAAAAACAATCATAGTCTTATAGTTGAAGTACAAATATAAATTATTTTATAAAACGGAGACTATTCTAACAATTTTTTATTGACACGGCTGCTGGCAATCCATGAGGCAAGAAATCCTAAAACGGCAATCGTAGCAATTACAATAAATACATTTGTAAATGAAAATCGAACCGGATAGGCCATGCTTTCATTTATCATTATAAAACCAAATTGTTGCTGAAGAAGCGTAACAATAATTCCCAATACCAAACCAATCAAACATCCCAAAAAGCAAATTAGAAATCCTTGATAAAGGAAAATTTTTCTCAAATCTTCGATATCAGAACCTAAATTGAACAAGGTTTTTAAATTTGATTTTTTTTCGATAATAATCATAATCAAAGCCCCGACTAATGTAAAAAGCGTGACCGTGATTACCAACGAAAAAATAAGATATAAAACTAAATTTTCGGTATTCAACATTTTATAGAGCGATTCATTTAGTTGAGCTCTGTTTTTGATGACGACATTGTTTTCTAGAATTTTCTCCAATGAAGAAATAACATTCGATTCATCGGCATTGGGCTTGAGTTTTAATTCGATTCCTGAAATTTGATTGGGTTTGTAAGCTAACAATTCCTGTACGATGGATAAATCAGCAAAAACATATTTTTGATTCAGATCTTCATTAATAAAATAAAAACCCACCGGAACCAAAACAGAGCGGTTAAAAGCTCCATCTGGCGAATCAATCGTGCCTTTTCCGGGTTTTGGAACAAAGGTTTCAAACACATTAACCAAATCAAATAATCCCATGGAAAGTTTCTGACTTATACCGTGTCCAACGACTACTTGTTCAGAATCTTCTTCAATCCATTGTCCTTGAAAAATGGTTTTTTCAACTTGATTTACTTGATTAAAATTTTTATCAACTCCTTTAATGTTGGCCAATAAGTCTTTTCCGTTAAAGGTAAAAAGTGCTCTTTCTTCAATGATTTTGCTATAGTGAGCAACACCTTCGAGTTTACTAATTTCGGTTTCTTGTTGAGGACTGATCAAAATGGTTTTTCCGGTTTTGGCAACAGCCTTTAAATCGGGATCAAAGTCGTTTGAAAAAGACAAACTAAAATCTTTCAATCCACTAAAAACCGACATAACCACAAACAAAGCCATGGTACCTACAATTATCCCCACCGATGCGATGAGTGTAATAATGTTTATGGCAGTGTTTTTACTACCACTAAATAAGTAACGTTTGGCTATGTAAAGCGGAAATTTCACTTTAAGATTTCTTTCTTTTTTCTAAAAGATCAGGGTTTTCAATCGGATTTACATCGCCTGTTAGAGCTTTGTCTATTTTTTCGATATAATCCAATGAATCATCAATATAGAAAGTTAAGTTAGGTACTTTTCGCAATTGAAGTTTTACTCGTTGTGACAAATCATGCTTAATCAAAGGTGTATTCGATTTAATTGCTGCTAAAATTTCCGGACCCTTTTCAGTTGGAAAAACACTTAAATATACTTTTGCCACCGATAAATCGGTTGTAACAGAAACTTTTGAAACAGAAATAATCAAATTTGAAATTCCGTTTTTACGCACTTCGCCTTGCAAAATATCAACTAAATCATTTTGTAAAACGCTTCCTATTTTTTTTTGTCTATTTGTTTCCATGATGCAAAAGTACAGATTTTTGTGAGTATTTGAATTGTAATTAGTTCCACTTCTGATTAATTTATCGAATCTTTAGCAATAAGTTAGAAAATTTATAAAATCCAACTTCTTATCTTTGCATAAACAAATAAATTATGAAGTTCAACACAAAAGTTATACATGGTGGCCAACACCATGACCCAAGCACAGGAGCAGTAATGCCTCCGGTTTATAACACGTCTACTTTTGCACAAAAAAGTCCGGGTGTTCCCATTAATCATTATGAATATAGTAGAGCGGCCAATCCAACCCGTCAAGCATTGGAAGATGCATTGGCAAGTATTGAAAATGGTGTTCGTGGTTTAGCCTTTGCTTCCGGTTTGGCAGCAACAGATTCAGTTTTAAAATTGTTAAAACCCGGTGACGAAGTTATTGCAATGGATGATTTATACGGCGGAACGTACCGAATGTTCTCTCGTATTTATCAAGATTTTGGTATCAAATTCCATTTTGTTGATATGAATAATTTGGAGAAATTTCAATCTTTAATTAATGCCAATACAAAATTAGTTTGGGTTGAAACGCCGACAAATCCGTTGATGAAATTGGCTGATATTGCAGCTATCGCTAAAATTACAAACGAAAAGAAAATCCTTTTTGCAGTTGATAATACTTTTGCCACACCTTATCTTCAAAAACCATTGGATTTAGGTGCGGATATTGTTATGCATTCTGCAACCAAATATTTAGGAGGCCATTCGGATGTTATTGCTGGTGCCTTGATTGTAAAAGATGCTGCATTAGGTGAGAGATTACACTTTGCACAATTTGCAACAGGAGGAACTTTAGGGCCGCAAGACAGTTATATGGTATTGAGAGGAATCAAAACCCTGCACCTTAGAGTGCAAAGACATTGTGAAAACGGAATAAAAGTAGCCGAATTTTTAAGTAATCATCCAGAAGTAGATAAAGTTTATTATCCAGGTTTACCGGATCACCCTTTTCATGAAATTGCCAAAAAACAAATGATTGGCGGTTTTGGCGGAATGGTTTCTTTTACATTTAAATCAGGTAAAAAAGCAGATTCTATTGCTTTCTTAGAAAAACTAAAAGTATTCACTTTAGCAGAATCATTAGGTGGTGTTGAGTCGTTGGCTAATCACCCGGCTTTGATGACACACGCTTCAATTCCGGAGGAAAAACGCAAAGAAATCGGAATTTCAGACGATTTGGTTCGTTTGAGTGTTGGAGTAGAAGATATTGATGATTTATTGGCCGATATTGAACAGGCTTTCAGATAAAAACAAAAATCCCGTCAGCAAAAAGTTGACGGGATTTTTCATTACAATTTAATTAATCTAAAAATAGTATAGATAAGGAATGATATTGCAATAAAGAGAAATATGATATGAACTATAACTTTTCTATTATTTAATGGCTTTGCTCTCAATAATAAAATTATTTCTTGAAAACTATTAATAATGTAAGCAAATGTAATTAGTATAACAAAAACAAAAGCATAATAAATTGAATCGTCCATAAATCA
>ERZ761602.7044-NODE-7044-length-12160-cov-4.335812_pt1 | contig 12160 bp, 10 predicted proteins | sample MGYA00512165_ERZ761602 | MGnify/ENA primary metagenome ERZ761602 (study PRJEB28899, sample SAMN02445085) | bioreactor sludge metagenome | biome: EBPR sludge; isolation source: Thorneside wastewater treatment plant | place: Australia: Brisbane, Thorneside... | reverse complement strand
CGCCAGATTGCCGCCAACCTGCGCCTCTGGCGTGATATGGCCGACGACGAAGCCATGGCTTCCGCCGGAGAACCGCCCATCCGTGATCAGGGCGACATCCTTGCCAAGCCCTTTGCCCATAACAGCGGATGTGGGCGCTAGCATCTCCCGCATGCCCGGCCCCCCCTTGGGGCCCTCATAGCGGATGACGATTACGTCGCCTTTCTTCACGGTTCCGTCGAGGATGGCCTTCAAGGCTGTCTCTTCACTGTTGTAAACGCGGGCCTTCCCGGTGAACTTCAATCCCTCTTTGCCCGAGATCTTTGCAACGGCGCCCTTCGGCGCGAGATTGCCGTATAGGATCACAAGGTGACCGTCTTTCTTGATGGGATCCGAAAGCGGTCGAACCACCAACTGCCCTTTCGGATACGGCTTTACGCCCGCAAGGTTCTGCTTGAGCGTCTTTCCCGTCACCGTGAGGCAATCGCCGTGCAACAAACCTGCGTCGAGCATGGTCTTCATCAGCGGCAGCAGCCCGCCAATTTCAACGAACTTCGCCATCACAAACGTGCCACTGGGCTTAAGGTCGGCAAGCACCGGCGTACGTTTTCCAACGCGCGTAAAATCCTCAAGCGTTAGCTTCACGCCGATCGCGTGGGCCATCGCGAGCAGGTGTAAAACTGCGTTCGTAGATCCGCCCAGCGCGGTGACAACCGCGATGGCGTTTTCGAAAGCCTTCTTCGTCATGATATCGCTGGGGCGAATGCCCAACTTGATAAGATTCAGCACTGCCGCGCCCGCATTGCGACAGTCGCGAGCCTTATCTTCCGAAATGGCCGCCTGCGCGGAACTGTTTGGCAGGCTCATGCCGAGGGCTTCAATCGCCGACCCCATCGTGTTCGCCGTGTACATGCCGCCGCAAGAACCCGGGCCGGGAATCGATTTCGCTTCGATTTCCTTCAACTGCTTGTCGCCGATATCGCCGCGCGCATGCGCGCCAACGGCCTCAAACACGGAAACTATATCCACGTCCTTGCCTTGCACTCGCCCCGGCATGATTGTGCCGCCGTAAACGAATACCGACGGACGATTAAGGCGCGCCATCGCAATAAGGCAGCCCGGCATGTTCTTGTCGCATCCGCCGATTGTGACGAGACCATCAAACCACTCGCAACCCGCGACCGTCTCAATCGAGTCCGCAATCACTTCGCGCGACACGAGCGAATACTTCATGCCCTCTGTTCCCATCGAAATACCGTCCGATATCGTGATGGTATTGAACTCGACCGCCTTGCCCCCGGCCGCGTTCACGCCTTCCGCCGCAATCGAAGCGAGTTTATTGATGTGCATGTTGCACGGCGTCACCATGCTCCAGGTCGACGCGATGCCCACCTGCGACTTCTTGAAGTCCTTGTCCGAAAACCCTACTGCATGCAGCATGGCCCGGCTCGGCGCGCGCTCGACGCTCTCCGTTATTTGCGAGGAATAGACGCGGTGAAGCGACGCACGCTTCTTGGGGGACTTGGTCTTCATGCATTTGGCTCCAGATGAGGGGAATTCCCGAAGAATGAACGCAGTATTATAGCTTTCCCAATACAAACTTCAATGCATACTATTCTACGGGAATCGATAGTGTGATTAGATTCGGCGAACGAACTTTGTTGATTTTCCGGTCTTCTTCGCCAGGTATCGCATTAATTGTCCTTCGGAAAAATCATCAAACTGATACGGATACCAACGGGAGCGCCAACTCGTGCCGTCCGTGAAGTCGATCGCGAACGCGAAATTCTGGTTTGAATCCGTTAGCCATCCGGCCACGGGCCTTTCTAAAGTCGCGCGAACGGAGTCTATTTCTTCATACGTATAGGTCTTGCTGCCAAAGCCGAGCACTGAATTGACGTCTATTTCGTTCGGCGAGAAGGCAACGCGCGATCGCGAGACCATCAAAAATGGCAAGCTGGCACAAGCGATAAGTGCAATCGTCGCACCCACACGCTTGGGACTGAATCGGATCGACTCAGTTGCCCCAGCCATGATTTTCGCAACAATATCTGCGAACGCAATTCCGACAGCAACAGCCAGGGGAACCGCACAGAGATAGTAAATCCAATTCGCCGGCTTCAAAATATGTTCCGCATTCGATGCTGGCTCTATCATGTGCTCGGCGCTCGCCTGCATTGCGATGGCGGCTAATGCGTAAGAGACTACTGACACCGGAAAAAATGAAACAAGAATACCCACCCAGCTTGTCGAAGTACTTTCGGCGGTTGGGTTCAAGTCGGGCTGAGCAGTACTTACTTGTATTCGAGTCTGTGTACTGGGAGAAAACTCATACGCGGTGGCGAAGGGTGGCGTCACCTGCGTATTTTTCTGTGCTGTGACATGCTTTGACGGCGGTGGCGCAGAGAATATGAAGTCAAACAGAGAACCAAGCATTTGCTACAGAACCTTTGCAAACGTGCATACCAAGAGTGAGTTCAAGCGGTGCGTTGATTGCTACCCTGCACCCCTCATTCTCGCGAAACTCAGGCGCGCCGTCAATATCTCCTCGAAACGGCGATTCAGTCAACCTACAAACGCCAACCTGTCCGGTAAGGCGGATCAACATACGTATTCGCCTCGACCACGTTCGTCACGCGCTTTGTCGAAGTGTCCCAAGCGATGGGCTCGCCCGCGCGCATCGCAACATTTCCAAGCAGCACAACTTCTGTAAACGGAGCGGCATAGTCGAAATTCGATAGCGATGGTTTCCCGCCCTTGCACGCCTCAATCCAGGAGCGGTGGTGGCCAACCGCCGCAGCTCTTTCAGGGGCGTTGGCTTCCCATTGTTGTTGCTGTTCAGGCGACAGGAACTTAGGGCCATTCCCGTAAGTCCCTACGGTTATTGAACCTTTATCACCCAAAAACAGCGAACCGCCGTCCTTGTCGCCCAGACGGAAGTCCGCCGGGATGCCCTCCGGGCGCGGCGGCAACTTGCCGCCGTCAAACCACGTCAGCTTCACGGGCGGCAGTTTGTCCCGTTCGGGAAATTCGAAAGTCAGGATGGACCATAGCGGCCCGGTCTCGTTATTGACACCCGACGTTTCACTGCTTACCCGCACCGGTGCGCCAAGGTTCAGGCAGGTATACGGCGCGTCGAGAATGTGACACCCCATGTCGCCCATCGCGCAACAGCCAAAGTCCCACCACCCGCGCCACTTGTGCGGGAGGTACGCAGGGTTGTATGGCCGCTCCGGTGCCGCTCCCAGCCACACATCCCAGTTGAGCGACGGCGGAACCGGCGGCGTGTCAGTGGGCCGTTCCAGACCCTGCTTCCAGGTGGGCCGGTTGGTCCAGCAGTGCACCTCCCTCACCTCGCCGATGATTCCCGATGCAATCATCTGTTGCAGCACCCACACGCCCGGCATCGAGTGCCCCTGATTACCCATCTGCGTTGCCACCTTGTACTCCCGCGCCGTGGCCGCAAGCTTGTGTGCTTCCGCAATGCTGTGCGCCATGGGTTTCTCGACATAGACGTGCTTGCCGAGCTGCATCGCGGCAGTCGCGACAAACGCGTGCATGTGATCGGGGATCGCAATAACAACCGCGTCAATATCCTTCTGCTTCTCCAACATGACGCGATAGTCGTCGTATTTGGGCACTTCCGGAAGGTTGCGGAAAGTTTCCGCGGCGCGCTCCGAATCCACATCGCATAGCGCAACGACGTTCTCGTGCATCACTGATCGCAGGTCCGCCTGGCCCTGTCCGCCAACGCCAACGCATGCAATATTCAGCTTCTCGTTTGGGGAGACCTTTCGCGTTCCGGCACTGCTCTGGTTCGTAGCGCACCCAGCAATGGCCGCGGCGGACATTCCGAGCATCGTGCGGCGGGTAATCTTATCCATTGTCGTACTCCCTCGTTGCATTGTCGCTATTTCGCGTAAAGCGCGTAAACACGGCTATCACCGCGAAGCACAATACTCGTCTTTCCATTGCCCTCTATATCAATTGCATGTTCGATGCCCGTTATAGGCTCGGGAAAAACGTGCTTCTCATCGGGCGCGGTCGTGAACCCCTCTCTATATAACCATACCGCGTAGTGGGATTCTTCAGTACACATCGCGAGATCCGTTTTGCCGTCGCCGTCGATGTCACGAAGAACATAATCTCGAAGCGGCACGCCGTAGGCCAGAAACCACGTCACCGGTATTCTGAATTCAAGTTTGGTGGCGCTCATGGGCTCGAACCTGCCTTTATCAGGCGAATACAAATGCACCGTAAGTGTGATGGGCCAATCGCGGCCCGTTACCGCGCGCAGAAGTGAATCGACCGAGATCCCTGGCCGCGGCGCGTTCCACAACAGAATATCGGCATACCCATCGCCATTGAAATCAACCTTCTCCCGATCCTGCCCGGGCACTAGCGCACCGGGATAGCGCCTTTCTGGCCCGGGCAAGGGTACACTCGTGACAGCCCCATCACTTCCCAGTGCGACGTCTGCGATCCGGAGAATCGTGTGCAGCTCCGAATCCACGGCGCAATAAACGCGCGTCTGCTTGGTGTCGTCGGCGGTTATTTCGAACCAAGGCCATTTCCTCGGATCAATTGCCCTGGCTTCCCGCAGCAGTTCGGGCGAAAGATAGGTGTATCCCATTCCGGACGCTGCAGGGTACGACGGCGAATCGATCTCCAGCGTTGTCGTGGACAGGTATTGGATGGAAAGGCCGCTGGAAACCGTCCCGGGGACCAATGACCGCGGCACGGAATAGAACGATTTATCGGCTGTAGTGTAAGGCGTTTCATCGACGGGAGTACCATCGACGGCAAAACGAGACAAGCCCGATTCCATGGGAAGCGCAATCAGCGTGTCGCCGAGTGCACCCTTCGTAACGAGTACGGTGGGCAGTGGTCCTGAATATGCCGTTGCATAAAGCGAATCCACAGAGAACATTTTATTGGGGTCTACCGGATCGCCTTGTAACGCGATTGGAATGCGAAACACCGTGCGCCCCTGCACGGCGATCACCTCCGCCGCGCCATCTCCATCTATGTCCGCAATGTCGAATGCAGAAACACCATGTGGCAAAACGGTTTGGTGTATCGCGCCAACGCGCGAAACGACAGAAAGCTTGGTTCCTTCGAGGATGAAGAGGTCCGCGACCGCGTCGCTGTCGACATCCGCAAAAAACGTCAGGATCTGGCTCGGGCCTTCACCCGGGGTTGAGTCTTCCAGCGGAATCGAATGCAGTTCCAGCATCGCGCCGAATGAAACACCCATAATCGCCAATGCATGCATCATGGTTGGGCGTCTCGCGAAAGGTATACGATCTGATTTAACGCATCGTCCATTATCAAAAGATCGGAACGGCCATCGCCGTCGATGTCCGCGACTCGAAAAGTCCCGACGTTCGGAAATGCGACCGATGCTAAAGCGGTAGACGCAATTCCCGCCGCGGAACCTCGACGTACCACAAGCCGATTGGGTCTGTCGCGAATCGCCGCATCTCTCGTGCCGTCGCCATCGAAATCTCCGGCCAGTGACAGCAATCTTCCATGATGGAAATCGGCAAACATCTCCGATTGGCTCACTGGCGGTTTATCAAGCTCAATCGTGAACTTCTGGGCGAAACTTGGCTCTTGAGAGAATTCGCCCGATTCGTTCTGCAGGCGTACTTCCAGCCGGAGGTCAACTTCTTTTCGCGTAAGGCCGCGCACCAGTGTTTCCCGAATGCCCCCTTCAACAAGCGACTTTGTTTCGGACACAAGATCGATTCTTCCGTCACTATTGTAATCAGTGATCGATTGGAAGGGTTTCGGCCCAAGACTTCGCACCGAGAAGAACGATTTACCCGCGGAGGTCGACACTGTGGTCTCGACAATCGGTGTCGACAAGGGCGGCGGCGTCTCACCCACGATTCTCACGCGAAGCAGATCAATAACGGCATCGTCGTTCAGCCGAACCGGATCGAAACCATGATCGACCGTGTTTGTTGTTCCTACGGAGACCGGCGCGGAAGTTAATGCAAATTGATTGGAAGCATCGAACGTGTATTCAAGTTGGCGCACCCGATGATGTCTGCTCCCCATCGATTCAACTTGAATGACCTTAACCGCGTTACCGGTGAGTTCGACCGTCCCCAGCGCGCGAAGTGTTGGCAATGCAATGGCGCGCTGCGATGCTGGCCATAACGCCGTCGTAGTGATACCTGCAACAGGACGCTGGAATACCGGCCAAACCGCGGACGGCTCGTAAAAAAGGTCTCGGCGGGAGTATACATGTACACCGTCTGGCGCAGTGCGGACTACCTCCGGCCGGTCATCCCCATCGAGATCACGCAAAAACCGCTCGAACTTCATCGTCTCGTTTTCAGATGAGTTGGTACCCTCGTGATCGGCGGGCCAAGTCATCGGCTGGCTCAATGTTCGCTGCCAACCGGAGTCGGACCAGCGCAGAACTTCTATTCGTTCCGGCGTCAATACGAATATCTCGTTCTTCCAAACGTCCGCGATTGCATCTGCCCCAAGTTTCGGCAGTGGAGTTTGCTGCGCTCGCGGAAAGCTGCCCGCGCGCTGAAAGGCAACAGAAGTTGGCGTAATGATATCGTTCTCGCCATCACCGTCCATATCGGCGTACCGAGAATTGACGACCTGTCCAAAATGATCCATCAAGTAGTCATCAATCGGCTGTTCGACAAAAACAACGGCAGAAACTGCCAGTATGGGGACGAGCGCTATCATCCGTGCAAATTGCGGCGGTGCAAACTAAAAATCGCAACGGCGCAAAATACCAGTGCCGCTCCCGCCGAAGTGCCCATGCACCAGTAGAGGTCCGGCGTCCATTCCGCAAGCGATCCTTCAGCCTGCGCGCGAAATACGCTCCAAGGCATGTCTACATACGATCCAAATAAGTACTTGTCGATTCGCAATGGATACTTCACCGCGTCGCTGACTATCCATATTCCGATTGCCGTAATCACTGCCGCGCCGGTGTTGCGAACGAGCGTCGAGATCATCACCGCAAACGAGACAAATGCAAACTGCGGCGCAAACGCAACAAGATATCCCAGCGCGTATGCGCGAATCATGCTGCCGCTGGTGTGCACGACTTCTCCACCATACTCCACCGCGGACAGATTGCCGAGCGTTAGCGCCATGGACCACGATGTCACGGCGGCGGCAAGTGTAAGCACGAATGCATAGGTCGCCCCGGTCAAAAGTTTCGCTATAATGAATTCGTGACGAAACAGCGGCCTCGTAAGTACAAGTCGAATCGTGCCACTGGACGCCTCCGTTGAAACCAATCCTGCGCAATAACTGAGCGACAGGAATATTCCGAGAAGGTTAAGCGAGGATGATGTCGCAAACGCGATGAATCGGTATGAGTTCTGATCTTCTCCTCCCACCGGATGCAACAGCGGCGCAAGCGCAACGAGGATGATCACAAACACTGGCCCGATGAAAGTGAATTTCCAGCGCAGCGCTTTCAGCAGTTCGACAAGATATGCCGTGGCGATCCGATCAATCATCGGTTCAATACCTTCAGGAAGTATTCCTGCAGCGTTCGCTGGCGCGGCATGATCCCCGAAACTTTGTAGCCAGAGCTGACGAGGAATGCCGTAAGTTGATGTACCGTACCGCCATTCAAGTGCACCCGGAGTCGCCCCTTTGCATTCTCAACAGATTTTACCCAGGATTGCTCCGCCAATCGTTTCGATGCGGATTCGAGCGAATCGACCAACACGTCAACCTGCGACGGATCGTAAGACAGGAGATTCTCGACCTCTTCACACGCAACGAGTTTCCCCTGGTTAATGACGCCTACACGATCGCAGAGATACTCGACCTCCTGGAGCTGGTGGCTCGAAAAAATGACCGTAACCTTGGCCTCGTCCGCAAGAAACCGCAACAGTTGCAGAATCTCCTGTGTCGATTCCGGATCCAGCCCTGCCGTCGGCTCGTCGAGAATAACGAGCTCGGGCTCGGAAAGTAGCGCTTGAGCAAGCCCCAGACGCTGTCGCATTCCGTGCGACAGGGTGCCCACCCTCCGCTGGGCGACGTTCAAGAGGCCCACCCGGTCAAGCGCCCGGTCAATATTCACATCCTTATGTCCAAGCATGGCAAGGAGTTGCATGTTTCGGCGGATGGATAAGTGGTTGTAGAAAGCAGGCCGCTCCGTCAGGATGCCCACCCGGGAGATAACCGGGATGAAGTTGTCATGAAGGTCACGACCGAACAGCGTCACGCTGCCGCTGGTTGGCGTGACGAGACCGCAAAGCATGTACAGGGTCGTGCTCTTGCCGGCACCGTTGGGGCCCAAAAGGCCAAACACCTCTCCCTCGTTGATCGCCAACGAGAGGCCACCCACCGCCGTTATCGCCCCGTACTGCTTCACAAGATTTTCAGTCTGTAGACAGACTGGCATAAAGCGAATGGTACCAGTAAGTACACGTATACTTGCAACCCGATGGCCTTGGTCCGCAAGACACCGCCTTGACGCAGCGTTTTTAAGAGTGCGAAACTCACGGGCTGGAATTAAACGAGGGGTCTGACGGATGGGTGACGACGTGAAGTCAAAGCGGCGGCTTCCGCTGCGCGAGCTGTTTGTAATTCTGTTGTTGTTCGTGGTCGCGACGATGCTGGTGCTCCCTGTGTTGCGAACAACCCGCACCGCCGTACTAGACCGGACCTGCGCCGGGAACTTAAAACAATGGAGTCAAATATTTAGCCAGTATCGCTCGGAAAATGACCGCCTCAACCCAACTCCACATGGTTTCGAGCCATATGGCGCCGCTTCCAACGCCTCCGGATGCTCAAATATCGACGACGCCTTTGATTTTGCGCCTTCCGTACCCTTGATCTTCCCCGACTATGCAACGGATTTTACGCTGCTGGCATGCCCCGATGCGCCGGGTATTCTACCCCCGGTTATGCTCGGGCCTGCTGTGCTCAGACCTCCCCGGCTCGATCCGGGTGTCTTCGGCATTGCTCAAGGATCGTGTGATGCGACGGGATCGATTACGCGGCCCGGCGCAAGTTACACCTATCTCGGTTTCGAACAAATCTATTCCAACGATCGCGACCTTCAGATTTCGCAGGAAATGGCCCGCCAGGCAGGGTTGCCAGCGTCCGGACCCGCGGGGGTCGTTGCATTGCTCAAGCGGTTGCAAGTGACGAGAAGCGATTCGTATGACATGATTCAAGGTGTTTCCGGTCAGGCGTTTATCGTATCGCAGATTCTTGAGGCACTGGGTCCCGCGCATGCCGAAGAGCTAAAGTACATGATGCTTCCGCTCAGTGAACAGGCCAATAATCCAGCTTTGGTCGTTGAAGTTGGCGTTGATCGGTCGGATGAAGTTGCGCGATACCCAATATTGGCCGTGATGTGGGACGCCATTAGGCAGGACTCGTCCGGTAACCCCATTTTCCATCATAACGAACCTGCCGGTTGCAACGTCTTGTTCATGGATGGCCACGTGGAATTCAAACCATATCCCGGCGATTTTCCAGTTTCTCGTGGCTTCGCGACGATGCAGGCAGTTCGCTAGCGTGGCCCAAGGCAGCGCCGATCTCTCTAAGCTGAAGCATTTCCTGCTCGATCTTGACGGCACAATCTATCTTGGCCCGGGAACAATTCCCGGTGCGCCCGGGTTCGTGCAACACCTGCGGGATACCGGCCGGCGCTTCCTCTTCTTCACGAACAATAGCTCGAAGGAAGCTGAATCGTACGCCAGAAAGCTATCGGCAATGGGTATACCCTGTACCCCCGACGAAGTGCTAACTTCCGGAGAAGCCACCATCCGATACTTGCTTTCGGAAACGCCCTTACGCCGCGTCTATATTGTCGGCACGCCGTCGTTCGAACAGGAAGCCAGGGAAGCTGGCTTGCACCTTGCCAGCGAGGACCCGGAAGCCGTTGTCCTTGCGTTTGACCGCACCCTGACCTACGCAAAAATCGAGCGCGCGTGCCTGCTCTTGCGCGCGGGCCTTCCCTTCTTTGCAACAAACCCGGACAAGGTCTGTCCAACCGACTACGGCTACATACCGGACTGCGGAGCCATGGCCGCCTTATTGTTCGAAAGCTCTGGACGCGCGCCGACGTTCATCGGAAAACCGAACGTGGCAATGGCGCAGATGGGCATGCAGAAACTCGGCGGCTCGCCCAAAACTACCGCAATGATCGGAGACCGGACCTACACCGACATGCAAATGGCCTACAACGCGGGTATTACGTCAATTCTCGTCCTCAGTGGTGAAACGCGGCGCGAAGACTTGTCGGCCATCGACCGCATGCCCGATTTTGTATTCGAATCGGTGCAGGATCTGCACGCAGCACTTATGGCGCAACCGGCCTAGGCGCGCATGGGCCGCGTCTCGTCGCATACCACGATGCCGCCGGCCAGGGCGACGCAGTGGCGTGCACACGCCTTGCTCATCGCAGTCACCGTTGCATCGTTCCTTCCGGTACTTCAAGCCGACTTTCTGCGCTACGATGACACGCTTTATGTCACAGACAATCCGGGTGTAACACAGGGCCTCACATTCGATGGCATTCGATATGCCGCAACGGAAATCGTTTCGTCGAACTGGCATCCGCTAACAATATTGTCTCATCAGCTTGATGTAACCCTGTTCGGCCTTCAGCCGGCGGGGCATCATGCCGTGAATCTATTTTTTCACGTGCTGAATGCGTGTCTGTTGTTTCACGTCTTGACGCTAATGACCGGCGCTTGGCGCAGAAGCCTCGCCGTTGCCCTCCTCTTCGCGGTACATCCCCTGCACGTCGAATCGGTCGCGTGGGTTTCCGAAAGAAAGGATGTGCTGAGCACGTTCTTTATGTTCCTCGCGATGGGCGCGTATACCAAGTTTGCACGGGGTCACGGCATCGCCGCCTTCGCGCGCACGGCCCTGTGGTTTGCGTTGGCCCTCCTGGCCAAGCCCATGCCGGTTACCTTGCCCTTCCTGTTTCTCCTGTTGGACTATTGGCCCTTGCGCAGAATCGACAACGAAAAACGGCTGACTGCCCTCGTTGTCGAAAAGATCCCGCTGTTTGTGATGAGTGCGGCGTTTTCGTTGCTCACATATCTTGTGCAGCAAACCACTGGCGCAACGCGTTCGCTGGAGGTGGCGCCGTTCCTCCCGCGTGTCGAGAACGCTATAGTCGCCTACGCCGCCTACTTGGGCAAGATGCTCCTCCCGCGAGATCTTGCGCCGAACTATCCGTTTGTCGATCACCCCATCGGCACTGTGTTGGTTTGTGGGCTGATTCTGCTCTCGCTTACGGCGCTCGCCTTGTGGCAAGCGCGTAAGCGTCCGTATTTATTTGTAGGGTGGTTCTGGTATGTCGGAACGCTGGTCCCCGTTATCGGTCTTGTGCAAATCGGACATCAGGCAATGGCGGACCGGTACACCTATACCCCATTGCTCGGCATCTTCATTGCCGGCATTTGGTTTGCCTCGGAAGTTCTACTCATTCGGCTGCGCGCGCCTCGCATTTGGGCTATCGTCGGCCTCGCCATCACCATATCCGTGCTCGCGCCACTTACCTATATGCAGTGCCGCTACTGGCGCGACAGCAGAACTTTGTTCACCCACACGCTTACGGTCTCGCCGAACAGCGCCGTGGCCCACACGGTGCTTGGGCTGGTGAACACAAAGGAGTTAAACCACGCAGCCGCCGTGCTGCATTTCGAGAGGGTGCAGAAACTCAACCCGAATCAGCGCGATGCCGCCTTTAATCTTGGCACTGCGCTCTTGAAACTGGGCCGCCATGATGAGGCGATTCCGTGGTTAAAGTTGGCGACGGAACAGTACGACAAACCCGCGGACGCGTTCGCCAATCTCGGGAACGTGTATCTGGAGAAAGGCGACCTCGCGCAGGCGGAATCCAACCTGCTTCGTGCAATCGAACTTGATGAGAATCAGGTTCGGGCGCGCATCAACCTCGGTATCGTTGCGGGTATGGCGGGTGACAACAACCGCGCTCTCGAGATTCTGGCGGAGGCGGTTCGGCGCGCGCCGAACGATGCCGATGCGCGCCATAACTACGGCTTCGCGCTTCTCCAGAGCGGTCGAGTTGCGGAGGGGAGGCGCGAGCTAGATATCGCTTCAGCGCTGCAATCTGGGTTCAAAGATGCCGCGTCGTATCTGGACACAATTAATCGGAAGAAGCCTTAGCTGTCGTCAATCGTCTCAATCCCTATAA
>ERZ761602.7042-NODE-7042-length-12161-cov-5.478358_pt1 | contig 12161 bp, 10 predicted proteins | sample MGYA00512165_ERZ761602 | MGnify/ENA primary metagenome ERZ761602 (study PRJEB28899, sample SAMN02445085) | bioreactor sludge metagenome | biome: EBPR sludge; isolation source: Thorneside wastewater treatment plant | place: Australia: Brisbane, Thorneside... | reverse complement strand
GGAAAATGGTGTTGAAAGATTACAATAAAATAAAAAGAAAGGCTAACAAAGAAATGAATAGTGAAATCAACAGCCTTAAGGGAGTGCAAAAAATTGAAGATGGAGAAATTGCTGACTTTTATTTTAGTCGTACGTCAATTTACCCGCTCCTCATAAGCTGGCAAACTCTTTCAATATCAAAAAAATTAGCCCTCACAATAATTGCTAAATTAGCTGTTACAAATAATCACGTTCATCTTGCGGGCATAGTGCCTTTACAATTTTCTGCTATTTCACAGATTCCGACTAGTCCCTAAGAGTTATTATTATAGAGGTACAGAACAAAAATTCCACCTCCGTCAGGTTCATACAGAAAATCACATCATAACCCATTATACCGTTCCAACAGCTTATCCTTTTGAGAACGGGAAACCGGCAACCGTGTTTTGTCATCCAGCGTGAGTGTAAATTCAAACCGGTCGAAATGCTTCACCTTGTTCAGGTTGATTATAAATTGCCTGTGAATGCGGAAAAAATTGCCTTCCTCAAGGAGCTCCTGAACTTCTTTCAATGTTTTACTTACGGTAAACTTTGTACAGTCATCCATAATGAACAATGAATAGTTGCTGCTGGCTTCCACATACATTATCTGGCTCAGCGTTATAAATGAAACGCCTGATTGAGTTGATACCGCGATTTTTGTAATCGGCTCGCCCACCATTTGCTGCTGCGCCTGTTTTAACTGCATATCCGACGGGTGGTTTGCCGGGTTTGAGGCTTTTGCAACTGCTTCCATTAAATCTGTTGCCAGCACAGGCTTTACCAAATAATCAAGTGCATTGTATTTAAAAGCTTTGATAGCATATTGATTGTAGGCTGTAATAAAAATTACCGCTGGTTTGAAGGGAAGCAATTTTTCCAACAACTGAAAACCGTTGAGATTGGGCATTTCAATATCCAAAAAAAGTAACCGTGGTTGTAGCCTTGCAATAGAAGCAAGTGCCTGCTCCGAATCGTTTTCTATTCCAATAATGTTCACATTCGGGCAATGTCTGCGCAACTGAAGTTGCAACAGTTGGGTGCTGTCTAATTCATCATCAACCAATATTGCTGTTATGGGCAAGCTCATTTAGTGGAATTTTAAGGGTTACCAAAGTGCCGCAGGGTTCATTTTTATTATTGCGTAAGTCAGTAGTTTGCACTGTGGCATTAATGTGGTATTTTTCGTTAATCAATGCTATGCGTTCGCTGGTAATTTGCGTGCCATAGGATTTTTGTTTTGTCAGGGCTACCCATTTAATATTTGCCGAGTTCTGCCGTCCAACTCCATTATCCTCTACGGTAACTATCAATACATCATCTGTTGACTGTTTAAAATGAAGTCTAATAGTGCCTCCATCCTCTTTATGCATAAGCCCATGCCAGATGGCGTTTTCGATGTACGGTTGCACCAACATGGGCGGTATTTCCACAAAATCAACATCTACATTGTCATCCACCACTATTTGATATTTTAGTTTCTCTTTAAAGCGCATGGCCTCCAATTTCAGGTAAAGACCCATACTGTCAAGTTCATCCTGCAAAAGTATTTTTTCCCGACGGGCATTGTGTAGCGTGTTGCGTATCAGTTGAGCAAACATGCTTAAGTATTCGCCTGCGGCTTCCACATTGTTTTGTTCGGCATATAGCCTGATGCTGTTGAGGCAGTTAAAAATAAAATGTGGGTTCATCTGGCTGCTCAGCGCGGCTAAGTTCGCATCATTGATGCGTGCCTGCAATTGCGCCTCTTTCAATTGCTGCGAAATCTTCTGTTTGCGGGCAATGATAATGATGATAGCCATGCCGATGATTAAGAATATCACTAACAACGCTACTGCTACAATTGCGGTGAACAGGCTGTTTGAAGACATGGCTTAGTGTATTATTTTTTTTCTTGAAAAGTGAACCAATAAAAACGCATAGGTAATAAGAAGATAACGTAGCGTTGCCATACTATTAAATGAATACCACAAAACGGTGACCTGTTTTTTTGTAAGAATAGCAACCAGAAAATCGTAAACTGAAAAATAAATAAGTGCCCATCCATAGCACAAAATAGCGCTAATGCAGAACCACAGCAAAGGCGATTTAAATAGATCGGTCTGAGTTTGCATGGCGATATGATAGAGCAGTACTGAGTAAACAGAAAAAAGCACCAGTAATGCCACAACAAATGAAGGCTTATCAAAGCTGTTGAGCATATTCTGGCTCGTCATTTGAAAAAGCCAAACCGATAGAAAAACAACCCCCTGTACCCCAACAAAAATTTTGTACCCCCGGCTTTTTAGAACCTGCGTTACAAACACCAACTGAAACAAAACCTCAATTACAAGATAGCTGTTGTACAGCCACAGGTTACTGATGTTTTTAACGCGAATGATGGTGCCCGCTACTTCTACTACAAAAACGATAGCTAAAAAATACACCCAGGGGCGTAAAGGATGACTTAGTTTTTTGTAAACGATGATACCCATAGCCAGAGCAATGAACTCTGCAACTTTAGTGATATAAATAAACAGGGTATCCACAGAAAATTAATTACCAATCATGATATTTTCACCGGCATAGGGAGGATTCATCCCTGAAAAGTCAGCGCCTTCTTCATTATCATGTGGTTGGTATTGCTGCCCACCACCCTGTTTTTGAAAATCATTAACCGAAGTATAATAAACCACAATATGAAGTTTGTTGTTGTTAGAACTTTTGCCTCCGGTGTACCAGCGGCCGAAAGATCCGGCATTTTTATCTGCCACCCAACAAAACGCAACCATATCATTTTCAATACTACCCGTTATACCATTTTTGCGTTTTGTTGCACTGCACATTAACTCTATTTGCTGCAAAGTCATATAACAGCATTTTATATCCCCAACATCAATTGTAGCACCTTCCTGAAAAGGCTTTCCGTCTATCAAAACCCTGCCTCCACGATAATTATTGATAAGCATACTGGTATCTGATATGGAGAAAGGTTTTGAATCCTGTGTTAGGCGTGCAAGATTTCCATTGTTACTATTATCGCTAACAAAGGCCACCGGGTATTGCAGCGTTTTTATTTTGTATTCTTTCCCTTTAACTAGCGAAAAGTAAACAGGCTCATATATGATAACAAACTGTCTTGTTGCATCATTGTACCCATAGGTAAACTTCACTCCCGATAGATTGCCATCTGCACCATTGCTATAGCCAGCGTCTTTCTTAATATTGCCAAATAACTTTTCTTTAATCTCCTTTAAGTAAATTACTTCCGGGCCAAACGTTATTTGCCCTCTGCTCACATTATCAGTAAAACTGCTTAAGCCAACCCGCGACTTTCCAAAATCTCTTGAATCAAAAACATACTTCCAGCCATTATGCCGTTTTTTGATATTCGGATAAAAGCGATCAGCCAACGACCTTTCACCCGTAGTTATGGTATTATCACATTGGCAAAGCCCTGCGCTGAAAACTAAGAAGCCTGAAATCGCTGTTAGTAGTAATGCTTTCATTTGATTTTTTTTGAAAATTTAGAATTAGTGGTATGAAAATAGGATTACCAGCCGATGCTTTTGTGAGGTGTTGAGGCACGGTAACCAATTTGACGATGGGTTGCGTGTTTGGTTGATTGGGTTGTTCAAGTCAGCTCAGATATCAAATTTTTGAGTTTACTTCTGTATTCTAAATTAGTAATTTACCGAAACCCTGCCAATTAATTACGCGCTTTTTTTGCTCACTCTATCAAACCAACCATTCGTGTGGCAAATTCACCAGTCTACTCAATGGCAACTTTTTCGCACATTCGGGCACACTATCTTAGCAACCATAATCATATTCACCACAAAATAGCACAACCATGAACACAAAACACTTGCTACTAACGATAATGCTTGTTGACATTTTTGCCGCCTGCACCAAAAAAGACGCACTGCCACCACCGGCACCTGTTGCCGATTTCTCCTTCGCAGTTATTAATGACGGCCTTCTGCCTGCGATTGTAAGTTTTACATCCACCTCAAAAAACGCCACCAGCTATACCTGGGAGTTTGGCGATGGAGCCACTTCTACCCAAGCCAACCCCACACACCAGTTTGCTACCACAGGCACTTACAGTATAAAACTTACGGCCACCGGGCAGGGTGGAACCAATAGCATTAGTAAAAACATTGTAGTAACACTTAGCAAGCCCAAAGTGAGCTTTACTTACACCATCACCAACAATGGCGGCTATCCGGTCAGGGTAAACTTTACCAATACCAGTACCAATGCCCAGTCCTATTACTGGGACTTTGATAATGGCGATACGTCTACAGCGTTTAGCCCAATTGATAGCTTTTTTGCCGTAAAGACCTTTATTGTAAAATTGGTGGCCATCAACCCAGCCGGGCGCGATAGCATAACCATGCCTGTTAGCATCACGATAAATAAACCCACAGCAGCCTTTGATTTTGCATTAGACAACGGTGGGCAGGCGCCTTGCAACGGAAGCTTCACTAATCAAACAATCAATGGAGCAAGTTATAAATGGTACTTCTCCAACGGATTGGCAAGTACAGATAAAAACCCATCTATTTCGTATGACAGGCCGCGCACGTTTACGGCGAAGCTGGTAGCTACCAATCCAGGCGGCAGCGACAGCATTACTAAAAGTATCATAGTAAGACCCATTATGAAGTCGGTTGTATGCTACCTCATCACACCACGAGACAAAAAGTTTAACCAGGCATATTACGATGCGCTGAAAGCAACAGTACTCAATTTGCAAAGCTGGTACAAAACTCAGATGGGCAACAACAAAACATTTGTAACCAACCCCATCATTGTGGACACGCTTACCGGGCTGCACGATAGCGTGTGGTACAACAGCGCCGGTCCCAACAGTGGAACCGAGCCCCGATACTATGGCTATTACAACACTTTTTATGAAATGAACCAATTATTGGGAACTGCTTTCCATACGGGCAATTATGTGTACTTCATTTATGTGGCTGCGCCTGGCGGTGGGGCCGGCACTACCGGCTTTTGCGCCATGGGCGACCAGGACTTGAAAGGCTTATTGGGCATCAATCCAGAGAATCCCAACATCGGCAGATGGATAGGAGGCGGTGGCCATGAGTTAGGTCATGCATTTGGTCTGCCCCACCCCGATAACCAAAACGGGCAATCAATCATGTGGACAGGATACACCATTTACCCTAATTGCATTTTACAGCAAACAGACCGAAATATACTCAACGCCAGTGCGTTTTTCAGGTAAGCTTCTGCCCTCAATTGTTATTTATATAAAACATTTGTGATGAAAAAAATACTCGTCATACTGTTTGTCGGATTAGTTAATACATCTCAAGCACAAACTCCGCACGATACGCTGTCGTTACCCCTGATCCTGAAGAATAGGGATACGGTTGATATAACCAATATCAGCTATCAGTTTAAGTACCAGTTAGACGGTATTTTGTTGGAAGAGAATGTGGATTTTGCACAAAACAAAATCAATATCACGAGCAACATGGTAAAACAAACGAATCTTTCGGCCGGATATAAGGTAAAGGCACTTTACGAAAAAGATGGATATGTGTATTATAAATACTGGAATTTTCCAGATAGCAGCTTGTTAGGCAACGAATACAATGGTAAAGTTTTTAGAATGAAAAAAGAATATTTTACACAAATAACCGATCGGTTATACCGTAGGTATAAGGGCGCAACAGTAGGAGCTTACACCATTCCCTTTAGGCTACGAGGAGCCGGAGGATCAAATTTCGATTTTGAAACAGCACTATCGCTACAGGCAAACCTGGTATTTGGGTTCGGAAAACAGACCAGGGAAGATTCATGGCTCGATTTGTCCTGGGGCTTAGGGCTTACAAAGGTAAATCTGGATAGTGATAATAGCGATGTAACAGAAAAGCGAACAGCCTCCGCTTTGACTACTTCTGTGGGTGGCACCATTAAACTGAACCAATATGCTAATCTTGGTATTTTTCTGGGATGGGATTTTTTAGATAAACAAGATCGAAAGACTAACTGGATATATAACAAAAAGTCGTGGTTCGGCGTGGGGATCAATGTTAGTTTCGAGCGCATTAAAACAGAGAAAACAGCCGATAAGGCGAAAAATCCATAACCAACAAAGAAAAACAATGATCATCTGAGATTATTCCTCTACTATCAGTCCACTCAATCAATCGTTTCTTAAATTTGGCTGTCGCATATGGGCAGCCTTCTTTTTTGGAAACTCGGGGCAAATAACTAACAGGATGCAGAAAAAAGCCGCGCCAAATTGTTATTGGAACGGCCTTATTATGCGTGAAAGTTAAACTTAAATCTTAAATCCTAAAGTAAGTAATACCCTTGAATTACTACCGCTAATGTTGGCAGGGTTAAACGGCGCCGAAGTTAACCTGTAAGGGAAAACCACATCTTTAGTAAAACTGTGTACATATCCAAGGTCAATAAAGAATCCTTTGTTCCGATACCCCAAACCTGTGGAAGCCTGAAGCACCTGCCCGGTTTCACCTGAAAGATCCTGATAAGGGTTGCCGTAGTAAGCGCCGCCCACCCTTGCCATTACTGTGTTGAACTTTAACTCAACGCCCAGGCGAGCATTAACGGCTCCTTTGTATGCATTGTCAATCGCGCGGTTCAACTGATTGAAGTAGGCTCTATTGTCAGATGAATTATCAGATGCATTTCTAAAATTAGAGGCTGCATAATTCACGTACTCAATATCTCCCGATAAAAATCCTTTTTGAGATTCCACATTATGCACATTGCCGAAAAAATAGGAAAAACTCCCGATTAGCTTATATGGCGTGTGCAGCGCATAATCATAAACAAGTTCGTCCGGAGTTCTTACTGTAATATCGTTAACATCGTCATTAAATCCAGCTTCAGCGCTATAATTATCACTTAGCGAATAAAATGTTGGTGTATGACCGGCAAAACCAAGTCTGAAATTATCCGTTGCTTTTACCACAACGCCCAATTTAACATTGATGCCCATTCCCCTTGTAACAAGGTAATCATCAAAGAATGCCACGTCAAAATGATTTGTGGCAGAGGTGGATGGATCCTGTTCTGTATAACGTCTTGTGGCTTTGTATTCCAAAATTGGCAGCCCAATCGTACCACCAATGAACACTTTTTCATTCAAATTTAAAGCCCCCGCGAATGCTACCTCGCTTATCCCCCCGCTGGTTATTAACTCCTGCCTCACTTCCAGCCCTGATGCAGAAGCAAGATTACTCGCGGTAGAAGCGTAGTTTCTGCCTCCCGCCAGGGTGTCTATCCAATAGGAATCAAAAGCCAACCCGGATCCGTATGGATCTAAATTATTGTAAGTGTTACCATTAGCGTCTTCAATAAACCTGTTAGCCATAGAGGTGCGAACAAGGGAGCCGCCTTTATTGCTGTAAACAATATTGTTATTAAAATCGGCCGTTTTGCTTACTGCAATACCAAAAGCCGAGCCTTTAATGGAGCCGCCGCTATAATTTGCCCGCCCTAAAACTATACCGGTTGTACCCAAAAAGCCCTGTGTGTTATTCGAATTTGTTTTAGTGCCATAATAGGAGGAGCTATTATTACTAATATTCAATCCGCCCGTAATCACGAAATCGCCCGTTTTATAAAACCCGATATTGGCAGGGTTTGAAAAAATGGTTGAAACCTCGCCGCCAATGGCGCCGTTTGCATTTCCTAACGCCTGAGACCTTGCGGTTCCTGATCCCTGAAGCCACGAATAACGCAAGGCGTCTTCGGGGGTTTGGGCGATTGACAGTTCATAGGACAAAAGAACAATTACAGCCAATAAAACTCTTTTCATCAGTTTATTTTTACTTTTTTATAATCTCATCCCCACCGGATCAAACGTTTGCCCGAGCCGGTACGAAATTCCAAATAGGAAACTCATTAATTCTTTTTGAGATATGAAAATGAACCTTCTTAAATGCTTCACTTTAAAATGGGCAAATTGACGTCTTAAACAATCTCAAAACCAAAATCTTAGAACCGTCTGCCACCGGCACCACCGCTACTACCTCCGCGCGAACTACCGCCAGAACTACTACTTCCCGAACTGCTGCCAGAAGAACCTGACGAACTTGGGGTTGAGTACACGCTCCTGCCCGGAGTTGAATAGCTGCCTCCGTCGTAATTTCTGTTTCCGCTACGGTAGTTGTCGTTACCCGAAGTCGTACCAAATCTTCTTGAGGCAACTCGTGATGACTCGTTTGAGTTGGTGGAGTTTGTACCTACACTCGAATTAGTGCGAACTCCATAGGTACTCCGGTAACCTGTGCTTGATGCTGACGAAGAATTGCCCCGCGCAATGTTACCTGCACTATAGGACCCCAAATTAGTTCTTCTTGGGCCGTAAGTTGCAGTGCGTCCACCTATTACACCCGGCCCATACCCGTACCAATAAGAGTTGCCGTACCAGCCCGTGTACCAGGGATCATACCAGCCACCCCAGCCACCATACATTCCACCCCAGCCCCAGCCACCGTACCAGGGGCTATACCAGGGATCGTACATTCCACCCCAGCCGCCATACATTCCTCCACCCCAGCCCCAACGGCTATACATTCCTCCGTACCAACCACCCCAGCCACCATACCAGTAGGGGTTATGATGCATGTTCCAATAACTTACCGGAGACCAAGGGCTGTTCCAATAAAATGGATCGTTCCAATAATACCAATTGTTATAATAGCTCCAGTTGTAACGGCCGCCATAGTAATACCAATCATCCAAATCGCTCCATCTGTCGCGATTACGCACTTTCATGCGCAGATAACGGTCGTCGTAATCTTCCTCCTGGTCGGCATACTCGTCTTCATAGTTCCTGTAACGGCGTTCGTCTGTTTTTTTGGTTTTAACATACTCTTCGTCTGGCGGTACAGGAGAACTATACACGTCATCCGGAGTTTGACCGGTTTTATAAGCTGTAGTGCAACTTGCCAAAGCAACTATAAAACCCAACATTAATAGCAAGCTTTTAGTTTTCATTTCGGTTGAAATATTTATGATTTTGAATAACTGTTTTCTAAATAATAAACGCATCCTTGCAATTGTTACCTCTAATAAATTTACTTTTGCGCTTTTTACGGCCTAAAGTTACGCTAATATAGACGTAATTTTTTTATAATGGATGCATAATGTGTTGTTAATTTAGTAACGATTATTATGTCAAATTGTTTAAAAGTAAATAATTGATTATCAGGAGAACAAGTATATGAGCAAAGAGATTACACCACGCAGTCAGGACTACTCACAATGGTACAACGATTTGGTTTTAAAAGGAGGGTTAGCCGACTATTCAGCCGTGAGGGGTTGTATGGTGATAAAACCCTACGGCTTCACCCTTTGGGAAAATATGAGAGACGCGCTGGACAGGATGTTTAAAGATACCGGCCATGTGAACGCTTACTTCCCGCTTTTCATCCCTAAGAGTTTTTTAAGCAAAGAGGCGGCTCATGTTGAAGGGTTTGCAAAAGAATGTGCTGTGGTAACCCACTACCGGCTGAAAAACGATCCAAACGGTTCGGGCGTTATTGTTGATCCCGAAGCAAAATTAGAAGAAGAGCTGATTGTTCGCCCAACCAGTGAAACCATCATCTGGAATACTTACAAAGACTGGATTCAAAGCTATCGCGATTTACCAATTCTTGTAAATCAATGGGCTAATGTTGTTCGTTGGGAGATGCGCACACGCCTTTTCCTTCGCACGGCTGAATTTTTATGGCAGGAAGGCCATACGGCTCATGCTACGCAGGAAGAGGCTGTAGAAGAAACCCGTAAAATGCTTGATGTATATGCCACGTTTGCAGAAGAATATATGGCAGTACCGGTTTTGAAGGGCGTGAAAAGCGAAAGCGAGCGCTTTGCCGGAGCCATTGATACTTATTGTATTGAAGCCTTAATGCAGGATGGTAAGGCTTTGCAGGCCGGAACGTCGCATTTTTTGGGTCAAAATTTTGCCAAAGCTTTTGAGGTTCAATTCCTTAACAAAGAAAATCAACTGGAGTACGTTTGGGCAACAAGCTGGGGCGTTAGTACCCGCCTTGTTGGCGCTTTAGTGATGGCACATAGCGATGATGAAGGCTTGGTTTTACCGCCAAAAATCGCCCCGCTTCAGGTAGTGATCGTTCCTATTTACAAGGGACACGAACAAAAAGAGCAAATTGACGCCAAGGTATCCGAGATTGTGTCGAATTTGAAAAAGATGGGCATCAGCGTGAAGTATGACGACAATGACAACAATCGCCCCGGATGGAAATTTGCCGAATACGAAATGAAGGGGGTTCCCGTCAGGTTGGCAATCGGCGCAAGAGATTTAGCAAACAATGTTGTGGAAGTAGCCCGCAGAGATACTAAAGAAAAACAGTCAGTAAGCCTTGACGGAATAGCCGATTTTGTAAAAAACATGTTAGATGATATTCAAAACAACATGTTCAACCGCGCAAAAGCTTTCCGCGATGAACACATCACAGCAGCCGACACCTGGGAGGAATTTGTAAAATTGCTCGATGAAAAAGGAGGCTTTGTGTTCGCACACTGGGACGGGACGGCAGAGACTGAAGAAGCCATCAAAGAAAAAACAAAAGCCACCATTCGTTGCATTCCGATTGATGGCAGCGGTGCGGAAGAAGGCTCCTGTATCTTAACCGGGAATCCCTCAAAACAAAGAGTTTTATTTGCGAGAGCGTATTAAACGTGGCCGACGTAATTTTTGAAAGATTAATAACTGAATATTAAATATCTTTAAGCAATTAAAATCAATTACATGGATAACTACACACAACCTTACGAGCAGGATCAGACTGTTGAAAAAAGCATATTTAACACCCTTGAGATAGATCAAACAGGCAAATTCAATCTCGCCGAAGCAGCAAAATGGGCAAAATTTATGGGTATTATTGGCATGATAATGATAGTGTTGATGGTTTTAGGCGGTTTAGCATTTATAACCGTTGGTTCTTTGGCACTCGACTCTGTTTCTGAGGTATCGGGAATGATGCCGCTTGGAGGAGCTGCATTTGGACTGATTTACTTTGTCATCGCAGCCCTGTATTTTTACCCAACCTGGACGCTTTTGAAATTTGGGACTCAAACCCGTTTGGGCATTAAAAATGACAACCAGGAACAATTCAATTCAGGATTAAACAATCTTAAAAACTGTTTCAAATTCGTTGGTATTCTTACAGTTATTATTATTGGAATTTATATTCTTGGCATCATAGCATTATTTTTTGGCGCCGGAATTGGAGCGCTGGGGTAATACACCACACCCTTGGAAAGTCTATTTCTGCAAGCCAAACGATTAGCAGTATTCACAAAAAAACCGTTGGAATCACTCCAACGGCTCTCATATTAGTATTTGACCTTATTGGGATTTAACCACTTCGTAAACTATTTTACCGTCCTCATTTATTTCTTTGTAGCGGGTTCCCGAGGGTGACTCATATTGGGTTTGGCTACCAACTGTAATTGTCTTCACATTACGTGGAAGGCTTTCAAAACGATCGCCCATCTGTGGGCGGGTGTTGTAAACAGCATCTTCGCCGGTTCTTGCCCTGTCTGTATTCTTCATTTCGCGATCATACTCTTCGTTTGCGTTTCTCACAACCACTTCCTGGTCGTTACTGCGCGATGGCCTTCTGTTATAACTGTCGTCATCTCTGTAATCACCATCGCGCGAGTCATACTCGTCATCGTAATCGCGATCCTCGCGGGCATCAGCCCTGCGGCGCAACGCCTCCTCCGTATCCAACCGGCCGCCTTTACCCACCACAATGTATTTGTCGTAGTCGCTGCTCATATAGTAAATTCCGCGGTACTCGTAATAGATTTGGCTGTCAATCACACGCTTCCTCGCTCCTGAAGGCAGGCGATCGAGCGTGGCGCCCAACGGTGGCTCAACAACTTCGTAGCCATCTCCTCTCTCTCTTTCTCGATAGTAAGTATTTCCGCGATAATAATAAGGAATATTGCCATAGTAAACTCGCCTTGTTCCCGACGGCAAACTTTGCACCCTGCTGCCTAAAACTATCGGAGGTAGCATCACCGAAACACCCACGGCCGGGCCTCCGTAATATCCACCCCAGTGCCCAAAGCCAAAAACACCGCCTATACCAACAGATACGCGTGGCCCGCCATAATAT
>ERZ761602.7040-NODE-7040-length-12163-cov-7.409399_pt1 | contig 12163 bp, 12 predicted proteins | sample MGYA00512165_ERZ761602 | MGnify/ENA primary metagenome ERZ761602 (study PRJEB28899, sample SAMN02445085) | bioreactor sludge metagenome | biome: EBPR sludge; isolation source: Thorneside wastewater treatment plant | place: Australia: Brisbane, Thorneside... | reverse complement strand
GGATGCTTACGCATACGTCGAACAGCACAAAGGCTAGTTACAGTTGTCGGTGGCCGGTTCTCAGTGCGTTCCGGCGCCGACGCTTTTTTTGTTTTTGCCATATTTCTTGGCAAGGCCGCTCTCTGGAAAAGTTTTGAGGCCGGCACATGGGTCAATGGATCCGGTAAAAGCGTGGGCATTCACGTCTGAAGACCGAATTCTGACCTCTGACCACTGAAGCATATGAAACGTCGAGTTGTAGTAACCGGAGTCGGGCTCGTCACGCCGATCGGCAATGACGTTCCGACCACCTGGAACGGCTTGATGAACGGTGCCAATGGCGCCGACTATATCAAGAAGTTTGACACCGAGAATTTTTCGGTGAAGTTCGCATGTGAAGTGAAGGACTTCGATCCATTGAGTTTCCTTGATAAGAAGGAAGCCCGCCGGATGGGAGCCTTTACGCATTTTGCTCTTGCCGCCTCGGATGAGGCGATGAAGCACAGCGGGCTGGTGATCGACGACTCGAACGCCGAGATGGTCGGAACCTACATAAGTTCGGGCATCGGCGATTTCTGGGCGATCGAGCGTGAGCATGAGAAGCTCTTGAATTCGGGGCCGGACCGCGTTTCGCCGTTCTTTATCGTTTCGGCGATCGTCAACCTCGCCGCCGGAAACGTCTCGATCCGGCATGGAGCAAAGGGGCCGAACTCTGCAACAGCGACCGCCTGTTCCGCCGGTGCCCATGCCATCGGCGACAGCTTCAGGATCATCGAACGCGGTGATGCGGATGCGATGATCTGCGGCGGTGCGGAAAGTGCGATCACACCGATGTCCGTCGCCGGTTTTGCCTCGATGCGGGCACTTTCGACCCGCAACGACGACCCGAAGCGGGCATCGCGTCCGTTCGATGCGGAACGCGATGGATTCGTCATCGGCGAGGGAGCGGGCATCATGATCCTCGAGGAGCTCGAGTTCGCAAAGGCTCGCGGGGCGAATATCATTGCGGAGATCGTCGGCTACGGAATGAGCGGCGATGCCTTCCACGTAACGATGCCTGACGAGACGGGTTCGGGGGCTATCCGCGTGATGCAGCGGGCGATAAAAGACGCCGGCATCTCGCCGGAGCAGATCGGTTATGTGAACGCCCATGGAACCTCGACGCCGTATAACGACAAGTTCGAGTCGCTGGCGATCAAGCAGGTCTTTGGCGATCACGCAAAGAACGGGCTCGCCGTCAGCTCTACGAAGTCGATGACCGGGCATGCCCTTGGCGCCGCCGGCGGGATCGAGGCTGTCTTCTCGGCTCTTGCGGTAAAGGAAGGGAAGCTTCCGCCGACCATCAATTATGAGTTTCCCGACCCGGAATGCGACCTTGACTACATCCCGAACGTCGCTCGCGAAACGCAGGTCGAATACGCTCTTTCGAACAGCTTCGGCTTCGGCGGTACGAATGCGTGTTTGATATTCAAACGATATTCGGAGTAGGCTTTTCATATGGCAGTGGCAACGATCCCATTCGAAATAGTTAGCGGCGAAGTTGCCTATATCGGCGGCACGAGAGTCACTCTTGAAACGTTGCTCCACAGTTTCCTGGAGGGTGCAACCGCTGAAGAGATCGTGCAACGGTACCCGACGCTCGATCTTGCGGATGTCTATGCAACGATCGGTTATTACCTTCACAACAGAGAAGAGGTCGATAATTATCTGCGTCAGGCCGAAGTTGAAACCCAGCAACTGCGAGACAAGATCGAGGGACGATTTCCGCCGATCGGTATTCGTGAACGGTTGCTTGATCGAAAGAAGGGTCATGCTTAGATGATCAGATTCCTGGCTGACGAAAATTTTGACAACGACATCATAAGGGGCATTTTTCGACGCAATACGAAGATCGACCTAGTAAGGGTTCAGGATATTGGTTTGCTCGGTGCAATCGATGAAGATGTCCTTGAGCGGGCGTCGAACGAATCTCGGATACTCCTGACGCACGATGCGAGAACGATTCCGAGGTTTGCGTATCAGAGAATTGAGCAGGACATTTCGATGCCCGGCGTCTTCGTGGTTCCCAAAGATGTTCCTGTCGGGATCGTCGCGGCCGACATTTTGCTTATTGCCTAACTCAGCTTGCCCGACGAATGGGAAGGCCAGATCAGGTATCTTCCGTTGAGATGATCGAAAGTTGAAGACGCCAGGATAGCCGATCACGGGCTTTTCAGCATTACTGAATGAGTATTCATTCAGTTTGTGATATTTTAATCTTATGAAGATCATAGTCTTAATGAAACAGGTTGCTAACAAGGACGCCGTCCTTCGCATCGGGCCTGACGAAAAATGGATCAACGAGACGGACATCGCGATGCAGACTAACGAGTCCGACGGCTACGCACTCGAAGAGGCTCTTCGGCTGAAAGAGGCCAGGGGCGAAGGCGAGGTCGTCGTCTGCACGCTCGGGCCGCAATCGGCGAAATCGGTCATCAAAGATGCTCTGGCACGCGGAGCGGACCGAGCGATCCACGTTGTCGTTGACGACGCGAACAAGCTTTCGCCGTACCAGATCGCAAAGGCGATAGCCGATGCGATCCGCGAAGAGAACGCCGACCTCGTATTTGCCGGCTTGCAGTCTGACGATGCAAGCTATGGCCAAACGGGCGTCGTGCTCGCCGAGCTCCTCGGCATTCCGCACGGCACGATCGTCATCGAGGTGGACCGCGACAGCCTTGGCGAAAGCCTTCGCATCAAGCGCGAGCTTGAGAGCGGCTGGTATCAGTGGTTTACCTACAAGCTGCCGGCACTGTTCACCATTCAATCCGGCATCTCGCAGATACGCTATGCCTCGCTGAAGGGCATCATGGCGGCGAAGAAGAAAGAGATCCGCGAGGTCACAGCCGCGGTTGAGGCATTCGCCGCCGGGCAAACCATTTCGAAGGTTTACATGCCGCTCAAGACCAAGCAGACCCAGATACTTGGCAATGGCGACGCAAAGGCCGGAGCGGTCGAGCTGGTCGAAAAACTCAAGACGGAGGTGCGGGCAATATGATCCTCGTATTCATCGAACACAAAAATTGCGTTTTGAACAAGACCTCGCTTGAGGCCATCGCGGCCGCACAGGCGATCGGGAAGGACCTTGGGTTGAAGGCCGCTGCCGTTATTCCTTGCACGGGTGAGTGCCCACTTGTCCAGGAGATCGCAGGTTACGATCTTGAGAAGGTCATCGTTGCAAAGAGTGACAAGCTCGGCACCTATACGCCGGATGCGTATGCCGATGCCTGGGAACAGGTGATCAAGGCGACGAACCCGCAATACGTCGTGATGTCGCACACTTATCAGGTGCGCGATTTCGCTCCGAAGGTTGCGGCGAGGCTCGGACGCGAGCTGGTCGGCGACGTTATTCGTTACAGGGCCGAAGGCGGAAAGCTCGTGCTGACGCGGCGTATCTTCCTCGGCAAGCTCGATGCGGACCTGACGGTCGGCGGCGATGCCCCGTATTTCGTCACGTTCCAGTCCGGAGCTTTCCGCGGAGACAATGCCGCAAAGGGAAGTGCAGTGGTCGAGACGATCGACGTTAACGTCGGCGAGATCCGGATGACCGCCGAAGAGCCGTTCCAAGAAGCCAAAGCATCGGTTGACCTGACAAAATCGGAAGTGATCGTCGCGGTCGGCCGCGGCATCAAGTCGCAGGAGAACCTCGCACTCGCACAGCAGCTTGCCGATGCGCTCGGTGCGGACCTCGCCGCGTCGCGGCCGATCTGCGACAACGAATGGCTGCCGATCGACCGCCAGATCGGTTCCTCGGGCCAGACCGTTGCTCCGAAGCTCTACATAGCCCTCGGCATCTCCGGTGCCATTCAGCACATCGTCGGGATGAAGAACTCCGGCACCATCGTCGCCATCAACAAGGACGGCGAGGCTCCCATCTTCGACATTGCCGATTACGGCATCGTCGGCGACCTCTTCGAGGCCGTGCCCGTCCTGATCGAAGAGATCAAAAAGGCCAGGGCCTGATATTCAATTTTCAAAGAACGCAGCGGGGCGACGCCCGGATTCCCGAGAGTCCGGGCGTTCCGCATTTTAGAAGCCCGCCGAGCGCCTAGTTTTAAGGGCAAGTGCGGCGACGGCGACCGAAACAGCGTCGATCTGGTCGTTGTGGTCCGATCCCGGAAATGCAGATGCCTCGTCGAGAAAATCGCCGATCCAGCCGCCGCGAACGAGGACGACCTTGCCCTCCTCGGCGAGCGGCGACCAGGTAAGGGCACGCGTCACCTTGTCGGCCGCGACCGCGATACCACGGAGCAGGTTGCCGCGGATGGAACGTTCGCGGCGAAGGTCCTGGAGGAGAGCACTTCCGTGGAGAGCCTTTTCAACAGCGTGGAGGGTATCCGGTTCGCTTCGGATGCGTTCGATGACGAATCTCCGCTGATCCGGATACTCAATGCGGCAGCGGAAGCCATCGGCGATATAGAGGTCGCCGTTCGAGTCGAAAGCACAGCGGAGGCTGGCGGTGTAGCTCGCGGCCGTGCTCTGCGAGACGGCGAGGTCGTATCCGCGTGCCCAGCGAAGTCCCGGCGGGGCTTCGGCGACGATCCGGGCAAACCAGTTCCGTTTGAAGATGCCGCCCTCGGCCGGTGTCGGCCGCTGCTGGTAAAGTGCTGAAAACGAATAGGTTCCGAGCTGTCGTCTCAATTTTTCGAGAGCTTCGCCATCGAATCTCTCGGGGCAAAGAGCCTCGCCCTTTTGACGCCAGTCTTGCGTTCTCGTAAAGATCAATGCGGGAGGCAAGTTCCCGGATGCGGCGTACGTCCGGGCGGGATCATCATCCGGCGGTGCGGGTGTGGTCGAAGGCATTTCCTCGGCGATAGCCGGAAGGGAAATCACGTCCCATTTCTCTTTTTGTTCAAGCATATTTTGCAGCAACCGGCCGGCGAGGTCGTCCTCGTGCCAGCGGGTCTGGATAAGGATCATCGCGGCATCGGGTTCGAGCCGGGTATAAAGGTCGTCGTTGAACCAGTTCCAGATGCGTTCGCGAAACCTGAAGCTTTCGGCCTCGGCACGCGACTTAATCGGGTCATCGATGATGACCAGATCGGCACCGAAGCCGGTGATGCCGGCCCCGACCCCGACGGCACGAAAGCCGCCGCCGACGGTCGTCTCCCATTCCGAGACGGCATTTTTCCGCCTTGGCCGCGAGAAGGGAAAAGGTGAGACGGCGGCTGGAGCGGCTTCGGGCTCGGCGGGCAGAGCATCGGCGGTCATTTTGTTTCTCGTTCGGGCACCTTCGGGCCGCGGCATTCTGGCGGGCGCAGTTTCCGGTGTAACGGAACCCGCGGCGGTGTCGAAACCGGCATCGGCGAGCCGAATCTGTTCGGAATCGACGATCACATTGCGGACCTTTCGCGAAAAGCGGTTGGCGAGCTGCTGGTTATAACTGGCGAGGATGACGTTGAGCTTTGGGTTCGTGGTCATTCGGAAGGCCGAATAGCGAACTGAGACGAGTTCGGATTTTCCGTGACGCGGCGGTACGAAGATCATCAGCCGTTTGCTCTCGCCGCGGGTGACGCGGTCGAGGGCATCGATAATGACCTGCTGATGCTTCCAGTCCCAATGCATCGTGGGTGAGACGCGGCGAAGCCACGAGCGGAAGTCGGCCGTACCCTGAGGCACGCCGGCAGCCGGAGCACCGGCATCATCGGCAGCAGCGGACGGCGATCGCATTTGCGAGAGATCGCGCCAAGCGAAGCGCTCGATCCAGCCGGGCTTTACGACGCCATTTTCGTTGCGCGTATATAGCGAACGACGATTGAAGCAATGGCCGCGGCGGCGAAGTTCGCGTTCGATGGCGACAAGATTGCGGCCCCGGCTGGCTATGAAAAGCTCGAGGCACTCACGATAAACGGCGGTTGAAGTAATATCTTTCCTGCTCATATCTCACAAACGGAGGCAACGGGGCACGCCTCCCGAGGGTGAGCTTAGCGAAACCATGGCCGCGAAAAAATACCGATATGGGCGATATGGATGAAAAGACGTGAATTGAATGATATGGAAGAAAAGCGCCGAAACGGGAGAAAAATAAGATTTGGATGATCTGGATGGCAAAAGGCCCATCAATGCCGCAAGGAAAAAGGAAAGGGCCCGTACCTTTCGAGCACGAGCCGCTTATCTTTTCCTTAAACCCTATCTACGATCAAGAGCAAATGTGCCGACAAGATCCTCAAAGGTGTTCTCGATTTCCGTTGGTCCAAATGCTAATTTCCGAGCCGGATTTCACATATTGGCAGTAACCGAGCCGGGAGCCTACCTACAAACTCCCTGATGTACGTAACGCGTTATGTAGGTAAATAATAAGCCGAATAGAGCGAAAAGTCAAGACTTTTTTTTCGGCTGGCACTCAACTTTTTTTAGTGCTAATTTCTTGCCTTTCGGGGGCCCGTTTTCGGAAGACATTAGCCAACTTCCATCGCGGGGTCTTCCACGACCTACGTGCCGCTCCAGATATTCAGGATCGTTACGCCGGACGCATCGAAGTCGGATTCATTACGGGTGACGAGCGCTAGATCGTGCTCAAGAGCGGTCGCGGCGATGAGCGAATCGATAATGGGCATTGGCCGGCCGAGCGACTCACGATGGGCCATCAGCTCGGCCCAACGGCGCATCGCCGCCAGGTCAATATCAATAATGTTTGCTGCAAAGCGCAGCTTTAGCTGACTTAGAAACTGTATCAGTTCCGACTTCCGAGCCGAGCCCGGCAACCTCAAAATGCCTTTCTCGAGTTCGCCGATACTCAATACACTGATGTACAGATCTTCATCGGCCGCAGCCGAAACCCAGTTAAGCACGCGGGTCTCGGGACGCGGCTTTCCATACTCGGAAAACACACAGGTATCGAGGAGGTATTTCATCGGCTAATCTTCCTCGGTCCTTAAGTCCGGCTCACCGAAGTCAATGGTCGGGCGGCCGAGGTCCTTGTTGCGAGTCAGGTCGAGCCCGTCGCCGATACCGCGAAGAGGGCTGTTCAGCAAGAAGTCACCGAGCGTGCCGACCTGTCCGGTCAGCTTTTTGTACTCGGCGAAAGAGATGACGACGGCGGTCGGTGTTCCGTTCTTTGTAACGATCTGCGGATCGCCTTTGGCTGCATCGGACACCAGTTGGCTGAATTTGTTTTTGCCTTCGAAAATAGAAAACTGCTTCACTTAGCCAGCTTAGCTAGAAAAGTTCAAAATGTCAATAATTCTTCGTTGCGAATCGGTTCCGCTCTGTAAGTTTTGAGCGGACCGAGTCTTAAAGAAAAAAGCCCGATGACGAAATTTCGCCACCGAGCTTGTTAGAATCGAGGCCGAAGCTAAAGTGAAGCAGCGATCGCGGCTTCGAAGATCTCGAGGGCAACGTCCGCGTTTTCCTTCGTCAAGATGAGCGGCGGCGACCAGCGGATGGTGCTCGTTCCGCAGCCGAGAATGATCAAACCGCGTTCGAAGCAGGCCATCTCGATCCGGTCGCGAAGAGCGGCATCGGGCTTACGTGATGCTTTATCGGTCACGAACTCGACGCCGAGCATCAAGCCCATTCCGCGGACATCGCCAATGCACTCATATTTTTCCTTTAGCTTCTCGAGGCCTGCTTTGAGATGGGCTCCGACCTCGGCCGAGTTTGCGACCAGGCCGCCCTCGAGCAACTCGATGGTCTTCAGAGCCGATGCAATGGCGACCGGGTTGCCGCCAAAGGTCGAGGCGTGAGCCCCCTTGTGCCAATCCATGATGTCCGCCTTCGCGGTGCAAACGCCGATCGGCATTCCGGAGCCGATGCCCTTTGCCATGCAGACGATATCGGCCTTCACACCTTCGTGATGATCAAGAGCGAACATCTTGCCGGTTCGGCCCATGCCGGACTGGACCTCATCGACGATAAGCATAATGCCGTGCTTATCGCAGATCTGCCGGATCGCCTTAACGACCTCGGCCGGTGCGGGGACGTAGCCGCCTTCGCCCTGCACGACCTCAAGCACGATGCCTGCTACCTCTTCGGGCGGCGTGGTCGTGTTGAAGAGCCGGTCCTCGATCCAACTCACCGTGCCCATGCAGCACGACCCATCGCCGCATTTGCCGAGGTTGAACGGGCACTGGTAGCAATTTGGATAGGGAACGTGAACAACGTCCAGCGCTTGGCGGGCAAAGCCGAGCCGTTGGGCTTTCTTTGACGAAGTAAGCGAAAGAGCACCGAGCGTCCGGCCATGGAACGAGCCGAAGAACGATATGAATTTCTGCCGCTTGGTGTGATACATCGCGAGCTTGAGGGCCGTTTCGATAGCCTCGGCACCGCTGTTGGCAAAGTGCGACTTGGTCGGGCCGTCGATCGGTACGATCTCGTCGAGCTTACGCCCAAGCTCCGGCATATGCTTGTAGTAATAGTCGGTACCGCAAAGGTGGATGAGCTTTGCCGCCTGGTCGCTGATCGCTTTGACGATGTCCGGGTGGCAGTGGCCGGTCGAGCAAACGGCGACGCCGGCGTTGCAGTCAAGAAAGACGTTTCCGTCCGGGTCCTCGACCCAAACGCCGTAGGCCTTTTCCGCGACGAGCTTGTAATCCGGCCGAGGATAGCTCGGGGTAACGTATTTGGCGTCGGCTTCGACGATGGCACGTGCGTTCGGGCCGGGAAGCTCGGTCTTGATGATCGGCCGCTGCAATTCTGTTGAGGGTGTCATTTTCTTCTCCTATTTCGTTGAGCCAAAAAGGGATAGGCGGCATCGGGCCGCCCGCCGGACGAGACGGGAAGAATTAATCGCCGCCGAAGAGTTCGGCACGCTGGCCCATCGGACGGAGCTTTGCGATGCAGCGAGGGGTCATAGGGTTACGAGAAAGGAGGATTATATCAGAGGCTTCGGCGGCTGTGAACCCCCGAAATGCCGGGCAAGGCACCAAAACTCGTGGAATAGGCCATCGTTCGGATTGTGCATTTCCGCTCGCTGCTGATCACCACGGAGCGAGGAAGATCTGGCGCGTTAGCTAAGGGAAGTGATCAACCGAGCTTTTGATTCAATCCGCTTAACATCTTACGAACTTCGACGATGCGATCTTCATATTCCTTGTGGATCGCGTCACTTAGCAATTCCAGATCTTTCGCAACCAACGCAAAATACTCAAGCCGATTGTTGAGGCCGATCGCTGTTCTCAACAGCTTTCCGAACTCCTGATCATTGGCTTTCGAGCAGCCTTCGGCGACGAAGGCCGGAATATCCACGCTAGTTTTCCGCAGTGTATTTCTAAGTCCGAAAAGCTCCTCTTTGGGAAAGTCGGCCGTTATCCGATAGGTGAACAGTGCCAACTCATGAGCCTTTTGCCATACAAGTAGATTCTTGAAATCTTGCATATTTTTCGAACAGCTTCCAGCTGTTAGCTTCGAGCTTCCAGCCTGCTGGAGGCTGTGAGCTAATGGCTGGAAGCTGTACAAAAACCGAAACTAAAAAGCTGGTTCCTCATAGATGCCATAGACATCTCGCAAAGCCACACATATTTCTTCAACTGTTGCGTAGGCGGCGACGGCTTCGATGATGGCGGGCATCGTGTTCTCGTTATCGCGGGCGGCGAGTTTTAATTTATCGAGCGATGCGGCGACGGCGCCCTTGTCGCGGGTGGATTTTACGTGGGCAAGGCGTTCGAGTTGATGGTCGCGGACGGCTTCGTCGATCTGGAGGATATTGACCTTCGAGGGCTCTTCATCCATCGCATATTTATTGACGCCGACGATCACCTGTTCGTTGCGTTCGACGGCCTTTTGATATTGATAGGCAGATTCCTGGATCTCGCGTTGCGGGAATCCGGCCTCGACCGCCTCGACCATGCCGCCGAAGCCGTCGATCTTGTCGAAATAATCGAAACAGCCTTCGATCATTTTCTCGGTGAGCGATTCGACGTAATAGCTGCCCGCGAGCGGATCGACGGTGTTCACAACGCCCGTCTCCTCGGCGATGATCTGCTGCGTGCGGAGAGCGATGAGGGCCGCTTCGTCGGTCGGCAATGCGAGGGCTTCGTCGTATGAATCGGTGTGCAGCGACTGCGTTCCGCCGAGCACTCCGGCGAGTGCCTGAATGGCGACGCGGGCGATGTTGTTGAGCGGCTGCTGGACGGTCAAAGAGACGCCGGCCGTCTGCGTATGAAAGCGCATCTGCATCGTCCGCGGATTCTTCGCGCCGAAGCGTTCCTTCATCGTCCGTGCCCAGACGACGCGGGCCGCACGGTACTTGGCGATCTCTTCAAAGAAATCGTTGTGAGCGTTGAAAAAGAACGAGATCCGCGGCACGAACTCGTCAACGTCCATTCCGCGATCGACGCCGTACTGGACGTATTCAACGCCGTCGCGAAGCGTGAAGGCGAGTTCCTGAAGTGCGGTCGCTCCGGCTTCGCGGATGTGGTAGCCGCTGACCGAGATCGGGTTATATTTCGGGACGTGCTTGGTCGTGTATTCGAAAGTATCGATGACCAATTTCATCGCCGGTTTGATCGGATAGATCCATTCCTTTTGGGCGATGTATTCCTTGAGAATGTCATTCTGCAGCGTGCCGGATATCTTCGTGAAGTCGGCCTTTTGCTTTTCGGCGACGACCAGATACATCGCAAGGAAGATCGGTGCCGGAGCGTTGATCGTCTGCGAAACGGTAACCTCGTCGAGCGGAATGCCATCAAAAAGCACTTCGAAATCCGCAAGGCTCGAGACCGCAACACCGCACTTGCCGACCTCGCCTTCCGAGAGCGGCGAATCGGCGTCAAGGCCCATCAATGCGGGCAGGTCATAGGCGACCGAAAGGCCCGTCTGGCCCTGCGACATCAGATACTTGAAGCGTCGGTTGGTTTCCTCGGGCGAGGAAAAGCCGGCAAATTGCCGCATCGTCCAAAGCTTGCCGCGATAGCCGGTCGGGTGAATGCCGCGTTTGTATGGATACTCGCCGGGAAAACCCACGTCGATACCGTCGCTTTCGGCCGCCGTATAAAGCCGCTCGACCGGTTCGAGCGAAACGCCCTCGAACGAAGCCTTTCGCTCGGGCGTTCTCTCAAGCACCTTCGCAAGTGTTTCCTCTTCCCAACGCTGCTTTTCCGCCTCGGCGGCCGTCTTCGCTTCTTTGATCTCAGTTGCCATAGCTTATAGATGTATAAAGGGAGATTTTAGCATAGGGAAGCGGGGAGGGAAGAGTGATGAGGGACGAGGGAAGAGGGACAAGTGCCGAGTCAAAGACTACTGGAACGTGCTCGTTAACTTAATTACCAAAAGGATTTGGCTAGACAAGATGTGCGACAAAGAACGTGCTGGCAGATCAGCCAATAGATGCGCTAAAAAGCAGATTTACAATTACGAACGTGATCAAAATCAGAAAAGGAACGCAATTAAATGCCGTTACTGCCCACCAGGCGACTTGACGCCTTGAAATCGCAACAACGAGAGTGACAAAAAATCCTCCGACGCTGGCTAACCCTGCAGCGGTGACAAGGAGCAGATCCAGATGATGTCCGCCATTGGCGTATGCGTATGCCAAAGCTAACCAGAACAAGAGCGTCGGAAAACAGGCAAAAAACAATACGACGAATGGAGTTTGTTCAGATGCCGTCGATTTCATGAGTAACTAGAATCTGCGATTCCGCGAGGTGGAGAACTTCACGAGCCTGTTCGCGAGAGACTGACGGAAAATTTTCGAGAAATTCGTCAAGCGTTTCGGTTTCGAGCCAATCGAAGAGCGACCTCACCGGGACTCGCGTCCCGCGGAAGACCGGGGTGCCGCTCATGATCTCGGGGTCACGGACGATCGGGCTTTCGGCAACAGCAATCGGCATAACTCGATTCTACTCCAAAATAAGAAGCGGCGACAATAATAGTTCGATCGGTCAATCGAGTTGCTTTCTTGCTCGGGCGGCGAGGAATATTATTATTGCGAGGGCGATGCAGAGGACGGGGATGATCATCATTGCGGATTGCAGGCCGGCTCCGCGGAAGGGTTCGAGTGCTGCGGCCGTGAGTTCGTTGACGCCGCCGGCTAGGGCAGCGGTTCGGGTAAAGTGGTCGCTCATTGCTCCGACGACGTAAGGGCCGAGGGCACCGCCGAGCAGGTACATCGCCATAAAATAGACCGCCATCGCCGTGCCGCGAAGTTCGCGTGGAGTGATGTCCGCGATGGTCGCGTAGGTGATCGAGTAATAAAAGTACATCAGGG
>ERZ761602.7039-NODE-7039-length-12166-cov-4.067624_pt1 | contig 12166 bp, 8 predicted proteins | sample MGYA00512165_ERZ761602 | MGnify/ENA primary metagenome ERZ761602 (study PRJEB28899, sample SAMN02445085) | bioreactor sludge metagenome | biome: EBPR sludge; isolation source: Thorneside wastewater treatment plant | place: Australia: Brisbane, Thorneside... | reverse complement strand
GCTTTGGTGTTGGTAGCTGGGGCCGGACTCGAACCGGCGACCTAGGGCTTATGAACGGCATAACAGGGCTGTCTCGAAAGTACCTGCTTGTGTCCAGTTGTCTCCAAACCAGCGAACCGAGCCATTTCCACGTCAATCGTCTTTCTTCCCTCCGCGACACCGAGTCACTCGGTGCCCGTAGATAAAAGGGGAGTGGAGAGGGGAGCAGAATCCCTCTCGTCCCCCTTGGGGGAACGAAATGGAAAGGGCACGCTACAAGCGCAATCCGCATCCCGGCGTCCAGATCAAGAAGCGGACTTGGAAGTCCGGTCTAAGTACGTTCATCGCGAGGTTCACCGAACCGGATTCCGGTCTGGTTCAAGAACTCAGCCTGACGAAACTTGGCCTTACCACGCCAGAGGCCCGGCGTGACTGGGCAATCGTGAAGTCGAGGGCAATTTTAGTGCGGCTGGCCCAACTTGAGTCTGGCGCACCGCTGCGGACAGAAACAAAGATCGAGGAGGCAATCAAGGAATACGTTCAAATGAAGCGGGCGGAATTGCGCTCCTCAACGCTTGCCGTTTATCTTCGGTCAATTGAGCGGTTGAAGGCATGGGCGAAAAATCTCGGCCTCGAACACACGGAAGACATCGCACCAAAGCATTTGGCGCAGTTGCGCAGGATAATCCTCATTGCCGACAAGCAAGTTGCGCTCGCTGGCGGTCGCAAAGGGCAGTACAAGGCTGGCGGGATTCCGCGCAGTCCCCATTCCGTGAACAAGGACCTCCGCGCTCTGCGAACCCTGTTGAACTGGTGGCGCCGGAACGGAATCACCCCGTTACTCTCGTCGGACAGCATCGCCGATGTTCTCGCCTTTCAATACCCTGGAAAACCGGCGATTGTCTTCCTCAACAAGGACGCCATCGCGAACCTGCTTTTAGCGGCGCTGAGACACGACGCGGCCTGTTTCAAAGAAACTAGAACCGAGCACTTGTCCGGCTGTCTGAAGGGCCTTACAGCCCGCTATCAGGCGATAACGCCTCTCATCTCCTACCTTCTCTTGACCGGATGCCGGGCAGACGAGGGATTTGCCTTGAAATGGTCAGACTGGAACGAACGGGAGCGCATGATCGAGTTGAAGGACGTGGATCGCATCAAGACCAAGCACGCGCGCAACATCGATTTGATGATTACGCCTTACCTTGAGCGGCTCCTAGCAGCTTTGAAAGGTGCGGCCGAGGGCGAATTCGTTTTCGGCGGCAACAGGGCAATGCCAAAGTCTTTGGCTTACTCAACGCGAAGACGCCTGATCTCCGAGTTCAACGCACCCAAGTTCACGTGGCAGCAGCTTCGCAAGACCTGCGGGACGTTTCTTACGTGCGCTCCCGGCATTTACGGCGGCGCGTCAGCATGGCACTCGGCAAAACGCCTTGGCCATAGCGTCGAGGTCGCTGAAAAACACTACGCCGGACTTATCCGTTCCGCACCGCAGGAAGCCAAGACGCTCGAAGCTGCGATGGAGATTGAATCGCTGATGGAGGCTGTTTGTACCGTCCAAAATGGCACGCCGATCGACCAAGCACTGGCGGCAGGGGCCGCTGCCACTCGGCGGGGGCCTCCACCGTTTGTGCTACCGACCATAGTTGTCCGCTGACTCTTGAGCAAAATGTTGAACGGACTAAAAGGTCGGACCGCAAGACATTGTTTCGAAAGTCGCTGTCACGAATAAATGGAGACACGTCCGGCGCCGCGCAGGACCTACATGTAGTAGCTATAGCGTGATTCTACCCGACCATCAGGTTCGACGTACTTGAGGATGCGTCCCACCTTGCGTGCTGCTGCAATGGTAATTGGTTCGCGACCGTCAAATTGGGTGTTGTTCCAATTCATCTTTGACAAGGCAAGTGCGTCTGCGAGGACCGTGTCGCGTTCCGAAGAGCACTGTTCGAGCCTCATCAACAGAGGGCTCGGAATGTACAGTCCGGGATAAGTGCGGAAAAAAGAAACGCTTCCGCGCGTATAAAGTAGTTGGTCGCGTTCGCTTAGCCGCAAAGAAGTGCCACGAAGTGGCGGGTACTGGCCATCACGGAACAGTCTCACGGGGGACTCGCCAATGCTGACGAAGTCGAAAACCTCGATCTTCTGATCGTCAAGAGCCTTCCTGAACCCAGCGATTTCAGCATCACTGAAAGAGGAGGTTTTGTGGAGGACTACGCGAGCGGGCGCCGTCCTGTGTTCGGTTCGATAGTGTTTCAACGACTTGAGCAAGAGGTCCTTTGAGTCGTCCTCGGACAAATGAGGTTGCCTGTCATCCTTCGACAGTTGCACGTCGGCGCCGCGCAAAACAACACCGATCCCGCGTTCATTGAAAACTTGCGCCACGCTTGTTTGGACGCGCTGCTCATCTCTTGACTTATAGAAACCAATGCCGACAAACAGGCTTGAAAGTGCTTTAGCGTCAGCGATCATTTTCCAAGGCGTTCCTCCGCACTTGTAGTAGAGAGCTACGTAAAAGTTCCACGCCCGAATTGCCTCGTGTTGGATGGTTCGCGTCTTGTTGGGTTTGCGTTTGCGCTTCCTTGTGCGAGTAGCGTCATGGGTTTCCGGGCGAACAAGTTGGATCGGCACGCCCAACGCCATCGCCTTTGCTTTCAGAAGGTCGTGGAAATCAGGAACAGATCGAGAACCCTGCACACTCGTAGCATCATCCGAGGAGCCCTCAAGTGCATCTTCCAGTTCAATTGGCAAGGCACAAAGGAAGGCTTTCGGCGGTCGCTTGCTTTTGCGATCCTTGATGGACTCTGCGAACAACTCAACACTCTGTTCGACAAGTTCGACTCGGTTCGTGATCTTGGTGAGCTTCTCTATCTCAGGGATTGTGAATTCTTGACTGGCACCCTTGTCTATTACGATGGGCGCCTTCAATTGCGAATCGCCAGTGATTCCGGGAAAGCGCGGGTACATGTGTGGCTGGATGCTCTCCTTCGCCTCCACGCCTGTAGTGATGCGCTCGACCCACTTTTGCAGCGATGCACTACTTTGGTTTGTGCCGAGCATTCCGACTACGAGGCTGTCTGGTCGCTCGGCTTCAGTCGCATCAAGCGGGCCGTAGTTCATCAGACCAAATCGGACATCAATATGCGGGGCGAGGCCGAATTGCAGTTCGGGCTCCTCGAAGTGCGTCACGTCAGGCATCGAACAAGCTCCGTTCAATTGGCTTGGCCACAGCCGATTCTTGGCTCGCTTCTTCCTCGGTTTTTTCTTCGTCGTCCGTGCCCAGCCAGTCCTTGTCTGGAACGCCTACGGAAACAGCAAAGGTCTGCGGCTGGTCGAAGGTCAGGAACGGATACCGTTCGGTAAATGCGCCTTGCGGCTCTTGAAGGAGTTCAATCCACATACGTGTTTGGCCCGACAACGACTGGTTCTTGTCGAAGAGACTTGAACCCTTCAAGAGAGCTTCGTAGTGCGGGTACAAAGCCTCTCCGTCGCTGGTGTAGTGGTAGGTCGGGTTCAAGGCTACGTACCAGTCCCCGTCGAATCGAAGGAACTGGAATTCAACGGCGTGGTGCAGATAGTAGCTGACCAGCGTTGCATCGTCGGTCCGCATGTGGGCGCTGACTACTTGGCGGGTAGTCCTGACTCGATAACTCCGGTATCGGAGGTCTCGCACAACCCCTTTCTTGTGAGCACCGAAGAAAACCACCTTCCGCTTGCCATACCACCTAGTTCCGAGAGGAGCCAGCTTCTTGCGTAGGCATAAATTTAGAAGCTCAACGAAGAGATACAGGCGTTTTGGATCGTCCGAGTCGGCCCATTCTGATGTATCGAAGTCCTCAATAGTCCCCCGATCAACGATGTCTTTCCACCTTGGCTCTCGAAGGTCGTGGAAGGTCAGCAGGCGGCCCCCTTTCATCACCCAATCAAAATCAGGGTATTTCGTGGAAGGGCGGAGTGCCTCCGCGACTTCTTTACCGGACTTGAGCAGGCATTCAGCGTTGTACAGTCGCGCACCAAATGTGCGCACCTTCAACAGATTGCAGCGCAAGTCTTCTCGCAGAGGAACGGCAGGCAAGTAGAAGCCCTCGGCCGCCGGGACGGCCACATCTACGATCTTCTGTGCTGTCCCTTTTTCAAACCGATCTCTTTTCTTATTGAAGACGACTTTCCGGGAGCGCCGCAGAGCGTCGTCCTTGAAATAATACTTGAGATTGGCCCAAAACGCATCGCCGCTGCTCCTTCGGACCATGACGAGGATGACGGGGCAGTTGCCGCCAAGCCAGTAGAGTAGGTCGCGCTCATCGCAGATGAACTCGAACGACTGCTTCGTCTCGTTCAGGAAGCTGTTCTCCTTTGACTTTACCTGCACCTGAACGATCTGGTTCGTCGCTTCACCGGTCTTGGTGTTTCTGATCTCGATGTGTCCGTCAATTCCAGCGTCCAAGCCGGTGTTCGGACGCCAAAGGTGTCCCATAGTTTCGACGATTGCGCCCACGATGTTCTGCGCACGTTGCCCGCCGTGCTGGCTTTCCGTGACAATTTTGCCCTTGGCCATGTATTCACCATTCCGCCTCTGCTCGATAACGCAGCAAGATCGAAAGGTCAGGATGTCCAGTTACACCTCTCGGTCAATTGTACGAACTGGCGCGACAGTGTTGGACAAAGTGGACGGATTGTTGGGGAGCGACGGGCCGCAACGAACAGACGTAAATCCAGCATCCAAGGACCGCGACTAGCTTTCGTGAACGGGCGCAGCGAATTGGGCTGCTTTGACCCGCGACTCTGCATGGGCTATCAGGCCGTTTTCGGCGACGGCAGCTCCGGCTGTCTGCGTTGCCTCCCGGTTTGCTTGGCTGCTCTCGAAAAATTTGAGTTGGAGCCGGAAACCGCAACCAGCCGCCTTCCTTCGAGGCGCTCCGTTCTATGACAGACCATCAGAATCCGATGAACGCCCCTTGCCGGGCGGATGATGACCGGTTAGCGGACCGAGTTTCGTTGCGACCTATGATGCCGGTCCGTTCGGGTGTAACGTCACCTTCGGACCTAGCCCTTGGAGGCATCAATGGCGCTGACAAAAGAGCAAGTTCTAGAAAAGTGCAGACCGTACTCGCTGGGAACGGGCGGTCTTGGAAACTGGCTAACCGAAAATACAGACGACCTAGTGCTTCAAAAACTAGGAAGCCTTGACGAGAGTCCGCTTAGCCCAACGCAACTCAATCAGCTACTACTCCTTGGGCACGAGGCCGGTGTGTCCGATGGTTTTTTCGACTTTTACTGGACAGCCAAACCTGCCCAACACCTTTACGACGTAACCGCACTTCCGCATTTTCACGAGTCCTTTATTGGCGCAAATCAAATCACCTCATTGGACCACTTGCTTTGGGGTGTGCGCAGACTCTTCACCGATGCCTTGCTGTGTTTTGGCAACGTGCGAAGCGCGTACCGGACGTGGCGCTACATGGGGTTGGAAGAATTGCGGGAGTACTTCCTGTCTCGTTGCTACGACACCACCGCGATTCATGCTCGCGGTCCTGCGCTATCACCGACGATCATCAAGGACGACGACCGTTTCCTGATCGCTGAAATGGCGTGTAAGTCTTACGGCGACGAGCCAAACACGCGGAGCGACCTGGAAGATGCCCTCCTCAATGCTTACGAGCAGGCTGCCGCCAGAGGGCAGAAGAGAGTCAAAATCAAGGACCTACTGGCACAGGGACTTTCGCACGACTTTCAAGCCAGGACGAAGGAGCTGGAGTTCTCCGTTGGGGAGGACATAGACGAAGAGGTTGGTTCGGCAGATGATCTGCGCAAGCGGGTAGCCCGTTTGGCGACGCGCTTTGTTGGCGCCCGAAACGCTGCGCTGCGAAACACTGACCTCTACCTTTCAATGATCTCTGACCTCGATGTTTACGTTGCGACAAGTATGCGCGACCGGGATGACTTTCGAAGAATGGCCGACATCTGCAAAACGGTCTTCTCGGCCCCGCGCCTGAAAGACCTACACCTTCGCTACTTCGACCCGACGTTGAGCGCAGCAAGTGGTCACGAGGACAAGGGATTGATCGAGTGCTTGATGGTGAAAGCCGCAAAGGCGCTCGTGTATTGCCATGAAGGTAGCGAAAGTTACGGTAAGGACGCCGAGGCAGCGATGGCGCTTAGCCTCGGTAAGCCGGTCATCTTTTTGTGCAGCAAGAAAGAGAAGGATCGGTTCTTCCGTGATGTTCATCCGCTCAGCAGACTTATTGATTTTCAAAGTGGATGCGCAGTCGGAGCGTTTGTGACGGATAAGGTTGAGGAAGTTACCGAACTACTGCACCGTATCTTCAACAATACCATGCAGTACGACTACGAGCATGATCCCAAGAAGATCGGATACATAAGGTTGCGAGATCGCTTGACAAAGTCTGTCGTCCGTCTCCAGACGAATAATCGACTCCTAACTGAGACGTTCTGGAACTACTACCGATCAATTCACGACAAGTACGCTCTCGACGGTATGCGGCCCGTGCGAATTTAGCGTCTCGCCCATTGCCTAGCCACTTCATTCATCCAGTTGGGCCGAAGTTGATCCGCGAAACAACCTCGGTCTAGTTTCAAACAGCGGCGGATGTTTGTAATGGGAAGAGCCAATCTATGAAGTGTATTTTCTCGCTAGCGGAACTGACCAACGTGACGGCTTCGGCCGAACATATCTTTCCGGAGGCTATCGGCGGCACGGTCGTCATCCAGGCTGTCTCCAATACTATCAACTCACGTCTCGGGACAGAGGTTGACAGTCTCCTGACGAATCACTTCCTGATTGAGGCGGCGCGCAATCTCCACAGCATCAAAGGGAAGCGCGGCAACGTTCCTAACCCATTCGAAGGCACTGCAACGCTGGAAACATCACCAGATACGAGGGTTCGGTATGAGTTTGACGATGACGGTAAGCCGCGTCGGCTTTACATCATTCCATCAGTAGTAAAAGCTAAGAAAAATGACCAATTGGAGGTTTCATTCCAATGTGACGCCTCGGACATCAGCAAGTTGCCTGAGATGGTCAACAAATGGCTGAAACGGAATGGTCATACGGAAAAGGACCCTGAAGAACTTCTCAAACAGGTGCAAAGAACCAAAGTGCCTAATCCACGTTGCATTCTTCCGCTCTCGTTGGCGCTGTACGACTTTTTTCTTCCGTTACTGAAGATCGCCTACGAACTGACTTGGCGATGGATTGGAGACGCCTACTTGAACGATCCCATCGCCCAGGTCTTGAGGGATGCCATTTGGGACAAGTCGTGGGATGAGAATTGGTCCGTGCGCCACCCAATCCGTGGTCAAGCAACCATGAGCCGGGAAGCGCAGATTTTCAATTTCTGGTCAGGAGATTCCTTATCGCATCTGGGAATCCTCGTTCGAGATCGAAACACACTTGCTTGTAACGTAAGGGTGTTCGACATCTTTGCTGCGACTGTCAAGGTTTCAGATCACGCGCATCTTTACGAAATTGGGGAGGAGGGCCGCTTCATCGCAAATCACTCGGTAACAGGCGAGGTAAGAGAATCAACACTCGTTCAGGAATTTGAACGACTTGGAGGCGACGAGGCGTCACTTCAGGAAGGAAGCTCGCCTCTTGGCTAACCCTTCAGTTCATTCAGTCCGACCCTCGGTGGATCGTACATCAACGCCCGTGGCATGGCGATTTTGGCCCATTTCACCATCCAACTTCAAGCGCGAGATGGACGTTTATGACGACGTGGTCGAGTTCAACCTCAACCGACAGATTGCGGCCATCGGCTACATGAATGCGCCCATGTATGCGACGCCTTCAGAACGTGGCTCATTCCGTAATGCTACGGGCGAGAACGACATTGCCTACCAGTTCGCTTGGCAGATGAGGCGCGGCGACATCATCTTCATCTGCCGCAATACCTGGCACGTGATCGCATGGGGGTTGCTTCTGGACGACGGGGCCTTGTTCTTTGATGAACCTGATCCAATCTGGCGCGAGCTTCGACCGCTCCGCGACCGCGTGTGGGAGATAGAGGGAGAGTGGTTCTGCAACTATCGCAGAGTGGACCGTTGGCGCCGCATTGACCTCAAACCTGATTGTCCCGGCGGGCGTTTGCCGGGCTCGCCGCAATGGACAGTTGCGTCCTACCATGAATCCGACATCACGCGATGGCTCGGAATCGGCGAGGACCTGACGTACATCCTGGCCCCGGCGGTCCCACGCACGCCTTTTGCCCGAGGACAGGGCCGCGTTCTCAACCAGGGGCGCCGAGATGCCGTGGAACTGCACGCGATGAAACTCGCGGCGTGCTATTACCGGAAGCGCGGCTACCATGTGTCCGACGTGTCCGCCCGCGAACCCTACGATCTCGAATGCTCCAGGGGGGACATCGTGCGCTGTGTCGAGGTGAAGGGCGGAACGCTTGGTGCCTCGACTGTGTGCCTCACACGGCGCGAGGTGGGAAACGCGCGAGAGTACGAGACCGACCTTTTCGTCGTGAGCGACATTGTGGTCCAGGGTCACGGCGAGAACGCCATCGCCACCGGAGGCGTGTGCAGACTGTTCGGTTTGTGGGAACCGGAGGAGGAAGACTTGGAGCCAACAGAGTACCGCTACACTCTGCCCAAAGGTGGGAAGCGCCTGAAAGTCCAGATCGACGAAGAAGAATAGCGCACGCAACAAGCCTATTCGTCAGCCCGTAGAAAGCTCAACGCCGCAAGATACGGCTGCATCACTGAGCCAATTCGTAGCCTTGCAGCGAGCTGCCGAACCGCCGATATGTTCCTGTGGCGCCCAGAGAGGTAAGCCCGAAGGGCTTCAATGGCGATTTCAAGGCCAATTGCCTTTCGATGGCGAAAACAATCCACCACGGTTTTTGCTCCACTGAACACTCGAACTTCAACACCCTCAATTTCGTGAGTTTCAACGCCTGCGTTGAGGGCAGCATATCCCATCCGAATGACCCTCAGCCTTAGCCGTGCTGACTTCGGCGCCCAAGAATGTTGTGGTAACGCTATCCAAACGTCGCGCGATGGCACTGCCATGAGACGATGAAATTCCAAAGCCGTGCGCAGGCAGATGACTGCTTTGGGATGGCACGTTGCAACGAGCGCAAGTGAATGTTCCTCAGTGGTCGGGGCTCCTGTTCGGCGGTAGAGCCCACGGTCCACTCGGACCAAAGTCCCTGCGTCCATCGCCTCTCGTAAGTGCTTTCGATAAAGACCAAACCGCTCAAGGTCTCGCGCTCTTAGCAGACCGAGTTTATTTATGGCTGACTTCAGTTTTCTCGCGGAGTTGTCGTTCATTTCAATGCTACAAAACCTATCATTTCATTTGTAATCTGTGAGGTTTTGTACCCATCATTATTCGTCAGCGGCGCCTCAAGTTCTTGAGTCGTTTTCGCCGATAGATGCCAGAAGGCCCGTGACCGTGAGGTTCCATGCCGACAGTTGATGACAACGCGCTGGCCAGCTTGGCAGAAGCTGCCCGCGACGCGACCCGAGTCCGTGGACTAACGCACACGTTCTACCGGTATCCTGCGAGGTTCTCTCCGCAATTTGCGTCCACTGCCATAGAACTGTTCTCCAAACCGGGAGAAATGGTGCTCGACCCGTTCATGGGCGGGGGTACGACGATTGTCGAGGCATTAGTGCGCGGGCGCGCAGCAGTCGGTGTGGACCTGAACGAACTTGCCGTGTTCGTATGTCGAGTGAAGACGACGCAGCTCACGGAAATGCAGGTTGCTGACGTAATTGATTGGATTGGGACGACCGTGCCCAACATGAGGTTCAACGCGCCGTCGTTTTCACTTGACGATTCGGCAAGCGACAAGCGAACAAGGAATCTCTCGATTCCTGCCGCGCGTCCCATCAAGAAGGCCATTGCCATCGCGTTGGAGGCTCTGCCCAGGCTTCGATTGAAGAAGCAACAGGAGTTTGCCAAGTGCATTTTGCTCCGCGCTGCTCAGTGGGCGCTAAACGGCAGGAAGGCGGCGCCCGTCCTAAGCGAGTTTCGCTCCAAGGTCCTCAACATCGCTGAAGAGATGGCGACTGGGCAGAAAGAGTTGACTACGCAACTGGAAGGCTGCACAGCAAGCCCAAAAGCGCCTGTTCTGGTCAACGCTTCAGCGTCAACCTTGCCCAGCCAGCGCCCTTTCTTGTCTGGAGGAAAGGCCGATCTGGTTGTGACCAGCCCCCCATACCCCGGTATCCACGTCCTCTACCATCGTTGGCAGGTTGACGGTCGTAAGGAAACACCTGCCCCATATTGGATAGCGGACTGCAACGACGGCATGGGCTCGTCCTACTACAATTTTGCGGACCGCAAGGGCACTGGCCTCGACCGCTACTACGCAGAGGCGCTGGTCAACTTCACTGCTGTGCGGGAAGTGATGCGAGACGGCGCACTGTTAGTACAGATGGTCGCCTTTAGCGACCCATCTTCGATGCTGCCACGCTATCTCGACATGATGGCGAACGCCAAATTTGCCGAGGTGCAATGCGGCGGTGGCTTCGGCAGCGGAAGAATCTGGCGCCCGGTTCCTAGCAGGCAATGGCACGCAAATACGAAGGGCAATACATCGTCAAGCAATGAGGTCGTCTTGTTGCATCGTGCTAGCAATTGACCGGGACTATTCCGTATCTCCCTGCTGTGCCCCGACGACCTGATCTTCACCAGTAATCGAGCCGAGCACGTCAATCATTGGAACGAGGAATGGCGCCAGTGATCGGGTAACGTGCAGAATCTTGTCCTCAATAGTCCCCACGCTCTTCGTGTCTTCATCTTCGTTGCTGGCGTTCACAGCCTTTGTTTTTTTTGTGTTCTGGTCGTCGTGAATCATTGCGAGCGCAACGATAACGTTTGCGTAGAGGAACTTCTTTTCCAGCAATGCAGCGTCCTGTTTTCCGAATTTCATGTCCGTTCGCAGGAACTCGTTGTCAACGTTGACGTAATACGACCAGTCTGCCTTCCCATCCGTTTCATCAAGGATCACCTTACACGCGGAGCCTTTGTCAAATCCGTATTTGTCCCAGTCAGCTTGCCGTACTGGCGTCGGTTGCGGAATCGCAAGTCCTCCGGGAAAGTTCTCACCTGTCCCAGACGCAGAGCCCTCGTCTTGTCCTTCTCCTTTGCCTTCATCGTCGCCGATGCTGGTCCGCTTTGCGCGTTGTCCGAGAGAACCTGATTCGGATTCACGCGCATCGATGATTCTCAACGTCACAACATTTACGAACGGATCGAGCAAAGTGTCGTCTCTTACCGTACATTGAACGCGAACGGTCGTGCCCACCTCAAAAGTGTCGCCAGGGATCGAGATGCTCCAGTTTGCCACGCCATCGTGGAGATTGCATGTATGGGCTAGGGTCTTGCCTGTTTCGAGGCCGTCAATCACCTCAACTTCGTAGGCCCCCTTGAAGTCGTCGCGCGTGAAATAATTGTTTTCAACATCGGTCTCAAACCGAATGCGGCAACGCTGGTCGATTCCAGCGTTCTTGACAAAGTCCTCCCCCGCCTTCTTGCCCGCAAGCCGAAAGAACGACGGATGTTTTTTTCCCTGAAAAGGTCCTGCCCCTTTCTGTTTTCCTTCTCCTCCTCCCTTTTCGTTGCCTTCACCGCTCTTGTGAGGTCGGCTTAGGCGTTGGCCAAAGAGGAACAGCTTTTCGAGACTCGGGGAACTCTTCAGCACCTTCTTGAAGACCTCCTCCAGCGGCTTCGAGTCGTCAAGTCGTGCAGCATTTTCCTCGAACTTGCGCTTGTCCCGCAATGCGCGAAGTCCTGGATGTTTCGCGATCACATCCTCCAATTCTTCCTCGATGGCCTTACGCAACTTGCCATCGCTCAGCCGATCTCGGCTGCTCATAAACAGGTCTTCTCTCGCATCGGTAGAAATCTGGGAACAATCGATGATGGCGAGCAGTGAATCGGCAAGGCGACCCATCTTGACGCTTTTTCGCGAGTAAAACGACTGAGGAAGATAGCCGTGTGTTTGGCCGTTTACGACAAAGAGAACTCCTTCGTTCTTAGTGTACGTCTTGGCCCTTTGGCCCGTGAATGCGAATATTGAAACAAGTAATTGTTGGCCATCGATATTGATAGAGACCGAAGTGGGATAACCTGCCTCCAAGTTGTCATGGTCTTCCTTCAATCGACCGATGGTGCCGACAAGAGTCGTGTCGTGGCTTCCACTGTGTCCCCCGT
>ERZ761602.7037-NODE-7037-length-12168-cov-5.731528_pt1 | contig 12168 bp, 11 predicted proteins | sample MGYA00512165_ERZ761602 | MGnify/ENA primary metagenome ERZ761602 (study PRJEB28899, sample SAMN02445085) | bioreactor sludge metagenome | biome: EBPR sludge; isolation source: Thorneside wastewater treatment plant | place: Australia: Brisbane, Thorneside... | reverse complement strand
TTATAAGGCTATAAGAATATGAATATTTTAGAATCTCAATCGAAAGAGTTTAGAAACAGGCATATCGGCCCCTGCGAAAACGAAACCGGGCAAATGCTCAAAACCACTGGTTTTGACAGCATTGACGCGTTGATAGACAAAACGGTCCCACCCCACATCAGGATGCAGGAAGACCTGAACGTGCCGGTAGCAATGAACGAAAACGAATATTTGAGGCACATCAAAAGTGCCTCGTTAAAAAATAAAATTTTCTCTAATTATATCGGCCAGGGTTATTATGGGACATTGGTACCGCCGGTAATCCAACGAAATATTTTTGAGAACCCCGGTTGGTACACCGCGTACACACCCTACCAGGCCGAAATTTCGCAAGGACGTTTGGAAAGTTTGTTGAATTTTCAAACAATGGTTAGCGACTTAACTGCTTTGCCACTTACAAACGCCTCTTTGCTCGACGAAGCCACCGCTGCCGCAGAAGCCATGCTCATGTTCTTTAATATGAAGAATAGGCAGGACGCGGTTGAAAGGCCAAAGTTTTTTGTGGATGCCGAAACATTTCCCCAAACGATTGATGTGATTAAAACGCGCGCAGTTCCTTTTGAAATTGACGTGGTGATCGGTAGTTACAAAACCGCGCAAATTGACGATAAATTCTTTGGAGCATTCGTTCAATACCCTAACAATATCGGCAGCATCGAAGATTATCGTTCCTTCAACGAAGCCGTTCATAACGCGGGTGCTTATGTTGTAATGGCAACCGACTTATTGGCACTCACGTTAATTACCCCCCCTGGAGAACTGAGCGCAGATGTAGCTGTGGGTTCCGCGCAACGTTTTGGTGTGCCTTTGGGTTTTGGTGGGCCACATGCAGGCTTCTTTGCTGCTAAAGATGAATTCAAACGCAGCATCCCCGGCCGTATCATTGGTGTGAGTGTGGACGCAAACGGCAATCGCGCCCTGCGTATGGCTTTGCAGACAAGGGAACAACACATCAAAAGAGAAAAAGCAACCTCAAATATTTGCACAGCACAGGCTTTATTGGCAAATATGGCTGCAATGTATGCAGTCTATCACGGGCCCGATGGGCTGAAGGCAATTGCGCATCGTGTTGCACTGTTCACGCAAATCGTTGCAGAACAAATTCAGGATCGTGGTTTTGAACTATTATCGCAAAATTATTTTGACACGATCGTTGTTAAAACCCACAAATTAGAAGCCATCAGGCAAAAAGCGCTCTTGCAAAAGATCAACCTTCGATATATTGATGATTCTCGAATGGGCATTTCAATTGATGAAACCACTATTGTCGAAGACCTCTTCGACCTGATTAACTGTTTTGAAAACGATACAGACGCCGTGGCTTTTGAAATTGATGCAGAGGAAGAACTATTCGCAATTCCCCGGAGCCTTCAGCGCACATCAAAATATTTAACACATGCTGTTTTCAATTCGCATCGCAGCGAAAGCCAAATGATGCGTTATATCAAGTTTCTTGAGAACAAAGACCTCTCTTTAAATACTTCAATGATTCCGCTCGGAAGCTGTACAATGAAGTTGAACGCGGCAACAGAAATGATTCCGTTAAGTTGGAACCACTGGGCAAATATTCATCCGTTTGCTCCTTCCGACCAGACGCAGGGCTATGCACAACTTGTAAAAGAATTGAGCGACTATTTGTGTAAGATTACTGCTTTAGATGCATGCAGCCTGCAACCCAATAGTGGTGCGCAAGGCGAATATGCAGGCCTGTTAACGATAAGGTCCTATCACAAAGCACAGGGCAACCCCCACCGCAATGTAATGCTCATACCCATTTCCGCACACGGTACAAACCCTGCAAGCGCTGTAATGGCAGGCATGAAAGTGGTTGTAGTAAAGGCTTTGGAGAACGGTTATATTGATGTGGAAGACCTAAAAGCCAAAGCAGAACAACATAAAGACCATCTCGCCGGCATCATGATTACCTATCCAAGCACCTATGGTGTTTATGAGGAAACTGTGAAAGAAATCAACCAAATCATTCACAATAACGGCGGACAGGTTTATATGGACGGCGCCAATATGAACGCGCAGGTAGGCCTAACAGCACCCGGTTTGATAGGGGCTGATGTTTGCCACCTGAACCTGCATAAAACATTCGCCATCCCACACGGCGGCGGAGGCCCCGGCGTAGGACCCATTTGTGTAAAAGAGCACTTAGCAGAATTCTTACCCGGGCACGCGTCCAATTCTGCTAAAGGAAGAAGAGAGGGTGCCGTTTCTGCCGCGCCCTACGGTTCAGCCTCAATCCTATTAATCTCGCACGCTTACATCAGAATGCTCGGCAAGACAGGATTGAAACGCGCCACCCAATACGCAATCCTCAACGCAAATTATATGCGTGCAAGGCTCGCAGGTCATTTCGATATTTTATACACAAACGACAACGGTTTATGTGCACATGAATTTATTGCTGATCTTCGCCCGTTCAAAAAAACGGCGCAGATAGAAGCAGAGGATGTGGCCAAACGGTTGATGGATTACGGCTTCCACGCTCCCACACTCAGTTTCCCGGTGCCAGGCACCATCATGATTGAACCTACAGAAAGTGAAGACAAAGCTGAGTTAAATCGTTTCTGTGATGCACTCATCAGCATTCGAGAAGAAATAAAAGCAATTGAAAACGGAACGAGTGACACGAAGGACAACCCGCTCAAAAACGCGCCGCACACGCAACTGATGGTAACGGCCGATGAATGGAATCACAGCTACACAAGACAACAGGCCGCATACCCGTTGCACTATGTCACAATCAACAAATTCTGGCCTTCGGTTGCAAGGGTTAATAACACCGTTGGTGATAGAAACCTCATTTGCACCTGCGAGCCAACTGAAGCTTACGCCGAGGCTTAGGATTTTGATGTACCCGGCTGAAATACTTATGGCATCCCGGTTGTGTCACTCACTTGTGCTGTAGAATAAGTATCATCAGTCCACCCCTGCTCCGCCGCAGGATCAAACAAACCGCGAACGCTTAATCCTCTGCAATCGGAGGGCTCTGCACAGCAAACAGAGATGGACAAAAAATAAACAATGACAAGGAAACAACTGGCTGAACAAATAAATCAAAAGAAGTCCTATCTCTGCGTGGGATTAGACACCGATATTACAAAAATCCCACAACATCTTTTGGGCGAGGAAGACGCAGTATTTGCTTTCAACAAAGGCATTATTGATGCTACAAGAGATTATTGCGTTTCCTACAAAATAAATACCGCCTTTTATGAAGCACTGGGAGCAAAGGGATGGATGGCTTTAGAAAACACAGTCAAATACATTGGCGATGCACATTTTAAAATTGCCGATGCTAAACGCGGCGATATTGGCAATACCTCCGATCAATATGCGAAAGCATTTTTTGAAACATTACCATTTGATGCGGTAACAGTAGCTCCTTACATGGGCAGCGACAGCGTTCAACCATTTCTAAATTACACCGGCAAATGGGCGATTGTTTTGGGGCTTACCTCCAACAAAGGGGCGGCTGATTTCGAGTTACAACAATGTGGTGAAGAGTTACTTTTTGAAAAAGTGATAAAAACAATATCTTCCTGGGGAACTGACGAAAACACAATGTTTGTTCTAGGCGCAACTCAGGCTGACTCATTCATAAAAATCCGTGAAATAATTCCTAATCATTTCCTGCTAGTCCCCGGTGTGGGTGCACAGGGAGGCAGTTTAAAAGATATTTCAGAAAAAGCGATGACCCGCGACTGTGGTATCTTGGTAAACGTTAGCCGCGATATTATTTATGCTTCAACCGGCAAAGACTTTGCAGAAGCGGCGGCTGCCAAAGCTCGCTCCTATCAAAGTGAAATGGGTTTGTATCTTTAATTTATTTGTCGAAAAGTAAGGAGATATTAGGTTGTAATGGCAACTCACATTCAATAACGCCGGTATGCCTTCAATATGCTCAGGATAAACTTGCAACCAGACTGATCGTAGCATTGCAGCCAATTACAATGAATAAAATGTTAGTTTTGACACATGCCTGAATTAATAAACGAAGAAGTTGGCGCGTTTTTAAATAAACGATTTCCGCAGTTTGGTGAAACATTGAAAGAGTTTATTGCCTCAAGAAGTTCTGTTAAACACGTTGCCAAAGGCGAAACCCTGATGCACGCCGGACAATATCTAAAACACACAATGCTCGTTGTGGACGGGCTTATTAAAATTTATCGCCAAAGCGAGTTTGGTGATGAAGCATTTATGTACTACGTTGAAGGCGGCAATGCCTGTGCGCTTTCCATGCTTTGCGTGGCACGGCAAAGAACCAGCGAAATTACCGCCAAAGCGATTGAAGATTGTACCGTAATAGTAATCCCGATTCAATATACTGATGAATTGATGAAATATCACCAGGACTGGTACAACTTCGTGATTGAAACTTACCGCTCGCGTTTCGAAGAAATGCTTGAAGTATTTGACAATGTTGTATTCAAGAATATGGATGAACGGCTGGAAACATATTTAAAGAATCAGTTTAAAAGTCTTGATACAAACCGCGTTGAACTCACTCACCAGGAAATTGCCAATGATCTGAACACTTCGCGCGAAGTAATTTCGCGACTCTTAAAAAAACTGGAACAGCGTGGTGACATCTCGCTTAACAGAAAATACATTGAAAAGTTAAAATAAGCACACAGTAACTTTTGTTACGTTGGATTTGTGAATCATTTTGGATATTGCAGGTTGATGGCATGGCAACGAGATGAACCACGTCATCCAACAAAGTCATACGCCATCGCGCTCAGGATGAAAAAATTTATCAATAGATGTCTACACAAAAAAGGAATAAAAAATTATTTTCACTCTCAAACATTATTACAGCACTACTCGCCTTATTCGCCGCAGGCATGCTTTTCTTCCCAAACTTCAAAGCCACGGTTTTGCAAGGGCTAATGAAAGTTGGTTTGTTTCAACCGGGTGTTCATTCTACGGCTCACACTCCAGCTACGGAACTAAGTTGGGATGTAACATTTACAAATTCAAAAGGCGAAACTCTTAATAGCAAAGCCCTAAAAGGCAAAGTAGTGTTTATAAACTTTTGGGCCACCTGGTGTCCGCCATGCATTGCCGAAATGCCATCTGTAAATCAGTTATTTAAAAAATATCAATCGAACCCTGATATAGTCTTTTTGCTGGTTGACGCCGACAATAAACTTTCAAAATCAGAAAAGTTTATGGCCGACAGGGGTTTCGGGTTACCCGTTTATGCGTCGCAGGGCCAGATGCCGCACGAATGGTTTGAAGGCACACTGCCAACAACAGTCGTTTTGGATAAAAAAGGGAATATTGTATTTCGTGAAACGGGAGTCGCCAATTACGCCTCCACCAACTTCATGAATTTCATTGACCGGTTGCTTAAGGAGTAGTCATTGATGGGCTTAATCACATTAGATATTCACACTAATTTGGTTTGCAAAAAAACCATTCGCGTTCATTAAATCTATCAGAAAAAAATCTTTCCTTAAGTGATAATAATCACTAAAAGAGAATGTAGACGGCTCTACATTCGTAAATAAATATTTGACATGCGGAATACAATTTTGAACAACTGGATTTTTTTTAGAATCACAAGACTTGTTTTGGGAATCGTATTAGTGATACAGGCGGTGCAACAACAGTTTTGGGCTGCTGGCTTACTAGGGGGGGTACTATTATTTCAGGCAATCGCCAACACAGGTTGCTGCGGGTCTGCCGGTTGCGGAGTCCCACCGGCGCGTAAGAATAACGAAAGCAGAAGTTTGGATTCTGTCGAATACGATGAAGTAAAATAGTTTAAATTTTCATGTTTGATTTTGCAAGGTGCGGCTTTAGGGCCGCATCTTCCTTTTGCAACACATATCATTTTTTTTAGTAACAAAAATCACTTTTTACAATTGTTTAATGTTGTTGCTTTGCATTGTAAATTTTTAACAAATGAAGTATCTGATTATTGGAGGAGTGGCTGGTGGTGCTAGCACTGCGGCAAGGCTAAGAAGAATGGACGAACACGCCGAAATCATAATGTTTGAAAAAGGCGCTTATGTTTCTTACGCCAACTGTGGGCTTCCGTATTACATAGGCGATGTTATAAAAGAAAGAGATAGCCTGTTTGTACAAACAGCGGCTGGGTTTAAAGACCGCTTCAATATTGACGTAAGAACCAGTACAGAGGTTACGGCAATCGACAGAGCTAAAAAAATCATCGTTGCCAGAAATTTAATCACAGGAGAGGAATACACCGAAAACTACGACAAGCTCGTTCTCTCACCCGGCGCCGAACCTATTCGACCGCCCCTGCCGGGAATTGATTTGCCGGGGATTTTTACACTAAGAAATGTGCCTGACACAGACGCAATAAAAAGTTTTGCCCAAAAGCAATCTAATGGCAAAGCTGTCGTAATCGGTGGCGGCTTCATTGGGCTTGAAATGGCTGAAAATTTGCATCATTTGGGAATGAACGTAACCGTTGTTGAAATGGCAAACCAGATAATGGCACCCGTTGATTTCCCAATAGCGGCAATTATTCAACAGCATATTCGATCGAAGGGGGTTAACCTATTATTAAATACTACAGTCCGCGGATTTGAACAAAAAGACAACAGGCTGTCTGTTAATTTCAGCGACGGCAGCACCGCCGAAGCAGATTTGGTCATCCTTTCAATTGGAGTAAGACCTGATACAAAACTTGCCGTGGATGCAGGTATAGAAATTGGTAAAGCCAAGGGCATTTGGGTCAACGAACATTTGCAAACATCAGACCCTGATATTTACGCAGTAGGGGATGCCATTGAGTTTGAGAATCCAATCATCAGCCGGCCGTTGAATACTTACCTCGCCGGACCTGCAAATAAACAAGGGAGGATTTGTGCAGATAATATTGCGCTTGGCAATAAACGCGTTTACAAAGGAGCTATCAATACAGCTATCGTAAAAGTATTTGACTATACCGTTGGCGCAACTGGTATGGCTGCAAAGCACTTAAAACATTTTGACATTCCGCACCTCGTATCTACAACAAGGTCTGCATCACACGCGGGCTACTACCCCGATGCACAACAAATGACAATGCAGATCACTTTCTCTCCAGCCAGCGGAAAGCTGCTCGGCGCACAGGTTACCGGGATTGAAGGCGTTGACAAACGCGTTGATGTGCTGGCAACCATAATTCAAAAAGGTGGTACTATTTATGACCTGACAGAAATCGAACACGCTTACGCCCCCCCTTATTCATCAGCGAAAGACCCTGTGAATATGGCTGGATTTGTTGCTGAAAACCTATTGCACAGGCATTTTGAAGTAATCTACTGGGACAGGTTTCTGGAAGCTTATCAAAGCGATTCCAACGCAATGTTGATAGATGTGCGAACAGCTAACGAATATGCAAACAAAACGATACCCGATGCTATAAACATTCCAATTGATGAGCTGCGAAGCAGACTGGATGAAGTTCCGGGAGACAAAACAATTTACCTGTTTTGCCAAATCGGGTTAAGAGGCTATCTGGCACAGAGAATTCTGCGTCAGCATGGATATAAAAATTTATTCAACCTTTCCGGTGGCTTTGCTTTGTGGGATGTAGCCAATATGGAACTGGAATTGGGGAAAAAGAAAGGCGAATAACCTATTGGTGGTGAGTTAACAAGTCGTAAATAACTTCAATATACAAAAATGCAAACGTTACAAAACATCGTAAACAGCGAAATCAAAACTCTAATTGATGTGAGATCCGCACAGGAATTTGCCGGAGAACACATTTCCGGCGCAGTAAATATTCCATTGCAAGAAATTAATGACCATATTGAGGAGATCGCAATTATGCAAAAGCCGATCGTGGTCTATTGTCTTTCGGGCGGAAGAAGTGGAATAGCTGCAAGCATTTTACAACAGGCAGGAATTGAAGAAGTGTATAACGGTGGCGGCATCGGTAATATGCAATTGATGCTTATCTAAAAATTAGAAAAACCGTTCACTGGCACATTCGTAAAAAAAGCGTTAATTTTCGTATTTTCCGAGAACGAATACTTTTTGATGCGAAATATCCTGTCCGTTCGACGAGGTGGTATCTGACTAATAGAAAATAAAAACTTACAGATGAAAAGGCGATCACTACTTTTTTCAGTTGTTGTTGTTTCCTTACTATTTGCCGGATGCGGCAGCGACATTAACAATCAGAAATCTACAAAATCAGATAAGAAAACGTTTTTAAGTGACTCTACTTCGTATAATGCATTTCTGGAAAAGGGGAAAAACTCGGTAATGTCAACCGGTATGACTTTAGTACAGAATCTAACGGGGGCAATTGAAAAGGGAGGTACAACTTATGCAATTGAGTTTTGCAAATTACAGGCTCAACCGCTTACCGACAGCATGTCCACCCTTAGCGGTTCCAATATCAAAAGAGTGACTGATAGGCCGAGGAACCCTTTAAACAAAGCCAATGCAGACGAACTATCATACATTCTGCAACTTAAAAGCATGTTGGCGGCAGGAGAAAAAGCAACTCCCACACTTAGTGAGAGCAACGGAAAAATTACGGGTTATTACCCAATCATCACCGGCGAACTTTGCATGAAGTGCCACGGTGATAAAGCATCCATCGAAAAAAATATTCTTGACAAAATATCGAAATTGTACACTTCCGACTCGGCAACGGGCTACAAACCCAATGAGCTGCGAGGGCTTTGGGTTGTGGAGATGAGCAAATAGCCGTTCAATTTTTTTAAAACTATCAAAAGCAAGAAAGTTTCATATCAATTTCCCAGACCCTGCAAAGGCAAGAGGAACAGAGCAAGAAATAAAGCATCAGTTTTGCAACGTACGACAAATGATTAACAGCTACACAAAAACTTTCGTTATTAACAACCTCTAACAATGATAGAAAAGAAGGGGATGTAGCTAAAGGGTGAACTATCACAAATAATTGAACACACCAGCAAGCCACGAGTGAGAGGTTATTGGCGAATGACAACTGTCTTTTTATAGTCTTGACGAGACTGGCGAACCTGCTAATCTTTACCTGAGCGTTGGCAATGATAACGAGCATCCAGTAGCAACCCTTTTTGAATAATGGTATAATACTGAATAATCATCGAGGGGTTAAGACAATTGCAAGGTTGTTTGATGCAGAGAAAAACGCCTACCACCCATTGCCGATGGAATGATGATGAACATTGAAGGTTCAAAACAATCCTTATTTACCGCCTTCCTTTTTGTATATTTTTTTAAAAATTTCCGCCCATCTTTTCTGTGCATCTTTGCTGGAGAAAGCCTTTTCAAGGGCCTTTTCATGAGTACTGCCAAGTGCTCGTTCTGCCGCATACCTGTCATAGCCGGGTCGAATTTGTTTAGGAAGTTTATCAGCTTTTTCGATCTTGTCATAATCTACTTCTTCGTCTTCGGAAAGGTATAATACTTTGGCCTCCACTCCTACTGCATTAAAGGTTTCCCAAAAGGATGCTACGCCTTTATCCAGATCCTTCTTTTGCTCAGCCGAAACGGCATCGTACTTTTTAGCGGTTGATTTTTCAAATTGCTCGCGGGTATTTTTTGCGAAATCAGCTGCTTTGTAGGCCACTCCCGTTAAAGCGGCGGCATAAATCCAAAATGTTTGCTGAATAACAGATTGCTTTTCTTTTTCCGGGTTGCTTTTAAACGGGGTGTTAATCCGCCCTTTTTGCAACATGTCATCGTAAGCAGCATCTATCCGGTTAAATGCATCGAAAAGTAGCGGGGCAGCTTCCTGCGGGTATTGCTTTTGGTCAATGGTATAATTCAATGGCTGATCGGTTCCCAAAATAACCGCACGGGCATTTCCGGTGGCGGGGGTTATGTCCATTGGTTTCCAGCCTTTGTTTGTATCGGGCGGCCGGTTGGCGGCGCCTGTTCCCGGCTTCACATCAATCCAGGTGTTTACATCAGGCATTCCCGAGTTTTGAGGCACCGGTGGGCTGTGAATATCTGTACAAAAACCCTCCACAGGTATTTCCTTTTTTTCATTTGGCAATACCGTAACATCGAGTAAGTATGGAACAATGTATGGCTGATACTGACCGGATGAAGGAATGTAAAAAGGTCCAATACTTGCATTAATTGGCTTGTTGGTTTTGTTTTCTAGGGTTAGATTTGCGATATGGCCGGTGGTTCGGCCAGTACCAGTAGCCATAGCCACCAAACCAGACTCTTTTAGATTAGGTGGAACAGAAACCAAACCCTTGTCCTGGAGTTTTTCCAACAATTCATTCAGCCATTTTACCAGTTCTTTGTTGTTTTTGATTCCATAATCTTTTCCTTTTGTGTCCCTGTCTCTGATTTTTTTTGCCTCTTCTTGAAAGCGTTTTTTTACTTCATCGGCATCGTCGGGGTGCTCCTCCCCAATTTTATCAGCTAACTCTTTTAGCTTTTTCTTAAGTTCTTCTTCGGCCGTACCATTGGTGTTTTTTACATCAATGGCATCTTTAATTTTTTGGGCAGCCTTTGTACCTTCGCCATCGTTCTGAGCCCAAATTGGCACAGTAGCACTTGTTACCAACAGTACGGCAACAAGCAGAAATGTTGATATTAGCGGTTTCATTGTGGTGAGTGTTTTGTTGACTCTTGTCAGTCAGGTTATAAAAAAAAGCAATCGTTCATCAAAATGCTGTTAAGCAACTTAAATCAGGCAAGTGGTATAAAAAGTAGCATTTTTCAAAAAAATCTTCAGCACACAGTAGGGGGAGAATCGTTTGTTTGTTGTATTAATTCCGTTCAGGGGTTCCTATTTGGGCTACTTCACGTTAAATTTAATTATTTAATGGCTGTTCGCCAAATTTTTTTTATTTGAAAAATAAACTGCAATCCGCATGGAGATAGGCTAATATTCGGTAAGCCTGTCACCAATATTGAAAATGATAACTTAGATTTTTGAAGTGGCAGCGTCCTCCACATAGCCATGTAAAGTTGCTTTTGTGGTTTTCGCTTGCACATGTTCCCCTGGGGCAAGGCAGGAAAAACGCAAGCTATCGCCACAAGACTTCTCATGAGCACTTCATTATTTATTGCAAAAAAAAGTTTTCGTTATGCACGCTTATTAATAGGAGCATAATATAGGACGTATTTCGTATATTTGCTCATGGCGAAAAAGGATGGGAGAAATCGGACTGCTTCAACACAGTCTGCCATGCGGAAACAAGTAGTTGATTTTTTAAAAAAGAAAAGAGGCACACAGAGTCAGGCGTTAGAAATTTTCGGATTGAGTCAAAGTGGAGTTGAAAAGATTTGGCGCAAATACAAAACTCAAGGGAAACCTGGAATTATTGAAAAGAAACGAGGTGTTCAAGGCGGCAAAAAAATCAATGGTAAACAATCAACTGAAGTTCGTAAGTTGATAAAAGATAACATTAGCCTTGCGCTATAGTTAAAACATTTTCAGTTGTTTATAATTTTGTGCTTTGAAATATTGCAATTGAGTTTGTTGAAACAGTTGATTTATGGGCATTCTTTCAAAAATAGAGATGCTTCAAATCTGTAAAATTTCGTAGAGGCTTTGTTTGAGCATAAATTTCTTCTTTGCGATGGCTACTAAAACATAAACCGATACGGCGATCCATACTTGAGTTTTTACTGCATTCTCACTTTGCCCCCAGAAAGATTTTATCTTGAGGTGTTGCTTTATCCATTTAAAAAATAACTCTATTCTCCAACGTGCTTATAAAGCCGTGCAATGTCGGTAGCTTTAAGGGAAAGTTATTTGTAAGGAATATCAATTCCTTTTCACTTTCGGCATCATAAAATTTTATACGCCTCATCTTTGAAGGATAATCTTTTCCGGCATAGTAATTATTGAGCCTTATAGTTTGGTCATACAATACACCAATACACAATCCTTGTTAGTTTCACTTAAATATTCTGCTTGGGTATAATATCGTATCGCCAAAATTGCATTGCGCGCGGCCTTTGATAGCTTTTTGACACATGCTCGTTTTTGTGTTCCGGCTTTCCCTGCTATCTTATTTTGTTAAAAATGATTCATCCTGTAGTAGTTTTTAGTAGTTTCACCGGGTTTTTGATGATCAATTTGCTGCTACCCTTAATAAGCTGTTAGTAAGAGCATAAATTAGTAAGGGTTTTGTATATTTGCTCATGGCAAAAAAAGATGGGAGAAAT
>ERZ761602.7035-NODE-7035-length-12169-cov-5.913489_pt1 | contig 12169 bp, 9 predicted proteins | sample MGYA00512165_ERZ761602 | MGnify/ENA primary metagenome ERZ761602 (study PRJEB28899, sample SAMN02445085) | bioreactor sludge metagenome | biome: EBPR sludge; isolation source: Thorneside wastewater treatment plant | place: Australia: Brisbane, Thorneside... | reverse complement strand
GGTCACGACTTTGGGGGTGGACTATCTGCGCGGCGTCTCCGCCGCTTACGAGATTCCCAACTTCCCGACGACCGGCCAAAAGGTCGTGATTCGCTGGCAAGAGAACCTGCAAAATTTTGTGATCAGCGACCGCGCCACCGCCGCCGGCCAGAGCCAGACGGCGCCGATGGCGCCGACCGATGCCGTGCCCGAGTTGCGGCGGCTGCCCATCGATCCGATCGCGACCGCGCCGACTCCGCGAGCGACCGCAACCCGGTCGGGCTTTCTGGAAAACCCGCAGCCGGCCTCTTATCTGAGCGGCATCACCATTTTTTCCGGGTGGGCCTGCCAGCCCGGCACGGCGATCGGGCGGGTGGATATCGAGGTGGACGGCGCGCGGTGGCAAGCCGGCTATGGGACGGAGCGTCCGGATACGGCCGGGGTGTGCGGCGCCACCGATAACGGTTGGGGTTTGCTGTTCAACATCAACCGGTTTGGCGCCGGCTCGCATACCGCGCGGGCGCTGGTGGACGGCTCGGAACTCGGTCGGGCCGATTTCGCGGTGACGACGCTGGGCGCGGAGTTTTTGCGCGGGGTCAGCAGCACCTATCGGTTGATGGATTTTCCCAAGAATGGCGACAGCGTGGTGGTGACGTGGCAGGAAAGCTCGCAGAATTTCGCGATCACATCGGCGAGCGTGCGGTAGCGGTTTCATGCCGCGCGACGTTCGAGACTACTGGCGCGACCTGGACGACCTGCGCCGCGTCGCCGGGGCGGACAACGAGGGGGCGCTGTCGCAGGCGTTCGCGGCCTTGCTCAAGGCTCGCGCCGCCGAGCACAAGCTGATCCTCTCGCAGCAACACCCGTTCGTCGCGGCCACCGGCAAGGCGCTCCGGCCGGATGGCGCGCTGGTGGATCGGGTGCGGCTGGTGCATGGCTGGTGGGAGGCGAAGGATTCCAAGGACGATCTGGACAAAGAAATCGCCGCCAAGCTCGCCAAGGGTTATCCGGCCGACAATATCGTTTTCGAGGATACCCGCACTGCCGTGCTGATCCAGAACGGCCAGGAAGCGATGCGGGCGGCGACCGGTGATGCCGAGGCGCTGAGCCGTCTTCTGGACCGCTTTTTTGGGTTCCGGCCGCCGGAGGTGGAGCGTTTCGCGGCGGCGACCGCCAAGTTTCGCGCCGAGCTGCCCACGGTGATCGGGGCGCTGGCCGATCTGCTGGCTCGGGCGCTGGCGGACGACGCGGCGTTTCGACCGCGCTTCGCGGCGTTTCTCGATCTCTGTCAGCGGGCCATCGGCGAGCGGGTCACGGCCGCCCACGCGCGGGAAATGCTGATCCAGCACATTCTGACCGAGCAGATTTTCCGCGACATCTTCCCGGCCAGCGAATTTCACCGGGCGAATCATTTGGCCCGCGCCTTAACCGAGCTGGAGGGGGTGTTTCTGCGCGGCGAAACCCGGCAAAACCTGCTGATCCGGCTCGAACCGTATTACACCGCGATCCGCCGGGCGGCGGCGGGCGCGATTTCCGCGCCGGAGAAACAGGATTTTCTCAAGGAAATCTACGAGGATTTTTACACCGCCTACAACCCGAAGGACGCGGACAAGCTGGGCGTGGTCTACACGCCGACCGAGGCGGTGCGCTTCATCGTCGCGGGCTGCGACTGGCTGGCGCACCGGCATTTCGGCAAGCGTTTGGCCGACCCGGAACTGGATATTCTCGATCCCTGCACCGGCACCGGCACTTTCGTGGTGGAGTTGCTGGATTGGCTGCGCGGGGATCGGGCGGCGCTGGCGCGCAAGTACGCCGGAGAAATTCACGCCAACGAGATTTCCATCCTGCCGTATTACATCGCCTGCCTGAACGTCGAGCAGACGTTCGCCGAAATCGCGGGGACGTGGCGGGAGTTTCCGGGCGCGTGTTTCGTGAACACGCTGGACAACTGGGGTTTCGAGTTGACGCATCGGGGCGCGCAACCCGATTTGTTCGGCGGCCTGACGGAAGAAAACCTGCGCCGCATTCAGGCGCAGAACGCCCGGCGCATTCCAGTCATTATCGGCAATCCGCCCTATAACGCGAACCAGAAAAACGAGAACGACAACAACAAGAACGAGGCCGCACCCCAAGCGGACAAGCGCATCAAGGAAACGTATCTGGCCGCCAGCGCCGCGCAAAAAACCAAGCTGTACGACCCTTATTTGCGCTTTTTCCGTTGGGCGAGCGACCGGATCGGCGAGGAGGGAATAATCGGTTTTGTCACCAATCGCTCTTATTTAGACTTTCGACAATCTGATGGATTTCGCAAAACGGTGGCGCAGGAGTTTCAAGAAATTTGGGTTGTAGATTTGCAAAGCGACGTGCGACGCAATCCGAAAATTTCCGGCACCAAGCACAATATCTTCGGAATTCAAACCGGCGTCGCCATCGGTTTTTTCGTCCGTAACCCGCAGCGTGAGTGTTGCGAGATTTATTATCTGACACTGGATGATTTTCTGACCGCAATAGAAAAGCGCCGCTGGCTGGCGGCTCATTCGCTGCGGCAACTGGCCCGTGACGGCGAATTCGCCCGCATCCGCCCCAGCGAGCGCGGCGACTGGATCAACCAACCGACCGCCAATTGGTCGGCGTTTTTGCCGGTGGCGGATAAGGCGGTCAAGGCGGGACAGGGTGAAGGGGCAATTTTTCGGTTGCATTCGCTGGGAATTTCGACCAACCGCGACGAATGGCTATATGGTTTAGGCGCTGCCGACGTTGAGCGCAAGGTGCGTCACCTCATCCGGCATTACGGGCTGGGGTTTGTAGATGCTGAAGCGGATGAGGGAGGAATCAAGTGGTCTGAAGCTCTCAAGCGGCGATTTGAGAGCAAAAAATCTGAAAAATACGATGGCGCTAGAATTCGGGATGCTTATTACCGGCCTTTTGTGCGCCGCTCGCTCTACTTTTCTTCTGTTTTCATCGACCGCCCGGCTTCGTCTAATCAGATATTCCCATCCACAAAAGAGAATTTTTCGATTTATTTTACAGATAGAGGTGGGCGCTCAGAATTTTCCATGCTTGTTACTGACCAGATCGGTGACTTGCATTTATGCGCCAGTATCGATGGATTTCAATGTCTTCCCCTCTGGATCTACGCCGAAGACGGCTCGCGCCACGACAACATCACCGACTGGGCCTTGACGCAATTCCGCGCCCATTACCGCGACGACTCCATCGCCAAGCGAGACATTTTCGAGTACGTTTACGCCGTGCTGCACGATCCGATTTATCGGGAAACCTACGCGCTGAATCTCAAGGCCGAATTTCCCCGCGTTCCCTTTTATCCCGACTTTCGCCAATGGGCCGGATGGGGCCGGGAATTGATCGCGCTGCACACCGGCTTCGAGACGGTGGAGCCGTGGCCGTTGGTCCGCAAGGATGTGGCGGCGGCGAATGATCGGCCCTCACCCTCAACCCTTTTCCCGCAAGGGGCGAGGGGAGTCGCGCCCAAGCCCCGACTCAAGGCCGACAAAACGGCCGGCATCATCGAAATCGACAGCGCGACTCGCTTGGAGGGCGTGCCGCCGGCAGCGTGGCGTTACACCCTCGGCCATCGCTCGGCGTTGGAGTGGATTTTGGAGCAATATAAGGAAACCGCGCCGCGCGATCCGACGATCCGCGCCCGGTTCAATACCTACCGCCTCGCCGATCACAAGGAAACCGTCATCGACCTGCTGGGCCGGGTGACGACGGTCAGCGTCGAAACGGTGCGCATTCTTGAGAGCATGGGTGCGAAGCGATGAAAGCTCGTCCCTGAAAACGGCGCATCGTCAGTCGCGACGGCGCGCTGGGCCGTCGCGACGGCAGCGGTCGACGCGAGATTCGACGGGGCTGGCGGGTGGGGAGACGCACTCGAAATTCTCGACGGGGCTGGCGGGTGGAGAGACACGCTCGAAATTCTCGACCGAGCGGCGGTTGGTTGCGATGGCTCTCGCCAAATCGGTGGGTGCCCACCTCGAAGGGCGCAGTTGCCAGAACCGGCTGATCGGCGGACACTAGAGAGCCAAATCGGCCGTTGGACGGCGAGCGCAAGCGGTGGCGTGTTCCGCGCCGGTGCCGCTGTCCGCTATCGCGCCGGTCCGCTAACGCCGTGGAGGCCGGGTCAACGACGCGGTGCTGACGCTGGTGATGGGTGCGCCGAGGCGCTACCCGCTGACGCGCGGCGGCCTACCCGGAAAAACGGCATCAAAATTGCTGGTCCCGATCAATTTGCGACCGCTGACGCGCGGGGTTGAAGCGCCCGCCGACGCTGGCCGGAGCGCCATCGGGGCGGATTTTGGCCCCAGCTCCCAGATCGCCGGCGCGGGCATCGGCTCAACTGTTCTCAGTTGCGCCGGATCGATGACCTTGAGCGTCACCACCGACGGCGGTATGGTCGCCGATGCGCGGGAAAACGGCCGATTTTGAGGTAGAGATGGCGAAGTTGGCGGCCACGGTCGGAGCGAAAAGGAGAAGTTGAAAGGGGGGTTGCCGGCCGTGACGGGCGCGGCGATCCGGAATCGAGCGCGGCATGGTCGCCCATGCCAGGGGACTATCGGGATTGCCTCGGGGGCCGTCGCGGCGCGCGACGGTCGTCGGCGGCGAGGAGAGGGGCATGTATACCGCCTACTTCGGTTTTAACAGCAAACCCTTCAAACCGAAGGACTCGAAGGACTATTACCGCAACGCCAATTTCGATGCCGCGTGCGCCGATATCCTGGACGGGATTCGGGAGCGACGCGGGTTCATCCTGCTGACCGGGGAAGCCGGGGTCGGCAAGACCCTGGTGCTGCGCCGCTGCATGGCGGAGGCGGACGATATCAGGTTCGTTCGGCTGATCAACGCCAATCTCGATTTTCCCGACATCCTCAACTATCTGTGCGCCAGCTTGGAGCTGCCGGTCGAAGGCTTGGACGCCGAGCAGCGGAAACGGCTGCTGCTGGACACGCTGGCCCAGTGGGCGCGCCGCAATCGGGCCACCGCCTTGCTGGTCGATGACGCCCAGCACTTGCCCGACGACGTGCTGCTCCAGTTGCGGGAATTCGTGGAGACGCCGCCGATTCCCGGCCAGCGCCTGCAAGTCGTGCTGGTGGGTTTGCCGGAAATCGTCGCCAAGATCGACCGGCCCGAATTGCGCCTGTTGCGGGACAGCATCCGGGTGCGGTGTCGGCTGGAACGGCTCAGCGAATCCGAGACCGGGCTGTTTATCGACCATCAGTTCGAGATCGCCGGCCATTCGGGCGGACTGCTGTCGCCCGACGCCATCGAGCGGGTCGGGCTTTATTGCAAGGGCGTGCCCCGCGCCATCGCCATTCTGTGCGACACGGTGCTGCTACTCGCCAGCCTGCAAGCGGAGCACGATATCACCCCAGATCTGGTGGACGAGGCCGCGCAGAGCTGCTTTCTCGGCGAGCAATCCAGGTTGGCCGCCAGCCCTCCCGCCGGCCCGTCGTCGGCCATCCCGACCCTCGACGCGCCGCCGGGCGGCGATGGCGCCGAGTTCGATCTGGACTTGTCGGAATTCGATTTCTCGTTCGATTTCGACGAAAAAACCATGCGGGCCAAAGCGGCCAAGAGCGAAGCGCCGGCCGTCGAATCCACCTTTCGCTCCGGCAGGAGCCCCAAATTCGCGCCGGCCGCCGAGCCGGCTTCCCGGCTGGGATCGGCCGATTGGGCGCTTCCGGTCGAAGCTTTCGACGCAGAGGAGGCGGGGCAGGCGACCGAGCTGGTCGATACGGTCGCTTTGAGTTCCCGCGATAAGCCGACCCTGGTGACGCCCCCGCCGGTTTCAGCCCCGCTGGAGGCGTTCGGCCAACTGCTGGACGAACTGACCGGCAAGCTGGATCGCGGCGCCGCGCGGGAACGGGAAGCGCTGGGCTATTTTCGGGAGCGGTATCTGCGGCTGGCGCAAGGCGGGGAGCCGGGGCGGGCGCGGGAGTTCGAGCGGCGGATCGCGCGGCTGGCGGAAAGCAAACAACCCCTCTACGTCGCGCTGGCGACCGCCGTCAAACCGGCGACGGGGCAGGACGGCGCGCTTTGCGTGCTGCTGGTCAACCCGACTTGGTGGCTGTATCGCGAAATCCGGCTGCGGTTGCGCGGCACGGGCTTGGTGTTCGCCAACGAAGGCCGCGTCCCGCCGCTGCGCTTGCTGGACGGTCGGGCGGCCCAGGTCGCTTTCGTCGGCTACCGCCTGCACCGCACGGAGGGCGGCTCGCCCACCTTGTGGCTGGAACTCGATCTTTGCGACCATCGCGGCGAATGGAGCGCTTACGACAGCCGCCATCAGGTTCGGCTCGATGTGCCCGGTTGGTCGGCCGGTGGCGCGGTTGGCGCGGGCGGCGCCGGAACCGGCGAGCGGTTTTGGCCGGAGCCTTTGACCGGCGCCGACCCGCCGTCCGGAGCTTGGCTGTGGGCGGATTCGGCCGCGCTCGGGAGCGCTGGCGACCTCGTCGGCGGCGACGCGGGCGATCTGGTGTGCACGTACCCGCTGGAGCTGGAGGCCGATGCGGCGCGCACCGACAGTTTGCGCGCCGCGACCGACCATGCCCTCGGCCGGGGCACGCCCCTGACCCGCGCCTTGCTCCTGGCGGCGGACCCGTCCCAGGCGCCGGGGCGCATCGAGCTGGTGTCGCGGCCTTTCATGGTTTTCGGGCGCCACAGCTCGACCGCCGGCACCGGTTTCGGGGATTTCAGTCTGGGTTTCGTGCCGAAGTACACCCGAATTTCCCGGCTGCACTGCGTGGTCTGCGCTCTGGGCGACCAGTTGGCGCTCATGCCGGCCAGCGACGTGGGGCACACCTACACCGGGCGCAACGGCCAGCGGCTGGCGCGCGGCCGCTGGGAAATGCTGGAGTCGGACGATACCCTGGACGTTTGCGACCTGTATCGACTCAAGCTGGTGCTGGCCTGGGAGCGCAAGTGGGAGTCAGCCACTCCGAATTGGGACCCCCGCAAGCCTCGGGACAAGTTCGGGCATTACTTGCTCGATCTGGTCGAAGTGCTCCGCCAGCGGGACAAGCAAGCCGGAGCCGACGAATTGCGCAAGACCCTGCGCACCCGCTACCTCAACTTGTTGCGGATTCAGGATCGGGTGGCGCAACTGAACGGGGTCGGCAACCCGGGCTCTTTGCTCTACGCCCGGTTCGAGCGCGAGGATGCCGCGCGCCGGCAGGTCGTGCATTTTTACATCCCCAAGTGGGTGTCGCTGGGCAGCTCGCCGCAAGCCGGTTTGCGCATCGAGGCCGAGGGCGTGCAACCGCACCACGCCGAACTGCTGTTCAGGGACGGCATGTACTGGATCCAGAATTTGGCCGGGCCGGGTTCGGTGCGGATCGGCCATCACGATCTGGCGACCAACGAAGTGCTCGCCCTGGAAACGGGCGACTCGCTGATGATCGGCACGGCGCAATTCACCTTTGAAGCGTATTGATTCAAAGCCGGTCACCGGTGGGGTGAGGTAAGCGCACTGCGGCGAGCAGCCCGCCCAGGGGCTCGGAACGGTCCAGCCGCAACGTCCCGCCGTACTGGGCGACGATGTCGCCGACGATGGCCAGGCCCAGGCCGTATCCGGCGCGGGATTCGTCGATGCGAGTTCCGCGTTGCCGCAGTAGCGCCAACCGATCCGGCGGACAGCCCGGCCCGTCGTCTTCCACTTGCAGCCACCATCCTTCAGCGTCCGCGCCGGCGGTCAGCCGCACCGTCCGCCTCGCCCATTGGCAAGCGTTGTCGAGCAGGTTGCCCAACAGCTCCAGCAGATCGTCCCGGTCGCCGGGAAACGCGCTGTCCGGCGCGATGCGCGGCTCGAAATGCAGCGCGCGGTCGCAATGGATGCGGCGCAGGGTTTCGATCAGATCGTCGACCTCTCCGGCCAACAGCACCCGCTGGCCGGGGATACCGCCGCCGGCGATGCGAGCCCGTCTCAGCTCTCGCTCGGTCAGCGCCCCGATGTGCTGAAGCTGCCGGCGCAAATCCTGCCACCAGCCGTTGGCGTCTCCGGCGGGTGGCGGCCTGTCGGTCAGTTGGGTCAGGGCGGTCAGCGGTGTTTTCAAAGCGTGAGCCAAATTGCCCAGCGCGTGACGGGCTCGCCGCTGACGCTGGTCCACCAGCTCGAGCAGCCGGTTCAGTTCCGCGACCAGCGGGCGCACCTCGTCCGGCGCATGAATCGACAGCCGGGAGATTTCGCCGCGCGCCAGTTTTGGCAGCTCGCGGCGCACCTCCTCCAACGGCGCCAGACCGCGCCGCACGATCGCGCGTTGCAGCATCAGCAGCGCGCCCAGCAACGCGCAGGCGAGCAGGCCGAATTTGAGCAGCAGGCGCCGGAGCTTGGCGTCCACCGGCGCGAAATTCTCGGTGACGAGGATCGCGACCGGCTGGTTCTGGACGCGGAACCTGCGCCCGATCGCCAGCAACCGCTGATCCTGAGGGCCGGCGAGGAAGGTCCGGGTGGCGCGGTCGGCGGCGAGCGGCGGCAGAGTCAAATCGGCGTCCCAGAGCGAGCGGGAGCGAATTTCGCCGCGGGGCGTCTCGATCTGGTAATAGCGCCCGGAATAGGGCTGGTGAAAAGCGGTGCCGATCCGGTCGGCGGCCAGTTGCGGTTGGCCGCTCGCGTCGAAGGTCAGAGCGGCCAGCACCGTTCCCAAGTCCTGCTCCAGGCGAGCGGCGACGAAATCCTCGGTCAGCCGCCGCAGCGAGTGGCCGCCGACCGCGACCGCCAGCCCGACCAGCGCGACCAGCGCGAGGATCAGGCCGGTCGAGAGCCGGGCTTGCAGCGAGGTCATCCGTCTTCGAGGCCGAACACGTAGCCTTGGCCGCGCCGGGTGGCGATCAGCTCGCGGCCGAACTTGCGGCGCAGCCGGTTGATGTAAACCTCCAGGACGTTGCTGTCGCGTTCGCTGTCGAAATCGTAGACGTGTTCGGCCAGCCGCGTTTTGGACAGGATCTGGCCGGGATGGAGCATGAAGTAGCGCAACAGGCGGAATTCGGTGCCGGTCAGGCCGTGGGTGGCGCCGGTGCGGGTGACGGACGCCGTCTGAGCGTCTTCGTTCAATTCCAGTCCGGCGACCTGGAGCGGGCCGTGCGGGCGGGCGTTGCTCCGGCGCAGCAGGGCGTGGAGCCGGGCGATCAGCTCGGCCGCGTGGAACGGTTTGCCCAGATAGTCGTCGGCGCCGGCCTTGAAGCCGTCCACTTTTTCGTGCCAGGCGTCGCGGGCGGTCAGGATCAGCACCGGCACCGGGTTGCCGGCCGCGCGCCAGCGGCTCAGCACCTCCAGGCCAGAGCGACCGGGCAGTCCCAGATCCAGCACCACGACATCATAAGGTTCCGATGCGCCCATAAATTCGGCGTCCACGCCGTCGGCGATCGCGTCCACGGCGAAACCGGCCTGTTCCAGATCGATTCGCAGGCGGTCGCTGAGCGGCGTGTCATCCTCGGCCAGCAGCAAGCGCATCGTCACTCTCGCTCTTCGTGCTCTTCGTCTTCGAGGCGCCAAAATTCGCCGCTGCGAGCATCGTACTCGAACTCGCGCACCGTGCCGTCGTCCCCCAGTATCATCAGCTCGTAAACGTAGCGGCCTCGCTCGAATTCCAGTTGCGCTTCCAGCAACTGGCCGCCGGAATACTGGCGACGGTGCCGGGCGATGATCGCTTCCAGCGACAGAATTTGGCCGGCGCGGAACAGGCGGCGGATCTCGTCCTGGTCGCGCCCGGCTTTGGCGGGGGCCATCGAAGACAGCCCCAGTAACAGGGAGAGGGTCAGAACCGGAATTCGATAGCCGCGCATGGCCCTGTCCGCCGAAGAAAAGCCAAAAGCCCGTCGCCGCGAGCGGGCGAAAAAGCTCGCGAGGCCGGGGGTGTCGCCCGAGCCCGTTCAGGCTCGCTTGCGCCCGGTGATCATGGCGCGGGCCAGATTCTCGCGGTGCAGCAGGCTTTCCCAGATCACGCCGACCAGATGCCCGGCCACCAGCAGCAGAGTGAAATTGGCGAAGAATTCGTGCATCTCTTCGAGCGTGTCGATGGTGGAGTCGCTGGCGCCAGCCAGCCAGCCGGCGAGCGGTCCCGCGCCTTTGTCGGCGCCGTACAGCGCCAAGCCGGCGGCGACGGTGACGGTCAAGCTCGCCAGCAAAACGACGATCATCGCGCCGCCGGCGGGATTATGCCCCAGATAGCGGGGCGCACGCAGCAGCAACACCTCCTTGACGTAGGCGAACACGACACCCGGCCCGCGCACGAAATCGCCGAATCGGGCGTGGCGCGGACCCGCGAAACCCCAGAGCAGGCGGAACAGCAACAGGCCGGCGATGGCGTACCCGGCCCAGACGTGGACGATTTGCAGCCACTCGCCGTCCATCCGGTCCTGTAGCGCCTCGAACGGCTCGCCCTGCGTGAAGTAAGCGACGCAGAACGCCGCCACCAGCGTCCAGTGAAACAGGCGGACCAAGGGATCCCAGACGATCACTTCGGCGGTATCGGGAGCATTCATGGGGAGGGTCGTCGGTTTGGGGCTACCCCGCCGGTGGCGGGGAGCGAGTCGATGGCTCGGGGTTACTTGCTTTCTTCGGCGACCAGTTCGCCGGTCTTGATCTCGTAATACACCTCCCACTTTTTGCCGTCGGCGCCGTCGATTTTCACCTCCCAGGTTTTTTTGCCCTTTTTGGTGTCTTCGTAAGCCTTGGTGACTTTGCCGGGATGCGCTTTCAGGGCCATTTCGGTGGCTTGTTCCTTGGTGATTTCGTGCGCGGCGCTCGCCGGCTGGCTGGCGGCCGGGGCGGCGGCCTTGGGTTCGGAGGAAAAGGCGGTGTCGGCGACGGTGGCGGTCATCGCCAGCAGAGCGGCGGTGAAAATAACGGTGCGTTTGGTCATTTGAAATACCCTTCGTGAGTTAAGCTGAAAACGGGACGTTTTCTGGCGGATTGGCCAGCAGATAGCGTAGCCACAGGCGCGAGTCTAGGGGAAAGAGCTGAAACGAACCTGAATTCTTCGAGTTGGCGCAACGCGCTGTTGGCAATTTGGAAAGACCGCTTTAGACTTCACCGCTCGTTTGCGCATACCTCGCGCACCCTTGGAGTTTTCGCGCAGTGGAAATGAACAATATCGAGCAAATGCTCCAGTCGTTTCGGTCGGAGCTGCCCCACGGCAGCGAGACGGCCGCCGCCATCGACCGGGGGGCTAGCCTGGAGGAGATTTCCGAGCTGGCGGAGGCGGAAGGCTTGCACAAGATCGCCACGGTGCTGTTCGAGGCCGAGCAGGAAGCCTTGCGCGAAGGCCCGGAACCGATGGCCGATACCGCTGCGGCGACGGATCGGTTTGTCAGGGCGACTCGGGACAGCCTGCCCGAGGGCAGCGAGACGGCCGCCGCCATCGACCGGGGCGCTTCCTGGGAAGAAATTTCCGAGCTGGCCGAACGAGAAGGCTTGCACCAGCTCGCTTCGGCGCTGTTCGAGGCCGAACAGGAACAGTTGCGCGACCCGTCCTGATCGAGGCTCGCCCCGGCCCCGAGCCCCTTCGATTCTCCGTCCTTCCGAGCGGGCGGCTCCTCCGAGCCCGCCACCCCCAACATCGGGTAGGGTATGAAACGTTTCGTGAAAGTGCTGCTGCAAGCGCCCGGCGCCGCCTCGCTGGCGCTGTTCACCCGAGAAATCTGGGCCGATCCCCGCGCGATGGGGGCGGCCTGCCCGAGCGCGCCCGCCTTGGCGGGATACATGGCGTCGCGGGTGCCGACGGATCGGGAGGGACTGGTGGTGGAGCTGGGCGGCGGAACGGGCGCGGTGACCGCCGCGCTGCTCAAGCACGGGGTGCCGCCGTGGAAGCTGGTGGTGGTCGAACGGTCGCCGACCCTCGCCCATCACCTCCACCAGCGATTTCCCCAACTGCGGGTCATTCAGGGCGATGCCGCCCACCTCGGCCAACTGCTGGGCCACGAAAAGACCCGGACCATCGCCAGCATCGTGTCCAGCCTGCCGCTGCGCTCCTTGCAGCCGGCGGTCACCCGCGCCATCAGCCACCAGTTCGAGACCCTGCTCGAAGCCGGTGGCCTGCTGGTTCAGTACACCTACGACCTGCGCGGCACTCGGCCCCGGACGCTGCCCCGCTTTCGCCGGCTGTCCAGCAAGATCGTCTGGAGCAACCTGCCGCCGGCGCGGGTGGAGGTGTTCGAGCGCAAGGCGTGATCAGCG
>ERZ761602.7034-NODE-7034-length-12170-cov-10.949567_pt1 | contig 12170 bp, 4 predicted proteins | sample MGYA00512165_ERZ761602 | MGnify/ENA primary metagenome ERZ761602 (study PRJEB28899, sample SAMN02445085) | bioreactor sludge metagenome | biome: EBPR sludge; isolation source: Thorneside wastewater treatment plant | place: Australia: Brisbane, Thorneside... | reverse complement strand
ACCGCGCGGGGAGGGCTCAGCGCGCGCAACCGCGCGGGGAGGGCTCAGCGCGCGCTTCGGGATCGACAAGGCCGAGACCTGGAGGCTATGGTCCTGTCCCAGGGGAGCGGCGATGCAGCGTGTGGTCACGGAGTCCTCGGCGAGCGAAGGGGCTTGCGAGGCGATGGCGCGCGATCGGACGGGCCTGGTGGTCTGCGCCTGGCGGGAGGCGGCGCAGCGGGTCGGCGAGTGGATCGTCCCCGACCTGGGGAGGGCTCCCACGCGGATCTTCGGCCGCGCCGAGCCAGGCCAGCCCGAGCGCTTGCCGCTGTGGCGCTGGCGGCCCGACGGCCTGCAGCCGGCCGCGCCGGTCCTCTCCAGCCGGATCAGCGCCGAGCAGCTCGAGATCACCCCGCGGGGTCGGGCCCTCCACCTGCGCCGGCTGGGCAGGCGGGAGCTGCGGGTACGGGGGCAGCGGGCCGACGAGGCCATCGTTGAGCCGGGGGACCTCGTCGAGCTGGTCAACGAGGTGCTCTTCGTGGTGGCCGTGCGGCCCGAGCCCCAGGGCCGGGAGGTGGCGACGCACGCCTTCGGACAGCCGGACGAGGACGGGATCATCGGCGAGAGCCCGGCGATCTGGGAGCTGCGCCGGACCCTGCGCGCCGTGGCCTCGCTCGATGTCCACACCCTCGTTCGTGGCCCCTCGGGCAGCGGCAAGGAGCTGGTCGCCCGCGCGATCCACCGGCTGTCTCGGCGCCGCGGGGGGCCCTTCGTCGCTCGCAACGCGGCCACCATCCCCGACACGCTGGTCGACGCCGAGCTCTTCGGCCACGTCGCCGGCTACCCCACCAGTGGGATGCCCGAGCGCCCCGGCCTGGTGGGTGCCGCCCACCGCGGGCTGCTCTTCCTCGACGAGGTAGGCGATCTGCCGCTGGTCGTCCAGCCCCACCTGCTGCGCCTGCTGGACCAGGGGGAGTACCACCGGCTGGGCGATGCCCGTGCCCGGCGCAGCGATCTGCGGCTGATCGGCGCCACCAACCGGCCGGCCGAGGATCTGCGGGCCGATCTGGGGGCCCGCTTCCTGGCGCGCCTCGAGCTCCCGGGCCTGGACCAGCGCCGTGAGGACATCGTGCCGCTGGCCGTGGGCCTGCTGCGACGGGCCGCCGAGCGTGACCCCTGGCTGGCCGAGCGCTTCTTCGAGGGCGGGCCGGGCGGCTGGCCGCGGCTGTCCTACCCGCTGCAGCGCAGCCTCGTCCTGCGGACCTACCGCGCTCACGCCCGCGAGCTCCTGGCGCTGCTGCTGGCCTCGGCCACGCACAGCCCGGGGGCCGAGCTGGAGGCGCCGACGGTCGAGGTCCGGCCGGCCTCGCCGGGCCCGGTCACCCCAGTCGTCCCGGTCGAGGCCGCCCCCGTCGCGGCCCCCCCAGTCGAGCGGGGGCTGTCTCCGTCTCGGATCCTGCGCGTCCTGGAAGAGTGCAACGGCGTCCAGGAGCTGGCCTGGCGGCAGCTCGGCCTGGACAGCCGCCACCAGCTCGCCCGCCTGATCCGCCGGCACGGCCTGGCGGTCACCCGGCGCCCGTCGGGCTGAACGATGCCGCCCGAGTCGCCGATACCACTGGGGGAGGGCACGCTGCTCTCGGAGCTGGAAACCCCGGAGCGCAGCGAGCCCACGGGGCCCACGCCGGTCGCCCGGTACAGCGTGGAGCACCCGGTGGGCGCCGGGGGGATGGGCGAGGTCGAGGCGGTCCGTGACCACCTGCTGGGGCGCACCGTCGCCCGCAAGCGGCTGAGGACGGAGCGCGCCGGCTCGCCCGGCCACGCCGAGCTGCTCTGGGAGGAGGCCCGCACGACCGCCGGCCTGGAGCACCCAGGGATCGTCTCGCTCTACGACGCAGGGGTCGACGATCGGGGCGAGGCCTGGTTCACGATGCGCTATGTGCGGGGCCAGACCCTCGCCGAGGCGCTGGCCGGCCTCGACCGACCGGCCGACCGGCAGCGCCTGATCGGTCGCCTCCTGGCCGCCGTGGAGGCCGTCGCCTTCGCCCACTCCCGGGGGGTGATCCACAACGATCTGAAGCCCTCGAACATCGTCTGCGGGCCCTACGGCGAGACGGTGGTGATCGACTGGGGGCTGGCCCGCGCGCCCGATCGGGATCCCCAGGCCCGCGGGGGCACGCGCGCCTACATGAGCCCGGAGCGCCTGGCCGGGCAGCCCGCCGACGCCGCCGCGGACACCTGGGCGCTGGGCGCGAGCCTCTACGAGCTGCTGACCGGTGCGCCTCCTCCTCCTCCGCCGCTGGATCGGCCGAGCCTGGAGCGCTGGTGGGCGGAGCGCGCCGCGGCCCCCGCCTTGCGCGAGCAGCCCCCCGACCTCGCGGCCATCGCCCTGCACGCCCTGCGCCCCGACCCGGCTCGACGCTACGCTCAGGCCGGCGCGCTGGCTGAGGAGCTGCGGAGCTGGACCGAGGGGCGCTTCGTCGGCGTCCACAGCTACGGCCCGAGGCAGGCGCTGGCCCTGCTCGCCCGGCGTCACCGCCTCGCCGTTCGGGTGGGCTCGTTCGCCCTGCTGGCGATCCTCGCGGTCGGGCTGGTGGGCTGGCGCAGCACCGCCCTCCAGGCCGAGCGGGCCCGCCAGGAGGCGGTGCTGGCCCGCGCGGCAGAGGCCGAGGCCTCGGCCAGCCTCGCCCGCCTGCTCGTCGCCGAGGCCTCGCAGGCGGTCGGGCAGGGGCGCTTCGCCGAGGTGGAGCTGCTCGCCGCGCGCGCCCTGGGCCTGGGCGAGGATGTGCGCGCCCGAGGCCTGCTGTGGACCGCGGCCCTGCACCGGCGCCCGGCCCACGCCGGTCGGCTGGCCGCACCGGCAGGCTGCGCGGAGCTGGCGGTCTCGGGAGACGGGGCGCTGCTGGCCTGCTTGGAGGCCGAGGCGCTCTCGCTCTGGCAGCCCGCCACCGGCGCGCTGCGCTGGCGCAAGGCGGGCAGGCAGCGGTCGGTGGGCTTCGTTGGGCCCTTCCTGATGCTGCGCGGGCCCGACCTGGTCCCTCGGCTCTGGAGCACGGAGGGCGTGGCCATGGGGAGCCTCTACAGCAGCGCCTTGCCGACGGCCGGGACGGTGGTGGCCTCCGCAGACGGGGGACGGGTCGCCTTCGCCGTGGGCGCCGAGCGGGTGGTGGCGGAGGGGGCGGGCGGCTCGCCCCAGAGGCTGCCCGGCTGCGCCGAGGGGGCGATCAGCGCGATGGGAGCGGGGCCGGCGCTCGAACCGCTGCTGTACACCTGCGACCTGGACGGGCGGCTGTACGGCGGAGAGGTCGAGCAGGCGCTGCCGGTCGACGCCCCGACCTTCCTGCTCGCCGACCCACAGGGCAGCCGCTTCCTGCTCGGGACGCGCTCCTCGGCGGCGCTGCTGCTCGACGGGGCCGGGCGCCCCCTTCACCGACGGGAGGGCTCGCTCTCGGGCAGCCTGCGGGGGGCCTGGTCGGGCGACGGGCAGCTCGCCGCCCTGGTCGGTGACGAGCCGGGCGCCTGGCTGCTCAACGCCCAGGGGCAGGACCTGGGGCGGCTGCCGGCGCGGGCGGGGGCGCTGGTGGGCGCCGGTCCCGCGCCGGGGAGCCTGTTGACCGCGACCGCCGAGGGGTCGGAGAGCCGGCTGGACCAGTGGGTGGACCCCGGCCCGGCCGAAGGGGCGCTGCTGCGGGCCGAGGTCGGCCTCTCCGACGGCTGCGCCAGCCCGGACGGCGAGCGCCTGGCCCTGGCGAGATCGGACGGTCGCCTGGAGCTGTGGTCCCGGGCGGGGAGCTTGCTCGGGGAGGCCAGCTGGCAGCACCAGGTCGTCAAGCGCTGCGCCTTCTCGCCGGACGGGAGGCTGCTGGCGGCGGTGGGAATGGAGGTGGCCGCGGTGCAGCTCTTCGACGGCGAGGATCTCCGCCCCCTCGGGAGCCTGCCCGTGGAGCGGCCGGTCCGCTTGTTGGCCTTCGTCGAAGGCGGACGCCAGCTCCTCGCGCTGAGCTACGGCGTGGGGGGGCAGCTGTTCGCGATCCCCTCGGGCGGAGCGATCGCCCGCCTCCCCGAGCCCCTGGAGCTGATCGCCCTGGGCGGCGGTGCAGGCGAGGAGCCCCTGGTCGGCCTCGGCCACGAGGGCACGCTCTACCGCTACGACCCCACCGCGATGGCCTTCCGCACGCTGGCCGAGCAGCCCGGCGCCTTCGCCCTGGCCGCCGGAGGCGGGCGGCTGGCGGTCCTGGTGGGGCCTGCCGGCGAGCTGCGGCTGGACCCCCTGGAGCCCGCAGGCCCGCAGGCCCTCGGGAGCTCCGATGCGACGCGGATCTCGGTGGCCCTCTCCCCCGATGGGCGCTGGCTGGCGACCGGCCACCTCGACGGCGCGGTCGAGCTCTGGGACCTGGAGGCGGGGCAACGGTTCGCGAGGACCCCTCCAACGGGCAAGCGCCTGCCCGACCTGGAGTTCGTCGGCGGCGGCCGCTGGCTGTCCGGCGCCGGCTGGGACGGGGCCTTGCGGCTGTGGCCGATGGAGGGGCTGGACCGCTCGCCGGAGGAGTGGCAGGCGCAGGTGCGCCGACGCTGGGGCCTGGGAGAAGACGAGCCGCTGGTGGACTGAGGGAGGCTGGAGAGCAGCAGCTCACCGAGCCCGAGCGAGCAGCCCCCGTGCCTCCAGCCAGCCGACATAGCGGCCCATCAGCTCGTCTCCGACGGGTGGACAGACGGGCCCGTCGGGGCCGAGCGCCTCGCGGGTCTGGTCGGTGAGGAAGTGGGGCAGGCGCATGGAGCGAGGGTCGCGGCGGGTGCCGAAGAAGGGGATGAGCGGGTACAACGGGCTGTCGGGCTGCAGGTGGCGCAGCGCGTGGAGACGCCACTCCTCCCAGGGCAGGCGGTCCATCGGGTAGCCCAGCCGCCCCAGGGTCGAGAGGAACTCGTCGCAGGGCAGCGGGTGGGGGTTGGTGAGGTGCCAGGTGCCGGGCCCCGCGTCGCGAGCGAGGCGGACCAGGGCGGCGGCGACGTAGTCCACCGGCACCAGCTCCACCAAGGTGTCCAGGTCCGGGGCGACACCGAGCCCGGCGCAGCCCCGGATCATGCGGAAGATGAAGTCGCCGGGGTTCAGCGCGTGGGGATCCTCTGTCCGCGGCCACGCCGGGCCCGTGACCATGCCCGGGCGGTAGATGCTGGCAGACAGGCCGCGGCGGGCCGCCTCCTGGACGAGCCGCTCGGACACCCACTTGCTCTGGGGGTAGCCATCCCACAGGCCGGTGCTGCGGTCCAGGTCGGCGTCCTCGGCGACCTCCTCGGCCTCGGCGTAGCCCTCGGACTCGAAGACGGCGACGGTGGAGACGTGGTGGAGATGCTTGGGCCGGCCCTCGGCGGCCAGCGCCAGCACCTGCAGGGTGCCCTCGACGTTGGCGGCGCGCATGGCGGAGTAGGGGAAGACGAAGTTGACCAGGGCCCCGTTGTGGAGGATCAGGTCGACCTCCTCGGCCTGGCGCTGCCACTCGTCGAGAGACAGTCCCAGGCGGGGGCGGGTCAGGTCGCCGGGGACCGCCACCGCGCGGCCGGGGCCCAGGCGCCGCTGGCCCTCTTCGACGCTGGCGCAGCGCAGCAGACAGCGGACCTCCCAGTCGGTCTCGCGGAGGAGCTCTGCCAGCAGGACGCGCCCCAGGAAGCCGGTCGCGCCGGTCATCAGCAGGCGGCGCGGAGGCTCGGTCGGTCGCGGCCCGGGCAGCCAGGCAGGGTCGAGCTTCGCGTCGCTGAGGAGGTCCAGCTCGCGCGGTTGCGGCTCGGAGAGCACGCGCAGCAGGGCTTGCGGTGTCGGCGCCTCGGTCAGGGCGTTCATCGGCAGCTCCTGCCCCAGCACGGCGCGGATCCGCAGCATCAGCGCCGTCGCGAGCACGGAGTCGCCCCCTGCCGCGAAGAAGTCGGTCTCCGGAGCGCAGGCGGCCCCCAGCACCTCCGACCACAGGCCGGTGAGCAGGGTCACGGAGGCGCGCTCGCCCTCCGCGGCACCGGCGCCGGCTGCCTCCTCCGGCGCCGCCTGCTCGGGTGGCACCAGGGCGTTGCGGTCGATCTTGCCGCTGGAGAGCCGCGGCAGGTGATCCTGGCCGTAGATCCGCGCCGGGACGAGGTGCGCCGGCAGGCGCTCGGCGAGGCCGGCGCGCAGCGTGGCCTCCGGGCTGTCGGCGACCACGAAGGCGACCAGGGAGCCCCTCCACGGCCGGACGACCGCCTCGTGAACGCCCGGGAGCTGCTCCAGGGCCGCCTCCACCTCGCCCGGCTCGACGCGGACGCCCTGGAGCTTGACCTGGTTGTCCAGGCGCCCCTGGTAGGCCCAGCTCCCGTCCTCCAGCAGGCGCACGGCGTCGCCGGTGCGGTACCAGTGCTCGCCGTCGTGCTGGACGAAGGAGGAGGCGGTGCGCTCCGGATCGGACCAGTAGCCCTGGGCGAGGCCCTCGCCGCCGATCCAGAGCTCTCCCTCGTGCAGGCGCAGCCGATAGCCCGGCAGCGGTCTCCCGATGCTGACCTCGCCCTCGACCGGGCCCAGGGTGGCCCAGATGGTGGCCTCGGTCGGGCCGTAGGCGTTCCAGAGCCGGCGGCAGCGCGCGCGGAGGGAGTCGGCCAGCGGGCGCGGCAGGGCCTCGCCGCCGGAGATCGCCTGGAGCTCGGCCTGCCCCTCCCAGCCGGCGTAGAGCAGCATCCGCCAGGTGCTCGGCGTGGCTTGCAGCCAGCCGGGTCCCGTGGCCTCGACGCGGGCCCGCAGCCGCTGCCCGTCACGGGCCGTCTCGTCCGAGACGAGGTGGACGGAGCCGCCGTGCAGCAAGGGGAGGAGCAGCTCGGCGATCGAGATGTCGAAGGACAACGCGGTGACGGAGAGCCAGCGCGGCCCCACCGCCCGATCGCCCAGGCCCAGGCGCTCGGCGAAGGCCGCGAGGTGCAGCGAGAGGGCGCGGTGGCCGACGGCCACGCCCTTGGGGGTGCCCGTCGACCCCGAGGTGAAGAGGATGTAGGCGAGCCCCTCGGTGGCGCTGCACCCGGCGCGCGTCGCGCTGCGCAGGGTGTGAGGGTCCAGGACCCGCAGCTCCTCGGCCTGCTCGGAGGAGCCGGGTGTGCCGAGGACGCAGCGCACGCCGGCGCGGCGCAGGAGGTCCTGTCTACGGGAGGCCGGCCAGCTCGGGTCGACCGCCACCCAGGCCCCGCCGGCCCAGGAGATGGCGGCGAGCGAGGCCAGGGCGCCCAGCCCGCGCGGCAGGCAGATCCCGACCCGATCGCCGGGGGCCACCCCCTGCTCGACCAGCGCGCCGGCCAGCCCGAGGATCCAGTCGGCCAGCTCGGCGCCGCTCAGCTCGCGCGCCTCGTCGCTGGCCACGACATCCTGGCGGTCCCGGATCGCCGCCAGCAGGCGGGCCGGGAAGGGGGCCGGCGCGTCGAGGGGGCCGCCCCAGACGGGCGCCAGCAGCTCCTGCGGACTCAGCCCGCCGAGCAGCCGGTCCACCGGCCAGGGCACCCCCAGCTCGCGCTCCAGCTTCGCGGCGAGCGCCAGGGCCAGCATCGAGTCCAGGCCAAGGTCCACCAGGCTGGTGTCCCGGTCGCGCGCCGCGTCGTAGCGCCCCAGCACGTCGACCAGGGCCCCCTCCAGCCGGCTCTGGACGTCTAGGGCGGGCCGCGGCTTTGGTGCGGGCCGGGAGCCCCAGGGCGGAGGCAGGGGCTGGGGGTGGCGGGGGCCGGGAGCAGGCCCGACGACGACGTGGACGTTCGATCCGCCGAAGGAGAAGGCGCTCAGGCCGGCGGGACCGGGCGACCAGGGCTCACCGCCCGAGAGCCGGAGGCGCTCCCAGGGGATCCGGGGATTGGGGACCTCGACGGCGACCTGGGGCGGGACCCGGCGCCGCTCCAGGCAGAGGATCAGCCTGGCCAGCCCCGCGAGTCCGGCCACGGCCTCGGTGTGGCCGATGTTGGCCTTGAGCGCGCCGACCAGCACCGGCGGGGCTTGGGCGGAGCGGGCGCGCACCAGCGCCTCGGTCTCGATGGGATCCCCCAGCGCCGTGCCGGTCCCATGCAGCTCGAACAGGGTGGCCTCGTCGGGGGTGCGGCTGGCGGCCGCCCAGGCGCGGCGGATCACCTCGGTCTGGGCCCGCGCCGACGGAGCGGTGAGGCCGTTGGTCCGGCCGTCCTGGTTCTGGGCCGAGCCCAGCAGGACCGCCCGACCCCCCGCCGGGTCGCGGTCGAGCACCACCGCCACCGCGCCCTCGGCCCGGACGTAGCCCCGACCGTCCGCGGCAAATGTACGACAACGATCCGAGAGGAAGCCGGCAGCCGCCAACGCCTCGGTCGCCGCCGGGTCCCGCAGCAGGTTGACCGCCGCGACGATCGCGAGGTCCACCTCGCCCTGCCCGATGGCCTGGGCCGCGAGGTGCAGGGCCGTCAAGCCCGAGGAGCAGGCTGTGTCCAGCGTCATGCTCGGCCCGCGCAGGTCGAGGAGGTAGGAGATCCGGTTCGCCGCGATCGCCGGCGAGGCGCCAGTCGCCGTCCACGGTCCGGCCTCCCCAGCCGGGACCCTGGCGCCCGCCCCCGACATCCCGATGTAGACCCCCACGGCCTGTCCGCTCAGCGAAGCCGGCTCGACGCCCGCGTCGGCCAGGGCCTCCCAGACCACCTTCAGGAGCAGGTGCTGCTCGGGGTCCATCGCCGCGGCCTCGGCGGGAGGGAGCCCGACCACGCCCGGCTCGACCGCCTCGATCCGGTCCAGCCAGCCCGCGGGTCCGCGCGCGCCCTCGGCTCGGCGGGCCTCGGGCGGCTCGCCCACGCTGACCTCGCCGCCCTCCATCAGCGACCAGAGCGCCTCGGGATCGGCCGCACCGGGCAGGCGCAGGGCCAGCCCTCGGATCCCCACCGCACCCCCACCGCCGGTGCCGCGTCCACGGGCCGGGGCCGGGGCAGGGCGCTCTGGCGCGCCGAGCGCCGAGGCCAGCGCGCGTGGGGTGGAGTGATCGTACAGGGAAGAGGTCTCCAGCTTCCGGCCCAGGCGCTGCTCCAGCGCGCCGAGCAGCTCCAGGCCACGCCGCGAGTCCAGGCCCTGGGCGACGAAGCTGATGTCGGGGGAAAACTGTCCGCCGAGGCGGCGGATCTCGGCCTCCATCCAGCGGAGGAGCGTGTCCTGGCCCAGCTCGCCGGTCGGCGGCGTCGCCGCGGCGGAGGGGTCCGTGTCCAGGCTCCAGCGATGGAGCAGCGAGAGGCTGCCCTCTGTCCACCCCCTCGCGCAGCGGTGGCGCTGGAGCTTTCCGCTGGAGGTCTTCGGCAGGGCACCCAAGGGCAGCAGGCCCACCGCGCTCACGGTGAGCCCCTGCCGATCGGCGAGCCGCTCGCGCACGGCGGAGACGATCGCCGGATCCGCCTCGTCGACCTCGACCAGCACGCCGACGCCTTCCTCGTCTCGTCCAGCCTGCTGGAGGGCGAAGGCGGCGATCCGGCCCGGCCTCACCTTTGGGTGGCAGCCCTCCAGGGTCCACTCGAGGTCATGGGGGTGGTGGTTGGCGCCGCCGAGGATGATCAGATCCTTGATCCGCCCCGTGACATACAGCTCGCCCTCCCAGAGCGCGCCCAGGTCACCGGTGCGCAGCGGCTCGCCTCCGCGAGGGGGGCGGCCGTGGTAGCCCGGGCTGACGGAGGGGCCTTGCAGGACGATCTCGCCGATCTCTCCGGGCCCACAGAGTGTGCCCTTCTCCGAGAGGACGCCGACCTCCAGGCCCTCGTGGGGCTGGCCGGAGCTGAGCAGGATCTGTCCATCGGCCGCGGGCACCAGCCGACCTCCCCGTAGCGCCTGGGCGTCGACCGAGAGGGTGAGGGGAGGGGTCGACCGCGGGCGGCCCGAGACCTGGAGGGTGGCCTCGGCGAGGCCGTAGCTGGGCATCATGGCTTCGGGTCGGAAGCCACAGGGGGCGAAGGCGCGGCTGAAGCGGCGGATCGTGTCCGCCCGGGGCGGCTCGGCGCCGTTGACGGCGGTGCTCCAGGAGGAGAGATCCAGCGTGGCCTTCTCGGCCTCGCTGATGCGCGCGGCGGCCAGGCTGTAGGCGAAGTCGGGCGCGGCCGAGATCGTGCCCCGCTGGGAGCTGATGGTCGCCAGCCAGCGGTAGGGGTGGCGCAGGAAGGTGGTGGGTGAGAGGAAGGCGGTGAAGGCGCCGAACCAGACGGGGGTCAGCAGCTTTCCGACCAGCCCCATGTCGTGGTAGACCGGCAGCCAGCTCACGAAGCGGGAGTCCGAGTCGAAGCCGAGGTTGCGCTCGAACAGCTCCATCTGGGCGCAGATGTTCTGGTGCGTGATGCGCACGCCCTTGGGCGAGGCCGTCGACCCCGAGGTGTACTGGAGGAAGGCGTCGTCGCCTGGCCGGACGGAGGCGGGCGCCAGGTGCTCGCCCTGGGCAAGCTGGTCCACCGCGATCCAGGGCAGGCTCAGCAGCTCGGGGGCGCGATCCGCCTGGCTGCGCGCCAGCGCCAGGAGGGGCTCGGTCGTCAGCACCACGGCGGGGGAGGCGTCTCGGGCGATCGCCAGCAGGCGGGGCAGGGAGCGGTCCAGGCGGGCCGGATCGGGCGGATAGGTCGGCACCGCCACCAGGCCCGCCCGCATCGCCCCGTAGAAGCCGGCCAGGAAGGGCAGCCCCGAGGGGAAGAGCAGGATCGCCCGCCCCCGGCGGATACCGCGGGCGGCCAGCGCGGCTGCCACGGCCGAGCTGCGCTCATCGAGCTGCTTGAAGGTCCACTCCTCGGGCGCCGCGTCTTCGTCCTCGTCGTGGAAGGCGAAGGCGACGCGGTCGGGGCTGAATTGAGCGAGGGCCTGTAGGCGTTGGTCGAGGGTCTTCATGGAGGGTCCGTTGGGTGGGTGAGGGCCCGCAAGCAAGGGTCGTGCCGAGGCCCTCTCGCTTCCGCTGCGAGGAATTTTCGTTGGTTGCGCGGGTCGTTGGAGCGCCCGCGGGCGCGGGCGCCGCGCAATTGCGGGGCGCCCGCGCATCTGCTCGTGGAGGCGGCGCTGCGATGCATGGTTGGGCGCGGCGCAGCGCAGCGGGGCGAGAGGGAAGCGATGGGAAACACCAAGCCGCTGCCCGCCCGTCGCTGTCCCTCGCTTCAGGCCGTTGGCGTCTGCGTGCCGTCGACCGGTGGCCCCCGCGCGGACCTCGCCAACGACTCCAGGACTTGAAGAGTCGCCGGGGCAACGACGCCGTTTCGCGCCGGTCCTCTGGACCGGCCAAAGGGGGGCCCACAGCCGCATTCTCTGGTCACAGCATGGACAGGCCCAGCCGTCGACTTCGAAGGCCCCCCAGAGCAGCCGGGCCCATGGCACCCAACGCGAGGTCGCCCGGGTGGAGGCGATGTCGCCGTGGCCGAGCTCCTCGGCGGGGGAGGAGGAGGCCGAGGGGAAGACCGCGGGATCCTGGTCGAAGCGTCGGGTGGCCCCCTGCGGCCGGACCCGGACGTCCAGATCGATGCGGCTGCCGCTGGTGGCCCAGGTGCGGCGGGCGAGCAGGGCGTCGAAGAGGCCGCTGCGTGGTAGCGTGTGCTACCCCCACGCTCCGAGCCGCCCGTGTTGCCCCTCCTCCTCCTCGCCACCTCCGTTGCGGTCGCCGACGCCGGTGACCCTGCCCCCACCGATGCGCCCGTCACCGCAGAGGCACCCGCCGCTGCAGCGGCAGCGGCGACCAACGATCCCGCCGCCGTGCAAGCCTTCAAGGAGCGCGTCGTGCTCTTCGAGGACTGGGTGGGAGTGAGCGCCAGCACGGGCCAGGTCGTCAGCTCGTGGACGGTGCCGCGCAAGGGCATCTACAAGGAGCCGCTCAACGGATCCAAGTTCTACGAGTACATCGGCGAGCCCGATCTCGCGAAGACCTACCGCAAGCGCAGCACCATCCGCTTGTCTCTGAACTACGGCGGCCTGGCCGTCGGCGCCGGCGGCCTGGCTCTGGCCCTGGCGACCATGCCCAACGACTGCGAGTTCGTGGGCACGGCCCTCTACCCGCAAGCGGAGTCCGCCTCCGAGGCCAAGGCGATCTGCCGGCGCGAGAACGAGAAAAAGAAGCCAGCCAGTACCCTCGGATGGGTCGCCACTGGTGTCGGCACTGGCGCGATGGTCATCGGACTGACCATCAACCCCCACCAGGGAAGGGATAGGAAACATCAAGCCTCTGCTGGCGCCACCCCTGGGCGGGTCG
>ERZ761602.7032-NODE-7032-length-12174-cov-3.756085_pt1 | contig 12174 bp, 9 predicted proteins | sample MGYA00512165_ERZ761602 | MGnify/ENA primary metagenome ERZ761602 (study PRJEB28899, sample SAMN02445085) | bioreactor sludge metagenome | biome: EBPR sludge; isolation source: Thorneside wastewater treatment plant | place: Australia: Brisbane, Thorneside... | reverse complement strand
TGCCGATCGGGGAGCCGTAGGCGCGGTTTTCCCACTCGTCGAGGAGCGACGAGTCGGTGCCGCGCACCTCTTGGCGGAGGAACAGCGCGATCTCGTCGAGCTCGCCGGTCTTGAAAGCCTCGGGCACCGTCTGGTCGAGCGTCTTCACGACATCGGAGAGGTAGCGAAGAAACACGCCCTCCATCCGCACCAGATCGTACTCCCGGATGTACTCGTCGAACGACGCGGCGTGCTCGACCATCTCGCGCGCGATCGACTTGGGCCGGATGTTCTCGGCGCCCGCCCAAGGGTGGTACGTCACGAAGGCCTCGTACGTCTGGTAGACGAGCTCGGCGTTCGGCTTCGGGTGCTCGATCTTCTCCAGCTCCTTCATGCGGTCCTCGTACTCGACGCCGGCCGCCTTGAGCTCGGCGATCTTGTCGGCCTTCAGCTTGTCGACCTGGCGCTCGAGGATGGCGCGCGGGCTCTCGAGGATGGCCTCGACCGCGCTGAGCACGTCGAGCGCGTACGTCTGCGGATCCGTCTGGGTGTCGCGGAGCACCGAGACGAAGTCGACGAGCCAGAGCGACAGAGCGTGGTGGAGAGAGAAGTCGCGCTGGAGCTGGCTCGAAACGACCGCGTTCTTGCCGCGCATCGTCTTGGCTTGCAGCCCCGCTGGCCTGGGCTCACGCTCGACGAGCTCGACGAGGTTGGCGCGACGGAGCGCGCGAAACAACACCGTCGCCTGCTTCTTCTGCTTCTTCTTCTCGCGGTCGGGGATGTGCGCCTTGTCGACGAGCGCGAGGAGCGCACCGAAGCCACCGCGCCGGCCGGCGTCGGGGTTGTCGAGCAGATCGACGAGCATCCCCGTCGTCACCGCGAAGCGCGCGACGAGCTCCTCGGGCTTGCCGTCGACGAGGCGCTCGAACGTGGATCGATCCCAGGGGAGAAAGCCCTTCTGTGGTGGCTTCGCGCGCTGGAGGTTCTTGTACTTCTTCGGGTCGCCGTCTTTTTTTCGATCGATGCGGATGTTCTCGATCACGTGCTCGGGCGCCTGCACCACCACGCTGCCCTGGGTGTCGAAGCCCTTGCGGCCGGCGCGGCCCGCGATCTGTTGAAAATCGCGGACGCCGAGGATGATCATCTTCTCGCCGTCGAACTTGCAGAGCTTGGTGAAGAGCACCGTTCGGATCGGGATGTTCACGCCGACCCCGAGCGTGTCGGTGCCGCAGATGACCCGAAGCAGGCCCTTTTGTGCGAGCCGCTCGACGAGGAGGCGGTACTTGGGCAAGAGGCCGGCGTGGTGCAGGCCGATGCCGTGCTTCACGAAGCGCGCGACGTCCTTGCCGTACGGGCTGTCGAAGCGAAACCCGTCGAGCGCCTCGAGGATGGCGCGCTTGTCCTCTTTCGAGGTGTAGTTCTCGCTCATCAGGTTCTGCGCCTCTTCGGCGCAGGCTCGCTGCGTGAAGCAGACGACGTAGACGGGGGCCTTGCCCTTTTCGACCAGGCTCTTGACCGTCTCGTGGAGCGGCTCTTCGCTGTAGGTGAAGTCGAGCGGGACAGGGCGATCTTTGCCCTCGACCAGCACGGCCTTGCGCTTGGTCAGCTTCTCGAGCCGCTCGATGAACGGCCGCGTATCGCCGAGCGTGGCGGACATGAGGAGAAAGTGCGTCCGCTCGAGGAGGAGGAGCGGGACGTGCCACGCGACGCCGCGATCTCGGTCCGAGTAGTAGTGAAACTCGTCCATCACCAGGGCGTCGATGCCGCTCTCGACGCCCCGACGGAGCGCCATGCTCGCCGCGATCTCGGCGGTGCAGCAGATGATCTGCGCCTCGGCGTTGACGGTCGCGTCACCCGTCATCAGCCCCACCGAGCTCGCGCCGAACGCGTCGACGAGCTGGAAGAACTTCTCGTTGACGAGCGCTTTGATCGGGCACGAGTAGAACGCGCGCCCGAAATTGGCGACGGTGCGAAAGATGAGCGCGGTCGCGACCAGCGATTTTCCGCTGCCGGTCGGGGTCGCCAGGATGACGTGGTGCCCCTCGAAGAGCTCGAGGATCGCCTCTTCTTGCGCGGGGTACAGCTCGAGGCCCAGCTCGGACACGTAGGAGAGGAACCGCTCGAGGAGCTCGTCCGGCTTCGCCGACTCGAGGCCCCGCAGGCGGCTCTCGAGGGGGCTCGATTGGACCTCGCCCCTCACCGCGGGTGACGGGGGGTGGGGGGGTGAGCCATCGGCGCAGACGTCATCGTGCGCTCCTACGTACCAAATTCACCTGGCTGCTGCCTGAGGGGTGCAAGATCCGCCATCCAGGACCTTGCGAGAACGGCCCAGTCCTGGAAACCTATGCGAAGAATGACCATGCGTGCGCTCGTACCGGCGGGTCTCGTCGGGTGCGTGCTCGTCTGGGGAGCCCTCGCGACCCCGGGATGCGGACCGAAACAGTCCGATCAAGAGGTCGAGGAGCCGACTCCCACCTCCGAGCCCGCGAAGCCCAAAGAGAAGCCCAAGCCGAAATGTGAGGACATGACCGAAGGGTGTGAGGCCACGGCCGACACCCAGGCCAAAATCGCCGACTCCGACCTGGTGTTCATCCCGCCCGATGGGTGGGTGTACGCCCAGGGGGCCGAGCTGACGTTGACGTCTGCCAAGGAGGGCGGCGCCGTCTTGGCGATGGCCTCCTACGAGCACACCGACGACAAGGCTCGTGAGGGCGCGTTCACGAAGCTCGTCGAGAAGCTCGAAATCTCGGTGCCGGAGAAGTTCAAGAAGAAGTACGTCCCCAACTGGAAGAAAGAGGACGACAAACGAAAGTCCGGCGACATCGAGCTCTTCCTCTGGCAGGCCGAGGACGCGAAGCGCAGCGGTGACGGGGGCTACCTCCTCGTCCTGCTCGCGGACGATCCGGCCGGGGGCAAGCGCAAGATCATCGGCGTCGCGTTCGCCCCCAAGTCCGACGACAAGAGCGTCGAGGCGATCAGCAAGTCTCTCGAGACCCTCGGGCCGGGGAGCTATCAGTGAGCGCCCCGAGGCTCACCGCCGGGGGCGTGATTGGCGGCAAGTACTCCGTGCGCAACATCCTCGGGGATGGCGGCGCGGTGATCACCTACCACTGCACCAGCCAGCAAGGGCAGGAGGTAGCCGTCAAGCTCTACGACCCCGCGGTGGCCTCGCACACGACGGTGATGAAGTCGCTCGAGCAGGCCTACGCGGCGACGAACGCGCTGCCGGCCAACTCGGCCGCGCCCATCATCGACGCCGGATACGATCAGCCCACGCTCGCGCCCTACAGCGTCACCGAGATGCTGCGGCTGCCGTCGCTGCTATCACAACACCGCCGGCTCGCCCCCGAAGAGGTCGTCGCGCTGCTCAAGGGGCTCGCGCGGTCGCTCGATCTCGCGCACGTGCGCCAGGTGGTCCACGGCGCCATCAAGCCGACGAACGTGTTCGTCGGGCCTCAGTCGAACCCGGTCGTCGTGACCGACTTCGCCGCGAACCTGGCCAAGGCCGCGGTGCCCACGCAAGAGGGCTTCGTGACCAGCGCGCCGTGGATCGCGCCCGAGCAGGCGCAGAGCGGCGCCATCACGCCGTCGGCCGATGTCTTCTCGGCGGGGCTCTTGTGCTTCTTCGCCCTCACCGGGTGCAGCTATTGGCGGTCGTGCCAGGGGCAGTCGTTCGAGCTCGCAGGCTGGCAAGAAGAGCTGCGGTCGCCTCGTACGCCCGCGTCGCAGCGCGCCGCCGAGCTCGGCGTCCCGCTGAGCCCGACGCTCGACATCGTCTTGTGGAAGGCGCTCTCGAACGACCCCAACGACCGGTACAAGAGCATCGGAGAGTTCGCGACCCTGATGGAGGACTCGATGAGAGCCCAGGTCGGCAACGCCGCCACGATGGCGCTCCCGATGGTCGGCGACGCTCCCTCGCCCCTGCCTCCGGGGATGCGAAATCCCGAGCGCGAGCCGCCGCGGCCGAACAACAACCCGAACCTCCAGTCGGGCGCGACGCTCGCGCTGAGCGTCGACCAGCTCCAGGCTCCGTACGCGGGGCAACCCGGCGGGCCCGCTCAGCCCATGCAGGGCCAAGGCATGCTGCAGCACGGGCAGATGATGAGCCCGCACGGCGGCTACGCGGGGGCTTCGATGTCCCAGCAAGGGATGCCGGCCGTCCCCGCTCAGGCGCTCGTCTCTCAGCACGGCATGCACGGCGGTTTCGCGGGCGCGTCGATGTCGCAACAGGGCATGCCGGCCGCGCCGGGCTCGTACGGCGGTGGCTACGGGTCGGGCCGCGATCAGGGCTACCCGCCGCCTCCCGGGCCGAACGGCATGCTCACCAGCCTGGGCGCGCCGCCGCCCAAGAGCAGCAAGGCGGTCCCCATCGTGATCGGGTTCACGGCGGTGGCCCTCTTGGGCACGGCCGGCACCGTCCTGGCGCTCAAATGGAAGGACCTGAACGCGGCCACCGATGGCGGCCCCGTCGTCGTGGGCGCGAGCGCTTCGGCGTCAGCCAGCGCCGAGCCACCGAGGCCCGCGTCGACGCCCACTACCGCGCCCACGCCGAGCGTCACGACGTCGGCGAGCGCGAGCGCGCCCCCGCAGATCGCGGTGAAGATCGTCTGCCAGCCGTCGGCCTGCGACGAGGTGAAGCTCGACGGCAAGATCCTCGACGCCAAGGCGCTGAAAGAGCTCACGCTCGCGCCCGGCAAGTACCCCGTCGACGTGTCGAAGTCGGGCTACGTCGCCCAGAGCGGCGATCTCGAGGTGAAAGAGGGAAGCGGGCCCGTCACCAAGACGTTCACCTTGGCGAAGGAGGCCGTCGCCGTGCCCGAGAACACCGGCTCCAAGAACCCGGGCCCCGGCCCGACGGGCGGCACGAAGCCACCACCCTGCAAAAAGGGCGGCTTCATCAAGTGCAAGTAGCGAGGCGCTTCGCGATCGGGGTCGTGCTCCTCGGCTGCGGAGATGCAGACAAGACATCGGGGAGCGAGGCTTCGGCGGAGCTGTCGGCGTCGATCTCGCCGTCGGCATCGGCATCGGTCTCGGCATCGGCATCGGCATCGGCATCGGCGAGCGCGCTCCCGGTGAGACCGGCGCTGCCGGACGAGGACCTCGTGCCGAAGACCGTCGAGGAGCAGCGCGCGGCGATGTTCCGGCGCATGAAGGTCATGCTCGGCCTGTCGGACGCCGAGATCGACGCGGTGGCGGCGATCGTCAACGCCTCGCCGGTGACGGGGCAGGGCAACCCCGATCTCACCGAGTACGCGATGACGCGCAAGGAGTGCCGCGAGCGGCGAGAAAAGGCCGGCGTCGTCGACGAAGACCACGCCGTGTGCGGCGCGCCGTTCATGGTGCCGGTCTGGGACGCGAAGGGCGATAAGACCGACAAGGACGCTCCTGTCTGCATCGATCGGTACGAGTTTCCGAACATCCCCTGCGAGTATCCGGTGACTTGGATCACGGCGCGTGACGCGGCGCTCGTCTGCAAGGCCGTCGGCAAGCGTCTCTGCGACGCCCACGAGTGGGAGGGTGCGTGCGCGGGCTCGCTGATCGACGCCGACGCCGAGTACGCCTGGAAGCTCCCCCGCAAAGAGGCAAAGCACCGCCACAACGCAGATCGCGAGATCGTCTGGGCCTACGGCGCCGAGAAGAACCACCAGAAGTGCGCGATGGGCTCGAAGAAGAACGAGTCGTGCGCGCCGAGCGGCTGGAAAAAGTGCGGCTCGAACAGCTACCCCGCGGGCGCGTTCCCCGAGTGCCGCAGCAAGCTCGGGGTGTACGACCAGCACGGCAACGTCGCCGAGCACATGAACCTGCCGCTGAAGCCCGACCAGCTCGGCAGCAGGGGCGGCAGCGGCGAGACCGAGATGAAGGGCAGCTGGTTCATTTTCCAGAAGTACGAGGCCCACGACGACGATTGCCGGTGGCGTGCCCCCGACTGGCACGTCACCAAGGTCATGAGCCACGACAGCCACCTCAACTACCACCTGGGCTTTCGCTGCTGCAAAGACGTCGGTACATAGCGGTATGGACTTCTCCCTGCCGCCGCGTGTGGCCGAAGCCGTCGGCAAGATCCGAGCGCTCTTCGAGAGCGACGTGCTGCCGCTCGAGGCCGAGATGCTCCGAAAGCGGAGCTTCAAGGCGATGCTCCCCGAGCTCGGGGCGGCCCGCGAAAAGGTAAAGGCCGCCGGTCTGTGGGCGCCTCACCTCTCGGCGGAGTGGGGCGGCATGGGGCTCGGGCTCACCGAGCACGCGCGCATCAGCGAGGAGCTCGGGCGGAGCCCGCTCGGTCACTACCTGTTCGGGTGCCAGGCGCCCGACGCGGGGAACATGGAGCTCTTGTCGCACTACGGCTCCCCCGAGCAAAAGGCGAAATGGCTCGCGCCGCTCGCGGCCGGAACCGTCCGCTCTTGCTTCTCGATGACGGAGCCCGACCTGCCGGGCTCGAACCCGACCTGGCTCGGTACCACCGCCGCCCGTGATGGTGACGATTACGTCATCAACGGGCGCAAGTGGTTCACGACCGGCGCCGACGGGGCCGCGTTCGCCATCGTGATGGCGGTCACGAGCCCCGAGGCCCCGCCTCACCTCCGGGCCAGCCAGATCATCGTCCCCACCGATACGCCGGGCTTCGAGCTCGTCCGCAACATCTCGGTGATGGGCGAGCCGGGCGAGGACTGGGCGAGCCACGCCGAGATCGCGTACGACGACTGCCGCGTCCCCGTGACCAACCTGCTCGGGGCCGAGAACGCAGGGTTCTTCTTGGCGCAAGAGCGGCTCGGCCCCGGGCGTATTCACCACGCCATGCGGTGGATCGGCATCGCGGAGCGTGCCTTCGAGATGCTGTGCACCCGCGCGGCTGGGCGCGCGATGTCGCCGGGCAAGCAGCTCGGCGACAAGCAGATCGTCCAGGCGTGGGTCGCCGAGAGCCGCGCCGAGATCGATGCCGCGCGCCTCTACGTCATGCACACCGCGTGGCGCATCGAGCAAGAGGGGCAGCAAGAGGCGCGTGACGCGGTCAGCGCCATCAAGTTCTTCACCGCGGGCGTGCTCACGCGCGTGCTCGATCGGGCCGTGCAGGCCCACGGCGCGCTCGGCCTGACCGACGACACGATCCTGGCGTGGTTCTGGCGGCACGAGCGCGCGGCTCACATCTACGACGGCGCCGACGAGGTGCACAAGATCAGCTTGGCCAAGCGCATCCTCCAGCGCCACGGCCTGAAGGGCGCGCGATGAGCAGCGCCGCTATCGACGGCGCTCGCGCGCCGCGCGCGGGCGAGGAGCTCGACGCGGCCGCGCTCGAGGCTTACCTGGTACGTGCGCTGCCCGACGTCGTGGCCGCGCCGGTCGTCGTCGAGCAGTTCCCGAGCGGGCACTCGAACCTCACCTACCTGCTCCGCGCGGGCCGGCCGGGGGCCGGCGACGTCGAGCTCGTGCTGCGGCGGCCGCCGTTCGGCAACGTCGTCAAGACCGCGCACGACATGGGGCGCGAGCACACCATCCTCGCCGCGCTCTCGAGGGTCTGGGACAAGGCGCCGCGCCCGCTCGTCCACTGCGAGGACGAGTCGGTCCTCGGGGCGCCGTTCTACGTGATGGAGCGGCGGCGCGGCGTCATCCTCCGGCGCAAGATGCCGGCCGGGCTCTCGTGGGGCGCCACGCTGAGCGAGCGGCTCGGCGGCTCGTTCGTGCAGACGCTCGTCGAGCTGCACGAGATCGACTACCACGCGATCGGCCTCGGCGGCCTGGGCAAGCCCGAGGGCTACGTCGAGCGGCAAGTGAGTGGGTGGGCCAAGCGCTACGACGCGGCCAAGACCGACGACATCCCCGAGGTCGAGCGCGCCGCGGCCTGGCTCGCCGCGAACATGCCGGCTTCACCGCCGGCCACGCTCATCCACAACGACTTCAAGTACGATAACCTCGTCCTCGACCCCGCCGACCCCACGCGCGTCACCGCCGTGCTCGACTGGGAGATGTCGACCGTCGGCGACCCGCTGATGGACCTCGGCACCGCCCTCGCGTGGTGGGTCGAGGCGAAAGACCCGGCGCCGCTCCAAGACTTTGCCTTCGGCCCCACGAACCTCCCCGGCAGCCCGACCCGCGCCCAGATCGCCGACGCCTACGCCAAGGCGCGCCCGAGCGTTTCGCTCGAGCACTTGCGGTTCTACTACGCGTTCTCGCTCTTCAAGAACGCCGTCGTCGCCCAGCAGATCTACGCCCGCTACAAGAAGGGCCTCACCAAAGACGAGCGCTTCGCCATGATGATCTTCGGCGTTCGTCTCCTGTCGGAGGCGGCCGTGCGCGCGATCGAGACCGGCGAGCTGTGACTGCCGAGACGCGCGCGCGCTACCACCACGGGGATCTGCGAAACGCCCTCATGGAGGAGGCAGTGCGCGTCCTCGACGAAGGCGGCGTCGAGGCGTTCACGCTCCGAGAGCTCGCGCGCCGCGTGGGCGTGAACCACCGCGCGGTCTACCGGCACTTCGAGGACAAGCGAGCGCTCCTCGCCGCCGTGGCCGAAGAGGGCTACCGCCACGTCGCGGCCCACATGCAGCGGGCGATCGACGACGCCGCGACCGAGGACACGACCGAGCGCTTGCTCGCAGCGGCGCGCGCGTACGTCGTGTTCGGGGTGACCGAGAGGGCGCGCTACGAGGTCATGCTCGGCCCGCGGTTGAACGAGGACGAGCGGTTTCCCACCCTCGAGGAGGCGATCACCCTCACGGTGCGTCTCCTCTCGCGCGAGCTCCGGCGCGTGGCGCCCGACGTCCCCCGCGAGCGCATCCGCGACGCCGGCGTCGCCCTCCTCGCGTCGACCCATGGCTTGGTCACGCTCCGTCTCTCGAGGCGGATCCGCGTTCGGCGCGAGCTGCTTTCGGGCTACGCGGGCAAGGTCCTCGGGCCGGTCGTACGCGGGATCGTCGACGACCTTCGCGGGTGACAAAAACGCGGAAGCCCTCTCCGCACGAGGCGAAGAGGGCTTCGGGGTCAGGCCGAGCGGGCTCCCGAGGAGCGCGCTCGGACAAGTCTCATTGGGCCGGATCGGCGATCTGCTCGCTCGCGATGAGCTCGCTGATGCTCTCGACGGCGCGGTCGGCGTTCGACTCGGACACGTAGGTCTCGCCCATGGCGATGATCTTGCCGTTCCCAGCCTTCAGCACGAAGTAGAACTGGTCGTTCTGCGCCGCACGGACCTCGAAGTTGGCGACGTCGCCGCCGTTCGTCCGGATCGAGGCGACGCCCTTCTTCGCGCTCGCCTTGGAGGTGTAGGCCTGCGACGAGAGGACGATCTCGCCGTTCGCAGCCTGGAGGTTGAAGTAGTACTTGCTGTCGAGGCCCTTGAAGACGTTGAACGCGGCGCCGCCGGTCGCAGCCGCCTCGAGGCGGTTGACCTTGGCGAGGATCTCGCGGCTCGCCTTGAGCCCGCGGTTCGCGTTGCTCTTGGTCGAGTACATCTGGCTGGTGCCGATGATCTCGCCGTTCTCGGCGACGAGGTTGAAGTACCAGGTGCCGTCGACAGCCTGGAGCAGATCGTAGTTGTCGGTGTCGACGCCGCTGTCCTTCACGGCCTCGACGCCGTTCTCGGCCGCGGCGAGCGTCGTGTACGCCTCCGAGCGCATGACCTTCTCACCATTGCCGGCGATGACGGAGAAGTAGAACTGACCGTCGAGCCCCTCGAACGTGACGATGCGGGCGTTCTTGGTCGCCGTGACGTTGGCTTCTTCTGCGGTCTCTGCGTCTTCAGCCTCACAGCCGACGAGGACGGGGGTGGCGGAGAGGGCGAGAACGGCGAAGAGGGTCGAGAGAAGCTTGCGGGTCATGGGAGGTCTCCAAGAAGAGGTTGGCGTGGCGTGTTGCGTCGGTGCCTGCCCCTGAGCAACCAGCGTGCCGAACCCTCTCCCACTCACCTACATGCGAATACACGGCACTTCAGTAACCTTCAGTGGTCCCAGGTAGCTCCAAGTGGTCGGGACCGGTGGATCGCCCGACCCTCAGGCTGGTCCATCGATTTGTTTTGGATGCACCACGCCTGCTTCTCCGAGCAGCCATGATCGCGCCTCTCTCCACAGGTTTTCCTCGAATCGAGGGCGGAAAAAGCCGAAGTGGCCGATCGCTTTCTCACCCAGCGCTGCCGGGGCGATCACCCGCGTCTCGGCTCGAGCCCCTTCGTAGAACGAGACGAGGGCGCGGACGCCGCGCGCGGGTGCGAAGCCGTCGTCGTCGAGACCGTAGGCGAGGAGCGACCCCGACCAATGGCGGAACCCGCCGCCGCCCTTGGGCGCGGCGTAGCTCATCACGTAGCTCGGCTCTCGGCCCCACCGCGCCCAGTCGCGCGCGACCTCCCGCGGCAGATCCTCACCCTGCTTGAAGAACTTCATCGGCAGGTAGCCGAGCTCGGCGGTGAAGCCGGGCACGAGCAAGTACCACATGGCGAGCATCCCGAGCCGGCCCGCGCCCGACCAATGCCGCCAGTACCCGCTCTGGCTACCGACGAAGAGCGCGGCCGCGACGTCGTCGTGAGTGTCGAGCCCGAAGAGCTGCCCGCCCACGCTGTGACCCACATAGAGGGTCGGCACGGCTCCGAACCGCGCGCGCGCGGCCGCGATCGCAGCGGGGACGTCGAGCTCGCCCCAATCGCGGAGCGTCGCGCGCTCGTCCTTGACCGACTCGTAGAGCCGCGAGTCACCCACCCCGCGGTAGTCGAACGTGATCACGCCCAGCCCGCCCTGTGCCAAGTAGCGCGCGAAAGCCGCGTAGTAGCCGCGCGGCACGCCCATCGCCGAAGCGATCACCACCGCCGCACGGACCGGACCCGTGGGCTCGAACACATCGGCCGCGAGCCGCCTGCCATCGGCTGCGGACAGCCAGAGCGAAGGCGGGGCGTCGGCCGAAGCGCGCCGGTGACGGCTCGAACGGGATTCGAGAGCGGTGTGCAGGGTGGTAGCCATAGAATGTCTCCGCTGGAGACATTGGCCCACGACGCATCGGAGTCAAGGACCCGCTCCCCGTTTCCCGTCCGCGTTTCCCGAATCGTGCCCGTGCCCGTGCCCGATCTCTCGGTGGTACCCCTAAGCCCCGTACGTCTCGTCCAAGTACCGCACGATATCCGCAGACTCGAACGTGCTCGTCGTCGTGTTCGGGTCGTGGAGGAACGGCACCATCATCTTGCCGCTGCGCGCGACGAAGGCGTCGCGCTTGGCGCTGCCCTTGGCGACGTTGTGGAGGACGTAGGAGATCTCGAGGTTGCAGAGCGCCTCTCGGGCGATCCGGCAGAAAGGCGAAGCCTCGAAGCTCCAGAGCTCCAACGGCTCGGCGGGCGCCTTCGACGCCTTGACGCGTACGCGCCCCGCGCGCGGAAGCGTGCCCAGGAGCGCCCGAGCGGTGGTCACCGGCCCGAGCCGCTGCGCGATCGAGACCTGACCGTCGCCGTACGTGTCGGCGAGGTAGCGGATGATGTCATCGGACTCGTAGAGCATCCGGTCCGCGTTGGGGTCGACCAAGAGCGGGAACTGCTTCTTGCCGCCGAGCTCGATCGCGCGCGGGCGGTGGCGTGTGCCCCCGGGCGGGCAAGGGTGAACGCGCGCGTCGAGATCCAGCTCGCTCAGCGTCTCTCGAACCTTGCGACAGAACGGACAGCTCTCGAACTCGTAGAGCTCGAGTAGCTTTTCGGGCTGCCTGGCCGGCTTGCGGACGATGTAGCCGCGAGCGAAGGTGAGCCCCGAAGAGAGGGTGGAGGTCGCTACGTCGAAGGCCCGACCGAGCATGGTCGGGTCTTAGTACGGGGCGCCCTTGGGGGGAGGCTGTCCATAAGTAAGGACTCACTTCTTAACTTGTAAAAAATGAGTCTTGCGCGAGCGCTGGAACCCGCGCGCCGGACGTAGTAGCGGCGCCGCGCCGCGCGCCGTCTGCAACCATCCACCTCGACGTCGCGGCGGCGCAAGGCATCTGCCGCGCGCTCGGGTTCGACGGCATCCAGACGCGCGACAAGTGGCTCACCGTGTCCGGCGTCGGAGCGTGGAAGAAGGACCGGCCCGCCTCGTGGGCCGAGACGTGCGAGCGAATCGAGGCCTGCGCGTCGGCCGCGAACGTCCAAGATGAACAGTTCGCGCGCGAGCTCCTGTTCAACTTCTGCACGAAGGATCCGCGCGTCGTCGCCGAGGGGGGCGCACCGCTGATGCTGCTCAACAAGTCACCGGCCTGGGTGATGAC
>ERZ761602.7030-NODE-7030-length-12177-cov-3.642468_pt1 | contig 12177 bp, 9 predicted proteins | sample MGYA00512165_ERZ761602 | MGnify/ENA primary metagenome ERZ761602 (study PRJEB28899, sample SAMN02445085) | bioreactor sludge metagenome | biome: EBPR sludge; isolation source: Thorneside wastewater treatment plant | place: Australia: Brisbane, Thorneside... | reverse complement strand
CACGACGCCGGGGTCCCGATGTCGCGCCAGTAGGCCGCCGTCGCGCCCTCGGGATCCTCGCCGGGCACCCGGTTGGTCTTGAAGTCGTAGACGAAGCACTGGAGCCCCTGAGCGACCATGCGCGGGACGATGTTGCGGCCGAAGTCGTGGGCGCTCGCGTCGTCCTTGGCGTCGGCGCGGACGTTCTCGAGCAGGACCGGCGTGCGAAAGATGTAGTTGCCCATCGACGCGAGACAGAGCCCGGGGCGACCGGGGATCTCGGGCGGGTCGGCGACCTTCTCGTGGAAGGCGAGGATTCGGCCGTCGGCGTCGACCTCGATCACGCCGAAGTCGCGGGCCTCTTGCTTGGTCACGGGGATGGCCGCGACGGTCAGATCCGCCCCCTGGTGCAGGTGCTGGAGCAGCATCTGCCGGACGTCCATCTTGTAGACGTTGTCGCCGCCGAAGATGCAGACCTGCTCGGGGTTCTCGTCCTCGATGACGTGCATCGTCTGGTACACGGCGTCGGCCGAGCCCTTGAACCACGACAGGCCCGTACGCTGCTGCGCGGGGATGGTCTCGATGTAGCTGTCGAGCATGGGCGACAGGCGCCAGGCCCGCGCGATGTGCTCCTCGAGCGAGGCGCTCTTGTACTGGGTCAGCACCTTGATGCGGGTCAGCCCGCTGTTGACCATGTTCGACAGGACGATATCGATGATGCGGTAACGGCCCCCGAACGGGACGGCCGGTTTGGCGCGATCGGCCGTCAGGGGGGCCAAACGGCGGCCTTCGCCGCCGGCCAGGACCATCGTCAGGATGCGGGAGACCTCGAAGGGCGCGTGGAGGAGCGTTTCCAAGGGCATGGCGGTGGTGGGGCGTCTGAGCCTAACCGCTTTCCAGGATCTTTACGAAAACCTCCATGCTTGATAGCTCTTCCAGGCCGCAGCACCTTCGGAAAGCCAAGCCCTCCATGAACCTTCCCGCCCTCCTCCGCGCCGCCTCGACCGGTGGCGTCCTCTGTGCGGTCCTGCTGCCGGCGTTCGGTTGCGGTCCTGAAGAACCGAAGTACACGCCGAAGAGCGCTTCGACCGCGAAGGCGAACATCCCGCCGCCTCCGACGCTGCCGCAGCTCAAGAAAAAAGAAGGCGACGCCTACACGATCGCCGGCGTGACGCACGATCTGCGCAGCGTGGTGCACCGCCCCGAGGTCATGGGCAAGCAGCTCAGCCTGGTCGGCTACATCGTCAAGACGAACCTCGTCGCGTGCAAAGACGACAAGGCCGCCAAGAAAGAGGACTGCGCGCCGGCCTGCGCCGTTCACAAGGGCGGCAAGGGCGACCCGGTCGACTGCGAGGCGCCGGTCCCGACGTTCTACATCGCCGACACGAAAGAGGAGAAGACGGCCATCATCCCCGTGATGGGCTGGTCGTCGAACTACGCACGCATCTACGACGCCATCGAAGAGATGGAAAAGGCGCCGAACCTCGAGAAAGAAAAAGAGGTCAAGATCGAGGACCCGGTCTGGGGCATCCAGCTCCCCAACCCGCTCCCCGCCGTCGGCGCCAAGGTGAAGGTCACCGGCACCTACAGCACGACGTTCGCTCGCGCCTCGTCGAGCATCCAGACCAACCCCAAGTACGGCATCCTCACGGTCGAGAAGATCGAGTACCTCGAAGAGCCGACCGAGCTCGCGAACCTTCCGACGATGAAGGAACGCAAGAAGAAGGACAAGTAGGGCCGCCGCCGTCAGGCGGCGCATTTGCGGGCCGCGGGCGCGCGTGGTAGCGAACCCGTCGTGTCGAACAGAGCCGGTCTTGCCGTGGGCGTCGTCGGCGCCACGGGGATGGTCGGGGAGCTGATCCGCAGCATCCTCGTCGAGCGCGACTTCCCCGTCGCGAGCATGCGCTTCTTCGCGTCGCCCAAGTCGGCGGGCACGAAGCTCGCGTGGCGCGACCGCGAGGTGACGGTCGAGGACGCGGCCACCGCAGACTACGCGGGCCTCGATGTCGTCTTCTTCTCCGCGGGCGCGTCCACATCGCGCAAGCTCGCGCCGGTCGTCGCCGCCGCCGGCGCCACCGTCATCGACAACTCGTCGGCGTGGCGGATGGACCCCGACGTGCCGCTCGTCGTGGCCGAGGTCAACGCGCACGCGCTGAAGGCGCTGCCCAAGAAGATCATCGCCAACCCGAACTGCACGACGATGGCGGCGATGCCGGTGCTCAAGCCGCTGCACCAGGCCGCGGGCCTGAAGCGCCTCGTCGTCAGCACCTACCAGGCCGTGTCGGGCGGCGGCGTCGCCGGCGTCCAAGAGCTCGCCTCGCAGCTGGGTGTCCCCGGCGCCGATTCGACGCCGCTCGTTCGCGACGGCGACGCGTTCGCGTTCGGGCCTCACCAGAAAAAGTGGGCGGCGCCCATCGCCTTCAACGTCGTTCCGCTGAACTACGTGCTCACCGAGGACGGCTACACCGAAGAAGAGATCAAGCTGCGCGACGAGAGCCGCAAGATCCTCGAGATCCCCGATCTTCGCGTGGTCGGCACGTGCGTGCGGGTGCCCGTCTACACGGGGCATTCGCTCTCCATCAACGCCGAGTTCGAGCGAGCCATCTCGGTCGACGCTGCGCTGGGGCTCCTCGAGAAGGCCGAGGGCGTCGTCGTCACCGACGTGCCCAACCCTCTCGCCGCCTCCGGCAAAGATCCGGTCTACGTCGGCCGCGTTCGTCGCGACCCCACCGTCGATCATGGCCTCGCCCTCTTCGTCGCAGGCGACAACCTGCGCAAGGGCGCGGCGCTCAACGCGATCCAGGTCGCCGAGCGCCTGATTCGTTGAGACGTGAGGCCTGAATACCTCCCCCTACATTGGGCGACCTAATTGCGCCTCAGTCATAGAATTCTGCTCTGACGGTCAAACCTTCTCGCCCGTCGCCTGTCCAACCAGGCATGGCAGATCGGGACCCGGAGAAGCAGAGCTCGGTGTTGTTTTCGCTCCGCGAGCTGATGAGCCTCGAAGAGGAGCGAATCAAGACCGAGAAGGAGCGTGAAGAAGAGACGCGCGCCGCCGAGAAGCGGGCCAAGATGGAGGCCGAGCTGCGGCTCCGCGCGGCCGAAGAGGCGCGCATCCGCGCCGAAGAGGAACGGCGCCGCGCCGACGAGGCGCGCGAGCGTGAAGAGGCTGCGCACCTCGCGGCGATCCAGGCGGCGGCGATCGAAAAGGCGCGGCTCGAAGCGCAAGAGCACGCGCGTCTCCAGTCGATGGAGCTCGCCCACAAGCACGAGCGCGACATCCAGGCGCTCCGCGCGGACAAGGACAAGATCAAGCTCCGGCGCGCCCTCACCGTGGTCGCGCTCGCTTCGATCGTCGCTGCGACGGGCGGGCTCGGCTTTTATTTCGGCGTGGTGGTTCCGCAAGCCGAGCAAGAGCGCGCGGCCGCCGACGCCGAGGCGCTTCGCCTGAAGAACGAACGCGACAAAGCCGAGGCCGCCGCGGCGGCCAAGGAGAAGATGATCGCCGACCTCAGCGCCCAGCGCGACAAGGCGGTCACCGAAAAGGAGCGCGCCGAGCTCGACGCGCAGCTCGCCAAGCTGAAGGGCGATGACAAGCCGACGCCCATCCGAGGCCCCGGTCAAGGTCACGGAGCTGGTCCCGGCCCGGGCAAGGACAACAAGACCGACGCCGAGAAGCTCCTCGACGCGTGCAAGAACTCGAAGGACCCCGCCTGCGGGATGTAGCTCCCTCCTCACGAAGTGAGGGGGGCCGGGGGGGTGAAATCACAGGAACGAGCTTCACCAGACCCTATGGGTCGGTCGGCATCGTCACGCGGGTGTACGAGCGGCACGGGATGAGCACCGAGTGCCCTTCGGACGTCCACAGCGGGAACGACGAGCCCGCGGGCGGCGGGCCGGGCTGAGCGGTTCGCACGTTGCGCAGCCCGCACGGAACGCGGAGCCACTTGCCGGTTTGGCCGGCCGCGTCGCCCGTGACGTACACCTCGCGGACGACTTGGGCGTCGACCCAGATGAGGCCGCGGTCGACCGGTAGGCCGCTCGTGTCCGGCGGCTCGAAATCGGGCGACGGCGGGGTCGGCGCAGCCGCGAGCGCGCTCGGCCGCGCGCTGAGGACGGCCGCCGGTCGCGCGCTCGGTTGGGGCGCGCTCTCCAGATGCGCGGGGGCGTCGGTCGGCTCTGCGACCGCGACTGTCGGGGCGCGCGCGGGCTCGGGCTCCACCGGATCGTCGCGAAGGAGCAGCGCGGCCGCGAGCACCAGCACGGCGCCCGCGGCCGCTCCTGCCCACAGCATCCACGTCCGCTCCGGTTCGCGAGCGGGCGCCGCGGGCTCGGGCACGCGAGGCTGAAAGGCCGCGTCCAGATCGGCGTACCGATCGGCGCCGCGGGCAGGCTCGTTCGTGGGCTCGATCCACTCGGGCGCCGGCGGCTCGGGAACGGGGACGTCGATCGGGCGCGGCGCGAGCAAGTGCTCGAGGACGGCGGGAGGTGGCTCCGACAGCGGCCGGCGCTCGTGGTGGCGGAGCTCGGCGGCGGCTTCGAAGAGGAGCGGCGAGAGCTGTTCGGCTGCGGCGTCGCGAACGGCGCGCTCGAGCCGGCTCGGCGCGGGCTCCTCGACGATGGGCTCGTGAGCAGCGACGACCTGCGCGTCGAGCGCAAGGGGGCGCACGCTCGGTGGCCACCCCGGCTCCTCGATCGGCTCGGGCGCGCGAGCGCTCGCCATCAAGTCGTCCGATGTCGTGAGGGCGAGGGATCGTTGAGAGCGAGCCTCCAACGTCGACTCGTCCGCCATCGGAGCGCGCGACGCGCGCTGGACGAAGATCGGAAGAGGAGGCTCCCCGCCGTCGACCGTGGTCGGTGGATCGGGGCGGTAGCTGAGGATTGAGCGAGGCCGATCGCCGCGCGCGGCGACGTTGGCTTGGACGCGGGCGAGGAGCGCCTCGAGGCGGGCCACGCGGTCCTCCCGTTTCACGCTCCCGAGAATACCCGGTCGGCGCGGAACGCCGCGGTTTGTTGCTGCGGTCGGACCGCAGAAAGGAAGCGATCAGTCGAGACGCAGCCCGGCGGGGAGGCGCTCGCCCAGAAAGGTGGCCTTTTCTTTGGCGGCGAGAGGAACGACCTCGGTTACGACGCGCGCGAGCTCGGGGTCGGCGCCCTCGCGCTCGAGCCGGCGGGCGACGTCTCTCCGGAGCGGCTCGGGCACGTCCCGCGCCCGGTCGCCGGTCAGGCGGACCAGGTCGGCGGCGGCGCGAGGCGCCGTCGGCAGATCACTCCACTTCTCACGCAGCAGATGGTCGGCCCACTCGGTCGCCAAGCGGGGCGCGACGACGTGGTGCGCGCTCGCGTACGCCGGGACGCGCGCGCCGAGGCGGCCGATGGCCGACCAGAGGCGCGGGTCGCGCTTGGTCCACGTGCGCTCGAGGATCCAGCCGCCGAGCTCGGCGCGGCGCGCGGCCGGCACGCGCTCGAGCTGCGACAGCAAGTCCAGGAGCTCGGGGTCCGACGACTCGGGCTTCACGCCCCGCTTCTTCAGCTTGGCCTCGGGCGGCGCGACCCACGGATCGAGATCGTCGCGGATGGCGAGCTGCGTCGCCTCACCGAGGCCGGCCGCGACGCGTCGCAGACAGATGAAAAACTGCTGCCAAGTCCGCGCCTCTTTCGGGAAGGCGAGCCGCTCTGCGAACAGCGGGGCGACCTGGCTGACGCGCGCATCGTCGCCGGGGACACCGAACCCCGGCCTCAAACAGAACCCGGTGAGCTGGAACCAGACGCGCTCGTGGTCGAGCGTGCGGCGCCTGCCCTTGGTGTGGACGAGGAGGCGATCGGCGAGCGCGCGCGAGGTGTCGGCCGTCCATTCGTCGCGGTCGCCGAGCAAACGCTCGAGCTCACGGAGGAGGTTCTTGGCGTCGCGCGCGTCGGAGGTGGTGCCCTTCTTGTAGATCTCACCGATCCGCTCGATCGCGTCGTCGACGGCTCGGGCGGGGCGGCGGCTCGCGGCCGCTCGCGAGGCCGGCGGCGCCTCTGCCCCCGCCGCCGAGCGGAGATCGAACGCGAGGCGGTACCGGGCCGACGAGCCCGAGGTGCCGCCGGACGCATCGACCTCGACGCACGCGAGCTCGAGGGTGCCGACCGGCGTCAGCTCGGCTTCGAGCGCGACCGTCACGTCGCCCGACGCGCTCGACGGCACGGTGGTCGTCAGGGCCGGGAGAGACTCGAAGCGATCCGCGTCGACCTCGACCACGGCGCCCGGCTCGTGCGCGCCCACCTCGTCGGAGGCGAAGAGATCGAAGCGGGCGGGGCGGCCGACCACGAGCTTGAACGTGCGACCGCTCGCGACGAGGCGCGCGCCCTCCGGCGCGCCCTTCGGCACGACGCACGCTGCCCGCCTCGGGCCCGCCGCGTCGCCGCCGAGCCCGATGAAGAAGCTCTTGGGCGCGCCCCCCTCGATGCGGGTGCCGTGGCCGCGGAGCGCGAGCCCGAACAGGGCCGCGCCGATCGCGACGGCGCGATCCGGATCACGGCTCGCGAGCGCGAGCGGAGCCGACGCCGTCGCCTGCGCGAGGACGCGGAGGAAACGCTCGGTGATCGTCGCCGCGTTGAAGACGCCGCCGTTGAGCAGCACGGCCGAGAGCGGCGCGCCGGAGGGCAGGTGCTTGTCGAGGAAGGCCGCCACGTGGCGGGTGAGCCCGACGTCTCGCTCGTAGGGCAGCCCGAGCGAGACGAGCCCGCCGCGGGCGCGCGCTGGCCGCTCACCCTTCTCGACGGCAGGAAAGAAGCCGTCCAAGACGAGCGCCTCGACCTCGGCGCGCGTGACGTTCGCGCGCAGCGTCGAGCCGACGAGCGAAGAGCCAGTGCCCGCGAGAGCGACCCGCGCTTCGGCCGCTTCACCGCCCGCGAGCAGCGTCTCTTTGGCGGCGCGGCAGGCGAGCACGAGCTGCGCGAAGCGCTTGGGCTCGAGGCGCTCGGGGGGCGCGACGAGGCGCGGCTCGACCGCGTGCGCGAGCGCCAGGTCCATGTTGTCGCCGCCCAAGAGCAGGTGCGGACCCACCGCCACGCGCCGTACGCGGGGCTTCGACCGCGCCCCCGAGACCTCGAGGAGCGAGAGATCGGTGGTGCCGCCGCCGACGTCGGCCACGAGGACATGGCCGGCCGCGTCGCCCATCACGCCCGCGATCTCGGCGAGCGCGTCGCTCTGCATCGCGGCGTAAAAAGCGGCCTGCGGCTCCTCGAGCAGGCGCACCGAGAGCCCGGCCGCCCGCGCCGCGCAGAGCGTGAGCTCACGTGCGAACACGTCGAACGACGCGGGGACGGTGAGGATGACGTCTTGGCGGTCGAGCGGCGCGCTCGGGTGAGCGGTGTCCCACGCGTGGCGGATACGCGCGAGGAGGCGCGTCGCCGCCTCGACGGGGGAGAGCTTCGGCGTGTCGTCGTCGGCCCCCCACGGCAGGATGGGGGCCTCCTTGTCGACGCGCGGATGGCAGAGCCAGCTCTTCGCGCTCGCCACGAGGCGCCCTGGGACCTCGGCCCCGCGCCGTCGAGCCATCTCACCCAGCACCCAGGCGTCGGTCTCGCCGAGGGTCGGATCCGGCGAGACCTCGCCCGCTGCGGTCGCGAACGCGCAAGAGGGAAAGAGCTCGAGCGGCGCGCGCGTGGTGCCCGTGACGCGCTGGCTCACGGCGAAGATCGCCGGCGGCCGCCCGGCCGCCCCAAAGGCCACGACCGTGTTCGACGTGCCCAGGTCGATGCCGACGGAAAATGACGTATCTGTCATTCTTGCTGAGCCGGCTCGCCGCGGACGCTGAGCTCGATCTTCCAGCGCTCGTCCTTCTTCAGCGGCGCGACTGGCACCGCCTCGAGCAAGAGCGTGCCGACCTCGGTCACGCTCGCCTCGAGCCTCACCGGCACCACGTCGCCCTCGGTTCGACCCTCGGCGGGGAGCGCCGCCTCGATCTCGGGCAGCTCCTCGAGCTCGCCGTCCTTCCAGTGTTCGAGGGTCCAACCGGCCTGATCGTCGCGCCGCACGGTCGAGCCGAAGAACTTGAACGACACCGGCTCGCCCACCACGAGACCCAGCTCGGCGTCGGGGAGGTCGGCGCGCGAGCCCTCTTCCATCCCGAAAGGCGCGACGCAGAGCGCGGTGAGCGGCGGCTCCAGCCCCGGTACGGCCGGCACCGCGCTCTCGATGCCCACGTAGTAGCTGCGGGCGGTGCCGCCGCGGATGCGCAGGCCACGGCCCTTGCGGACCTGCCCGTACCAGGCGGCGCCGACCGCGACGGCGTGATCGAGATCGCCGCCCTCGAGGACCCGCGGCGCCGGCTTGCCCTCGGTCGCGAGCCACGCGCCGAGCAGGTCGAGGATTCGGCTTCGGAGGCGAGCGCTCTTCATCACGCCGCCGTTGAAGAGCACCGCGGTGGGGTGGAGCATCGAGCCGGTGCCGCCGAGCGCCGACGCCTGGCGCCCCAAGAAGGCGGCGAGGTGCCGCGTGACCGCCGCGTCCTGCGCGTAGGGCAGGCCCAGCTGGGTGAGCGCGCCGCGCGCGCGCTGCGCCGGCCGCGCGTCGCGCGCGACCTCGGGAAAGAAGCCGTCGATCAAGAAGCGCGACACCTCGTCCTGGGTGACCTCGGTGCGGAGCGCGGAGCCGAGGAGCTGAGAGCCGCGTGACGGGAGCGCGATGGGCGCTCTCTCGAGCGAAGGATCGGCGAGCAGGCGCTCCTTGGCGGAACGGGCCGCGAAGGTGAGCGACACCATCTGCATGCGGTCGATCGCCTTGCCTGCTTCCTCCAGCTTTTTCTTCGCCACGTGGGCGAGCGCCAGATCCATGTTGTCGCCGCCGAGGAGGATGTGGTCGCCGACCGCGACGCGCTCGAGGGTGAACGTGCCGCCGTCGTCGCCCACCGCGATCGCGGAGAAATCGGTCGTGCCGCCGCCGACGTCGACGACGAGGAGCACGTCGCCCACCTGGAGCTCGTCGCGAAACGCGCGGCCCTTGGCGCCGATCCATGCGTAGAGAGCGGCCTGGGGCTCCTCGAGCAGCGTCAGGTTCTCGAGGCCGGCCGCGAGGGCGGCCTCGACCGTGAGATCGCGCGCAGACGCGTCGAACGAGGCCGGCACGGTGAGCACCACGTCCTGCTCGGCCAGGTCTTCGCCGCGCGTGAACTTGAACGCCTCGGCCAAGTGGTCGAGGTAGCGGTACGAAGCCTCGACCGGGGAGATGGCCTCGATGTCCTCGGGCGCGTGCTGCGGCATGAGGGCCGAGCGCCGATCGACGCCGGGGTGACAGAGCCAGCTCTTCGCCGAGGAGACGAGGCGCGCGGGGGCCTCGATCCCGCGCGAGCGTGCGTACTCGCCGACCGCGAACGTCCGCTCGTCGTCCCACGGGAGCGGACACGCACCCTCGCTCTCGTGCGCGAAATAGAGGAACGACGGGAGCAGCGAGCGGGCCTCGACCGCCGACTTGCCCGTGAGCTGCTGGATCGCGATGACCTCGGGGGGCGCCGGGGTGTCGTCGGCCTCGCCCGCCGACGCGCGGGCGAGGGCGGTGTGCGTCGTGCCCAGATCGATCCCGATGGAGGCGGCGCCGCTCACAGCTCGACCTCGGCCGGGCAGAGGACCGTCATCTCGTGGCCCTTGGTGGGGGTGGGGAGCGTCACCTTCGTCGCTCGCCACCCCTTGTGCAGCAGCTTGCCCTCGAAGGGCGCCGAGCCGCGCACGTTGCCCGTGAGCTTCACCAGGGCGGCCGTCTCGTCTTGCCCGACGGTGACGGTCGCGCCCTCGGCCTCGGAGCGCACGGCGGCCAGGGTGACGTGCGCGTCGACGGCCTTGCGGCAGCCCTCGTGGACGACCCGCGCCGCGGCGCCGACCTCGGCGTCGTCGAAGCTCGTCACGTCTTGACGCAAGAAATCGATCAACCGGCCGTCTTGTTGGAGCACCGACAAGAAGAGGAGCGCCCCCTCTTGGCGCAGCTTGGACGCGTCGAGCTTCGGCGCCGCCTCTCGCGGTGGGGGCGGCTCCGACTCGGCGGTGGTGCGGGCCGGCTCCGGTGGCGGTTTTCGGCCACCTCGGCCGACCTCGCTCGTGTCGAGAGCGGGCTCTGATTGGCCAGATCGCAGCGCCTCTACGTGCCGCGCGAAGACCCCGTCGAAAAGGATTCGGAAAAACGCGACCCACGCGAGGACGACGCGCGACGAAAACGGGATCGACTCTGTCACGCGCTCTTCCATACTGCGAATCGCGACGTCGCTCTATCGATGGCGAGACCGAAATGGTAAAGAACCTGCTGCCCATGCCAGGCTTCACGCCCGAGGCGCCGCAGCTCGAGTTCGAAGGCGCTCCTCTCAACGTTGGAGAAGAGGTCGCCGGTCTCGTAGCCGAAGAGCTCGAGACGGCGTCGCTCCTCACCAGCCGCCTCGACGAGGCCGAGCGCACCGAGGCGCGCGCGGTGGCGCGCGAGCTCAGGCTCTGGGTGTTCATGGCGAGCGTCTGCGATCCGTCCTGTCGCGCCGATCGCGACGGCCTCGTCGAGCGCCTCGAGCGGCTCGCGGCCCGGGCCCATCGTCTGCTCGAGCTGCCCGACGTTCAGGGCGACCTGCCCCAAGACGCGACGGCCACGCCGGTGCCCAAGCTGATCGGCCGCATCATCGATATCCAAGAGCTCTCGCAGAGCGGCTTCGAAGACGAGTGCACCGCGGTCAAGCGGGCCAAGTGGGAGCGCAGCGCCAACCGGGCGCTGCATCCCCAGGGCAACGCCCCGCTCGTTCGGCGCTCGCCTCCGAAGAGCTGGGCGCCCTGACGTCGTCTTGAACCAACACGAGAGGGGTGCTGGGATAACCCCGTCCCTGTGGATTCTCCCCCCCGGCCCCCCTCACCGTCGGTGAGGGGGGAGCTACCCAGGATGCAAAAGATCGCTCTCGTGATGGTGGGCCTGCCGGCGCGCGGCAAGTCCTACATCGCGCGCAAGCTGGCGCGGTACCTCCGGTGGCGCGGTCACGAGACGCGGGTCTTCAACGTCGGGATGTACCGGCGCGAGCACGTCGGTCACCACAAGAGCCACGACTTCTTCGACCCGAACAACCCGGTGGGCGCGGCCGCGCGCCTGCGCGTCGCCGAGCTGGCGCTCGAAGACATGCTCCGGTTCCTCGCCGGCGAGGGGCAGATCGGCATCTACGACGCCACCAACTCCACGCGCAGCAGGCGCAAGATGCTGCGTGAGCGCTGCGAGGCCGCTGGCGTAGACGTCGTGTTCGTCGAGACGCTCTGCGACGACCCCGCGACGATCGATCGCAACGTGCGCGAGACCAAGCTGCACTCGCCGGACTACGTGGGGGTCCACCCCGACGACGCCGTCCGCGATTTCTTGCAGCGCATCGAGCACTACCAGCGCGCCTATGAGCCGGTCGAGGACGACGAGGGCCGCTACGCCAAGGTCGTCGACGAGGGCCAGAAGGTCATCATCCACCAGATCGAGGGGCCGATCTTGTCGAGCGTGGTGTTCCTGCTGATGAACCTGCGCACCCGGAGGCGCACGGTGTGGCTCGTCCGCCACGGCGAGAGCGTCTTCAACGTGGAGGATCGAATCGGCGGCGACAGCGAGCTGTCCCCGCGCGGCCAGTCGTTCGCGCGGTCGCTCGCGGCGTTCATGCAAACCCGGCGGGGCAGCGGCGAGGCGATCAGCGTGTGGACCAGCACGCTCAAGCGCACCACGCAGACCGCGTCGATCTTGCCGGAGGCGAGCGCGCCGTTCCGAGCCCTCGACGAGATCGACGCGGGCGTCTGCGACGGCATGACGTACGCCGAGGTGCGGCGGCGGTTCCCCGACGAGTTCGCCGCGCGAGCCCAAGACAAGCTCAACTACCGCTACCCGCGCGGCGAGTCGTACGCCGATGTCATCCAGCGGCTCGACCCCATCATCATCGAGCTCGAGCGCCACGAGCGGCCGGTCCTCGTCATCGGGCACCAGGGTGTGCTTCGCGCGCTCTACGCCTACCTGATGGACACGCCCCCGCGTGACTGCCCGCACCTCCCGATGCCGCTCCACACCGTCATCGAGCTGGTGCCCAACGCCTACGGCTGCACCGAGCGCCGCTACCCGCTCGCCGGCTGAGCGTCGCGGAGGGAGATGCGCCGAGGCTGGCTGAGACCTTGCTCGCGAGCGAGTATGCTCCGAGCGTTGTCCAGCCAATCCCTAGAGCGGCCCCCGCC
>ERZ761602.7029-NODE-7029-length-12178-cov-5.226099_pt1 | contig 12178 bp, 13 predicted proteins | sample MGYA00512165_ERZ761602 | MGnify/ENA primary metagenome ERZ761602 (study PRJEB28899, sample SAMN02445085) | bioreactor sludge metagenome | biome: EBPR sludge; isolation source: Thorneside wastewater treatment plant | place: Australia: Brisbane, Thorneside... | reverse complement strand
ACCGAAAATGAACTCAAAACTTCGGCTTGCACGAGGGGACTCAGAGAAGGCCGTTACATGTTACAGCGGCTGTAACATGTAACGGCCTGACCCCTTTCTGCCCGGGCACGCGTCACTTCACCGATACGGCTGGTGCAGCTCGACCGGCTCCTTCCGACCCTGCCGGGTGCGCACGCGAAGGTTGAGCATCTCGACGCCGAAGGCGAAGGCCATGGCGAAGTAGATGTAGCCTTTGGGGATGTGCTGCCCGAGACCCTCGGCCACCAGCATCACGCCGATCATGATGAGAAAGCTCAACGCGAGCATCTTCAGCGTCGGGTGACGGTTCACGAAGTTGCTGATCGACTCGGCAAACACCAGCATCACGCCCAGCGCGATGATCACGGCCGTGATCATGACCCAGAGCTGGTTGGCCATGCCGACGGCGGTGATCACGGAATCGAGGGAGAACACGATATCGAGCAGGAGAATCTGCACGATCACGCTGGCGAACGAAACGCGCGTCAGGCTCTTCGTCGCGTGTCCGTCCTCCGCCTCGAGCTTCTCGTGCACTTCCTTCACGCTCTTCCAGATCAGGAACAGCCCGCCGAGCAGCAGGACAAGGTCCCGGCCGGAGATGGGCTGATCCATGACGGGCAGCGTGAAGAGCGGCTTGGTCAGGCCCATGATCCACGTCAGGCTCAGCAGCAGCAGGATCCGCGTCACGAGCGCCAGGGTCAGGCCGAGTTTCCTCGCCTTGCCCTGCTCCTCCACCGGCAGCTTCCCGGCGAGAATCGAGATGAAGATGATGTTGTCGATGCCGAGGACGATCTCGAGCGCCGTCAGGGTGAAGAGCGAGATCCAGACTTGGGGATCGGCGAGGAAATCCATGGTGAAGGCGGGAGAAGTTGAGCAGGGACGAGGGAGGAATGACAGCAGGCCGCCCGGGCGGTTACGGACTCGAAATCCCCACCCATTCAAATCCAACCCGCAGCCAGAGCGGAATGACGAGGATGCCAAGGGCGGTCGTGCCGAGGACGATCTGCACCGCGGTGGGCGGATGCCCGCCGTAGAGCCGGGCAATGATGATCGGGCTGACCGCCGACGGCATTGCCGCCTGCACCACGAGGACACGTTTCAGCTCGACCGACAGCGGCAGGAATTTGGCGAGCACGAGGCCCAGCAACGGCAGCAAGCCCAGTCGGAGAACCATCGCGGCCACTGACACCCGCGGGGAGAACAGCGTGCGCGGCTCGTGCAGGTATTGCGCGAGGTTCACGCCGGTCATCAGCAGGCCCAGCGGGATCGCGCAGGCGCCCAGCGCGTGGATCGTCTTCGTCACGAACGCCGGCAGCAGCGGCGGAATCCCGCCGAGGTTGCACGCGACTGCGACCAGGAGGGAGATCAGGATCGGGTTGATGAGCCGCCGCCACCCTTGGCGCAACGACTCCCCGCTCAGCACCAGCAGTCCGACCGTCCAGATCGCGACTTCGACGCCGACGCCATAAACGAGCAACACCCCGCGGCTCTCCGCTCCCCAGATCGCCTCCATGATCGGCAGCGGCAGGTAGCCGTAGTTGGCGATGCCGACCGCCAGCGCGAACGTCCGCAGTCCCGTGCCCACCTGCAGCCCGATCGCCTTCGCCGCCAACCGTCCGCCATAAAGGCCCAGGGCCGTCACGCCGAAGCCCAGCAGCGGCGGCCAGATCAGATTATCGGAGGAGCCGACGGCCGGATTGGCCGCCACCGATTCGAAGATCAGGCACGGATAGAGCAGGTTGATCACCAGCCGGATCAGGCTCGTCTCCGCTTCGCCCTCGATCCAGTGCACGCGCCGGGCCACGACGCCGAGGCCGATGATGGCGAAAACGGGGACGACGAGCAGCAGGAGTTGGAGGTAGGACGGAATGAGGAAAAGAGGAAATGAGGGAGCGCGGGCAAAGCTCAAGGGCGCTCCGTGTCGCCACCCCTCACTGCCTCATTCCCGCCACCCTCCATCGCCTCGCCCGCAATCCGGCCGGTCGTCCACGCCGCCTGGAAATTGAAGCCGCCGGTGACGCCGTCGATGTCGAGCACCTCCCCTGCAAAATGCAGGCCGGGGCAAACCCGGCTCTCCATCCGCCGGAAATCGACCTCGCTCAGCTTCACTCCGCCGCAGGTGACAAACTCATCCTTGAACAGGCTCTTGCCGACGACCTTGAATTCCGCCGCGGTCAACTGCGCCGCGAGCGCGTTCAAAGCGGCGTTGCCGACCGCGGTCCAGGGCGTCGTGGCGGCGATGCCGCTGGCGGTGACGAGTCGTTCCCACAGGCGTTGGGGCATCGGCAGCGGGCTCCACGTGGTGAGCTGCTTGCGCGGGTTCTTTTCCCGCACGCCCGCCAGCTCCCGCACGAGGCTCTCGCGGGTGTGTGGCGGCGCGAAGTTCACGGCCAGGGAAAATTCATAGTTTCGCGCCGCCAGTTCACGCGCGCCCCACGCGGAGAGTTTCAGGATGGCCGGACCGCTCAGACCCCAGTGGGTCACCAGCAACGGCCCCGCGGCGCGCAACTTCGTGCCGGGCACGGACACCGCCGCCTCCTCGAGCGACACGCCCGAAAGCCCGATCAGTCGGGCGTCGTCGATGTGAAACGTGAAAAGCGACGGCACGAGCGGCTCCACGGTGTGCCCGAGCGCTTCCGCGATCGTGAAGCCCGCGGACGAACGGTTGCCGCCGGTGGCGACAATCAGGCGTTCGCAGCGCACTTCCGCGCCGTCCGTCAGTGTGACCCAGAAGCCGGTGCGGGCCGGAGGCGGCGTGGCGTCCCCGCGCTCGCCGGCGCTCATGCTGGGCCGGAAGGCGAGTCGTTCCACCTTGCGGACCCCGAGACTGGTAAACAGGCGGACTCCGGTGTCGCGCGCGACGCGCAGCAGGCAGTCTACGATCGTGGCGGAGTCGTCCGTCACCGGGAACATCCGTCCGTCCGCCTCGGTTTTCGTCTCGACGCCGTGGCGCGCGAACCAGCCCACGGTGTCGCGCGGCTGCCAGCGATGGAACGCGCCCAGCAGTTCACGTCCGCCGCGAGGGTAGAACTTGACCAGCTCGCGCGGCTCAAAGCATGCGTGCGTGACGTTGCAACGCCCGCCGCCGGAAACCCGCACCTTGGCGAGCGGGTGCGCGGTAGCCTCGTACACCGAGACCTCGCCGGCCGGGCCGAGTTTCTCGGCCGCGGCAATGGCAGCGAACATCCCGGCGGCTCCGCCGCCGATCACGATGACACGCACCTTTTCCGCCATGCGGGCACGCTGGGCGCGCCGGCAGCGGAGTCGAAGATGAAATGTCTTCCACCGGCGGGCCTTGCACGGCACGCGGGCTCGAGCTGCCGGCCTGGATTCCGACCTGCGGATCCGCGCTCCGGTGCTCCCGGCCGGACAATAAAACGGCCGCCGCGGGCTGCGATCCGCGGCGGCCAACACCAACCCCTGACAAAGTCTGCGGGCTTACTGGTTCTTCTTCCGGCCACCACCGCCCTGGCCCCGGCCCTGCGCCGCCATCTCGTCATACTTCTTCGCCTGCTCGGGGGTGAGCACGGCACGGATCTCGGTGCGGGAGGAGGCCATGATCTCGCGCATCTTGGCCTGGCGGTCCTCCTGCGAGGCGCCCTGGAGGCCCTGCATCTGCTCGCGCACTTTGGCGAGGATGGCCTCGATCTTGGTCTTCTGTTCGGCCGAGAGGCTGCCCACGGCCTGCTCGATCCGCTCCACCGTCATCCCCATGCCGCCACCGCGGCCCTTCTTCTGATCCTGGGCCTGGAGGAGCGAACTGGAAAACATCGCGGCGGCCGCGACGGCGACAACGAGCAATTTGCGAAGATTCATGGGAGGGGGGAAACGGGCGTTGATTTCAGGGTTGCGAACGATGCGGCAAAAGCCGCAACGGAGCGCAAGACGGAGCACCCGGGGAAGAGTTACTCGGAATCTTGCGCGAGCTTGCCGCGCCGGTTTCGCGACCGCAGCGTCGCGGCCCATGATCGAGGTGAGCGACCTGACCAAGCGCTACGGCACCTTCACCGCCGTCAACGCCCTCTCGTTTGCGGTGCAGCCGGGCGAGGTGCTCGGCCTGGTCGGGCCGAACGGCGCGGGCAAGACCAGCACGCTGCGCTGCCTCGCGGGCATCATCCCCGCGACGTCGGGCACGATCCGGATCGCCGGCCACGACCTGGGCCGGGATCCCCTGCCGGCCAAGCGCACCCTCGCGTTCTTCGCCGACGAACCGCGCCTCTTCGATTACCTCACGGTGCGCCAGCACCTCGCGTTCGCCGCCCGCATCTACGGCGTGCGCGATCACGAGGCGAAGGCGCAGCCGCTGCTCGAGGAGTTCGAGATCGCGGACAAGGCCGACCAGCTCCCCGGCGAGTTGTCGCGCGGCATGAAGCAGAAGCTCGCGATCGCCTGCGGGCTGCTGCACGCACCTCAGGTGATGTTCTTCGACGAGCCGCTCACGGGTCTCGATCCGCTCGGCATCCGGCGGATGAAGGATTCGATCGTCCAGCGCGCGCGCGGGGGAGCCGCGATCGTGCTCAGCTCCCACCTCCTGCACCTGCTGGAGGAGGTGTGCACCCACGTGCTGATCCTGAAGCAGGGCGCGAGGATCGCGGCCGGCACCCTGGCCGAAGTCGCCGCCCGCTACAGTCCCGGCGAAGCGAAGCCGAGCCTGGAGGAAGTGTTTCTCCGGGCGACGGAGGGCGGGGCATGACTCCCGCACCACGCTCCGCCCGCCCGCCGCGCTGGCACCCGGCCGGTTAGCACCTGTCCGCGCTCCCCCAACCCTTTGTTCTCCGCCCTCGTCTATCTCCGCGTCACGTCGCTTCGCAACTGGCTGCTCTCGCGCCTGCGGCGCCTGCGGCAGCCCAAGTACCTGGCGGGGGCGATCGTCGGTTGCGCGTACTTCTACTTCTTCTTTTTCCGGCCGCTGGGCCGAAACGTCCCGTCGCGGCCAGTGCCGCCGCTGCCGGACCCGGCGCACGAAATGTTCGCGAACGCCGCGGCGCTGCCCGCCGACTGGCAACCCGCGCTGCTCGCCTTCGGCACGCTGGCGCTGCTGGTCTTTCTCGCCTTCATGTGGGTCGTGCCCACCCGGCGCGCGGCCCTGGGATTCACCGAGGCCGAAATTGCGTTCCTCTTCCCCGCCCCGATCCGCCGGAGCTCGCTGGTGCATTTCCGCCTACTCAGCGCGCAGTTGCGCAGCCTCGTCGGCGCCGGCGTGATGATGCTCTTCACCCACCGCTGGTCCGCGCTCGGGGGCAACGCCCTCACGCATGCCCTCGGGTGGTGGTGCATCTTCTCCGCGCTGAACCTGCATTTCAGCGGCGCCAGCTTCACGCTCACCCGGCTGGCCGATCTCGGCCTGGGCGCCTGGCGGCGGCGCCTGCTCATCCTGGCCGGGATCGTCCTGGTATTCACCGTCACGATACTTCGCCTGCCGGCGGAGACTGTCACGCCGCCGCTCGGCGCGGCCATCGACCTGCCGGCCGCCTCCGCCTGGCTGATCGCGCTGACCCGGACCGCGCCGCTGCACTGGCTGCTCGCCCCGCTCCGGCTGGTGGTGGCGCCGTTCCTCGCCCTTGATGTCCCGCAATTCCTCCTCGCGCTGGGGCCCGCCGCCGCGGTCCTGCTCGTGCACTACCTGTGGGTGGTCCGGTCGGCGGTCGCGTTCGAGGACGCCGCGATCGACCATGCACGCCGGCGCACGGCCCGGATCGAGGCCTGGCGCGCCGGCCGCCGCGGGCCCGCGACGACGACCGGGCCCGGCCGCCGCCCGCCGTTCCATCTCGGCGGCACGGGGCGGCCCGAACTCGCATTTCTCTGGAAGAACCTGCTTTCGACCTGGCCCTATTTCACGCTGCGACTCTGGCTCGCCACCGCCGTGCTCCTCGTGGGCGTCGGGCTCTGGCTGAACCACCAGCCCCACACCCGGCTGCTCGCCGCCACGCTGGGCGCCTCGGCCCTGATGTTGGCCGCGTACGTCCTGCTGATCGGCCCGCAGTTCGCCCGGCAGGACCTGCGCAGCGACCTGCCCCAGGCGGACCTCCTGAAGACCTACCCGCTGCCCGGCTGGCAGATCGTGCTCGGCGAGCTGCTCACGCCCGCGATCATCCTGACCGGTGTCTTGTGGCTGGCGCTGCTTTTCGCCGCGGTCGCCTTCCAGCCCGTCGGCCGCGGGGCGGAGTGGCTGACGCCCGGGCTGCGGCTGGCAGGCGGCGCCGGCCTGGCGCTGGCCACGCCGTTCGTGGTGCTCCTGCAACTGCTCGTGCCCAACGCCGCCGCCCTGGTCTTCCCCGGCTGGTTCCAGCTCTCCCGGATGCGGGGCGGCGGGCCCGAGGTGATCGGCCAGCGGATGATTTATTTCTTCGCCCAGGTCGTCGCCATGACCGCGGCCCTCGCGCCCGCGCTGCTGGCTGGCGGGGCGGTGATCCTGATGTTTCACTGGATCACAGGCGTTCCGGCCGCCCTCGCGCTGGCGGCACTGGCCGCCGCCGCCGTGCTGGCCGCGGAACTCTGGTTCGGCGTGCAATGGCTGGGGCGCCGGTTCGAGAAACTCGACCTCGCGGCCGACCTGCGGCCGTAATCGTGCCATGGAGTTCGACCGCCTCCTGGCCCTCGCCGCCGATACCGTCGGCGCCGCCCAACGCCGGCTGCCGCCCGAGCTGCGGACACTCGCCCGCGGCGTGGCGGTCCATTACGATCGCGTGGCCGGCCCCGAGTTGATCGCGGAGGGCTTTCCACCCGACATCCTCGGGCTCTTCAACGGCACGCCCTACGGCGCCGAGCTCAGCCACGAAACCACCACGCCCCCGCAGATCATCCTGTTCGTCGCGAGCCTGTGGGACTTCGCCGGCGGGGACGCGGACGCATTCCGGGAGGAGGTGCGCATCACCTACCTGCACGAACTCGGACATTTTCTCGGCTGGGACGAAGACGACGTCGCGGCGCGCGGGCTGGATTAAGCACATCGCGCCGCACCCGGGCAGCGAAAAGCGGCGGCGTTCCGCAGCGCGAATCGCCTCCGCCGCGGAACCATTGCCGGCGAGGGCTTACACAACTCACTCCACGCTTCCCAAGCGCGCCCGTGCCTGCCTACAGTGGGCGATTCAGATTCTGCACGTCATGAAGAAACTCCTGCTCCTCACGCTGCTTGCGCTCTGCGGCGCCACCTTCGCCCGGGCTGAGCCCGATCGCGCCGATCTGATTTCACGGGTCGAGACCTGCGAGGCGATCCTGCGGGAGTTCCAGCAAAACCGCGATCTCGCGATCCCGCCCCACGTGTGGCAGCGGGCCAAGGGGCTCCTGATCGTGAATCAATTCAAGGCGGGCATCATCCTCGGGGTGCAGGACGGTTGGGGCGTCATGATGGTCCGGAAGCCGGACGGGCGCTGGAGCCTGCCCGTGATCATCAACGCGGGCGAGGCCAGCATCGGGCTCCAACTGGGCGCCAAGGCGCAGGAGACCGTCTACATCATCACCGACGAGGCCACGCCCCGGAAACTGTTCGCCAATCGCGTGCGCATCGGCGTCGACGCCCAGGCAGTCGCGGGACCCAAGGCGGCTGAGAAGGAGCGCACCAACGAGGAAATCTTCAAGGCGCCCCTGCTGGCGTACACCCGCAAGTCGGTCGGGCTTTATGCCGGCGCCACGATCAAGGCCGGACACATCTCGCGCAACGACGAGGCCAATTTTCTCCTCTACAACACGCGCTACACCCTGCCGGAACTGCTCTACAGCGACTGGGTCCAGCCGCCGCCGGAAGTGCAGCCGCTGATGCAGTTCGTGCAGTCGCTCACGAAGTAACGCCGGGGCGTGCGCGGCCTCCCGCCGGGAGGCAACACTCAGCGGCCGCGGGAGGCGGCCGGCCGGCTCGCACCTGGAGTCCGGACTCCCGCGCCCGCCCGGAAAGCCGCCAGGTACGCGGTCAATTCCGCCAGGACCGCGTCCGCCACGAACTGCTGGGCGTCGATCCGCGAAGCGCCCGGGCACTCCACGCGGCCGGTGCGAACGGCGAGGAAGCGGCCGCGTCGCCGGTGCGCGATCGCCCACCATGCCATCGGCGCAACGACGCCGGCGTCCGGCGCAGGTTCGGCATAACCGGTGGTGGCCACGCCGAGGTCGGCCTCGAACAGGTCGCACACGCCGCGTGCCATCTGCGCCGCCACCGCGAGCGAGACCGCGTTCACCCGCCGGGCCGACGTTCGATCGACCCCAAGGAGGCGCACCTTGTCCTCCAGCGTGTAGGCAGTGACGCCGCCGCGGAAGAAGCCGGAGGCCCCGGAGATCTCCCCCACGCGCGCCTGGACGCGTCCGCAGGTCAGGCTCTCGGCGGCGGCCAGGCTCAACCCCGGCGCCGCCAGCAGAAGCTCCTTCAGACCGCGACCCGGCCGGCTCATTTCAGCGTCGCTTCCACCAGCGGCTTCACGCGGGCAAGCCCGCGCTCGAAATCAGGCCCGATCATCCGGTCGAGGAACAGCCCGAACCAGCGGTGCAGCGGGTTCATGCCGAGAATCGTCTTCATCGCGAGGGGTGCGCCCAGCCTGACCGGCGCAACGGGCGCCTGTCAGGCAATTTCCAGGCCGACCGGGCAGTGATCGCTTCCCATGATCTCAGGCGAGATCCAGGCCCGTTTCAGGGCCGGCCGCAGCTTGTCGCTGGCAACGAAGTAGTCGACCCGCCACCCGATGTTCCGCGCCCGGCAGTTCATCATCTGGCTCCACCAGGTGTAGTGCCCCGGGCCGGGTTCGAAGAGCCGGAACGTATCCACATACCCACTCTCGAGCAGCCGGGTGAAATTCGTCCGTTCCTCCTCGGTGAAGCCGGCATTGCGGCGGTTCGGCTTCGGATTGGTGAGGTCGATCTCCTGGTGGGCGACATTGAGGTCGCCGCAGAACACGACCGGCTTCCCCTTCTTCGCCAGCTTCTTCAGGTACGCCAGAAACGCCGGGTCCCACGACCGGGTGCGATAGTCCAGCCGGGTGAGGCCCCGCTGGGAATTGGGCTGGTAGACATTGACGACATGGAAATCCGGATACTCCGCCGCGATGACCCGGCCCTCGCCATCGTGGTCGCGGTGCCCGATGCCGCACGTCACCGCCAGCGGCTTCACCCGCGTGAACAGGATCGTGCCGCTGTATCCCTTCTTCACCGCGGGATTCCAGAACATCTCGTACCCCTTGGGCCAGGCCACGTGCGCGGCGTCGCCCGGGTGCGCCTTCGCTTCCTGCAGGCAGATGACGTCGGCCTTCGCCCCCGTCATGTAGTCGAGCAGGCCCTTCTTCAGCGCGGCACGCACGCCGTTGACGTTCCAGGAGACGAGCTTCATGCGTGCCCGTTCAAGGCCGGACGCCGGGCCGGGGCAAACGCAATCCCGCACGCGATGACACAACATCTCCCCACGCGACGATTGCCTCCGCCGCCCCTTCCCGTTTGGGATTTCCGGTTTCGAATCCGAAGGTCGCCCATCGCCCATCGCCCATCGCCCATCGCCCATCGCCCATCGCCCATCGCCTCATGCCTTCCTTCGTCCCGCTCCCTCTCGGCCAGCCCATCCCGGCGAGCCCGCACGCCGTCTCGTGCAGCCTGCCGACGATGCGAGACGTGCGCGGTTATGAGGAAAAGGACCCGGAGACGATGCGCCAGCTCACGTCCGGCTATCCGCGCTTCGTCGTGCACCCGTACGCCCGCCGTCTCGCGGCGCACCTTGTGGCCCGCCGGCCCGACCTCACGGGCCGGACGCTCTGGCTGACCACGTCGGAACCGATGGCCCGTGCCCTCGCGCACCATCTGGGCGACTCGGCTTCCGTCGTCGCCGCCGAGGGCTTCTTCGGCGCGTCTCACCCCGACTCGCCCGCTCTCTGGAGCCGGGCGAAGACCTTCCTGCAGAACGTCGGCGGCTTCCTTTCCTCCCGCGCAGCCGAGGACGGCCTCATCCGCTGCGGGCTGGCCGCCGAGCCTCATCCGGAGCCACATCATGCGGGCGACGCCGCCGGGGAAATCCGGCGGGTCCTGCGCCGCGCCCTGCCCGGCACCGCCGACGCTGACCTGCTGCTGGCGCCCTCGGGCATGAATGCCATCTTCAGCGCCTTCAGCGCCTCCGCGGGGTTGCAGGCGGGACGCGGACGCACCGTCTGGCTGCAGCTCGGCTGGCTATATCTGGATACGATCGCGATCCTGCAGAAATTCACGCCGGCACGCACCGACTACGTCTACCTGCGCGATCCGCTGGATCAGGCCGCCATCGCGCGGATTTTCGCGCGCCACGGCCCCCGGATCGCCGGCGTCATCGCCGAGCTGCCGACCAATCCCCTGATCCAGACGCCGGACCTCGCCGGCCTCTCGGAACTCTGCCGCCGTCACGGCGCCCATCTCATCGTGGATCCATCGGTGGCATCGGTGTTCTGCGTGAACGTCCTTCCCGCCGCCGACCTCGTCGCCACCAGCCTCACCAAGTACACGGCCAGCGACGGCGACCTCACCGCCGGCCTCGTCGCCGTGAACTCCGCGTCGCCCGACGCGGCTGAACTGCGCCGGCGCGTCGCGACGCTGGTCGAGCCAGTGCATCCGCGCGACCTTTCCCGCCTCGCGGCCGAGATCGGCGAGACGGAGGCGGTCGTCGCCACCATCAACGCCAGCACTGCGCGCGTGGCGGCGTTTCTCGCGACGCATCCAAAAGTCCAGGACGTGTTCTGGGCCCTGCATCCGGAGTCCCGGGACCACTACCGCCGGATCGCGCGCTCCCCCGAGGCGACCGGAGGGATGATCACCTTCACGCTCAAGGGGGACATGGAGCCGTTCTACGACCGGCTGCGGCTGCCGAAAGGGCCGAGTTTCGGCATGAAGACGACGCTGATCTGTCCGTTCATGTACCTGGCGCATTACGACCTGGTCAGCACGCCCGCCGGCCTCGCCGAACTCGCCGCCAGCAATCTCGACCCCGATCTCCTTCGTCTCTGCTGCGGCACCGAGCCCGTCGAGGAGATCATCGCCGCGCTCGGCGAAGCGCTCGGGTGACGGGCCCCCGACGAGCCGGGCCGGAACGCTCATCCAATCGCGCATGGCCACCGCTTCGTGCACGCTCGCCATCAAGGCCATTCCCAACGCACCGCGCAGCGAAGTCGTGGGCTGGCTGGGCGAGGCGCTGAAGGTGAAGGTGCACGCGCCGCCGGTCGAAGGCCGCGCCAACGACGCAATATGTGCGTTCCTCGCCGCGACGTTCGGACTGCCGCGTCGTGCCGTCACCGTTCTCCGCGGCGACACCTCGCGGCAGAAGACGGTGCGCCTGGAGGGCGTCTCCCTCGCCGACGTGCAGGCGCGCTTTCCGCGCTAGCGCCCCGGCTCAGCGGCGCGTCAGGCGCGCGAAACGCACCGTGAGAAACACCGCCGCGAAGGCGAGGCCGCCCGCGATGCCGATCCAGATTCCGGCCGGTCCCCACGGTCCCCGCACGCCGCCCAGATAACCCGCCGGCAGCGCGATGCCCCAATAGGCGAGCAGCGTGATCATGGTCGGGAGCTTCACGTCGCTCACGCCGCGCAGAAGATGCGCCGCGATCACCTGCACGCCGTCGAACAACTGGAAGAATGCGCCCACCAGCAGCAGTTGGGCGGCCTGCACCACGACGGCACGGTCGCGCACGAACCAGCCGGCGATCACCTCCCCCGCCCCGGCGAACAGCACGGCAAACGACGCCATGACCGCCAGCCCGAGCCCGAGCACACCGAAACCGATCGGCCGCAGCCGTCCCCGTTCGCCCGCACCGACGACATGGCTCACGCGCATGCCCGCCGCCATCGAAAGCCCGAGGGGGAACATGAACGCCAGCGACGCGCACGTGATGCCGATCTGGTGCGCCGCCAGCGGCACCGCCCCCAGCCACCCCATCATGATGCCGGAAAACGCAAAGGCGGTCGTCTCGAACAGGAGCATGCCCGCGGCGGGCAGGCCGATCGCCAGCATCTCGCGGAACCGCCCGCGCGAAAACCCTCCGCGCCAGGTCGCGGGACCCGGCCCCGGCAGGGGGAGGCCGTTGAGCGCGGCCCGGATATCTGCGTGACGGCGGAGCCACGCGTGGATCCCGGCCATGCCGGCCACGCGCGCCACGAGCGTCGCGATGCCTGCTCCGGTCAGGCCCAGCGCCGGCAAGCCCAGGTGGCCGTAAATCAGGATCCAGTTGAGCAC
>ERZ761602.7028-NODE-7028-length-12178-cov-5.441310_pt1 | contig 12178 bp, 8 predicted proteins | sample MGYA00512165_ERZ761602 | MGnify/ENA primary metagenome ERZ761602 (study PRJEB28899, sample SAMN02445085) | bioreactor sludge metagenome | biome: EBPR sludge; isolation source: Thorneside wastewater treatment plant | place: Australia: Brisbane, Thorneside... | reverse complement strand
GGGCGTGGCGCGGCTGCTGCAGCGCGCCGGTCGCAGCGGCCACGCGCCCGGGCGCGCCAGCCGCGTCACGCTGGTGCCGACCAATACGCTGGAGCTGGTGGAAGCCGCGGCGGCGCGGCGTGCCGCGCTGGCCGGACAGGTCGAGTCACGCCGCGCGCCCGACAAGCCGCTGGACGTGCTGGTGCAGCACCTGGTGACGGTGGCCCTGGGCGGCGGTTTCGACGCCGATGCACTGTTCGACGAGGTACGCAGCGCGCCCTCGTACCGCACGTTGACGCGCGCCGAGTTCGACTGGGCGCTGGCCTTCGTCGAGCGCGGCGGCGACAGCCTGACCGCCTACCCCGAATACCACCGCGTGCGCCGTGGCGACGACGGACTGTGGCGGGTGCCCGACCGCGGCATCGCGCGTCGCCACCGGCTGCAGGTGGGCACCATCGTCAGCGACGCCAGCATGGCCGTGAAGTGGGTGAGCGGCGGCACGCTGGGCCATGTCGAGGAGAGTTTCATCGCACGGCTCGCCAAGGGCGACTGCTTCGTCTTCGCCGGCCGCGTGCTGGAGCTGGTGCGCGTGCAGGAGCTCACCGCCTGGGTGCGCAAGGCGAGCAAGCCGCGTGGCGTGGTGCCGGCCTGGGCCGGCAGCAAGATGCCGCTGTCCAGCGAGATGGCCGACGCGGTGGCAGTGCTGCTCGATGCGGCGGCGGCCGGCGCCGAGACGGATGCCACCGCGGCCGACGCGGCGACCGCCGGCGCCCCCTTCGCCGAGCCCGAGATGGCCGCCGCTCGGCCGATGCTGGCGGCGCAGGCGCGGCTGTCGCGGCTGCCGCGGCTCGGGAGGCTGCTCGCGGAGCGCTTCGACTCGCGCGAAGGCCACCATCTGTTCCTGTACCCGTTCGCCGGCCGCAACGTGCACATCGGGCTGGCGCAGCTGCTGGCCTGGCGGCTGGCCAGGGAGGCGCCGAATACCTTCTCGCTGTCGGTCAACGACTACGGGCTGGAGATCCTGGCCGCGCGCGAGATCGACGCCGCGGCGCTGGACCCGGCGCGCCTGTTCACCACCGACGAACTGCTGGCCGACGTGCTGGCCAGCCTCAATTCGGGCCAGCTGGCGCAGCGGCGCTTTCGCGAGATCGCGCGCATCGCCGGGCTGGTGAGCGGCGGCTACCCCGGCGCGCCGAAGAGCCTGCGCCAGCTGCAGGCCAGCAGCAGCCTGTTCTACGAGGTCTTTCGCAAGTACGACGCCGGCAACCGCCTGCTCGCGCAGGCCGAGGCCGAGGTGCTGGCGCAGGAGCTGGATGCCGCGCGGCTGGCGGCGACGCTGGCGCGGCTGGCGGTGCAGCCGCTGGACCTGGTCGTGCTGCAGGCGCCGAGCCCGTTCGCGCTGGCGCTGATGGTCGAGCGGCTGCGCGAGCAGCTGACGACCGAGCGGCTGAAGGACCGCCTCGAGCGGCTGCTCGCCCATGCCGAGGAGGCGCTGGCCGAACGTGCCGGCGCACCGGCCGGCGGCGCACCGCTGCCGGCCGCCACAGCGCGGCGGCGCCGGCGTGGCGCAGTGCACGGCGCGCGCGCGGCCGGCACGGCGCCGGCTGCGGCATCATCGCAGGCAGCATGCTCAGCACCCGCGCCCGACCGCTCCTGACCGCCGCGCTGGCGGCACTGGCACTGCTGTGCACGCCGGCCCTGGCGCAGAAGAAGCGTGCCGAACCGGCGCCGGTGAGCGGCGTCGTCACGCGCATCGTCGACGGCGACACGCTGTGGGTCGCCCCGGCCGGCCAGCCGCCGTTCGCGGTGCGTCTGCGCGACATCGACGCCCCGGAGATCTGCCAGCCGCACGGGCCCGAGGCGCGCGCCGCGCTGGAGGAATACGCGCTCGGCCAGGCGGTGACGATGCGCATCTTCGCGCGCGACACCCATGGCCGTGCGGTCGCCCGCGTCGCCACCGCCGAGCGTGACCTCGGCGTGCGCATGGTCGAGGAAGGCCATGCCTGGAGCGTGCGCACGAAGTTCGACCGCGGCCCGCTGGTCAAGCAGGAGCGCCAGGCGCGGGCGCTGGGCCGCGGCCTGCACACGACCGCGGGCCATGTCTACCCCTGGGACTTCCGGCGCCGCAACGGGCCCTGCAGCACCGCCGGGCCGGCCGCGGCCGCTACAGCGGCCACACCCACAGCAGCAGCGGCACGCTGACCGCCAGCACCAGCAGTTCCAGCGGCAGCCCGAGCCGCCAGTAGTCGCCGAAGCGCAGCCCGCCGGGGCCCAGGATCAGCGTGTTGTTCTGGTGACCGATCGGGGTCAGGAAGGCGCACGAGGCGCCCACCGCCACCGCCATCAGGAAGGCGTCGGGGCTCGCGCCCAGCGCGCCGGCGGTGCCGATCGCGATCGGGCACATCACCGCCGCGGTGGCGGCGTTGTTCATCAGGTCCGACAGCAGCATCGTGACGACGAGGACCAGCACGAGCGCGACGACGGCGTGGCCGCGGGCGACGTCGTCGAGCAGCACGCGCGCGAGCAGGTCGGCGGCGCCGGTGGCCGCCATCGCGCCGGCAACCGGGATCAGCATCGCCAGCAGCACGATCACCGGCCAGTCGACGGCGTCGTAGACCACGCGCGGGGGCAGCAGGCGCAGCAGCAGCGTGGCCAGCACGCCGAGCGCGAAGGACACCGCCGCCGGCAGCAGCCCGAAGGCCGCGGCGGCCACCGCGGCGGCCATCACCGCGCTGGCCAGCAGCGCGCGCCGGCGATCGGGGATGGCCAGCTCGCGCTCGGCCAGCGGCACGCAGCCATGGTCGGCGGCAAACTGCGCGATCACCTCGGGCGCGCCCTGCACCAGCAGCAGGTCGCCGGCGGCCATCGGCATCGAGCGCAGGCGGCGCAGCGAGCGCCGGCCCTGGCGCGAGATGGCGAGCAGGTTGAGCCCCCAGCGCGTGCGCAGCAGGATGTCGCTGGCCGAGCGCCCGGCCAGCCCCGAGCCCGGCAGCACCGCCAGCTCGACCAGCGTGACCTCGCCGCTGCCGGCCTCGCGCTCGGGCGGTGCCGGCGCGTCGGCCTCGGCGGCCTCGTCGCCGTCGCCGCCGCCGTCGCCGTCGGCAGCAGCGCTGGCCTGGGCGGGCCGGCCGGATTCGGCGGCCGCACGGGCGCCGCCGCCCCGTGCCGCCGGCGCCTCGGCCGGCGGTGGCTGCGCCTCCTCCAGCGTCAGGCCCAGGCTGGACAGCACGCCGGCCAGGGCCTCGGCCTCGGCCTCGATGACCAGGATGTCGCCGGTACGTACGCGGCGCCCCGGCGCCGGCGCGAACAGGCGCAGGTCGTTGCGCACCAGGCCGACGATCTGCGCGCCGCTGTCGTCCAGCGTCGCCTCCAGCTCCTGCAGCGTACGGCCGGCAGCCTTGCTGCCGTCGGGCACGCGGGCCTCGGTCAGGTAGGCGCCGGACTCGAAGCCCTCGGCGCCGGCCTGGCGCCGCGCCGGCACCAGCCGCCAGCCGACGAGCGCGACGAAGGCCACGCCGGCCAGCGCGACGGCCACACCGACCGGCGCGAAGTCGAACATCGCGAAGCCGCTGCCGCCTTGCTGCGCGCGGAAGCCCGAGACGATCAGGTTCGGCGGCGTGCCGATCAGCGTCGTCATGCCGCCGAGGATGGTGCCGAAGGCCAGCGGCATCAGCGTGCGCGCCGGCGTCAGGTCCAGCCGGCGCGCCAGCTGCACGGCCACCGGCATCAGCAGCGCCATCGCGCCGACGTTGTTCATGAAGCCCGACAGCAGCGCCCCCAGCCCGACCAGCGCCAGCAGGCTGAGCGCCGGCCCGGCGGCCGCGGGCAGCACGCGCCGCGTCAGTGCGTCGACGGCGCCGCTGGCCTGCAGGCTGCGGCTGAGCACCAGCACGCAGGCCACGGTGACGACGGCCGGGTGGCCGAAACCGGCGAAGGCTTCGGCGGCCGGCACCAGTCCGGCCAGCACGCAGGCCAGCAGCGCGGCGGCGGCGACGACGTCGTGGCGCCAGCGGCCCCACAGGAAGAGCGCCACCGTGGCGGCCAGGATGGCCAGCAGCAGGGCCTGCTCGCCGTTCAAGGCGATGCCTCGGCGCCTGCGGCCGGCCGGCGCGCGGCCCGACCCAGGGTCGGGGTGCCGGCGCCGCTCAGCGCGCCTTCACCCAGCGCAGCTCGATGGTGTCGCTGGGCCACTGCACGACCGAGAATTTCTTCGCCATCGCCCAGGTCAGCGTGCGCCGGTACAAGGGGATGTAGGGCAGGTCCTCGGCCACCAGGCGCAGCACCGTGGTGACCATGGCGCGGCGCCGCGTCAGGTCGGGCTCGGTGCGGATGCCGTCGATCAGCTCGTCCAGCTTGGGGTTGCTGTAGCGGCCGGCGTTGAAGGTGCCCAGCCCGCTGCGGTCGAAGCTGCGGAAGAGGCCGTTCAGCGAGTTCCAGGCGTCGGGGCTGGCGGTCCAGCCGTATTCGATGAAGCTGGCCGTGCCCTGGCTGAGCTTGGGGAAGAACTGGTTGCTCGGGCTCGCGCGCAGCGTGGTGCGGATGCCGACCTGGGTCAGCATCGCGGCCACCGCCTGGCACACGTTTTCGCGCCAGGCCACGTTGACGCAGTCCAGCGTGACCGAGAAGCCGTTCGGGTAGCCGGCCTCCCCGAGCAGCTGGCGCGCACGCGCCGGGTCGTAGGGCAGCCGCTTGTCCAGCTCGGCCGGCGAGCCGTCGACCAAGGTGGACAGGAAGGCGCCGGTGGGCACGGCCTGGCCGCGCAGCACCTTGTCGATGATCAGCGGCACGTTGATCGCGTGGTAGACGGCGCGCCGCACGCGCAGGTCCTTGAACGGGTTGCGGCCCTTGACGTCGCTGTACTCGAGCTCGTCGCGCGACTGATCGAAGGTCAGGTACTGCTGGCCGATGTCGGGCACCTGCACCAGCGTCAGCCGCGGGTCGGCCTTCAGGCGCGCGATGTCCTGGTAGGGCGGGTCCATGACCAGGTCGACCTCGCCGCTGGCCAGCGCGGCCAGCCGGGTGGCGTCGGACTTGATGGTGATGAAGCTGACCTGCTGCAGGTTGCCGGCGCGCGTGTCCTTCCAGCCCCAGTAGGCCTCGTGGCGGCGCAGCACGGTGCGAACGTCGGGCTCGTAGCGCTCGACGCGGAACGGCCCGGTGCCGTTGGCGTTGCGCACCGCGAAGGTCTCCTGCTTGCCGTTGAAGTCCTGCGCGCGCTGCACGCCGTGCTTCTCGGCCCAGGCCTTGCTCATCATCGCGATGAACTGCAGCTTCTCGGGCAGCACCGCGTCCGGCGCCTCGAGCTGGATCTCGATGGTCAGCCCGTCGACCTTGCGCACGCCGGCCACGCCCTTGAGCTGGAAGGCGCGCTGCGACGGCGGGGCGAGCGCGCGCTCGATCGAGAAGACCGCGTCGTCGGCGCCGAAGGCTGTTCCGTCGTGGAACAGCACGCCCGGGCGCAGCTTGAATCGCCACAGCGTCGGGCTCACCGCCTGCCACGACAGCGCCAGCGCCGGCTCGAGCTTGAAGCGCTCGTCGCGGCCGACCAGCGAGTCGTAGACCTGGTAGGCCACGCGCGAGTGGTACAGCAGCGCCACCGCGTGCGGGTCCAGGGTCTGCGGGTCGAACGCGGTGGCGATGCGCAGCGTGGTCGCCTGCGCGGCGCCGCCGGCGGCCAGCGCGGCGACCGTCAGCCAGCGCAGCAGCGCACGCGTCAGGGATCGGTAACTCAGGGTCATCACGGAGGGGCGGCTTTCGCGGGGGGCAGGCTCAGCGGCGCGCCCGGCGGGCGGCCTGCAGGAAGTCGTGCAGGATCGGCGTGTCGTCGAGTGTGGCCGGATTGGCCGGGTCGTGGAACTCGGGATGCCACTGCACCCCGGCGACAAAACCCGGGCCGCGGCAGCGGATCGCCTCCACAAGGCCGTCCTCCGGGCAGTGCGCCTCGACCACGAAGTCCGGCGCCAGGTCCTTGATGCCCTGGTGGTGGATGCTGTTGGTGGTGGCGCGCGTTACACCCGGAAACAGCGACGCCAGGTGGGTGCCGGGCACGAACTCGACGGCGTGGTGGTGGTGCTCGTAGCGCCCGAGCTCGCGGTGCGCCAGCGCGTCGGGGCGCTGCGTGGCGATGTCCTGCAGCAGCGTGCCGCCGTAGGTGACGTTGAGCAGCTGCAGGCCGCGGCAGATGCCGAAGACCGGCTTGCCGGCGGCGACGAAGGCGCGGATCAGCTCCATCTCGTAGCGGTCGCGCACCGGGTCGCCTTCCCAGTCCGGGTGCATCGCCTCTTCGCCGTAGTGCAGCGGCGCGACGTCGTTGCCGCCCTGCAGCACCAGGCCGTCGAGCGCCTGCGCGTAGTGCACGAGGTCGATGTCGCTGCGCTTGACCACGCTGGTGGCGTCCACCGCCGGCACCATCACTGCCATCGCGCCGCCCGAGAGCACCCAGTGCGCCACCGACTGCTCGAGGTAGTGCAGCGTCTTCGTGAAGACGCCGGGCAGCGGCACGCCGGCCGAGCCGGGGTAGTAGATGCGTGCGGAGATGCCGATCAGCAGCGTGGAGTCCATCGCGCGATGATGGCCGCGCGCCGTGCGCCGGGCAAGGCGTGCACCGCGCCGGACTCCCAGGCCAACGGGGCTCTGCCACTTCGCCTGGCCCCCACGCGGGGCGGGCTGAGCGCAGCCCGGCCCTGGGGGCTCTCACTCGGCGTCGTCGGCCTCGGCCTCGTCGTCCTCGGCGCGCGCCTTCGCCGCGCGTTCGGCCAGCGCGTCCTGCAGCGGCGCCATGCGCTCGACCAGCGCCTGCGGCGGCACCGCGCCGCCCAGGCGCAGCATGGGCAGGGGCAGCGTGCTCATGTACGGTGCACGCGCGAAGCGGTCGGTGGCGCGGTGGGTGAGCGCCAGCGAGACCGCGGAGCCGGCCACGGTGGCCGCCGCGACCACCGCGGTCACCGCACGCGGGTAGGCTGGCAGCACGCGGGCCAGGTGCTGGCGCACCATCAGCGCCGCCAGCAGCACCTGCAGCGCCGGCGCCAGGTACCACAGCGCCGGCGCCGCGAGCGTGGCCCCGGCCAGCGGCAGCAGCGCACCCGCGAGCTCGATCGCGAGCAGCCAGGGCAGCGCGATGCGCAGGTGGCCGATGAAGTCGAAGCGGTGCTGGAACAGCTTGGACAGCAGCGCCCACAGCGCGCACCAGCCGGCCACCGCGACCGGCATGCCGGCGACCACCGGCAGCCAGGCCGTCGCGTCGTCGCCGGGGTCCAGGCCCAGCCAGTGCACGGCCAGCAACAGCAGCGCCAGCAGCGCGCCGCTGACCAGCGGCAGCGCCGGCCGCCTGGGCAGCGGCTGCTCGGCGGCCAGCGCCTCGCCGGGCAGGCGCACGCGCACGCGCGTGGTGCCGACCTGCAGTTCGGCGCCGCCGGCGGGCAGTGCCTCGCCGGCCCCGCGCGCCAGCCTGCGGCGTCCGATCTGCACGCCGTTGTCGCTGTCCAGCACGGTCAGCGCGACCCCGCCGTCCGCCGCGGCGTCCAGCCGCAGGTGGCGCGGCGCGACATGCGGGTCGTCGACGACGATGTCGTTGTCCAGCGCGCGCCCCAGCGTCAGCGGCCAGGCGTGCACGTCCACCACGCGCGCGGCGGCGCCGCCGCGGCCGTCGCGGTCGAGCAGCTCGATCAGCGCGACGCGGGGTCGGTCCACGCGAAGCCGTCCAGGTAGTGGCGGGTCAGCCGCTGGGCACTGGCGAAGCTGACGCCCTGCGCGTCGAAGCGGCCCTGCGCGCCCTCGACGCTGCCGTCCAGCGTGGCGACCAGCACCGACAGGTCGTGCAGGCCCTCGAGCCGCTTGTAGGCGCGCAGGCAGACCACCGCGCGCAGCGGCAGGCCGGCGCGGTCCACCGTCTGCTCGACGCAACGCGGCGCGGTGCGGTGGCGGTCGTCGCTGCCCATGAATTCGTTGCGGAAGCTCGCGCTGTAGCGCTCGGCGAAGCGCAGCGGCCCGATGCGCGCGCCGTCGTAGGCCTCGTGGCGCACGGTCAGGAAGCCGGTCAGCAGCGCGCCGCTGACGAAGACGCGGCTGTCCATCGTGCAGTCCGAGCGCTCGAACTGCAGCCCGCGCACGGCCTGCGGCGAGCCGCGGCCCCAGCAGCGCATGAAGGTCTCCTGCGGCACCGGGATCGTGTAGCGCGCATGGCCGGCGCTGCGCCAGGGCTGGGCGACGAAGGACTCGGTCAGCGCGGCCTCGTGCTCGCGCAGCTGGCGCGTGATCTCGGCCCAGGCCGGCGCGCGCACCGGCTCGGCGTCGCGGCCGCGCGCGATCAGCGCGCGCACCGGTTCGGCCGGCACCAGGAAGCTGACCTGCTCGCCGTCGCGCCGCGCCGCGACGTTGACGCCGACCAGCCGGCCCTCGTCGTCGAGCGCCGGGCCGCCGCTCATGCCCGGGCTCAGCGAGCCGCCGAAGAACAGCGTGGGCAGGAAACTGCGCTCGACGGGGCCGTTGTAGGTGCCTTCGGAGAGCGCGAAGCCGACGTCGAGCGGGTTGCCGAGCGCGAAGATGCGCGCGCCGCGCGGCAGCGGCTGCGCGGCCGGGCGCAGCGCGATCGCGCCGCGGCCGGCCAGCGGCGCCGGGTCCGCCGGGCGCAGCAGCGCGAGGTCGTGCACCACGTCGAAGGCCAGCAGTTCCAGCGCGCCCTGGCGGCCGTCGGTGCTGGCGTAGACCAGGCGGTGGCGCTGCGGCTGCAGCGCGAACTGGCTGACGACGTGGTAGTTGGTGACGATCAGCGTGCCGTCGTCGACCAGGAAGCCCGAGCCCACCGACGACTGGCTGTCCTGCGTGCGCAGCAGCGTGCGCACCTGCAGCAGCCGTTCGCGCGTGCGTTCGTAGATGCGCTGGCCGGCGCCCGACAGCAGCGGCTCGGCGGTGGCGACTGCCGCGGCCGGTGGCGCGGCTGGTGGAGTGGCTGGTGGTGCGGCCGGCTGCGCCAGCGCGCCCGGCAAGGCGCCCGGCAGCAGGGCGGCCGCGAGCAGCACGCGTGCCGCGTGCCCGAGAACGGCCGGCCGCGGCGCAGGGAGCATGGCGGCATCTTAGCCGGCGCCGCGGTGCTACCCTCGCGGCCATGCCGCCGCCGCCCGATCCCGTTGCCGAGCCCCGGCGGCGGACGGTGCCGCCGGCGTGGCTGACCCGCCTGTGGCCCTGGGCCGCCGAGGTCGACCGCCGCACGCTGCGCGCCGACCTCGCCGCGGCACCGCTGGCCGCGCTGCTGGTGCTGCCGCAGGGCATCGCCTTCGCGACGCTGGCCGGCCTGCCCGCGGCCTGGGGGCTGTATGCGGCGGTGGTGCCGGGGCTGGTCGCCGCGCTGGCCGGCTCCAGCCGCCACCTGCTGACCGGGCCGACCAACGTGCTCGCGGTCGCGCTCGCCGCGTCGCTGGCCCCGCTGGCCGTCGCCGGCTCGCCCGACTACCTGGCGCTGGCGCTCGGCGTCACGCTGCTGGTCGGGCTGGTGCAGGTCGGCGTGGCGCTGCTGCGCCTGGGCACGCTGGCGCACTTCATCTCGCCGGCGGTGCTGCTGGGCTTCAGCACCGGTGCCGCCGTGCTGATCGCCTGGCAGGCGCTGCGCAGCCTGCTCGGCCTGCCCGCCGGCTGGCCATGGGTCGAGGCCAGCCGCGCGGCCGCCTTCGCGCCGCCGGCCGCCGACCTGCTGGTGGCCGCTGCGACGGTGGTGGCGGCGGTGGCGCTGCGCCGTGTGCCGGCCACCGCGCGCGCCGGGCTGCCGCTGCTGCTGGGCCTGGCCGTCGGCCTGCTGCTGGCCTGGGCGCTGCGCACGCTGGGGCCGGACTGGGCGACCCCGGTGGTCGGCGCGCTGCCCGCGGCCTGGCCGCCGTTCGCCGTGCCGCCGCTGGCCCTGGCGGACGTGCCGCGACTGGCCGGCATCGCGCTGGCGCTGACGCTGATCGCGCTCGGGCAGACGATGGCGATCGCCAAGACGCTGGCCGAGCGCAGCGACCACCTGCTGGACAGCAACCGCGAGTGCCTGGGCCAGGGCCTGGCCAATATCGCCGGCGCCTTCTTCTCCAGCTTCGTCGTCTGCGGTTCGTTCAACCGCTCGATGCCGCACCAGGAGGCCGGCGCGCGCACGCCGCTCGCCGGCGTCGCGGCGGCGCTCGCGCTGGTGCTGCTGGTGGCGGTGGCCGCGCCGCTGCTGGCCTGGATCCCGATGCCGGCGGTGCAGGGCGTGCTGCTGCTCGTGGCGGCCTCGCTGATCGAGCCGGCGCGCTGGCGCGAGTTGCGGCGGCTGGACCCGCGCGAGGCGGGTGTCGCGGCCGGCACGCTGGTGGCGATGCTGCTGCTGCCGATCGAGACCGCGATCCTGGCCGGCGTCGCCGCGTCGCTGCTGGCCTACCTGTACCGCAGCGCACGCCCGGCGCTGCGCAGCATGGGCTTCACCGAGCCGCCGGGCAGCGGGCGCGAGCGGTCGCTGGTCGTGCGCGAGACCGGCACGCCGCGCTGCCCGCAGCTGGAGATGCTGCGCATGGAGGGCAACGTCTTCTTCGGCGCCGTGCCGCATGTCGCGGCCCACCTGCAGGCGCTGCGCGACGAGCCGGTGCCGGCGCGCCACCTGCTGGTGATGGCCAAGAGCATGAATTTCATCGACGCCGCCGGCGCCGCGCTGTGGGAGGACGAGCGCCGCCGCCGCCTGCTGATGGGCGGCGGCCTGTACTTCCACCGCCCGCGGCCCGAGGTGATGGCGATGTGGGGCGCCGGCGGCTTCGTCGAGCGCCTGGGCGCCGGCCACCTGTTCGCGTCCAAGCGCGAGGCCATCGCGGCCATCGTGCCCAGGCTCGACTCGGCGATCTGCGCCGGCTGCCGGGCGCGCATCTTCGAGGAGTGTGCGGCGCAGCCGGGGGCCGCGCCGGCACGCGACGGCTAGTCGCCCTGCGGTGGCCGCCGCCGCGGCGACAGCGCCGGCACGTCGACGCCCTCGCGCCGCAGCGCCTCCGGCAGCGCCTCGCCACGCAGCAGCGCGGCGGCCAGCAGCGCCGCGCCCTGCGCGCTCTGGATGCCCCAGCCGCCCTGGCCGGCGAGCCAGAACAGGCCGGCCTCGTCGAAGCCGATCAGCATCTCGCCGTCGGGCGCGAAGCTGCGCAGCCCGGCCCAGGTGCGGCGCGGGCGCCGGATGCGCAGCGTGGTGTCGGCCTCGATCGCGGCGATGCCGATCGCGATGTCCAGTTCCTCGGCCACCACGTCGTGCGCCGGCACCGGGTCGGCATTCGCCGGGCTGCCCAGCAGCTGCCCGGCGTCGGGCTTGAAGTACCAGTGCTCGGCGATCGCCGCGGTGACCGGCCAGCCGCGGAAGGCCACCCCGGGCGGCGCGTCGAAGGTGAAGGCGCTGCGCCGCCTGGGCTGCACGCCCAGCGCGCGGCTGCCGCAGCGCCGCGCCAGCTCGTCGGCCCAGGCGCCGGCGGCGTTGATCAGGCGGCGGGCGCGCAGCGTGCGCCCGTCGGCCAGCGTCACGGTCCAGGCGCGGCCGTCGTGCACTGCCTGCACGACCTCGGCGTCGCACAGCACGCCCGCGCCGTGCCGGCGCGCGCCGCGCAGCAGGCCCTGGTGCAGCACCTGCACGTCGATGTCCATCGCGTCGGCTTCCCACAGCGCGCCGGCCAGGCCGTCGGCGCGCAGCACCGGCACGCGCGCCAGCGTGGCCGCGGCGTCCAGCCGCTCGATCGTGCTGCCGGTGGCCTGCAGCTCGGCCTGCATCGCATCGAGCAGCGCCTGCTGGCCCTGCCAGCCGACATACAGCGCGCCGCGCGGCGACAGCACCGGCGTGTCGCCGAAGTCGGCCGGCGGCGCGGCATACAGCGCGCGGCTGGCGCGCGTCAGCGCGCGGCCCTGCGGGCTGCCGTAGCTCTCCATGAACATCGCGGCGCTGCGCCCGGTGCTGTGCAGTCCGGGCTGCGACTCGCGCTCGAGCAGCAGCACGCCGGCATCCGCCGCCAGCACCCGGGCCAGCGCCGCGCCGGCGATGCCGGCGCCGACGATCGCGAAGTCGGCATCCACGCCCAGGGCCTCGCGGTTGCTCAGTCGCGCATCAGCGTGCTCTTGCCGAACAGGCTCTCGACCAGGTCGACCGCCAGCACCGCGGTCTTGTTGCGCAGGTCCAGCGCCGGGTTGAGCTCCATCACGTCCAGGCTGGCCAGGCGGCCGCTGTCGGCGA
>ERZ761602.7027-NODE-7027-length-12179-cov-4.615968_pt1 | contig 12179 bp, 12 predicted proteins | sample MGYA00512165_ERZ761602 | MGnify/ENA primary metagenome ERZ761602 (study PRJEB28899, sample SAMN02445085) | bioreactor sludge metagenome | biome: EBPR sludge; isolation source: Thorneside wastewater treatment plant | place: Australia: Brisbane, Thorneside... | reverse complement strand
GAGCCTGGCGCGCGACGCCACCGGCACGGCCTACGACGCCGAGAGCATCGCCGCCGCGGTCGACGGCGTCCGGCTGTGCATCGAGATCAACCGGCCGAGCTTCCGCGCGCCGTTCGCGATGCGCGGCTTCGACGTCATCGCCGACAACGGCTCGAACGGCGGCCTGGTGCTCGGGGCCGAACTCGCCGATTGGCGCGAGCGCGATCTCGCCGCCGTCGCCGTCGTCTTCCGGATCAACGGGCAGGAGCTCGCGCGCGGCGCGGGCGCCGCCGCGATGGGGCATCCGCTCGCGGCGCTCGCCTGGCTCGCGAACGAGCGCGCGCGGCTCGGGTCGCCGCTGCGGGCCGGCGACGTCGTGGCGACCGGCTCGCTGATGGGCTTCGTCGGCGCCCGGGCCGGCGACCTGGCCGAGGCGGAATTCCCCGGCATCGGCACGGTTTCGGTCCGCCTCGCCTGACGGCGCGGGCCGGGCCTTTATTTGCGCGCCGAGACGCGCTACACGCGCTTCCTTCGCATCGGGAGAGAATCATGGGCGAAATGATCACCCTCAAGGCCGCCGACGGCTTTTCGCTGCCGGCCTACAAGGCGATGCCGTCGGGCACGCCGCGCGGCGCCATCGTCGTCAACATGGAGATCTTCGGCGTCAACGCGCACATCAAGCGCGACGCCGACAAGTTTGCGAAGCACGGCTATGTGGCGATCGCGCCGGCGCTCTTCGAGCGGCTCTCGCCCGGCCTCGACGCCGGCTACACGGCCGACGACATCGCGAAGTGCCGCGCGCTGATTCCGAACGTGAACTGGGACAACACGGTGAAGGATCTCGAGGCCGCGATCGCCGAGGGCCGCAAATACGGCAAGGTCGGCGATGTCGGCTATTGCTGGGGCGGCGCGGCGGCGTGGGTGTGCGCGGCGCGCATCGGCATTCCGTCGGTCGGCTATTATGGCGGCGGCACAACGTCGGCGCTCGCGAACCTCAAGCCCAAGGCGCCGGTGGAGCTGCATTACGGCGCCAAGGACCAGATGATCCCGCTCGACGGCGTGAAGAAGCTGCAGGCGGCGAATCCCGACGTCCCGATCTTCGTCTACGACGCCGACCACGGCTTCAACTGCGACGAGCGGCCGAGCTACAACGCGAAAGCGTCGGAGATCGCGCTTCAGCGCACGCTCGCCTTCTTCGCCCAGCACGTCGGGTAGTTGCGATGATGCGCGCGGCGATCCTCGCGGCCGCCCTGGCCGCCGGCGGCGCCTCCGGCGCCGCGGCGCAGGGCTGCCTGAAGGCCGACGATACGGCCGAGGTGCAGATCACCGGCACGCTCGCGCTCGTGCGCTTCAAGCATCCCGGCAACGGCTCGAACCTCCAGGCCTATGTCGTGCGCCTGGCGAAGCCGGCCTGCGCCGACGTGACCGACATGGACCGGAAGGTGCACCGCGTCGAGAAGATCGGCCGCGTGCAGCTCGCCGGCGAGCTGCCGGAGCCGCGGCTGAAGCGGCTGCTCGACAAGCGCGTCACGGTCGGCGGCACGCTGTTCGGCCAGCACACCGCCTATCACATCGCGCCGATCCTCGTTCAGACGAAGTCGATCGAGCCGGCGAAGTAGCCACCCCTCAGGTCGCGGCGCTTTCCCGGCGCGCGATCTCGATCCATTCGGCGTTCGCGCGGCGCACATGGCGCGGGGCGAGCTCGGCGGCGTCGAGAATTTCCTTGAACGCGCGGCGCGCGCCGTCGCGTTCGCCGAGGCGCAGCAGCACCAGCCCGTGGCGGGCGCGGGCTTCGGCGCCGGGATAGTAATCGGCGGCGGCGCCGTATTCGCGCGCGGACTCCTCGAGCCGGCCGGCGGCTTCGAGCGCGCGCGCATAGAGCAGGTGGCCTTCGGCCGAGCGGAAATCCGCGTTGTGTTCGGCGAGCGCCTCGAGCGTGGTTGCGGCGGCGGCCGGATCGCCTTTCTCGAACTCCACACTCGCCAGGGCGAGCATGATCTTCGGCTCGTACGCGAAGATGCCGCCGAGGCAGGCGCGATAGGCCGCGATCGCCTCGTCGTAGCGCTTCGCCGCCGCCAGCTCCGCGGCGAGCTTCAGCTTGCTGTCGACCGAATCCGACAGCCGCGCCTCGGCCGCATAGCGGCGCAGGTCGCGCTCGGGGTCGAGCTTCTTCTGGAACGCGCGCGCCGCCCGCCGCGCCTCGGGGCTGCTCATCAGCCAGGGCAGGAACTCGACGGCGAAATAGGCCAGCGAGCCCACGCCGGGCACCAGCGCGAGCACGTAGATCCAGGTCTGGTTGCGGCCGGTGCGGACCGCGTGGACGAGCATCGCGATCTGGAAGGCGAGACCGGCGGCGGCGAGCAGATAGGGCATGGGTGGCAGCTCCCCGGAGCGCAGAAGTATAGCGGAAGACGATGAACAAAGGCTGCCGCGCGAGCGCGAGGGCGGTGACACCGCGCGCGGGGTTGCGCTAGGATTTCACCGGGATTCGCGATGCAGGGGGAGAACAGCCGTGTCTATTCATATGGGCGCGCGCTGGCCTCGAAGCCGTTGCTTCGCGGCCGCGTGCCTTGCGATCTGCCTTGCGGCCGCCGCGCCTCGGGCCGAAACCGCGAAAACGATCTCGATCCGGACGGCCGACGGCGTCGCTCTGACCGATGCCGAGGGCGCGCCCGGGGCGGCCGCCGCCGAGCTCGGCCTCGCGAATGTCGTCGGATGGGGACCCGGGGACGTGGCGGGCCTTGCCGGCATCCTCGCGCGCGCGAATCTCGCCGAGGCGCAGCGCGCCGCGACGCTGACGATCGACAGCCGCGCGCAGAAGATCGTTCAGGAGACGCTGGCGTTTCACCTCACGCGCGTCGTCGACAGCAAAGAAAGGCCGAGGAAGTTCTACAACGATCGCCGCGCCGCCTTCGTCCTGATGGACGCGGATACCGGTGCGCTGGTCGCGGTCGGGAGCTGGCCCCCGCCGCCGGCCGATGCCGGCCCCGCGGCGCTGGCAAGGGTCGCGGGCGCGCCCGCGCAAGAGGACCCGCGCGCCGTTCCGGCGTGGCGCTTGCCGGCGAAGAACGACCCGGCCGGCTCCGGCATCAAGGCGCTGGTGGCGCTTGCGGCGGCGCTCGAAGCGTCCGAGCCGTCGGCGAAGCCCGACGACCGCGTCGCCGCGATGCTGCTCGGCATGGATCCGGCGAGCTACAAGCGGCGGCTCGGCATGGAGATCGCGGCCGCGCGCGTGCACATCGCCGGCTCTCCTTACTCGGTCGCGAACGTCGGAGGCGCCGAAACCCATACGAGCGGGCCTCTGCGGTCGTCCGCGTGCCATGGCGATGCGGCCGTTCCGGCGGCGGCGACGCTCGGCGTCAGCCTCGCGATCAAACATTCGATTCGCGCCTATTTCGCGCGCCTCGCGCTGCTGGTCGACGAGGGCACGGTGCGGGACTGGGGCGCGGCCCTGCCGCTGGAGCGCGGCCGGGTGGCCTCGGCACCCTATTCCTATCCGCAGACGCGCCTCGCGGCGCGCCTTGCGGAACTCGGCATCGGTCCGGCGCCGATCGATCTCGGCGCCAATCTCGATGCGGCGGTGCGGCCCGCGCGCCTGCGCGGCGAGGGGCAGCTCGATCGCCTGTTCGTTCCGCCGGCGGAGGCCGGACTCGCGGGCAGATCGTGGCTGCCGCCGGAGTTGCCTCTGGCCACCGTGCTCGGCGATTTCCGCTATCGCATCGCGCTGAGCGGGGTCGGCAACGCATGGAACGTGACGCCGCTCCACCTCGCGATGGGCGCGGCCGCGATCGCGCGCGGCGAGCGCGTTCAGCCCCACCTCGTCGCGTCTCTCGGCGCGACCCGCTTGGCACCGCCCGCGGCGGCAAAGCTGTCGCTCCGCGCCGACCTGATCGCCGCGATCCGGCTCGGCATGAAGGCCGTCACCGAGGCGCCGGGCGCCACCATGTCGGGCGTCGCCATGAGCGAGCCGCGCTTCGTGCTCGGGCAGGAGTACGAGAAGGCAAAGGAGGGAGTGATCGGCAAGCGCGTCGCCGCGTTGCGCCAGACCACGGCGAAGGACGGCGTGAAGCCCTATTGGTGCCGCGTGTACGCCAAGACCGGAACCGCCGACGGCGCCGCCTCGGGCACCAACACGGGGTGGACCATGGGCTGGAAAGAGCCGCTCCAGGCGGGCGGGCGGCGCCTGGCGTTTGCCTGCATGGTCTCGCATCTCGATTTCCTGGATGGCGGGCCGCGCTTCGGCGGCGCCGTGTGCGGCGCGCTGGTGCGCGACATCGCCTTGTCGCTGGAGGCGATGAACCCGCCGGACCTCAAGCCGAACTAGGCGAATTCGATCGCCACGCCGAACGCTGCAGCGGCGGAAATCTGAACGGCGGCGTCGACGCGGCGATGCGCGATGCCGGCTGCGGAAAGCCGTGCAGCCAGGGCGGCGGCATCGGCGCCGGCAATGCGAAACGCGGCAAAGTGGGGCGTCTCCGCGTCCGCGGGCGCAGCGCCGAAACGCGCCGCGAAGGCGCGCGGCGTCAATACGCTAACGCGGCCCCGCGCCGTCGCGACCGCCAGCGCACCGTCTGCGACGCGCACCGATTCTCGTCCCTGCAGCCGCGCGAAGAAATCGGCGAAGGCCGGGGGCTCGGGCGCCACCATCACCACTTCGGCGATCATACGCGCGCCGTTCGCATGGACCTGATAGTCGCGCTTCCAGAAGTATTTCGGCGCATGCTGCTGGCAGGTGAAGAGCGCGCTGTCCGGCATGCGCGGATCGGTGACGTAGGCAAGCGAGAACGCGACGCGCGCGGTGCCGCCGTCGGGCAGCTTCGCCTCGCGCCCGAAATCGAACGGCGCGTAGGTCTGCAAGCCGGCGGCGGCGAATTCGGCGCGGTCGCGGCGCGCGTCGTGGCTCTGGAACACGAGCATCGACATGCCTTCGCGCCGGGCGAGGAAGTCCCGATTGTGGGCGCCGAAGCTGAACTCGCCGGGGGCATGCGGCGGGATCTTCGCCGCGTCGGCGATGCCGAGCAGCTCGAGGAAGCAGCCGTCGAGCTGCACGAGATGATTGGCCGTGCCCCAGGGATGGAAGGCGCGCGGCGTCAGCGTGAAGCCGAGCGACTCGTAGAATGCGCGCGCGCGGTCGAGATCGCGCACGGCGAGGACGAGATGATCGATGCCGCGGGTCATCGAGCCTAGGTAGCAGAGCCGGGCCGGCCGCGCGAGGGCCGATCCCGCGCGCGCCCGCCCATGGCGTTGACTGGGCCGGGCCGGCGCTGTACGCCGCGCGACCACAAGCGATTGTCCGGCCAGAGACGCGATGGACGAAGCGAAAGCGGCGCAGAGCGCGGCGTTCACCTGGGGCGGCGTGCGCAAGGGGGCCGCGGCGGGCGGCGCGATGGCGGCCAACGCCGCGGTCTATGGCGTGATCTTCGGCGCGCTCGCGGCGCAGGCCGGTTTCGACCTGCTCGTCGCCGCCGCGATGAGCGCGCTGGTCTATGCCGGCGGCGCCCAGGTGGCGAGCCTGCAGATCTGGGCCAGCCCGATTCCGCTGGCCGCCGTATGGGCGACGAGCTTCGCCGTCAACGCGCGCTACATCCTGCAGAGCGCGTCGCTGCGCCCGTGGCTGCGCGGCAGCCCGCCGGCGCGCACTTATGCCTCGCTGTTCACCTTGAGCGACGCGGGCTGGGCGATGTCGCTGCATCGTTGGCGCAGCGAGCGGCCCGACGCCGGATTCCTGTTCGGCACTGGCGTGGTGCAATACCTGCCCTGGGTGGGCGGCACGGCCGCGGGGCACGTTCTCGGCAACCGCATCGGCTCGCCCGAAAGCTGGGGTCTCGATTTCATCTTCCCCGCGTTCTTCGCGGCCATGGCGGCGGTGATGTGGAAGCGGCGCTCGGAACTCGGCCCCATCGTCGCGGGCGGCGGGGCCGCGCTGATCGCCGAGCGCTTCCTCGCCGGCCATTGGAGCCTCGTGGTCGGCGGGTTGGCCGGCAGTCTCGTCGGAGTGATCGCGCATGGCCGCCGACCCTGAGATCTGGATCGCGATCGCCGGCATGGCGCTCGTCGCCTACGCCTGCCGCGCCGGCGGCTACTGGGCGATGGGCTTCGTGCGCATGACGCCGCGCCTCGAAGCCGGGCTCGCCGCGATGCCGAGCGCCCTCGTCGCCGCGATCCTCGCCCGCACGTTGGCCAGCGCCGGGCCGGTCGAGATCGGCGGCGTCGCCGCGGCGTTCCTCGTCGCGCGTTACGCCGGCGGCGATTTCGCCGGCATGATCGCGGGAATCGCCGCGGTGGCGGTATTGCGGAATCTGGGCATTTGAACGGCGCGGCCGGCGGCGCCGACGTCCCTATCGCAGCGCCGCTTCGATATTGCCGCCATCCACCGTCAGCACCGCGCCGGTCGTCTTGTTGGCCAGCGCCAGCGAGACGAACGCGTTCGCCACGTCCTCGGCCTTCACCTCGCGCTTCAGCAGGTTGCCGGCCATGTAGTCGTGCTCGCTGACGCCGCGCGCGACGGAGCGGGATTTCACCATCTCGTCGGTGAGCAGGCCGGTGCGCACACGATCGGCGTTGACGCCGTTGGAGCGGATGCCGTCGCCGCCGTGGTCGAGCGCATATTGGCGCAGCAGGAACAGCAGCGCGGCCTTGGGCAGGCCGTAGGGCCCGAAATCCTTGCCGGGATTCACCGCCTGCTTGCTGACGTTGAATAGCAGGCAGCCGCCGGTGCCCTGCGCGCGCATCAGGCGCACCGCGTTCTGCGCTACCGCCTGGTGGCCGAAGAAGTTCAGCTCGAAGCTCTGGCGCAGCACCTTCTCGTCGACGTCGCCGATGCGGCCCTGCCAGGCGGCGCCGGCGTTTGAGACGCAGATGTCGAGGCCGCCGAAGCGCAGCGCCACCGCATCGAACGCGCGGCGCACGGAAGCGGCATCGGTCACGTCGCAGGCCGCGGCGAAGCCGCCGATCTTCCTGGCCACGGCCTGCGCCGCCGCCTCGTCGCGGTCGAGCACGGCCACCTCGGCGCCGTCGCGCGCGAAGGCGGCCGCGGTCGCGGCGCCGATGCCCGAGCCGCCGCCGGTCACGGCCGCGATCTGGCGCGCGAGCGGCTTCTCCGCGCCCTTGCCGAGCTTGGCCTGCTCCAGCGACCAGTACTCGACGTCGAACAGGTCGGCCTCGCCGACCGGCTGAAACGTCCCGATCGCCTCGGCGCCGGCGATGACCTCCACCATGCATTCGGCGAGATCGCCGGCCACCGCCGCATCCTTGGCCGAGGCGCCCATCGCGAACAGGCCGAGCCCCGGCACCAGCGCGAGGCGCGGGATCGGGTCGAGCGGCTTCTTCTTGCCGCCGAAGCGCGCGTTGTTGCGCTCGTAATAGGCGCGGTAGTCGCGCGCATAGGCTTCGAGCGCCGCCTTGGTCGCGGCCTTGAATCCGTCGAGTTTGCCGGCCTCGGGCGCCGGCACGATCAGGGGCTTCGGCTTGGTGCGGATCACGTGGTCGGGCGTCACGGTGCCGGACTGGCCGTACCGCGCGAGCTCGGCGCCGTCGACGAAATTCAGGATCGCCGGCGAGGTGCGGAACGCGAACACCATGCGGCGATAGACGCCGTCGCGCGCGTCGATCGGCTCGGCGACCAAGCCGCGCAGGATCGGCGCTACCTCGGCCGGCGCCGCGAGCGCGGCGGGCAGCGTCGCGGGCACGAACACGGCGCGGCGGTTCGTGGCGAGGCGCTGCTCGGCCATCGTCACGAGCGAAATCATCCGCTCGTAGGCCTCGCGCGCGGTCTCGCCCATCGAGAAGATGCCGTGCTTCAACAGCACGATGCCCTCCACCGCCGGGCTCTTGTCGAACGCGTCCTTCATCGCCTTGGCGAGGCCGAAGCCCGGCATGATGTAGGGCAGCACGACGCAGCGCGCGCCATAAACCTCGCGCGCCAGCGCTTCGCCGTTCGGCTGGTCGGTGAGCGCCACGACGGCATTGGCGTGCGTGTGGTCGACGAATTTGTGCGGCAGGAATGCGTGGAACAGCGTCTCGACCGAGGGATTGGGCGCGGCGCTGTCGAGCAGGTTGAGCCGCTGGACGTTGACCATGTCTTCGTCCGAGAGCCGGTCGAGATCGTAGAGGCGCTTGATCGGGTCTAGCCGCACCGCGGGAAGGCCGGGCGGCTCGATCTTGCCCATGTCCCAACCGCTGCCCTTCACGCACAGCACGTCGATCTCGTCGCCGAAGATATCGCGCGCCTTGATCTTCACCGAGGTGTTGCCGCCGCCATGCAGCACCAGCGCCGGATCGCCGCCGAGCAGCCGCGTCGTGTAAACGCGCAGCGCCATGTCCGCGCCATGCCCCTGCGCGGCGTATTTCTCGATCGCCGCCTTCGCGTCCGCGTCCGACCAGCGTGATTGCATTGTCCGATCTCCTGCGCTCGTCGCGCGGCTACATCTTAAGTGAACAGGAGCCGGGGAGCCGGGGAGAAGAAAGGTTCACCACCAAGGCACGAAGACACCAAGAACCAAAGACAGCGCCGCAAGGGCGGCGCAACGAGGGCGGGGCCACTTTCGCGCGCCGCTTGGCGCGCAATCTTTTTTCTCTTGGTGTCTTGGTGCCTTGGTGGTGAGGCCTGCTGTCTTCTCCCCGGCTCCTGTTCATTTGCACTTGAAGCGACGCATTTAGCGCCGGAGGACGCGCCCGGCAACCGCGTCGAGCTTGCGCAGCATCGCGGGGTCGCGTGCGTCGGGGGCGGTGATGATCGCGTGGTCGAGCGCGCGGTGGCAGCCGCGGTCGCAGAGGCCCTGGCGGTGCTCCAAATGCGGCGCTGCCGCCTTCACCAGCGCGCGGCCTTTGGCGGCGTTGCCGAGCAGCACCTTGATGACGGCCTCGACCGTGACGTCGTCGTGGTCGGGGTGCCAGCAATCGTAGTCGGTCACCATCGCCACGGTCGCGTAGCAAAGCTCGGCTTCGCGCGCGAGCTTGGCCTCGGGCATGTTCGTCATGCCGATCACCGAGCAACCCCAGGCGCGATAGAGCTCCGATTCGGCGAAGGTCGAGAATTGCGGACCTTCCATCGTGAGATAGGTGCCGCCGCGCGCCACCGGGATGCCGGCCTCGTTCGCCGCCACTTCGAGCGCGTCGCCGAGCCGGCCGCAGACCGGATGTGCCATCGAGACGTGGGCGACGCAGCCCGAGCCGAAGAAGCTCTTCTGCCGCGCGAAGGTGCGGTCGATGAACTGGTCGACGATGACGAAGTGGCCCGGCGGCAGCTCTTCCTTGAACGAGCCGCAGGCGCTGATCGAGAGTATCTCGGTGACGCCGGCGCGCTTCAGCGCGTCGATATTGGCGCGATAGTTGATCTCGGAGGGCGAGACGCGGTGCCCGCGCCCGTGCCGCGGCAGGAACACCATCTTGATGCCGGCCAACTCGCCGACCAGGAGCTGGTCGGATGGGTCGCCGAAGCTCGAGGCCTGGGTCACCCAGCGCCGGTTCTCGAGCCCGTCGATCTCGTAGATGCCGCTGCCGCCGATCACGCCGATGACCGGCGGGGTCATGGTGTCGTTCATGATGCGCCGCAATATCCGAATCCGGTGGGGTGGGACGTGTCCGTGCTTATTGCAGGCAGCCGCGGTTTTGACGATAGCGGTCGCCGCGGCGCTGTGGAAAACCGTGGATAAGCGCTTGGCGCACAACGAGAAGGCCGGAGAGGCGAGGCGCCGAGGTCTAAATTAATATAGACGGGACAATATAAATAAGAACCGCGGAAACGGCCCGCCGCGGCCCCTTTGGCGCTCGATCGGCAGCGATTAACCCCTTGGAACGATTCGCTAATCGGGCTAGAAACCGCCGCCACCCCGAGATCGACCGGTACGACGCGCGCGACGACAGGAGCCGCAAGCCATGCCGAAATACGAGCTTGCCGTCGTCGAGAGCCGCTGGGAGCGGAAGCGCAACTACTCGATCCGCAGCATCTTCGATCTGATCAGCGACCTCTCGTACGGTGATACGCACGGTTATCACTACGAGATGGTCAACGACGAGCATGCGTTCAAGGAAATCGTCTCGCGGCTGCGGCAGACGCGCGGCATCCGCGCGCTCTACATCGCCGCGCATGGAATCAAGGACGGCATCCGCGCGTCGAACGGCAACCTGATCGACAAGCGCGTCATCTTTCGCACGTTGACGCGGCGCCTCGCCGACGAGACTGGCAGCCTCGACGGCGTGCATTTCGGCGCGTGCTGGTTCCTCGACGAGCGCCACGCGTTCAACCTGCTGCGCCGCCACGGCGAGGGCGAGCCCGGCCTCTGGTGGGTGGCCGGCTATTCCAAGGTCATCGACTGGATCGATTCCTCGGCGCTCGACATGTTCTTCTGGCAGCAATACCTCAACGACGAGGACGGCACCGCGCTGGAGCGCATCCACCGCTGCGCCGAGAACATCCGCCGGCTGATGCCGGGCGCCCACAAGGAAATGGGCTTCGAGATCTACGTGCGCGGCAATGGCGGCGTGAAGGGCCTACTGGCCAACGGCGACGTCCGCGCCAACGGCAACGGCCACGCGAAGCACAACGGCCATGGCCGCGTCGGCGGCGGCCGGCTCTACGTGAACGGCCAGGCGCGCCTGAACGGCAGCCGGCACTAAAGGCGGTTGCGGTATCGGAGAGGCGAAGCATGTCTGGCATCTGGGGCCTTGCGGCATCGGCGTGCGCGGCCGCGGCGCTTCTGGCAACGACGGGCGCCCCGGCGCGGGCGCAGGCGAAGCGGCCCGCGCCGGCCGTGCTGGTCGGCGCCGCAAAGGCCACGAAGCTCGCCGCTTTCGAAGTCATGGAAGAGCTGCGCGGCCTAACGGTCGAGGCCTGGATGAAGAAGCTCTACGGCGCGGCGCCGATCGCATGGCGCGCCAGGACCTGCCGCGAGGTGGCCGGCGACCGCATGACGGTCAACAGCCCGATCTGCGTCGAAGCCACCGTGCGGCTCAAGGGCGTGACGTTCACGCTCGGCGTCGGCTTCGACGAGAACGTGCCGCGCCCCGAGCGGAAGCCCAACGCGATCTGGGGTTCCGTCGCGGTCGCCAACAAGGGCTGCGCGTTCTATCGCCACCCGGATCAGATCCAACAGGGGCGCGCGCAGCTCGACGAAATGGCGAAAGCCGGCCGCTGCCTCTAGCGGCGATTGGCGGCGCACCCTCCTGCGCCGCACGGCCGCCTGCGCCTTCGCGATGTTGCGGCGCCAGGCGCGGCGCTACGCCGGCGTGGGCTTCGCGCCCGCCGGCCGTTTCCGGTGCGGCCGGGCGCGGAAGCGGTCGCCGCCGAGATGGACCGGCGCCGAGGCGAGCATCTTCTCGAGCACGTTTTTCGCGGCCGCGCTGTCGGGCACGAGGCGGCCGCGCGCGACGTGCGCGTGCGCCTTGCCGATCAGCCATTTCTGCGTACCCCACGCACCGCTCGCGCGCTTCCCCGTCCGCGGCTCCCTCAGCGCCGCACCGCACATCATCCGCGGTCGCGCACGCTTCCATTGGTGGCCTGATCCAATCTCACCGCTTCAATGAATCGAATTTGGTATCAGTCATCGCGCCAGCCATCCGGGTACTTTCCCGCCCAAGCGATCGGCTTGATGAAGTACCGGCCGAGAAAATGACGAGGATGGGCCATGGCCCAGGCGGCCGCATGGGGGCCGATGCGGTTCCACGAACCCCGCATTTCGACCGCCTTGGGCCGCATCGTCACTGGATCTACGGTACAGCAACTATTGTTTGTGTGCTTTGCGAAGATCCGGCGCACTCGCCTCAGGAAAGAAAGCGTCTCCTTTTCCCAAGGATAGTACACCCCTTGGAACTGCCCTTCGAGGAGCATCAGATATTCGTCACGCCCATGATCTGACGGCGCTGAACCGGCCATACCCGTCCGCCTGGCGTCGCATAAACGTGCAGCGGAAAAATGAAAATGCCGCACCGGCTTATTGACGAGTTCCGGCCATCCGGAGCGATTTTTCTCCCATTCCGGCGACCAGCCGACGGGTTCGACCCATACGTCGCAGCCGGTATTTCCCCCCGGTCCTCCCATACCGTCGAAGTATTCGAAGTTCCACGTGGAGGGCGGCGAGGCGATGACCGGATAGTCCATTCGTTGCGCGCGCCGCGCGGCTTGGTAGGCTGGGTCGGCCGCGGTCGCACGCCAATCGACAAGATCGGGGTAGCGGAGAAAGCGCAGACCCGGAAAAGCTTTC
>ERZ761602.7026-NODE-7026-length-12179-cov-261.732761_pt1 | contig 12179 bp, 9 predicted proteins | sample MGYA00512165_ERZ761602 | MGnify/ENA primary metagenome ERZ761602 (study PRJEB28899, sample SAMN02445085) | bioreactor sludge metagenome | biome: EBPR sludge; isolation source: Thorneside wastewater treatment plant | place: Australia: Brisbane, Thorneside... | reverse complement strand
GCGTCGAGTACATGTACATCAGCACGGTGGCGGAAAAGCGCTGGATTCAGGATCGCCTCGAGCGCATCCACTCGAAGCCGAACTACACTGCAGACGAGCGCAGGCGGATGCTCGAGCGGCTGACCGCGGCCGAGACCCTCGAGCGCTACCTGCATACCCGCTACGTCGGCCAGAAGCGATTCTCGCTCGAGGGTGGCGAGTCGGCGATTGTCGCGATGGACGAACTGATCCGGGTTGCCGGTGCCGGTGGGGTCGACGAGATTGTCGTCGGCATGGCGCACCGCGGGCGGCTGAACGTCCTGGTGAACACCCTCGGCAAGGAGCCGGCGATGCTCTTCGAGGAGTTCGAGGGCAAGAAGGCGCAGGAACTGACCGCCGGCGACGTGAAGTACCACATGGGCTACTCGTCGGACGTGTCGACACCGGGTGGCCCGTGTCATCTGACGCTGGCCTTCAATCCCTCGCACCTCGAGATCGTCAACCCGGTGGTCGTCGGTTCGGTCTATTCGCGCCAGCGTCGGCGCGGCGCCGATGGCCAGGACAAGGTGCTGGCGGTGCTGCTGCACGGTGATGCGGCGGTCGCCGGGCAGGGCGTCAACCAGGAAATGCTCAACTTTGCGCAGACGCGTGGCTATGGCGTCGGCGGCACCATCCACGTCGTCATCAACAACCAGATCGGCTTCACGACTTCCGATCCACGCGACTATCGTTCGTCGCTGTACTGCACCGACATCTTCAAGATGGCCGAGGCGCCGATCTTCCACGTCAATGGCGACGACCCCGAGGCCGTGGCGCTGGTCACCGGCATCGCCGTGCAGTACCGCAAGACCTTCAAGAAGGACGTCGTGATCGACATCGTCTGCTATCGCAAGCTCGGACACAACGAGCAGGACGAGCCGATGGTCACGCAGCCGTTGATGTACAAGAAGATCCAGCAACATCCAGGAACGCGCAAGCTCTACGCCGACAAGCTCGTCGCCGAGGGCGTTCTGGGTCCGGAGGGTCCGGACGAGATGATTGCCGACTATCGCGCCCACCTCGACCGTGGCGAACTGCTCTACAACCCGGTGATCGCCGGCTACAAGCAACCGTTGACGATCGACTGGACGCCTTTCCTCTCGCCGAGCTACATCGAGAACTGCGATACCAAGGTGCCGGTCGCCGATTTGCGCCGGCTGGCCGAGCGGCTGACGACGATTCCGCCCAACTTCACGCTGCACAGCCGGGTCCGCAAGATCATCGACGACCGGCGGCTGATGGGCGAGGGCAAGCTGCCGGTCGACTGGGGAATGGCCGAGAATCTGGCCTACGCTTCGCTGCTCGTCTCGGGCTACGGCGTGCGGATTTCGGGTGAGGATGTCGGCCGCAGCACCTTCTTCCACCGCCACGCCGCCCTGCACGACCAGAATCGCGAACATTGGGATCGCGGCACCTACTATCCGCTGGCCAACCTGCAGGATCGGCAGGGCGGTTTCCAGTGCTTCGACTCGGTGCTTTCGGAGGAAGCCGTGCTCGCCTTCGAGTACGGCTACTCGACGGCCAACCCCTTCGAGCTGGTCGTCTGGGAAGCGCAGTTCGGCGACTTCGCGAACGGCGCGCAGGTGGTGATCGACCAGTTCATCGCTTCCGGCGAAGCGAAGTGGGGGCGCGCCAGCGGCTTGGTGCTGCTGCTGCCGCACGGCTACGAAGGTCAGGGGCCGGAACACTCGTCGGCGCGCATCGAGCGCTACATGCAGCTCTGTGCGGAGATGAACATGGAGGTCTGCCAGCCGTCGACGCCGGCGCAGGTATTCCACATGCTGCGGCGGCAGGGGGTGCGCAACCAGCGCAAGCCGCTGGTCGTCTTTTCGCCGAAGTCGCTGCTGCGGCACAAGGATGCGACGTCGACGCTGGAGGACCTGAGCGAAGGCGAGTTCCAGCCGGTGATCGGCGAGGTCGAGCCGATCAATGCGAAGAAGGTGACACGCGTCGTCTTCTGCTCCGGCAAGGTGTACTATGAGCTGGTGGCCGCGCGCCACGAGCGCAAGATCGCGCACATCGCGATTGCCCGCCTGGAGCAGTTCTACCCGTTCCCGCAGGAGGCATTCCAGGAAGAGCTGGCGAAGTACCCGAAGGCGACCGAGGTCGTCTGGTGCCAGGAAGAACCGCGCAACCAGGGCGCCTGGTACTGGATCGCCTCGCGCCAGCACCTGTCCCGCTCACTGAGCGAGAAGCAGCATCTGCTGCTCGTCTCGCGCCCGGCATCGGCTTCGCCGGCGGTTGGTTACGCGAGCAAGCACAACGCCCAACAGAAGGCTCTGATCGACTCCGCACTGGGTGAGATCGAGTATTACAAACTGCCCTAGAACGGAGAGAACATGATCATCGACGTCAAAGTTCCACAGCTTTCCGAATCGGTCGCCGAGGCGACACTGGTGTCGTGGCACAAGAAGGCCGGCGAGGCGGTCGCCCGCGACGAGAACCTGATCGACATCGAGACCGACAAGGTCGTTCTCGAGTTGCCCGCACCGGACAGCGGGGTATTGGTCGAAATCGTCAAGGGTGATGGTGATACCGTCGTCGCCGGCGAGGTGATTGCGCGCATCGATACCGCTGCCCAGGCCGGTACAGTGGCTGCCGTGGCGGCACCGGCGGCGGCTGCGGCGGCTGCGGCTGCGGCGGCGCCGGTGCGGGCCGAAGCGAGCGCTGCACCGGCGGCGGCTGGCGCCGGCGTCGCGTTGCCGGCGGCGCGCAAGATCCTCGAAGAGAAGGGTGTCGCAGTCGGCGACGTGGCGGGCAGTGGCCGCGGTGGCCGCGTCACCAAGGCCGATGCGCTGGCGGCGCCGGCGCCCGCTGCGGCGCCTCCGGAGCCGGCGGCCAAGCCACCGGCCGCCAAGCCGGCGAGTCCCTTCGTCACCGCAGCGCCGGCGCTGCCGCCAGCGCCCAGCGTCAGCGTGCCGCTCGGCGAACGGCCGGAGCAGCGGGTACCGATGTCACGCCTGCGGGCGCGCGTCGCCGAGCGCCTGCTGCAGTCGCAATCGAGCAACGCCATCCTGACCACCTTCAACGAGGTGAACATGGGACCGATCATGGCGCTGCGCAAGCAGTACGGCGATCGCTTCGAGAAGACGCACGGGGTTCGCCTCGGTTTCATGGCCTTCTTCGTCAAGGCGGCGGTCGCTGCGCTGCAGAGATTCCCGGTGCTGAATGCTTCGGTCGATGGCAACGACATCGTCTACCACGGCTACATCGACATCGGCATCGCCGTCGGCAGTCCGCGCGGCCTGGTCGTGCCGATCCTGCGCGATGCCGACCAGATGTCCTTCGCCGCCATCGAGAAGAAGATCGGCGAGTATGGCGTCAAGGCCAAGGATGGCAAGCTGTCGATGGAAGAACTCACCGGCGGCACCTTCTCGATCTCCAACGGCGGCGTCTTCGGTTCGATGCTGTCGACGCCGATCATCAACCCGCCGCAGTCGGCGATCCTCGGCATTCATGCCACCAAGGATCGGCCGGTGGTCGAGAATGGTCAGGTCGTCGTGCGGCCGATCAACTATCTGGCGATGTCCTACGATCACCGCATCATTGACGGCCGCGAAGCCGTACTCGGTCTGGTGACGATGAAGGAGGCGCTGGAAGATCCGGCTCGCCTGCTGCTCGGCGTCTAGGCGCTCATCACCCGGGCACGGAGACACAGGGGCAGTTCCCTGTGCCCACTCCGTGCCTTCGTGTCTCCGCGGTTGGAAAGGGAATCCATCATGTCCAAGCAATTTGACCTTCTTGTCGTCGGCGGCGGCCCGGGTGGTTACGTGGCTGCCATCCGCGCCGCTCAGCTCGGTTTCAATGTCGCCTGCTGCGAATCGAACGCCTACGCCGACCCGAAAGGCGAGCCGCGGCTCGGCGGCACCTGCCTGAACGTCGGCTGCATTCCGTCGAAAGCACTGCTGCACACCTCGCACCTCTTCGAGGAAGCCGGACACAGCTTCGCCGAGCAGGGAATCGGCGTCGGCACGCCGGTGATCGAGGTCGGCAAGATGCTGGCGCGCAAGAACGGCATCGTCAAGCAGCTCACCAGCGGCATCAAGGGGCTGTTCAAGAAGAACAAGGTGACGCTGCTCAACGGGCATGGCAGCTTCGTCGGCCGCAAGCAGGCGGCTGGCAGCGAGGTCTGGCAGATGCAGGTCGGCGACGACCTCGTCGAGGCGAAGCAGGTGATCGTTGCCACCGGTTCGAAGGCACGGCATCTGCCCGGGGTGCCGGTAGACAACGAGATCGTCTGCGACAACGTCGGTGCGCTCGACATCGCCGCCGTGCCGAAAAAGCTGGCGGTCATCGGCGCCGGCGTCATCGGCCTCGAAATGGGCAGCGTCTGGCGCCGGCTCGGTGCCGAGGTGACGATCCTCGAGGCGCTGCCGGAGTTCCTCGCACTGGCCGACGTCGATGTCGCCAGGGAGGCGGCGAAGCTGTTCGCCAAGCAGGGACTGCAGATCATCCTCGGCATCGAGATTGGCGACGTCAAGGTCTCACAGAAGGGCGTGTCGATCGACTATACGGACAAGGATGGGAGCGAGCACAGGCTCGACGCCGACCGCCTGATCGTCTCGATCGGTCGCATCCCGAACACGGATGGCCTGGCTGCCGACAAGGTGGGCCTCAAGCTGAACGAGCGCGGCCAGGTCGAAGTCGATTCGCACTGCCGCACCAACCTGCCGGGAGTGTGGGCCGTGGGCGACGTCGTCGCTGGTCCGATGCTGGCCCACAAGGCGATGGAAGAGGGCGTCATGGTCGCCGAGCTGATGGCCGGCCAGGCCGGGCACTGCAATTTCGAGACGATTCCCTGGGTGATCTACACCAGCCCGGAAATCGCCTGGGTCGGCAGGACCGAACAGCAACTGAAAGCCGCCGGAGTCGCCTACAAGGCCGGCAAGATTCCCTTTGCCGCCAATGGCCGCGCACTCGGCATGGGTGATCCGTCCGGCTTCGTCAAGATCCTGGCCTGCGCCGAGACCGACCGCATCCTCGGCGTGCACGTCATCGGCGCGAACGCTTCCGAGCTGATCTCGGAAGGCGTCGTGGCGATGGAATTCGGTGCCGCCTCCGAAGACCTGGCGCGCATCTGTCACGCGCACCCGACGCTGTCGGAGGTGGTGCACGAGGCGGCGCTGGCTTGTGACAAGCGGCCGCTGCACTTCTAGGCCGGACAGGAAAAAGGAATGGGCGCGGTGCTGCCGGCACCCCGCCTTCTTCCTTCCTGCATTGCAGGTGGAATGTGCAGAACCCGGTGGTTGCTGCTCAGTCCCCGCAGAAGGGGTTGCTGCGGCGCTCCCTGCCGAAGGTCGACATCGGACCGTGCCCCGGAATGAAGGCGACATCGTCGCCGAGCGGCCACAGCCGGTTGCGTATGGACGAAATCAGCGTGTCGTAGTCGCCCTTGGGGAAATCGGTACGGCCGATCGAGCCCTGGAAGAGAACGTCGCCCACCACCGCCAGCCGCCCGGTGCGGTCGAAGAAGACGATGTGTCCCGGTGTGTGTCCGGGGCAGTGCAGGACCTCGAGTTCGACGTTGCCGACGGAAACCGTATCACCCTGGGCGAGCCAGCGGTCGGGAGTGAAACTGCGTGCGTTTGCCAGGCCGAACATCCTGCTCTGTGACGGCATGCCATCGATCCAGAACTGATCCTCGCGCTGTGGTCCTTCGATCGGCAGCGAACGGCGCTCCGCCAGATCGGCAACGGCACCCGCGTGATCGATGTGGCCGTGGGTGACCAGGATTTTTTCCAGTTCGACGCCATTGGCCTCGACGGCGCGCAGGATGCGCGCGATGTCGCCGCCCGGGTCGACGACCGCGCCGCGGTGGGTCTGCTCGCACCACAGCAGGCTGCAGTTCTGCTCGAAGGGAGTTACCGGGATGATCTGGTATTTCATGCTCGAAGGCGCCGGGCGGGCGGATATGGGTGACAGCGGTGGCGCAGTATAGCAGAGCCACCGGCCGCCCCGGCAGGCGCCGCAAGGCGCCTGCCGGGGCGGCCAGCCGCGCGCGGCGCCAGTGGCCTATTTCAGCGCCGAGAGCGGTGCGCCGAAGTTGATATGAAATGCCTGCCCGTCGATCACCAGGGCCGGCACCGATTGCACGCCGAAGCTTTCAGCCTCGGCAACGCGGCTCGAATCCTCGCCGAGGTGTACCACCTCGACCGCGTAACGAGCGGGATCCAGGGCTTGGGCGAACTGTTGTTCGGCGGCGACACAGACCGGGCAGCCGGCGTGGTAGAAGATGGCACTGCTCATGGTTTTCTCCTTTGGCGGAACGTTGGACCGATGAATGCATCGACTCGATGCATGGAGTACACTAGCGCCGGCACGAACGACTTGTCAAGCAATGATTCGAGGCGATACATTATGTCGATGACTCCGACCGTTTTCGTTTTCGAGCGCCTGGCGGCACTGCTCCAGCAACTGGTACGCGAAGATGCCGCGCGCCATGGCCTGTTGCCGGTGCATCTGCAGGTGCTCGGCTATCTCGCGCAGGCGAATCGCTACAGCGATATCCCGATCGCCGTCGCGAGCTACCTCGGCATCACCCGCGGCACGGTCTCGCAGACGTTGGCGATGCTCGAGCGCAAGGGGTTGATCAGTCGGAGCCGCGACGATCGCCATGGTCGCCGCGTCCACCTGCAGCTGACTGCGGCGGGCGAGGAGGTGCTGGCCGGCAGCTGGCCGCAGCGTCTCGACGAGCTTCTGGCTGCCGGCGGCGCCGACCGCGAAGACCTCGCCGTCCAGCTGCGCGGCGTTCTCGGCAGTCTGCAGCGACTCAATGGTCGCCAGGCATTCGGTCAGTGCCGCGAATGCGCGCACTTTCTCGGTGCGCCCGGCAGTCACCGCTGCGGCCTCACTGGCGAAGCTCTGGCGGCCGAACAGACGGTCAGGATTTGTCGTGAGTGGAGCGCTGTGGCAACGGATCGCAAGACCTCGCCGGCACCCAGCGGCGAGGCATGAGCGGGCTGGCGGCGCGGCAGCCACACTGGCGACGGTGGCGGGTGCCAGTCCTCGCCGGCATCGCTTCGCTGGCCTCCAGCCTTGCCGCCGTCGCCGCGGGGGGAGCGGTGGCGCAGGTCGAGGTCCGGCGTGACGCCGAGGTGTACAGCGTGCATGCCAGCGCGCAGCTCGCCGCGGGGCAGCGAATCGTCTGGGACACCCTGACCGACTATGAGCGCCTGCGCGAGTTTGTCCCCGGCGTCCGGCGCGCGCGCGTGCTCGAGCGCCAGGGCAACCGCCTGCTGCTGGAGCAGGCAGGCGTCTTTACGGTTGTGTTCTTCGAGCTGCCGGTGCAACTGCGTCTCGATGTCCTCCACGTCCCGTACACGACCGTCGACGCGTCGCTGGCGCCGGCAGACGTGGGCGCCAGCGACGCGTCGACGCTGCGCAGCTTCAGTGGCCGCTACCGCATCAGCAAGGGGAGCGGGGGGCTCCCGCCAGGCGTTGTGCGGCTCGACTACGACGCGCGTTTCGAACTGGCGACCCCGCTCCCACCGCTGGTCGGTACGCTTTTCGGAGTCGCCGCCGTGCGGCAGACGATGCGCGCCCAGTTCGAGGCCATGCTGCGTGAGATCGAGCGCCGGCAGCAGGCGCTTGCCGGCGGCGAGCAACCCGGATGAAGCGTGCGTCGTTGCTCGTCGCCGGTTGCTGCGTGCTGCTCGGCTGTGCCGGACTCGATCCGCATGCCGACGATCCAGCGGCGCAACGCCGCCTGCGCGATGATGCCGTCGGCGATTGCGCGCGCCTGTTCGCAGCGGTCGACCGCCGCATCGATGCCGACGGGACGCGCGATGCGCAATCGCCGCGTGTGCCCGGCTTTCCCCACCTGCGCACAGACCGTGTACTCGCCCGGCTGGCTGCTGCCACGACGGTGGAGTCGGGTGACGAGCCTGCGGCGCCATGGTATCGCGCGCTGGCGGAACTCGATGCCGCCGACCGCTCGCTCGAACTCGCCAACACCGCCGGCACGACGACCGCCACCGTCGCGGCACTGGCTGCATGTCGGCAGACGCTCAGCGTGGCCGACCAGGAGCTGCTGGCGAAGCTGCGGGCGGTGGCACAGGTGCCGGACGACTATTCGACAACGCTGCGCGCGCTCGGCCTCTATCCGCTGACCCGTTACCTCTTCGCTGCCGGCGTCGAGCGTTGGCAGCAGGAGACGCTGGCCATCTTCGCCGCGCAGGCACAGGGGGCGACCGGCGGCCGGCAGCGCGTGCGCTACGTTCCCGGGCCGCTTCCGGAGAGCCTGCCGACAGTCAGGGATCTGCCGCAGCTCGGCCTGCCCGGCGTTGCCGGCCCGACACTCGCCGAACTCGTCGTCCGCCATGCTCCCCGGCTGGAGATCGAGACTGCCGGCGACCAGGACCGACCCGGAGCGCTCGTCTGGCAGGCCGATGGCGTCGGCGGCGAGCGGCTGGCGGTCGCCACGGCGGCACCGGTGCTCTACGTTCGCAGCGGGCATGCGCAAATGGCGGGCCGTTGGCTGTTGCAGCTGAGTTACACTGCATGGTTTTCCGAGCGCCCGCCCGAGCGGGCTGTTGATCTGCTGGCAGGGCGTTTCGACGGCCTGCTCTGGCGCGTCACGCTGGCCGAGGATGGCAGTCCACTGGTCTACGACACGATTCACCCCTGCGGTTGCTACCACCTGTTCTTTCCCGGCGAACGGCTGCGCGCCCGAGCACGGCCGGCCGGCATCGACGAGGGCCTGTTCGCGCCACAAGTGCTGCCGGCGCCGATGGCGAACGAGCGTGTCGTCCTCAGGCTGGCAGCCGGCACGCATTATCTGCAGCAGGTCGTGGTCGAGGCGGCTGCCGCGGCAGCGGGAGTACCGCTGGCGCTGCGTGACGACGACGAACTGCGCTCGCTGCCGTTGCCGGGTGGTGGCCGGCGCAGTGTCTTTGCCGCCGACGGACTGCTCCCCGGTAGCGAACGACTGGAGCGTTTCTTCTTCTGGCCGATGGGCGTGCGCAGTGCGGGTCAGATGCGGCAATGGGGTCGGCATGCGACGGCGTTCGTCGGTCGGCGCCACTTCGACGACCCGGCACTGCTCGATCGCTACTTCGAGCGCCTGCCATGAGGTCACATGAGGGGGGAGCATGCCGGACACGGCCGTGAAGCTGAGGGTGGCGACCTACAACATACACAAGGGTGTGACCGGGATTCGCGGGCGGCCGCGGATTCACGATGTCCGGCTGGCTCTCGACGCGATCGATGCCGATATCGTCTTCCTGCAGGAGGTGCAGGACCGCAACGAGCGTCTCGCCCGCCAGCCGGGCTACCCGTCGTCCGGAACGCAGCTCGATTTCCTTGCCACCGGTGCCTACGAGCACCGCGCCTACGGCATGAATGCGGCCTATCCACACGGGCATCACGGCAACGCGATCCTCTCGCGCCACCGCATCGTCGCCCACACCAACCACGACATTTCGGACCACCTGCTCGAGAAGCGCGGCCTGCTGCATGCGGTGATCCGCCTCGGGCGCGGACGCGGCAAGGATGTGCACCTAATCTGCGTGCATTTCGGGCTGATCAAGCGGAGCCGCCTGCGTCAGGCGACCTTTCTTGCCGACTTCGTTCACCGCGAGGTACCGGCCAGGGCGCCGCTGATCATAGCCGGCGACTTCAACGACTGGCAGCAGCGGGTCGACCGTGTGCTGCGCGAGCGGCTCGGCGTCGACGAGGTGACCGCGGCATCACCCACCGAGCCACCAGACCGCCGCCTGCTCGACTGGCTGCTGCCGTGGCGGAGCGGCCGCGCGACGCCGGTGGAGGTTGCCCGCACCTTCCCCAGCTTTGCTCCCTGGCTGACGCTCGACCGCATCTACGTGCGCGGCTTTCAGGTGCTCGAGATGCATGTTCCCAAGGGCATTGCCTGGGCCCGCTGCTCCGACCATGCGCCGCTGATCGCCGAACTCGCCCTGCGCCCGCCGCGTCCTGCCGGGGCACGGTAAAGGGCAACCACGCGGCGCCCTGATCTGCTGTTCGACGGTCGAGCGGGCTTGCCGTGCGACAATCGCGGGCACGGCGGGTCCGTGCCAGGCTCCAGGTTGCCGGCTGGCGCCGGTATCGTCGCCGCGACCGGAGAAGGCTGCCCAGCCAGCGTTCCGCGCCGACGATGTGGACAGCAACCCGCCCGGCAGAGCCACTCAGAGGAGCGTGCCATGACCAACCTGCAGCCGCCCGAGCAGGCAGACTTCATCGTCATCGGGGGTGGCATTGCCGGCGCGTCCGTCGCCTGGCACCTCGCACCCTGGGGCCGCGTCATTGTCCTCGAACGTGAATCGCAGCCGGGCTATCACTCGACCGGTCGCTCGGCGGCGCTCTTCGCCGAGAGCTATGGCAGCGCGCAGGTCCGCGCGCTGACGATGGCCAGCCGGGCCTTCCTCGAGTGCCCGCCGCCAGGTTTTGCCGAGCATCCGCTGCTGGCAGCCCGCGGCGCCCTGCTCGTCGCCACCCAGGGGCAGGAGGCGCTGTTGCAGCAGAGCTGGCAGGCCCTGTGCAGGGTGAACGGCCGCATGCAGCTCCTCGGTCCACAGCAGGCCTGCGCCATGGTGCCCGTCCTGCGAGCCGACAGGGTGATCGGCGCGGTCTTCGACCCGGCGGCTGCCGACGTCGATGTCAACGCCCTGCATCAGGGCTACCTGCGCGGCCTGCGCCAGCACGGCGGCAGGCTTGTCTGCGATGCCGAAGTGACGACCCTGTCCCGAAGCGATCGCGGCTGGCGGGTGTCCGCCGGGGGGCGCGATTACGCTGCACAAACGGTGCTCAACGCGGCCGGCGCCTGGGCCGACAGGATCGCGCAACTGGCAGCGGTTGCGCCCATCGGCCTGCAGCCCAGACGTCGATCGGTCTTCGTCTTTCCGCCACCCGAAGGCGTCGATGTGGCGCGCTGGCCGCTGACGATCGGCATCGCTGAAGACTGGTACTTCAAGCCTGACGCGGGTGTACTGCTCGGCTCGCCGGCCAATGCCGATCCGGTCGAGCCGCAGGACGTGCAGCCCGAGGAGCTGGATATCGCGCTGGGAATCCACCGTCTGGCAGAAATGACCACCCTGAGCATCCGCCGTCCGACTCACACCTGGGCCGGTTTGCGCTCCTTCGTCACCGACGGTGACCTCGTTGGCGGCTTCGACCCGGGGGGCGCCGGATTCTTCTGGGTCGCTGCCCAGGGTGGTTACGGCATCCAGACCGCACCGGCGATGGGCGCAAGCTGCGCGGCACTGGTTCGTGGGCTGCCGTTACCCGCGCACGTCGCAGCACATGGCCTGACCGCCGAGCGGCTCGGTCCGGCGCGTCTCAGGTCCTGATCCGGGGCCGCGGGGGTGCCGTGACGACCGCTGCCTGGCCGCTGGCGGCCGCTTCGCCCTTGCGTTCGGCAGCACCAGGGACCATAGGGCGAATCGACGGCGGCGAACCAGGCCGGTGCAGGCCGATCAGGCGCTGGCCGGGTCCAAGCGGTCCAGCAGGGCTTCCACGCGCGCGAAGTGCGCCGGCCAGGTCGGCGCGACGAAACCCTCGAGCCGCTGCACCTGAGCCCGGCGGCACGGGCTCTCGGGCAACGCGTAGTCGACGATCAGGTCCGTCCACCGCCGGCCATCGAGGGGATCGAGGTACTCCGGAACCGCGCCGCCCACTTCACGGAAAGCGGGCAGGTCACTCGCGATCACCGGCAGGCCCAGAGCCAGCGCCTCGACGAGCGGCATGCCGTAGCCTTCGGCGAACGACGGGAACAGCAACGCCTGCGCATGCTGCATGCAGGTTGCGAGTTCGGCATCGGAACAGCCGGATCGCTCGAAGACGAAGCCCTGCAGGGCTTCGCAGCGCTCGAGCAGATCGACGACGTTCTCGCTCTCCCAGCCGTGCTGACCGATGACGAGAAGGCGCGGCGTGCTGGCGCCCATCTTCGCGATCAGCTGCCGCCAGACGTGCAGGATCAGCCAGTGATTCTTGCGCGGTTCGATCGTGCCAAGCATGACGAAGTAGGGTGGCGGCAAGGGCGGCTGGCTGCCTGCCTCGGGCCACTGCGGCGGCGCCAGCGGTGCGACGACAGCGGGCGGCATCGGCTGGTGGTGCTCTGCCGCGTATTGCTGCATCGCATCGAGGGTCGCCTGCGAGTTGACGATGACCCCTTGCCCGGTCGACAGCACGGTCTGCATGCGGATGCGGTG
>ERZ761602.7025-NODE-7025-length-12182-cov-5.169704_pt1 | contig 12182 bp, 9 predicted proteins | sample MGYA00512165_ERZ761602 | MGnify/ENA primary metagenome ERZ761602 (study PRJEB28899, sample SAMN02445085) | bioreactor sludge metagenome | biome: EBPR sludge; isolation source: Thorneside wastewater treatment plant | place: Australia: Brisbane, Thorneside... | reverse complement strand
CGCGCAGCCTACTGGGCAAGCTTTAGGCGAAAAGGACTATTGTCGTCTTTCAACTCTTTCGTTTCAGACGGCGCAACAACACCCACACCGGTTATTAATGCCGTAACCTCATGATACTGTTTATACAGAGTTTCTTTTTCATCCAAAGTCTTTTTCTTCTTATCAGAAATTTTATAAAGGTCTTTCGCGTCCAAAGCCTGTACTTCCTCAAGCGGTGTCTTCGGCTCGCCGGTAAACGGCACCCAGCCCTCATAAAATGCTTTTCCAACGCCTAATTCTGAACGCCATCCGGCCACTTGCTGTTTTTCAGCTTCAAGCGCATCGCGCTCGGCTTCCAATGAGGCGCGCCATCGCTCAATTGCCTTTTTAAAATCTTCCGACTGGTTGTCTTTATGCTGTTTGATTTTTTTATCTAAGTTTTTAAATTTGATTTTCAGCTCTTCGTCACGGCGTTTTAAATCCTGTGAAAGGCGTGAGACACTGTCGCCTTTTTCTTTCTCAAGCGATTTGGTGCGTTTTTCAAGGCGCGCCAGTTTTCTCTCCAAAGCTTCGCGCTCGACGGGATCCGCACTTTCACTTAGCCCGGCTAATCGTTTCTTTGTGTCATCCAATTCGGCATCCAGGGCGTCTCGTTGGGAAGCAAGATACTCCACTGGCTGTTTAAGGGCGAGTAGTCTGTTTTCCGCTTTCGCGCCGGACTGCGTGTGAGGATAACGCTTGGCAACGTCTTTGTAGTAAATAATGGCACTTTGCACAAAGTTTTGTTTTTCATAATACAAGCCGATTTGATAATTTTTTTCGGCATTCTTTTCATCAATTTCTTCGCGGATCTTAGCGGCTTTTTCGGTTCCGGGCGCGCCGGGATAATTCTGCATAAATCCTTGAACCTGCTCAGAGGCTTTCTCAAGCGCGCGCTCATCACGATTCTGCGCAATCGAGCGGAAATAAGCTGTTTCAGCTAATTCATAGCGGGCTTTTTCCACTAAAGAACTCTGGGGATAATTATCTAAAACATCCTGAAACGACTGCATTGCGGCATCAAATTGGCCGGCCTTTTTCTGAGCCGCGGCTAAACTGAACTGCGCCTGATCACCAAAGCTGCCGTAGGGCGCGAACTTAACGATGTGCTCAAAGGCCTGCACGGCAATCGGAAAAGCGGGGCGAATTTCAACGCCGAATAACTTTCCTTTTTTCCCGGAAAGAAACAGATTGCCCAATTTAAATTCACGCTCAATCACTTCTTCAAAGCGGTCATTCTGCGGATAAACTTCGATCATCTTTTGATAGGCTTTGAGGGCTTTGAAGTAATCACCCTTCTCTTCGTAAACCGTTCCCAAACGGTATTGAGCCTCAGGGGCGACACGGGAAGCGGGAAAATCCTTAATGAGAGTTTCCAGTTCAGTGACCGCTTTGTCGTATTGCTTTTGTTTATAAAGCTCAAGCGCGTATTCTAATTGCTGGCTGCTGTTGTCGCGGGTGTCGTCTTCTTTGGGGCTGACAAATTTACCGAGTTCAGGCGACCAAACCCAGTCTGCGTAAAGATTAAAAGGACTCAGCGCGGTTAAGAGAGCGAGCCATACCGATAAGTAATATTTTTTATGCATCATGATGAGTTTCAATAGGTTGAAAGCAGTACTCTATCCGCTCCCTTCAGGGCTGTCAATCAGGAACCCTGCCGGTCTTCAAGCCGCCGCACACAAACATTACGGTCAATGATCCTGAATGTTTTACGCATACGCTCCGCCCGGTCCGGAGGATAGTAAACAGAATCAACCTGAAAGTTTTTTTGAAGCTCCGGCAGCGCCGCTGTTTGTTCGGAACCATGCCCTTTAAGAACAATTTTTCGAATGCGCGCTACACCGTTTCGACGCAATGCCGGCACCAGATCAAACCTTGCAAAGCGCTGATAACGGTCGGAACAAGCTCCGATTAAATCCGCACTCCGTCCGCTTTGGATCACAGCAACCTCTCCGCAAGAGCTTTTGAAAAAATAAACAGTAAAAGATTCCATCAAACCCTGAGGAAGAAAAAACGGCACCTGAATTAAAATCCAGCCCGATAAACTTAAGCCAAGCCAGACTTTTGATTCCGCAAAAGAAAAACGCATAAGCCTCCCAAAAAATAATAGCCGTAAACGGTGATCAGGCTCGGCTGAGCCAGCGAAATGCATGCCCAGGGAGCAGAGGCGCTGCTCCAAACTAAAAGTAATGAGCCTTCTAAAAGCAGTTTGACGGCATAGGCCGCGGGCAAGCCCAAACCCGGAATCAAAGAAATAAATCCCGCCGGCAAAATAAGCGCGAACGCGGGAACAACCAAAAGATTAACGGCAATCCCCGCCCAAGAGAAGGTTTGAAAGTAATAAAGCACAACCGGATAACTTGCGGCAAAGGCCGCGAGACTGATATCCAAACCAGGAAGCGGTAAGACTCGCTTAATCAAAGGCGCGACATAAACAATTCCGTACATAGATAAAAAGGAAAGCTGAAACGAAATATCCCAAATTCGTTTAGGCTCAAGAATCAAAATAAAAGCCAACGCGGCATTCAGCCAATAGCCCAACTTTTGCGGACGTCCCAAAACCCAGGCAATCCAGACGAAAATAGCCATCATCCCCGCCCTCTGGCCCGCAATGCCCCAGCCCGTTAATCCCATATAAATTAAAATACCGGCCGCTGAAAATAAAACTGCGCGCAAGGGCGGGAGCCGCAAAAGGATAGCAAAAGCAAAAATAAATCCCGCGATCACGGCCGCGTGAAATCCACTTACTGAGAGCAGATGCGAAGTGCCGGTTCGGTTGAATGCCTGGCGAAGCTCCCGGTCTTCCATGCGCGAACCAAGAAGCAACGGCTTCAGGACAAGGCTGTGTTTGATTTGATAAACAAAATCAAGGCGGTTCTCCAGGCCTGCTCGTGCCAGCTGAATCAGCCGCAAAGGTAATTGAAGCCGGTTCCAGTCCTCATAAATAAAATGTCCGGTACCGCGCGCACGAATTTGAGCCGCAACATTGTTCAAAAAATACCGCCGCAGTAAAATTTTGGCTCCCATATTCTTTTTCTCGGGAAAAGAAACACGGCCCTTCAGAACAATTCGGTCCCCGATCAGCGGAGTGTCTTCTTCTGCCGGAACACTGACCTCCGCGCGGGATTGAGCCGTCATCCAGCTTCCATCTTCCATCCGAAAAGACCGCACGCTCATAATCCATCGCTGAGACTCGTTTACTTTTTCAGGAAAACTGAGAACTTCTCCGACAACAATCACTGTCTTGCCGTGAGCGCGCCAGCTTACGGTTTGAAATTTTTGTTCAGCCGTTTGAACGGAACAGAAGCCATAAAGAAGCGAAAATAAACATAAGCAAACCTGACCGCATAGGCGCGCCTTATGAAACAACCCAAATGAAGCTAAGAGCCCCAAAAAACTTAACGCGACTGTCTGCGGCTCAATCCAAAGCTGAATGTGCGGAGCGATCATCGCCCCCAGCACAACCCCGACGGAAATCAAAATCCATTTTATAATCATAAATAATATGATATATTACCATATTATTACCTCGCACAATTATTTTATTGAAGCAGGGGAAATTCTCAACGTTGGATTAACGCTGAATTTGAAGACGAACTAACTCACCGCGGTAACGCACATCAACATATTCTTTTTCAATTTTACTGACAACCGCGTTATGTTGAACACGGTCGCCGACACGCGCAATGCGCCCATTGATCAAAGCATAAGGCTGCTCCCGCCCGCCCAAGATAATGCCGGATAGAATAAATTTACTGTTATCGAAAATGGGTTTGGGTTCTTCAGCCAGAGCTGCGGTTGCGGGCAAAAGAATAGGCTGAGCGAGTTCAGGCTTGGAAACAAACGTGCTTTTTTGGATATCGACAATCATAGCGGGAACAGGCTCCATTTGCGTTTGCGGTTTTTGCAAAAACCACCAAGCAGCTACGGCCGAAAAAATAGCCAACACAATAATCAGGGACCAATAGGATTTTTTAACGGGCTTAACAGGCTGTCTCTGAACCTGCTGAATCTTTTTTTCGACCTCACGGTCAAAGGCATCTAAGCCATGGCGCGGATGAGACTGAGGCTGGACCTTGGGTTGAAGCGCGGGAGCAGCGACCTTAGGGGCAACCTTAACCTGTGTTTTAGTTAACGCGTCCTGAATTAGACTCATACTGTGGCGCCCTCCAAATCGGCTGCCGCACATTCTACAAGAGAAGCGTTAATTTGCCGAGTTTCTTTCGCGAAAGCCCCCAACATCGTCCTATCTGCCAATACATTAATTAATCGGGGTATTCCGCCTGAAAACTCAGAAACCATACACACCGCGTCATCCTGAAAAACAGTCCCATCCATTCCCGCGACACGCAGCCGGTGCGACAAGTAATTTCCCACCTCATCTCTGGAGAGCGCTGGCAGATGAAACCTTACGGTAATGCGCTGGCGAAGCTGGGTTAAATCCGGACGAGCGATCAAATCTTTCAGCTCGGGCTGACCGATTAAAATAATCTGCAAAAGTTTCTGACTCGGAGTTTCAAGGTTTGACAACAACCGAATCTGCTCAAGCGACCGCGGAGTCAAAAGCTGAGCTTCATCAATAATCAAAACCGCGTTTTTTCCTTTTTGATTTTCTTCCAATAAAAATTTATTTAAAGCGTCAAAACAGGCTTTTCTTTTCGTCGACGCGGGCTTAATGCCGAAATCTTCGACAATCGTCTGCAAAAGCTCCAAATCGGAAAGCTTCGGATTCAGGATCAGCGCGCTATGAACATCGTCTCCCAATTGCGCAAGTAACGCGCGTGAAAGAGTTGTCTTTCCGGCGCCAATTTCTCCGGTCACCTGAATAAACCCTCTCCGGTATTCAACGCCGTAACGCATCGCGGAGAGCGCTTCCTGATGATGTTTGCTGAAATACACAAAGCGCGGGTCGGGAGTAATATTAAACGGGGACTCTCTTAAACCAAAATAAGGCTCGTACATACGGCTATCTCCTTTAAAACCTCAACGCGGGCTGTGAGGTTTATCGGACGAATGCGGCAGAAACTTGATGTGGTTCCTTTCTCATAATTAGACGAGAACAAAAACGAAAGACTTCTCAAAAAAGCTCGGCCACAAGGCGTAAAGGAACGCTTCTTTTATGAGTCCCCAGGAAAGCAAGCTTTTGCGGCATGGCGGAAATAAATAATTTTAAAAATGTAACGGATTATTTATTGAGCGGCAGGTGTTTTTAAATAAACGATAAGGCTTATCAAAAAGGATCAGACACAAGGCGTAAACGAACGACCGCGGAGCCGTAGTGAAACCTACGGCGCACAAGAGAGTGAAGTTTACAACGCAGTGAATGACCTTTTTCAGAAGCCTTTAAGCAATCTCGAGGACAGTGCCGTCCTTGCGGGCAATCTCAACCGAAAGCGCTTGTCCGGGCTCAAAGCGCAGGGGTAACTTTTTTCCGCTCAGAAGATCCAAAACGTTTGCCTTGCGCTTAAACAAAACTCCGGGCAGATTCAGCGCGGCGGTTTTTTGTTCACGTCCATTGTTGACCACCACCACATAGTATTTCTTCCCCCGCCTGAACAGGGCCGTGTGAATTTCCGAAGTGGTTGAATAAGATGCGGGCAACACATCCAAATATTTTAAAATAAGCTGAATTAATTCCTGCCCAGGCTCCATGCCCAAATGCAAAATTTTACCTTTGCCGATCTTCTTGATATACCCCACAGCAAGCTTACCGTGATTCGCGACACTGACTTCGATTTTTTGCGCGTTTTCCGCTTTGAAAGTATACACGGATGAAACCATACGGATCGACTCGCTTTTTGGCGAAAGTTTTAATTCAAAAGGTTTTTTAAATTCAAACAAAGTGCGTTCGGGCTCTTCAAAACCGATCATCTGACAAGGCTTAAAATTTTCATCTTTACGCGGAAAATCACGGAACGCGATCAACGTCCCGCCCTGCTCAACATACTGGCGCAATCTTTTCTGGCTCGCTTCATCAAGCCATTGGTTACCCCAATAAAACAAAACTTTGTGCGGCGGTAGTTTCGCGCGCGGATCACATAAGTCATAATCCATACCGGTTTGATTGAGCGCGGTTAAAATCGGGCTATCGCCGGGCAAAGTCCGCGCGGCATACTGCAGCGGATTAAATGTCACTCCGACATCGACAATTTTCTCTAATGTGGTCGGATCGAGACGCTTGAAAAGAGAAACAAGCTGTTTGAATACGTCATACAATTCACCGCGGACACGGCCCCATTCATTAATCGGCGACATATACCAGTTGTCACGATTCACAAGCATATACCAGCTCCAGCCTTTAATACCGGCCAAAAGCGCGGCAAGAGTGATCATTCGGTAATGACTGCCGGTAAGCACATTCACTTCGTAATGCCGGCCATGCCAAATCCCCGACTGAAACTCCGCGATGAAAGGCAATTTGGAAACATTGCCAAGATAGCGAATTTTATCGCAGTATTTGCGGAACTCATGCTTGTCTTCCGCGAGTTCCGAGGTCGGATACAAATCAATTCCGATGGCATCGCATTCATTTTGCAAGTCCGACCAGTCATGCGCGTAGAAAAAAGGATAAGTATTCAGATAAATCGGCACATTAATTCCGAGCCGTTTATATTCAGCCACGGTCCAGCGCGCGATTTTCGCGGTGTAATCATATTTGAAACGGAAATAATCCAAATGGCGGCGCAATTCTTGATCACCCTTGAGCGGCAATCCCGTTTCACCCGAAAGCATGGTCGCCATAAACGGCGCAGCTTCATCAAATGAACAATACGCCGTGCCCCATGCCTGATTCAAATCAAACAAGCGCCCTTGATAAAGTTCACACACAAATTCCTGAAACAAACCTTTTTTTCCGGACAAACCATATTGCGCGCCGAAAAGATCCGGCCAAGGATCGACTTCATTGTCAGCCTGAAACAAAAAGATATGCCCGCCGTTTCTTGTCGCAAGATAAGGTTTGATCACAGCGCAAACTTTAGACATCCAAACTTTGGCATACTTGATGAATTGCGGATGCAAACGATGGTATTGATGCGCGTATGGCGGTACGCCGTCTTGCGGCCACTCTGAGTAAATATAAGGGCCGGGACGAATTATTACCCAGAATCCCATTTTGCGGGTCAAATCAAGAAAAGCTTTTAAGTCGCGCGTACGGTCGGTTTTTCCGGTGAAATCAAATACACCGCGCTTGGGTTCATGATAATCCCACGGTACATAAGTGGAAATAACCTGCACGCCCATTTCCTTCACGCGCAAAAGAATTTCTTTCCAGGCAATCGGGTTCAAACGCCAATAATGTACTTCACCCGCAACAAGCGGCACCGCTTTGGAGCCGACCCAAATCTTATTTTTAGCTATTTTTACAGTAGGCATTCGTAGGTTAATCGTCTAATTTCAAAATAACTTGATACAGCCCAGAAAAGGCAGGGTACGTTTAGGCAATCCACATTCTATATGAAAACATCTCAAAAAGTCTCAGCTGCAAGGCGTCAAACGAGCTGTCGAGGAGGCGTATGAAGCAATACGCCGCACGAGGATTGCGACGTTTGCAACGAAGCAGATGGGCTTTTTCAGATGTTTTAGCCCGCGACGATGTTGACGATGCGGCCGGGCACTACGATAATTTGTTTAATCGTCTTACCCGCGATGAGTTTCTGTATCTCGGGCAAAGCCAGAGCGGCTTTTTTAATATTGTCCTCACTGTCGCCTGTTGGGACCATGATTTTACTTTTCACTTTTCCGCCGACCAAGACCGCGAGTTCAACTTCGATTTCTTTCAGTACCGATTCGTCCCATTTCGGCCAAGCTTCATACGCAAGCGTATCGGTGCCGCCGGTTCTGTGCCACAGCTCTTCAGCAATATGCGGCGCATAAGGAGCAAGCAACAAAAGAAATTGACGCAAAACTTTTTTGGACCGAACCTGAATTTCACCCATTTCATTCGCAAAAACCATCATCGCGGAAATTGCGGTATTAAAACGTTTGCCTTCGGTATCTTCGGTGACCTTCTTAATCGCCTTATGCAGAATTTTAAGTTCAGCCTGTGTGGGCTCGACATCCTGAACCGTCGGACTTGCATTCCCTTCCTGATCCATGAAAAGGCGCCACGCTTTTCCGAGAAAACGGTAAACACCTTCAACACCGGAAGTGTTCCAGGGCTTGGTCATTTCAAGCGGCCCCATAAACATTTCATAAAGACGCACGCTGTCGGCACCGTAAGCATCCATGATTTCTTCGGGATTCGCGACATTCCCGCGTGATTTTGACATTTTCTGTCCATCCTCGCCGAGAATCATGCCTTGATTGGTTAAACTCTGAAAAGGTTCTTTCGTCGAAACAACGCCAAGGTCATATAAAACCTTGTGCCAGAAACGCGAATAAAGCAGATGCAAAACCGCATGTTCGGCACCGCCGACATAAAGGTCAACCGGCATCCAATATTTTTCTTTTACGGGATCGATTAATTTTTCGGAATTATTCGGATCAAGATAACGCAGGTAATACCAGCATGAACCGGCCCATTGCGGCATCGTATTCGTTTCGCGTTTCGCGGGCTTGCCGTCCACGGTGACATTCACCCATTCGGAAATTCCCGCCAGCGGGCTCTCGCCTGTGCCGGTCGGTTTATAGCTTTCCACTTCCGGCAAACGAACCGGCAATTCGCTTTCTTTCACAAGCTGAGACTTCCCGTCCGCATGCACAACAGGAAAAGGTTCGCCCCAATATCTCTGACGCGAAAAAAGCCAGTCGCGCAATTTATACTGAACTTTCTTTTGCCCGATTTTGTTTTCTTCAAGCCACGCGGTCATTTTTTCTTTGGCTTCGGCGGTTTTTAAACCGTTCAGGAAACCGCTGTTGAAATTCACGCCTTCACCGGTAAAAACAACTTCCGCGGGATCTTTATCACCGAGCTTCGCAAGCTCAGCTTCACTGCGCTGAATGACGGGAATAATCGGAACGCTGAATTTTTTTGCGAATTCAAAATCGCGTTCGTCATGCGCCGGCACTGCCATAATCGCGCCCGTTCCATAACTCGCCAAAACATAATCCGCAATCCAAACCGGAACCGGTTTCTTGTTCACGGGATTAATCGCGTAGGCCCCGGTAAAAACGCCTGTTTTTGTTTTCGCAAGATCGGTACGCTCGAGATCAGATTTATGCTGGGCTTGTGTTTGATATTCCTGAACTGCGGCTTTTTTTGTCGCCGTCGTGATTTTGGAAACCAAAGCGTGTTCGGGCGAAAGCACCAGATAAGTCGCGCCAAAAAGCGTGTCGGGACGAGTTGTGTACACTTTCACTTTTTCAGCCGAGTCTTCGATTTGAAATTCAACTTCCGCGCCGGTCGACTTTCCAATCCAATTGCGCTGCATTTCTTTGATTGATTCCGGCCAATCAAGCAATTCCAAATCATCAAGCAAACGGTCGGCGTAAGCGGTGATTTTCAAAACCCATTGGCGCATCGGTTTGCGGATCACGGGGTGCTGTCCGCGTTCGCTTTTCCCATCGATCACTTCCTCATTCGCGAGCACCGTACCGAGCGCGGGACACCAATTCACCGAAATTTCGGCTTCATAAGCCAAGCCGCGTTCATAAAGCTTGGTGAAAATCCATTGGGTCCACTTGTAATAATTCGGGTCGGTGGTATTCACTTCGCGGTCCCAGTCATAACTGAAACCGATGCGCTGAATTTGGCGGCGAAAAGTATTGATATTTTTTTCGGTAGTCGCGCGCGGATGAGTTCCCGTTTCGATGGCGTATTGTTCGGCAGGCAAACCGAATGCGTCCCAGCCGATCGGATGCATCACGTTAAAACCGCACATGCGTTTGTAGCGCGCGAGAATATCGGTGGCGGTATAACCTTCTAAATGCCCGACATGCAGACCCGATCCCGAAGGATAAGGAAACATATCGAGAATATAGTATTTGGGCTTTTTGGCGTTTTCACCGACGGGGTCGGGCGTTTTGAAAGTCTTCTTTTCAACCCAATATTTTTGCCATTTGGGTTCGATTTCAGGGAAAGGATATTGTTTGAAGCCGGATGCCATATTTAGACCACAACAAGAAATTGATTCAGCTTCTGAATGCTGAGGGAGGGAATCGAACCCTCACGCCTTTAGGGGGCGCTGGATTTTGAGTCCAGTGCGTCTGCCAGTTCCGCCACCTCAGCATTCAAAAACCAAATTATAAAAAAACATCGAGGAGTCGCCCGCCTTGCGCTCATGTCAGCTAGTCGCTGTATTCGCTTCAGGTCGGCCCTCGCCGCGCCCTGCCTTCACTCCATAAAAATCTGACATTAGTCAGGTTTTTATTTCGCTCAGCCGGATAATCTGCGCGGCTCTCTTTTCCGCTAATAGCGGAAAACCTTATGCCTTGAGAGGGACTAGATTTTCTGCAGCTTTGCTGCGATTTATAACCGCAGTGCGTCTGCCAGTTCCGCCACTCTCGCATGAAAAACCTATCAACTTCAAATTTTCAAAAAAATTTGGTGGACCTGAGGAGAGTTGAACTCCTTACCCCCTGCATGCCATGCAGATGCTCTACCAAATGAGCTACAGGCCCATAAACCTGATGAAAAAGGTTGCCTCCTGCGTTTCAAATTCACAATCTTCGTGCGGCGTAGATTTTGGCTACGCCTCCTCGATTGCTCATTTGCGCCTTGGATTCAAACCTTTTTGATCAGGCTTATACAACTAAATAAAATAAAAGAACAAAATTCAAAAATCGTCGAAACGAGTGGGAAATATTAATCGAAAACAGGTCTTTGGTCTATAGTCTTCAGTCGTTGGTCTCTTTAAAAAAGGGTCTCGGGTTTAACCGGAGCTCCCTCTTGATCGCCGGGAATAAGCCCAATGGCCATATCCCACATTCCCGATCCACAGCGGGCGACGGTGCGGATAATTCCGTCAAAAAAACCAGCCACATGCTTAACTACCGGAGGATTTTTATCTTCACGGTGGTAATTCATCACCGTAATCGGAATTTCAAGCGGGCTCGAAACAATATTCGTCAACCCCCGGCGCCAATCATTCGCCATGTTTGCGAAATATCCGGGCTGAGTGCGCGTGCTTGTCGCGAACTCCGTATCATAATCCGACACCATGGCATGCGCCTGTAAACAGCCGCTAATAAGTCCGATAAAAACCAAAAACGAAAATTTCTTCATGGGTTCCCCCGCTTTTTATTTGCTGGGAATTGTATCAAGCTTTCGCCGTTACGCCTAGATCTAGATAAACCAACTAACTTTGAACATTTATTAAGAGCCGCGCGTAATTCGGCGTTAAAGTTTTAAAGCTCTCCGCCGAAATCTCTTATTACCCCGAAAGCCTTTTGGGGCATCAGAAAGATGAAGGAGAACTTGTGAAAGCGAACTATCAGTGCCAATCTTGTCAATATTCGGGTGATGAATCTCACTTCGAAACAAAGATTCTATCGATTATGTATCGCCCGAAGCACGACAACGTTCAGGCCTTCAAACAAATCAAATGTCCGCAATGCCACAATCTCGTTACGATTATTTTCGAGACGCTTGACGGAAGCATTGCGAAGTAACCTGTCTCTGATCATTCCGCCTCTTACAGCTTTATTTTTTTAATCTCAAAGCTGTTTTTTAATTTCTCCAGAACTGAATAATCCGTTTGATCAATTGATAAAGGCGTCAAAGCCGCCCATCCTTCGCGAATCAGTTCTTCATCACTTGTTCCGTCCGGCGCGGATAAATGAATCCCTCCCGCAAGCTGATAGTGACGGGCATGACTTTCTTTTTCAAGCTGGTCAGGTTCAAAGCGGATAAACTCTTCGATAAATTTCGAGTGAGCTTGCTTCGCGAGCTGAATGCCTTTCATCTCTTTTTGCGCGCAAGGCGGAACCGATAAATTAAAAAGCCAGGCGGCTCCGTTTTCGCCGCGGGAAAGTCCAAAATGATCAATCACCTTCGCTGTGATCTCAATGGCAGGTTGAAAGTCTTCAAAATCCCTGCCGCACAATGACACCGCCAAAGAAGAAATACCGTTAATCGCACCCTCGCGCGCGGCCGCTACTGTTCCTGAATAATAAACACTGATGCCTGTGTTCGCTCCGCGATTTACGCCCGACACAACCCAATCCGCCTTAAATCCCGATTCAGACACAGCCCACTTCACGCAGTCGGCCGGAGTCCCCTGCAC
>ERZ761602.7024-NODE-7024-length-12184-cov-5.963806_pt1 | contig 12184 bp, 12 predicted proteins | sample MGYA00512165_ERZ761602 | MGnify/ENA primary metagenome ERZ761602 (study PRJEB28899, sample SAMN02445085) | bioreactor sludge metagenome | biome: EBPR sludge; isolation source: Thorneside wastewater treatment plant | place: Australia: Brisbane, Thorneside... | reverse complement strand
TGCGGATCCGGATCGCGCGCTCCAGGTCGTAGATGAAGATCTTGCCGTCGCCGATTTTGCCGGTGTTGGCGGTGGCGCAGATCGCTTCCACCACCTTGTCCACCAGGCCGTCGTCCACGGCGATTTCCAGCTTGACCTTCGGCAAGAAGTCCACCACGTACTCGGCGCCGCGGTACAGTTCGGTGTGCCCCTTCTGCCGGCCGAAACCCTTGACCTCGGTCACGGTGATGCCCTGCACGCCGATACCCGACAGGGCCTCCCGCACATCGTCCAGCTTGAACGGTTTGATGATTGCAGTGACTAGTTTCATGGATGCCCTCTAGCGTTCGCTTAACCCAAAACTGTGGCCCGGTGGGACTATAACCGAAATCGACGGTCGCGCGCGATGCCGATCGGGCGACTCCCGCGAGGAGCCGCCCGCCTCGTGCGCGCTCCGCTTACAGGTTGTAACCGCGCTCGTCGTGCAGCGCGATGTCCAGACCTTCGGTCTCCTGCTCCTCGGTCACCCGCAGCCCGACCAGCGCATCCACGATCTTGAGAATCGCGTAGCTGAGGGCGGCGGAATACACGACGGTGAACAGCGCGCCTTTGAACTGCGCCCAAAGCTGGCCGGCGACCGTCATGCCCTCCGCCAGCCCCACGCCGCCCATCGCCTTGTCGGCGCACAGCCCGGTCAGGATCGCGCCGACGATGCCGCCCACCGCGTGGACGCCGAACACGTCCAGCGAGTCATCGTAGCCCAGCGCCCGCTTGAGCTTGGTGGACGCCAGGAAACAGATGACGCCGGACGCCAGGCCGATCAGCAGCGCGCCCATCGGGCCGGCGGTGCCGGACGCCGGCGTGATCGCCACCAAACCGGCCACCGCGCCGGAGGCGATGCCCAGCACGCTCGGTTTGCCGTGGTTCAGCCACTCCGCGAACATCCAGCTCAGCGCCGCCATCGCCGTCGCGATCTGGGTCACCGCCATCGCCATGCCGGCGGAGCCGTTGGCCGCCACCGCGCTGCCGGCGTTGAACCCGAACCAGCCCACCCACAGCATCGACGCGCCGATGATGGTGAAATTGAGGTTGTGCGGCGGCATCGCCATCATCGGATAGTGCTTGCGCTTGCCGACGACCAAACAGGCCACGAAGCCGGCGATGCCCGCGTTGATGTGCACCACGGTGCCGCCGGCGAAGTCCAGCACACCCCAGTTGCTGCCGATCAGCGAACCGGTGCCGCCCCAGACCATGTGGGCGACCGGCAGGTAAACCAGCGTGAACCAAAACCCCACGAACAGCAGCAGCGCGGAGAACTTCATCCGCTCGGCGAAGGCGCCCACGATCAGCGCCGGGGTGATGATGGCGAAGGTCATCTGAAACACCGCGAACACCGTTTCCGGGATGGCGTTCGCCACGGTCGAGACCGGCTGCCACAGGCTTTCCACCGTGACGCCACTCAAAAACGCCTTGGCGAAAGTGCCGACGAACGAATGCAAATTGATCTGGCCGGCTTCCATGCCCGTGGTATCGAACGCCAGGCTGTAGCCGTACAGGACCCACAACACCGTCACCAGCGCGGTGATGGCGAAACACTGCATCATCACCGACAACACGTTTTTGGCGCGCACCATGCCCGCGTAAAACAGCGCCAGGCCAGGAATGGTCATGAACAGCACCAGCGCGGTCGAGGTCAGCATCCAGGCGGTGTCGCCCGAATTCAGCTCCGGCTTTAGCGGCTCTTGCGCCATCACCAGCGTCGGCGCCAGCACCGTCAGCAGCAACGGCAGACCGCTGTTTTTGGCTATTCGTATCGCTCTACTCATCGGTGAGTTTCTCCAGTTTGCAAATGAATAGGGTAAGAATCCGGTTATGATCGTTATTACAAGGCTTCCGGGCCGGATTCGCCGGTGCGGATGCGGACGGCGCCTTTCAGGTCGTACACGAAAATCTTGCCGTCTCCGACCTTGCCGGTGTTGGCGGCGCGGGTGATCGCTTCGATCACCCGCTCGGCCAGATCGTCGGTCACGCCGACCTCGATCTTGATCTTGGGCAGGAAATCCACCACGTATTCCGCGCCCCGATACAGTTCGGTATGCCCTTTCTGGCGACCGAACCCCTTGACTTCGGTCACCGTGATGCCTTGCGCGCCCACTTCCGAGAGAGCCTCTCGCACATCGTCGAGCTTGAACGGCTTGATAACCGCAGCGATCAGTTTCATGTCTTGCAATCTCCTATGGCTTAATAACCCGGCGGGGGCACAGCTAATGTGTTCTCGGCGCTCCGATCATTCCTCGCTCGCCGATGCAAAAAGGAAGGCTTCCCCGGCGATAGCACATAACATGCCATAAAATAATAATAAATAAAAACAAATACTTAATTATCAACAGCGCTTCTTGGCTCCCAATAACCAAGCCTCGCCCAAGCGGAGGCGCCGCGCGGCGCACCACATCGGTGCAACGCGGTGGACGCCCACAAACCGCAAATACCCGTTAAACTAAAACCTATCGGTAGCTCTCATCCTGGAGAAACGATGATGATCGACCCCAAATCGTTCGATGACTTGGCCAAGCGCTTCACGGAGGCCTTGCCGCCCAGCTTCCGGCAATTTCAGACAGACATGGAAAAGAACGTTCACGCCGCTCTGCAAGCCACCTTCGCCAAACTGGAACTGGTGACGAGAGAGGAATTCGAGGTGCAGCAGGGGGTGCTGGCGCGAACCCGGGCCAAGCTGGAGGAGCTGGAAAAGCAGGTCGCGGAACTGGAGGCGAAGGCCGGCGGCGGGAGCAAGCGACGGAAGACCGCCGATAAGCCCGCCGAGCCGGAAAGCGACGGCTGAATCGGGCCGACTGCGCTCGGCTTCGCGGCCGGCGCCTGTCGCCAAGATCCACGGTCGGCCGCCGCCCGACCGCGAGCGCCGCGCACCGAAACGGTGCAAGCACGCTCGTCGGACTTGGGCCGGGCTGGCGTTTTGAGGATTCGCCGCCGCCAGGGCCAGCCGAAAGGATTGCCATGTCGCTCGCCATCGCCTTCACCCGCGCTCAGGTCGGCATCCACGCTCCGCTGGTCAGCGTGGAGGTGCATCTGTCGGGCGGGCTGCCGGGCCTGTTCATCGTCGGGCTGCCGGAAGCGGCGGTCAAGGAAAGCAAGGACCGGGTGCGCGGCGCGATCCTCAACAGCCGGTTCGAGTTTCCCAGCCGCAGGATCACCATCAATCTGGCGCCCGCCGATCTGCCCAAGGAAGGCGGCCGGTTCGATTTGCCGATCGCGCTGGGCATCCTGGCCGCCTCGGGCCAGATCGACCGCGAGCGCCTGGGGCAGTACGAGTTCCTCGGCGAACTCGCCCTGGGCGGCGAGCTGCGGGGCGTGCGCGGCGTGCTGCCGGCCGCTCTGGCGTGCCGCGACGCCGAGCGGACCCTGCTGGTGCCGCGCGACAACACCGGCGAAGCGACGCTGGTCGGCGATGTCGCCGTGCTGGGCGCGGCGCATCTGCTGGACGTCTGCCGGCAGTTGGCGACCGGGACCGCCTTACAGCCGCCCCCGGCCCAACCCCGCCCGGCGCCGGAGCCGGTTCTAGAGCGGGATCTGAGCGACGTGCGCGGCCAGCAGCACGCCAAGCGCGCCTTGGAGATCGCCGCCGCCGGTGGCCACAACCTGCTGCTGATCGGCCCGCCCGGCACCGGCAAGACCATGCTCGCCAGCCGGCTGCCGGGCATCATGCCGCCGCTGAGCGAAGCGGAAGCCCTGGAAACCGCCGCCATCGCCTCGATCAGCGCGCAAGGTCTGGACCTGAAACAGTGGGGCGTGCGGCCATTTCGCGCCCCCCACCACACCGCCTCGGCGGTGGCCCTGGTCGGGGGCGGCAGCCAGCCGAGGCCCGGCGAGATTTCTCTGGCGCATCACGGCGTGCTGTTTCTGGACGAGTTGCCGGAATACGACCGGCACGTTTTGGAAGTCTTGCGCGAGCCGCTGGAGTCGGGACGGATCACCATTTCGCGCGCCGCCCGTCAGGCCGATTTTCCCGCCCGGTTTCAACTGGTGGCCGCCATGAACCCTTGCCCCTGCGGCTATCTGGGCGACAGCGAGCGCCGTTGCGCGTGTGGGCCGGAGCAGATCCGCCGCTACCGGGGTCGGGTGTCCGGGCCGCTGGTGGACCGGATCGACCTGCACATCGAGGTGCCGCGCCTGGCCCACCGGGTGTTGCGCGGCGATTCACCGGAAGAGAGCAGCGCCACGGTGCGCGCCCGGGTCCGCATCGCCCGCGACCGGCAACTGGGCCGCGCCGGCAAGGCCAACAGCGCGTTGCACACTCGCGAGATCGAGCGCCACTGTGCGCTGGGCGACGCCGATCACCGCTTGCTGGAGCAGGCCTTGGAACGGTTGGGCCTGTCGCCGCGCGCCTATCACCGGATCTTGAAAGTGGCGCGGACCATCGCCGATCTGGCCGGCAGCGACGGCATCCGCACGCCGCATCTGACCGAGGCCATCAGTTACCGGGCGCTGGATCGAACCATGATCCGCTGAAACCGCTCGCACCGTTATCCGATAGCTCAACGCATACGAGGGTGCCATGTCGCGCGGACCTCAGATTTTCACGTCCAACCTGTCAGCCCGCTTTCTCGACCGGCCGGCGCGCTTGATCGCGCTTTTTCTGCTGTCGCTCTTGGTCGCGCTTCCGGCACGGGGCGATATCTCCGAAGCCAAGATCGAGGCGCTGGTGGAGGCGCTGCGGCTGTCGGCCCCGGCGGCCGGCCCCGAATCCGGCCTCTACAGCGCCTGGAAAGTCAAACCCGAGAATATCGAGCGCTGGTCGAAGCGCTGTCTGGACCGTGACGTGACGCCGGATCAGTTCGCCGCCGATGAAGGGCTGGCCCGGCAGGTGTTGGTTTGCGCGATGGGCGCCGTGTTGCGCGAGCAGTTCGCCGCCAGCGACCAAAACGAAATCGTCGCCGTGCAGCGCGCCGCCGCCTGGTGGATCAGCGGCGACCCCGAGCAATACCGCAGCGGCGCCAGCGGCGCCTACACCCTGAAGGTGCTGGAAGCGTACTTGCGGTTTTTCTGAAGGCGCTCAGCGCGCGTGGCGGCTGATGCTGCGCGGGAAAAACGTCCGCCGGCCATAATCCCGAAACCGGTGGAGCCGCGCCGGCCGACCCGAGCCGTCGCGCAGCTTGCCGGGAATTTCCTCCAGCATGGCGGCCCGGGCGACCCGGCGGCGGAACGAACTCTTGTCCAGCGGTTGTTGCAGAATGATCTCGTAGGTCCGCTGCAACTCGGGCAAGGTGAACTCCTCCGGCAACAGATGGACCGCGATGTGGCTGTACTCCAGCTTGGAGCGGAGCCGCTCGACCGCGTCGGCCAGCAGGCGAGCGTGGTCGTAAGCCAGATCGAAACCGACGCCATCGCCCTGCACCGCCACCCAATCCGCCGCCGCCTGATTGCCCCCCAGTTGCACCCGCTCCGACGCCATCAGCGCGAAATACACGGTCGTGGCGATCCAGCCGCGCGGGTCGCGGTCGCGAGAACCGTAGGTCTTCAACTGTTCGAGGTAAGGCGGATGGACCTCGGCTTCCTCTTCCAGCTTGCGCAGGGCGCAGCCTTCGATGGAGTCGTCGCGGCTCGGGTCCAGCACACCGCCCGGCAGCGCCCACCCTCCCTTGCAGAATTGATCGGCACGGTTGACCAGCAAAACGTGCAACCGGTCGGCGCGGATGGTGAAAATCACCAGTTCCACGGTAAACAGGGGATTTTCGGGCAAGGGCGCTTCGCGGCGGAGGACCGCTCTCGCCGCATCGGGCTCGGATGGGATAACACTCATCTCAATCCACCTTCACGAGCGCGCCCAAGCTGAGGTCATCCAGATTGAACTGGAAGCGATTGCCGAATTCATGCAACGCTTTTTCCATCCGATCCCGGACGAAGGTGCCGTCACCGCCGCGAAAATCCAGCAGGGCTCGCGCCACGTCCAGCACCTCCACCCAAGCGCCGGTTTCGGCGTTCAGGAACGATTGGAGGCCGTCGGTGGCGACCGCCACGACGGGAAACGTCGCCAGATCGAAAGAGAAGGCGAGCGGCGCATCGAAGCGTTCCCGCCGACTCGAAACCCCGGTCGTCTCGCTCAAGTGACGGATCGATTGGGCCACCGCCGGGTCGCCGACCGCTTCCCGATACAGCGCGTGGCGCTCGGCATCCAGCAGGTAGGACAGATAATAGGGCGCGTTCTCGGCGTATTCGACTTGAATCACCTCCAGCCCGCCGCCCGCCCGGCGGGTCGCGATGCAGCCATCCCCGTAGAGATGGACGTGAACCGCCACCCCGTCGCACCAGGCGAGCAACAGCGTGGCGTCCAGCACTTCGGGATCGAGGCCCAAATCGCGCGCCTGCCTGGCCGCTCGGCGCGCGATCCGCCGCCCCAGACGCCAGTGTCGCGCGGCGCGCTCGACCTCGCCGCCGGCGATCCGCGCGAAGCGCGCCAGCTCCCGGCGGGCGTTCAACACCAGCAACCGGGCGCCCAGATCGCTGTTCGGCGAAGCGGAACAGCCGTCGGCCAAAATCGCGTGCGGCAGCGGCTCCCGGCCATGGACGGCGTAGTCCTGGCAATACAGATGGGTCTTGCCGATGGTGTAATGGGAGTCCAGCGCGACGCTCATGCCCGCTCGATCGACCCGCTGTTCGTTGTCGAATCAGGGAAATCGACCGTGCGGGCGGTTCTCATGCCGCGCTCGCGCATGTCCGCCAAAAATTGCTTGGCCAACCCCTCGAAACCGGGCACCGGCGAGCTGGTATCCTCCAGCAACACCAGCTTGCGGACGCTTTCCCGGCCGAAATAATCGGCGATGTCGCGGATCGTGTTGGCGACGCAATGGGACAGCGCCTGCCCCGACAGCGCCACCAGATCGGCGTTTTCCAGGGTCTTGAGCAGCCCGAAATTGAGCTGGGTGGTCGGATCGGCCGGGTCGGGCACGTCGGCTTGCACCGCCGAGTAATGCTCGGTCCACGGGTTGTGGCCCTTGGTCAGATAATCGACCCGCTTGAAGCCCGCTTCCTCCCAGCGCCGCAACGCGCCGGCCACCGCCGGCATCACGTTGTGCCCCCAGGTGCCGATCAGGCAGTGCGGCGGCCAGATGGTCAGCGTGTAACGGCCGTTGGCGCGCAAGGCCCGCACGTAAGCCAAGGCTCGCTGTTGCAACCGGGCGTCGAACGCGCGCCAGCGCCCGCTTTCGACATCCTCGACGGTGATTTGGGTGAACGGCGGCGGCCGCTCGCCGTCGTCGTCCCGCCAAAACACCGGATGGGCGATATCGACCAGTTGGTGGGTGTCGAGCGTGACATGGATCCGCTCGATCCGATTTCCGAGCCGATCCACCAGCCCGGCCAACCGCTCGGCGTCTGCGCCGGCGCCCGGCACCGGCAACGCTGCGCCCGACGCATCGCTAAAATCGTTCTGAGGATCGATGACCAGAAAATCGAGACGCATGGTGGCGGTTCTCCGTGGCTACCCTCGCGCGCCCGACGTGCGCCCCCGGTCGATGAGACGAAAACCGGCCTCTCGCGGCGCGGGTCGAGTTAGTTGCGTTACGCCACTACTATGCACCCTTTTAGTTGCATGACGCAACTATCATAGGCTGTCGAGCGGGCTCCACGAACGGTCGCGATGAGACTGGCGAGCGACCTGCTATGCTGGTTTCATCTCGCACCGGAGGCTGGCCACCATGAGCGAAATCCCGATTCCCGCCGAACTGATCGACCGCCTGCGCGCCGCGCGCCGGGTGGCGATCTTGACCGGTGCCGGCATCTCCGCCGAAAGCGGCGTGCCGACCTTCCGCGAAGCGCAGACCGGCCTGTGGGCGCGCTACAACCCGGAGGAGCTCGCCACCCCGGACGCCTTCCGGCGCGACCCGAAGCTGGTGTGGGAATGGTATGCCTGGCGGCAGGAGCGGGTCCGCCAAGCCGAGCCCAATCCCGGCCATCGGGCGCTGGTCGAGATGGAGCGGCGGATCGCCGAATTCACCCTGATCACCCAAAACGTGGACGGCTTGCATCGGCGGGCCGGCAGCCACAACGTGCTGGAATTGCACGGCAACCTGTTTCGGGCCAAGTGTTTCAGCGAGGATCGGCCGGTGGAAAGCTGGTCGGACGGCGACGATGTACCGCCGCGTTGTCCGCGTTGCGGCGGACTGCTGCGCCCCGACGTGGTCTGGTTCGGGGAAATGCTGCCGGCGGGCGTCTTGCGCGCCGCCGAACGCGCGGCCCTGGCCGCAGAGGTCTTTTTCAGCATCGGCACCTCGGCCCTGGTTTATCCGGCCGCCGATCTGCCTTTTTCCGCCTTGGCCGCCGGCGTCGCGGTGGTGGAAATCAACCCGCAGCCCACCCCGCTCAGCCCGCATGTCACCTTCAGCCTGAACGGTGCAGCCGGCGCGGTGCTGCCGGCCTTGGTCGCCCGTGTCTGGGCGGCGGGCTGATTGGGCGACAGGCGGCATTCACCTTCTCGGCCGAGAGCGCGTTGCGGGAGTCTCCAGTCCGCGCCACCCACCCGATCATGCCCCGGACTGACCGGCCCGTCGGACTGGTGCCGATACCGATCCCAGCCAGCGATTGACGTAGGCTCCGTCGGGATCGCGGCGGGCCGCCTGCTCGGCCGGATCCAGGCGAGCTGGCCAGTCGAACACGCGCCATTGGCCGATCACCTCCATCCAGTTGGCCAGATTGACGCAGGGATCGTCGTCGAGCGGGCGCGAGGCGAACCAGGCCGCACCCCAGCGCCAGTCCAGCCCCAGATCGTGCACCAGATAGCTGGCGGCCAATCGTCGGCCGAAGGCGCTGGTCCGGCCGGTCATCGCCAGCTCCCGGAGGTGAGCGTCCACGTAGGGTTCACCGGTTTCGCCGCGCCGCCAGCGCTCGAACCGGGTCCGCGCGCCGGCGTCCTCCAAAGCCGGAATCCGCTCGGATCGGGCGAGCCGCCCGCCGCGCTTGAGGGCCAAAAACCGGCAGAAATCGCGCCGCAGCAGATCCTCGACCACGCCGGCGGCCAGCTCGCCGGCCCAGGCGGCGAGCCCCGAATACCGGATGTACTGGTAAAGCCGCCGGGGTGAAAGCGCGCCGCGCGCCAGCCAAGGGGCGAAACGGTCGGCCCGCGCGGCGTCCGGCTCGCCCGCGCCGCCGCGCAGCGTGTCCAGAGAGACCCGGCGGCCTTGCACGAACTCCCGCACCCTGGCCAGCGCGACCGTCGCCCCGCCCTTGCAGCCGGAATCCTGATCCGGAGCGAACTCGGCGGCCAGCCCCATGGCCTGGGTCAGGGTCGCCAGAGTCGGCGCGTTCAGTCCCGCCGGATAAGCCGGCAGCCGTTGCGGCGGCGGCAACGGCGCCCGCAGCTCGTCGCCCGCCAGAACCGCTTCGCGGAACTGGTCGAACTGTTCCGGCAAGTTGGCGACGGGAAACGGCAGGTCGCTCGGATGGGCGAGCGTGTTGACCCAGTAACCGCGCAACGGTACGCCCAGCGGCTCCAGCGCCGCCGCCAACCGCCGCTCTACCCGCACGCCTTCCCCGAAAACCTCGCGCTCGGCGAACACCACCTGGGCGCCCAGAGTTTGGGCCAGGCGCGGAATCACTTTTTCCGGCTCGCCCAGCGCCACGTACAAACCGCTGCCCCGCGCTTCCAATCCGATCCGCAAGTCCTCCAGGCATTCGATCAAAAACCGCGCCCGCAACGGCCCGAGCCGGGGAAACCCCAAAGGCTGGATTTCGAACTGGCGCGGATCGAGACAGTAGACCGGCGCCAGCACATCCACGGTGTTCGCCAGCAAGCCCAACGCCTCGTGATCGTGCAGCCGCAGATCGTTGCGGAACCAGATAATCGCCCGCCGGTGGTTCATCGATCGCTTCCTCGGGTGGCGGTGTCGCGCGCCGTCATTATTGTTGTCGGATCCCGCTCCCAATCCTATGCCGCCGTCGCGGCTCGACCGGGACGAATTTCATTTTATCCTGCCATCAATGGGATACTTTAGTCGATTTCACCAGGAGAAAAAGCGCGATGCGGCTTTTCGACATCAAACCGGCACGGCTGACGCTCGCCGACGGCACCGATCTGGCCTACCACCGCAGTCCGGGCGCCACGCCGGGCGTGGTGTTTCTGGGCGGATTCACCTCGGACATGACCGGAGTCAAGGCCACCGCGCTGGAGCGCTGGTGCAGGGGACGCGGCCAAGCTTTCGTCCGCTTCGACTACTCCGGCCACGGCGCTTCGAGCGGACGATTCGCGGATGGCACCATCGGCCGGTGGACGCTGGAGGCGCTCGCCGTGCTGGACCAGCTCACGGACGGCCCGCAAGTCCTGGTGGGATCGTCGATGGGCGCCTGGATCATGCTGCTGGCGGCGCTGGCGCGACCGGCGCGGATCGCCGCCCTGCTCGGCCTGGCGTGCGCGGCCGACTTCACCGAATACCTGCTGTGGGACCGGCTCGACGACCGCCTCCGGGAACGGTTGCGGCGCGAGCGAGTGATCAGCCTGCCATCCGCCTACGGCGAGCCTTACACCATCGCTATGGAGTTGATCGAAGAAGCGAAGCGGCATCGCTTGCTCGACCGGCCGGAACTGCCGATCACCTGTCCGGTGCGGCTGATTCACGGCATGAACGACGCCGACGTACCGTGGCGGACCAGCCTTCAGGTCATCGAGCGCCTGACCGGCCCCGACGCGCGGCTGCTGCTGATCAAGGACGGGGAACACACCCTGTCGCGGGAACAGGATTTGCGGCTGCTGACCCGCGCGCTGGGGGATTTGCTGGACGGCCGATAGCGCCGCTCGCCCCCACTCCTCGCACCGAGCAACACCAGGAGCGAACCGTCAGGGATTCAACGCGAGTTCTCCTCGTGTGATCGGATCACCAAGCTCGGGCCATCGCGATGGCCTTCACGGGAGCGAATACGCCGCACGGAAAATTATTCCGCAAGCCGAAAAATTTTATGTTCTTCTTTTGGCAGGATTTGTCTGAAAAATGTAGTTTCGAGCGGCAACGGTCAACATAAATTGTTGCTATCGACTTGATAAGTGACACTTTTCCACTTTATTTATCGGCAAATATCGATTTATAATGCACTGCCGCATAAAAAAAGCGACCCTCGTCGCCGGTGATGGTTAATTTACAGGAGAGGGCTTACCATGAAACAACCTTACCGCTCGCTGCCGCTGCACCGTCTGGATCGGGGCATCCGCCACGCTCGCCCCAAACAGCAGCTCCCCCGCCGCATCACCGCCGACGACCCCGCTTTGTCGGTGATGACCGACCTTTGCCAGGTTCCCGCCGTGACCACCGATCTGGCGACGCCGCTGAACAAGGCGGTGGATCTGATGGTCAAGCGCGGCGTCCGCATCCTGTTCGCGTGCGACGCCGACGACAACATTCTCGGGCTGCTCACCAGCCGCGATATCGACGGCGAAAAAGCCCGGCGGATTATGGCCAAGACCGGCTGCGCCCCAGAAGACCTGCTGGTCGCCGACGTGATGACCATCCGCGCGAAGCTGGAAGTTCTGATGATGGATGACGTGCTGGGCGCGCGAGTGGGCGATATCATCGCGACCCTGCGCGAAGTGAACCGCCAGCACGCCCTGGTTCTGGACGTCGACCCCGAAACCGACATCCCGACGGTGCGCGGCATTTACTCGCTGGCGGAAATCGGGCTGCGGATGGGCTTGAACATCAACCGGTCGCGGCAGCCGACCACCTTCGCCGAACTGGAAAAAGCCGGCGCCGCGCTGTAACCGGCCTGCGGTCGAGCGGCGACAACACGACCGCGAATCGCTCGATCCGAGCCGCCGATCTTCGGGTCGAGCCATTATCGAGCGATATCTGCGGGGATGGCCGAGCGGTCACCCCCGCACGGCCTTGCCTCAGGCCCGAAACCGCCGCACCAGCCGTTGTAGCCGGTGCACGTCGGGTGGTGCGGCGAGCGGGCCATAGCGCAACACCGCGTAAAGCTGGCCGATTTCCCGCACCGGTGCCGCCAGCTCCGGCCGGCTGAGCGCCACCCGTTCGGCGAATGCCAGCGGCCCTTCCTGGTGGCCCCGCGCCAACCCGCGCCGGGCCAGCCGGTCGCAGAACCCCTGCCACGCGCGCACCACCGGGTCGCGCGGGCGGCGGCTTCGCCAGCGCAGCCCGGCGACCAGCAGGCCGAGCCCACCCAGCGCCACCGTCATCGCCACCGTCATGTC
>ERZ761602.7022-NODE-7022-length-12186-cov-7.786415_pt1 | contig 12186 bp, 8 predicted proteins | sample MGYA00512165_ERZ761602 | MGnify/ENA primary metagenome ERZ761602 (study PRJEB28899, sample SAMN02445085) | bioreactor sludge metagenome | biome: EBPR sludge; isolation source: Thorneside wastewater treatment plant | place: Australia: Brisbane, Thorneside... | reverse complement strand
ACTACAACCAGTTAATTTATATGGCAGGTCAGTTAAAAGAAGTCCGTAACAGGATAAAATCGGTTCAGAATACGCAGCAGATCACCAAGGCAATGAAGATGGTGAGCGCCGCCAAATTAAGGAAGGCGCAGGAAGGGATTGTCCAGATGCGTCCTTATGCCCGGAAATTACAGGAACTGTTAAGCAATATTGTCAGCGGTTCCGATGGGAATATCGGCATGAGCCTCGCTTCGGAAAGACCCGTTGAGAAAGTGTTGATGATCGTGATCACCAGCGACCGGGGTCTTTGCGGCGCCTACAATGCCAATATCATCAAGCTGGCTAAAGCTACTATTAATGAAAAATATTCCGCCCAGCAGGCGAAAGGGAATGTGGAGATATGGGCGATCGGCAAAAAGGGCTATGAACACTTTTTGAAGAATAAATTTAATGTCGACGCCCGCTTTAAGGATATTTTCCTGCATCTGAATTTCGAAGGCGTACAGGAATGCGCCCAGGCCGCCGTCAAAGCCTTTGCCAAAGGCGAATATGATCGCGTAGAACTGGTGTATAGCGAATTCAGGAATGCGGCTACGCAGCGATTTGTCGTAGAGCGTTTCCTGCCCATCCCCAAGGTGGAGTCCAAAGAAGGCGACAAAAAAAGCGATTTTATATTTGAACCCGATCGCGAAAGGCTTGTGGCCGAACTGATGCCCAAGATCCTCAACACCCAATTATATAAAGCGGCGCTGGACGGCAACGCTTCCGAACACGGCGCTCGTATGACCGCAATGGATAAAGCCACTGAAAATGCCAACGAGCTGCTGAAATCGCTGAAGATTTCCTATAACCGCGCCCGCCAGGCGGCCATTACGACCGAGCTGACGGAGATCGTGAGCGGCGCTGCAGCCCTCCAGGGATAAGGCGCGCTTTCGCTGCATTTGTTGAATGCTAAAATGAATTAATATATGGAGATCGGGCATATTATACCTCATATTGAAGCGTTGGTTTTTGCCAGCGATAAGCCCTTAACGCCGATCGATATCACGGATCTGATCAATAATGCCTTTGGTTTTATGGACGATAAGATCACGATGGAGCAGGTGCAGACGGCTATTGAAGGGATAGTAGAAAAATACCGCTCCGAATTTTATCCCTTCGAGATGAGGGAGAGCGGGGGAGGGTGGCAGTTCCTTACTAAAAAAGATTACCATAAAACAGTAGCGCAGCTGAATGGAGAAAAATTCCTGAAACGGCTGTCTACCGCCGCCCTCGAAACCCTGGCGATCATCGCCTACAAGCAGCCCCTTACCAAGGCCGAAATAGAGAGTATACGCGGCGTCAACTGCGATTACTCTATTCAGAAACTGCTCGAAAAAGAGCTGATCGTGATCAGCGGCCGCAATGAAGAGCTCCCCGGCAAGCCGCTTATCTACAATACTTCCCGGACGTTCATGGATTATTTTGGCATTAATTCGCCCGATGATCTTCCCAAGTTAAAAGAGATATTTAACGCGGATGCCGTGATTCCCACCGCTATGCATGAAGGCGATGGCCGGCAATCGGAAGAAATGCTTTCAGAAGAAGGCGCATCGCCGGAAACCGACGCCACTGCGGCGTTGATCGTTACCGAAAACGGCGAACTGCTGGAAGAGCGTAACGCCGAAGAAGAATTAGCATCCGAAGATCCTGCTGAGGCCGGGTTTGATAACGAGGAAGACCCTGATAGCCTAGAACAGGAAAGCGGCTCTTCTGACGATATTGAAGAAATGGGCGAAGAAGGAGACGGGAATGCGGCAGGAGAACACGATGATGAAGAAGGGCTAAGGCCCGAAGATGAGCATGATACCCCTGGCGATGAAGAAAAGCCCTAACGCTTTCAATATATTTGCAAACTTATGTCAGCAAACCTTTCCAAAGAATTCCTGGTTCAGCTCGGCGACCAGTATGGAACGCCATTGTATGTTTATCATGCCGAAAAAATAAAAGAGCAGTTTGAAAAATTAAAGGCTTCTTTCTCCCGCGCCGATACCAGGTTTTTTTACGCCTGCAAGGCGCTTACCAATATCAATGTGCTCAGGTACGTTAACAGCATCGGCTGTAATGTAGACTGCAGCTCCGAGAATGAGGTATTGCTGGCGCTCCGCGCAGGGTTCCCGGCCAACAGGATACTGTATACCTCTAATAATATTTCTTTCAGCGAGCTGGAAACCGTCGCCTCGTTTGGCGTGAACATCAATATCGACAGTCTTTCCAATCTTCGGAAATTCGGCCTTAAATTCGGTTCTTCCTACCCGGTAGGAATCAGGTTGCGCCCCAATATCATGGCCGGCGGCAACCTGAAAATAGCTACCGGTCACGAGAGCAGCAAGTTTGGAATACCCGTGGAACAGCTGGAAGACATCCTGGAGCTGGTCCGTGAAACAGGGATCATTATACGCGGTTTACATATCCATACCGGCAGCGAGATCAAAGACGTGAGCGTGTTTTTGAAAGGCGTGGAAATATTATTTGGCCTGGCCGATCATTTTCCCAGGCTCGAATTCCTGGACCTCGGCGGCGGACTTAAGGTAGCGTATAAACCGGGCGACGTTGAAACGGATATCAACCAGTTGGGCAAGGAACTGGATGAAGCCGTAACGGCATTTGAAAAACGCATCAACCGCAGGATCCAGGTATGGTTTGAACCGGGAAAATTCCTTGTGAGCGAATGCGGCTATTTTATTGCCCGGGTAAACGTGCTCAAGCCCACGCGCGCTATTCATTTTGCCGGTTTGAATACTGGCCTGAACCATTTGATCCGACCCATGTTCTATGACGCCTGGCATACCATAGAAAATATCTCTAATCCCTCGGGTCCCGTAAAAAAATACACGGTGGTAGGCAATATCTGTGAAACAGATACTTTCGCTTCCGACCGGGAGTTGAATGAGATCAGGGAGGGCGACTACCTGGTATTCCGTAACGCCGGCGCTTACTGTTTTGAAATGTCCTCTAATTATAATTCGAGGTTTAAGCCCGCCGAAGTTTTAATAAAAGACGGAAAGCCTCGCCTGATCCGCAAGGCCGATGTTTTTGAAGACCTGCTCAGGAACCAGGTTATTTTAGATGAAGGAGTTTGATAATATCTCATTATCTTGATGGGAATATGAGTAACCATAGCGAGGCATTCATCCGGTCAATGAAGAATGGACTGAAGTTCAGGTTGTTCCTGCTGATGAATTTGCCCGCCGCTTTTTTTTCGGGTCTTCGTATCCGTGAGATGGACCGGGAGCGCTGCGCTGTTACCGTTCCTTTTAAGTGGTTCACCAAAAATCCTTTTCGTTCTACCTACTTCGCCTGCCTGGCGATGGCTGCAGAAATGAGTACGGGCGCGCTGGCGATGGCGCATCTTCCGAAAACGACTCCCCGCGTATCCATGCTGGTTACCGGGCTGCGCGCAAATTATTTCAAGAAAGCTACGGGCCCTGTTTGTTTTACCTGCGCGCAGGGACTGGAAATGGGCGCGGTTATCCGTAAAGCGATAGATACCGGCGAAGCGCAACAGTTTACCGCGGTGTCGGTCGGTATGAATGAACAGGGAGAAAAGACGGCGGAGTTTTATATTGAATGGGGGTTTAAAACAAAGACAAGCTGAACGTTTTGTGTGTTCAGACGGCATATTGTAATTATTAACGAAACAGTTTTTTATGAAGATTGCTTTTCATGGCGCCGCAAGAACAGTTACGGGCTCTAAACACTTGCTCTCCTTAAATAATGGTAAAAAATACCTGCTGGATTGCGGGATGTTCCAGGGGATGGGCAAGGATACCAATGAGATGAATAGGGAATGGGGCTTTGAACCGACCGAAGTCGATTTTTTGATCTTATCGCATGCGCATATTGATCATTCCGGGCTAATCCCCAAGCTGATAAAAGACGGTTTTAAGGGTAAGATATTCTGTACGCCCGCGACCCGCGAGCTGACGATGATATTGCTGGAAGATTCGGGCGGCATCCAGGAGGAAGAAGTGAAATTTACCAATAAGAATAAGGCGGCAGAGGGGAAGCCTTATGTGCTGCCGCTGTATACCCGGGAAGATGCCAGGAAGGTCTACCCTTATCTAAATGCTGTGGAATACGGAGAGTGGTTTGAGATAGACGAAAATGTACAGGTGTTGTTTACGGATGCCGGGCATATTATCGGCAGCGCCGCCGTACACCTGCGGATCAAGGAAAATGGCAGGCAGCGCCGGCTGACCTTCAGCGGAGATGTTGGTCGTTACCGCGATATTATCCTGAAATCGCCTGAACCCTTTCCACAGGCGGATATCATCCTGCTCGAATCCACCTATGGCGCCAGCCTGCACGATATGCACTTAACCACTCCCGATGCCTTGCTGGAATGGATCGATAAGATCTGCCTTAAAAAAAGAGGGAAGCTGATCGTTCCTGCATTCAGCGTGGGCCGCACGCAGGAAATATTATATATGCTGAATCAGCTGGAAGTAGAGAACAGGCTGCCGGAGATTGATTTTTTTGTAGACAGCCCGTTGAGCATTGAAGCCACGGAAGTGCTGAAAAAATATTCCAGGTATTTTAACCGCACCCTGCAAAAAATATTGGAAACAGACCACGATCCGTTTTCCTTTAAGGGATTAAGGTATATCCAGTCTGTAGAACAATCCAAGGCGTTGAACTACCGCGATACGCCCTGCGTGATCATTTCTGCAAGCGGCATGGCCGACGCCGGAAGGGTGAAACACCATATCAGCAACAATATTGAGAACAGCCGCAACGGGATTTTGTTTACAGGATATTGCGAGCCGGCGTCTTTGGGGGGGCGGCTGATGGCCGGCGCCAAAGAAGTAGGCATTTTCGGCGTTACCCATGAAGTAAATGCAGAAATAGGCGCAATACGCAGCATGAGCGCTCATGGCGATTATGAAGACCTCAGCCAGTTCCTGGCAGGCCAGGATCCTGCGGCTGTGAGCAAGTTATTTCTTGTGCACGGCGAATATGACGTGCAGCAACAATTCAGGGAAAGGCTAATGCGAAAAGGATTTACAGATGTCGTTATTCCTTCCAGGCATGACGAAGTGGGATTGGGATAAGCGATTATATGTTTTTTCTGTAAGTTGCCGTATGAAAAACTTATTCCTGCTGATCTGCTGCTGCGTAGCCGCTTTGCTATCGTATAGCCAGCCTCTTGAACAAAGCCAAACCGCTGAAAAAAGAATAGCCATTATTCCCGAGCCCGTTAGCCTTAAGCAAGGCTCCGGCTCCTATACGTTGCCGGACCGGCTGACGATCTGGGCTTCCGATGAGAAAGCCTCCAGGTCGGCTGTTCGACTGTTACAATATAAACTGACTACTGCCGCGGGCATACAGGTTGCCGTATCGGGCGGCGCTGCTGCAGCAGATCGTTCTTCCGCCATAAAATTATTGCTCAACGCTTCGCCCGATGAGGCGATCGGCCAGGAAGGATATCGTTTGTCGGTCGCCGCCTCGGGCATTTCCATCGCGGCCAATCAGCCGGCAGGCTTGTATTACGGCGTGCAATCGCTGTTGCAGTTATTGCCGAAAGAAATAGAAAGCGCGCAGCTCGTGAAAGGCATAGCGTGGAAAGCGCCCCTGGCGGATATTATCGATTACCCTCGTTTTGGGTGGAGAGGCGTGATGCTCGATGTGGCGCGTCATTTTTTTACGAAGGAAGAAGTAAAAGTCTTTATCGACGATATGACAAGGTATAAGTTCAACCTGCTTCATTTCCATTTGTCCGACGACCAGGGATGGAGGATAGAGATCAAGGCCCTGCCTAAACTAACGGAGACGGGCGCCTGGAATGTGAAGAAGGAAGGCTATTTCGGAACTTTCTCCAAGCCCTTGCCCAATGAACCCCGCAATTACGGCGGGTTCTATACGCAGGAAGACATTAAGGAACTGGTTGCCTATGCTAAGGAAAGATTTGTGAACATCATGCCGGAAATAGACGTGCCCGGGCATAGCCTCGCGGCCATCGCTTCTTATCCCGAGCTATCCTGCACTCCGGGCGCCAGCCAGTACAAGGTAAACTCCGGCGAGAACTTTATGAAATGGGGCCCGAAGCTCACCGCGCTGGTCGACAATACGCTTTGTCCCGCTAATGAAAAAGTATATGTTTTCCTCGACAAGGTATTCTCCGAGATAGCGTCGCTTTTCCCGTTCGACTATATCCATGTCGGCGGCGATGAATGCGCTAAGAATTTCTGGGAGCAGAGCGCCGCGGTACGATCGCTGATGCAGAAAGAGAAACTTAAAAATATGGAAGAGGTGCAGGCCTATTTTGAAAAAAGGCTGCAAAAGATCATCACGGCAAAGGGTAAAAAATTTCTGGGCTGGGACGAGATCCTGGAAGGGGGACTGGCGCCGGGCGCCGCAGTGATGAGCTGGAGAGGCGTTAAGGGAGGCATTGAGGCGGCTAAGCTCGGGCATGAAGTGGTGATGACGCCGTCCACGCATACCTATGTAGACCTGATGCAGGGCGATCCGATCACGGAGCCCCGCGTTTATTCCTCGGTGCGTTTACAGAAATCATATCAGTTTGATCCCGTTCCCGCCGGCGTGGACGCCAGGCTGATAAAAGGAGGACAGGCCAATTTATGGACCGAACAGATCTACAATACCCGTCACTTGCAGTATATGCTTTGGCCCAGGGGCCTTGCCATTGCAGAGTCGCTCTGGTCGCCCAGGGAAAAAAAGAACTGGGATGGCTTTATTGACAGGGTAGAGCGCCATTTCCAACGGTTTGATATAGCCGAAATAAAATATTCCCGCGCGATGTACGATCCTATTTTTGTCAGCGGCAAAAAAACCGACAGCCCTTTTAAGATCGCGTTAGATAAGGAGATAGAAGGACTTGATATCTATTACAGCTTTGATAATTCTTTCCCCGATCGTTTTTATCCCAAATATGCGGGCCCGCTTATACCTCCCAAAGACGCCGTAATGCTGAAGGTCATTACCTACAGAGGTAAAACGCCCGTCGGCAGAATGATCGCCATGCCCATCGATGAATTGAAGAAGCGGTTGAGGTAAAGGGCCTGGTGAAACCCATAATGCATCCCGGCGATCCAAAGTATATTATTTTTTTGGTAGCGACTCATTTTGAATTTTTATCCGCGGCCTGATAAAGCGTTAAGGCTGAAACTGAGTCATTGCTATTTTTTTATTAATTTGGCGTAAACAAACCAAACTGCATGTCTGCTTATGGCCACTATTCCGAAGGCGAGCTCCTTGATGCTTTAAAGCAAGGAGATGCGGCTGCTTTTGACGAAATTTACAGGCGTCATTGGGCTGATATGTTCCGTTCGGCTTATGCCTTGCTGAAAGACCGCGATGCGTCGATGGACATGCTCCAGGAGGTTTTTATCTGGATATGGCAGCATAGAACGGATATACAGATCGTGTCTTCCCTTAAAGCTTATTTGTCTTCATCGGTATATTACAAAGCGGCCAATTACATCCGGCAAGGAAAGGTCCGCAAGGCATTTTTTGAGGAATTGAAAAGAATGCATATTGAACAAACCGAAGAAGACCAGATGGAAGCGAAGGAGCTTAAATCCCTCATCAAACAACACGCCAGCCAGTTGCCTGAAAAATGCCGCCAGGTCTATTATCTCAGCCGAAACGAACGTCTCAGTAACAAGGAGATCGCGGAAAGAATGGGCATATCGGTAAAAACCGTGGAAAACCAGATGACGATCGCATTGCGCAGGTTACGCGCCTCTCTGAGAAAAGTTGTTCTGTGGCTTGTTTTCTTCCTGTAAGATCAGCCTCTTTAATTATCCCCCCCTCTTTTATTAAAAAAAATATTTAGCCTGCTTTAGGGGTAAGCCTCCCTGAGGAATGCCTTATCTATAGCGCCTTGATGAAACATGCCGGATAAGGATAATATCATTATATCAAGATGGAAGAAAAAGAATTTACGCTTTTGGCGGAAAGAATAGCAGACGGTACCGCAACCGATGAAGAGATCGCGTTGTATAAGCAGTATTGCGCTTCCTTCGCCCAAAAAGAGCCCCAGTGGAATACTGAGTGGGGAGATAAAGAAGCGACCGGAAAAGAGCTCCGCACGCGGATCGTTTCTGTTTTATTCGGAACTCCGAAGAGCATATTGCGCCGGTTTCATCCGCTTATCCGCGTGGCGGCTTCAGTGGCGCTGATCATAGGCGTCGGCTTTGTCGCCTGGAAAGGGTTTAAGCGTTTGGAGACCGGGACGCAGGTAGCGCAAACAGCCGTTGTGAAAGATATTCCGCCCGGAACCGATCAGGCGGTTTTAACGTTGGCCGATGGCGCTACGATCGTTTTGGAAGGGTCGGAGAGTCGCCTGATCCATAAGGATGGCGCGGCCATCAGGCAACAGAAGGGACAGTTACAATATACGGTTGAAGACGCTTCGGCGCCAGTGGGTAATAATAAATTAACCACGTCCAGGGGAGGCCAGTATATGCTTACCCTGCCAGACGGCACTCGCGTATGGCTGAATGCGGCCTCGTCTTTTACTTATCCGACCAGGTTTTCCGACAAGGAAAGAAGAGTGGAAATAGAAGGGCAGGCATATTTTGAAGTGGCGGAAAATCCTGATCAGCCTTTTGTGGTAAAAGTAAAAGGCGCTTTTATAAAGGTATTGGGAACGCATTTTGATATTATGGCCTACCCTGAAGAAAAGGAAATTCAAACTACGCTGGTGTCGGGATCAATAAGGGTGGCCCGGGGAACTGCGGAGAAGATCATTGCGCCCGGCGAACAGGCTTTTTGGGCGGATGGCGCCGCCGATGGCTTGTCTGTACGCCGCGCTGTAGATATTCAACAGGCGATCGCCTGGAAAACCGGTTTTTTTGAGTTTGATAATACGGATCTGCCTACCATTATGCGCCAGATTGGAAGATGGTATGACGTGGATATCCGCTACAAGAACGCGCCCGACGATAAGACATTTGGCGGGCGCATCAATAGGAATTTGCCTTTATCTCAGGTGTTGCAGCTTTTAGAGGCTAACGGGGCCCGGTTCAGGGTCGAAGACAAGGAGATAACCGTTTTATAAAATTATCCCAAACCAATCAAATCAATAGACAGCTTATGAAAAAATAAAACAAGAAAGTATGTAAAAAGGCCGGAAGTGTTGGAAGCGCTCCCGGCCGGTACAGGGCATCCTGAAAATTAACCAGAACAGTCAATATTTAAGTATTACCCCAAAATGCAAATGTATGCTATCTCCTTTTGTTCGGAACAAAATTTTCCGGGTTATGAGAATAACCGCTTTTTTTCTGCTTATCACCTGCCTGCACGTTAGCGCGAAAGGACACTCACAGCAAGTTTCCCTTTCAGTGAAGAACGTCCCGCTGAAGAAAGTTTTTAGAGAAATCTCCAGGCAAACCGGCATATCCATTCTCTACAGCGAAGAACTATTGAAACAGAGTCTTCCTGTGAGCATAAACGTTAGGGGCGTTCCTTTCAGGCAGGCCCTGGATGAATGCCTGAAAGAACAGCCGTTTGTTTACAAGATGATAAACAATACCATTTTTCTCGAGAGAAAAGTTATACCTCCGGCTCCCGATATACCTCTTGCTTCCGCGATGGCATTAAAGATCGGCGGCGTCGTAACAGACGCGGTAACCGGCGATGCGCTGGTGGGCGTTAGCGTAGTGTTGAAAAATACGTCTGTAGGAACGACTACCGATCAGAAAGGCGTTTATGCGCTTGTTATACCGGATGGCAAAACGGATGGAATACTGGTTTTTTCCCTGATCGGCTACCTGAGCCAGGAAGTTTCCGTGAACGGGCAAACCAGTATTAATGTGCGCCTCGTTCAACAGGAAGCTGAGTTGGGCGAAGTAGTGGTTACAGGATATGGCAAGGTAAAAAGAAATGAATTTGTAGGGGCGTCTTCTGTGATAACGGCAGAAGAACTGCAGCAAGCGCCTATGACCACCATCGAACAGGGATTTATGGGTAGATTGCCTGGCGTACAGGTGGTGCAGAGTTCAGGCGCGCCGGGCGCGGGGATGAGTATGCGTATAAGAGGAATTACTTCCATTGCAGGCGGTAACGAACCCTTGTATGTTATAGATGGCATTCCTGTTTTTAATGACGATGTGAGAGGATTGAACGGAATCGCTTCTCTCAATCCCAATGATATCGCATCTGTGGTAGTGCTGAAAGACGCTTCTTCCACAGCTATATATGGATCCAGGGCGGCGAACGGCGTCGTTCAGATCACTACCAAGGAAGGGAGCAGATCGGGCAGAAAAAATTTAACATACAGTACATATGTAAGCGCGCAAACAGTAAGGAACAAGATGAAGCTGATGACGGGAAGCGAGTACATTGCCCTGGCGACAGAATTTTATAATAACTCTACAGATATATCCGCTCCTGCCCGGGCTTCTATATTGCAGGAACTGTCAACCATTGGCAACGCCAACACAGATTGGCAGGACGAAATTTACCGAACAGGTATACAGCATAACCACAACCTTAGTTTTTCGGGCGGGAATGCAGATAACATCTACTATGTTTCCGCAAATTATTCTAACCAGGACGGCGTAGTTAAAAAAACCAACTTTGATAGAGTGGCGCTGAGGGTGAATTTAAGCAACAAATTATCGGAAAAATTCAGGCTTGATACCCGCATTTCTCTTTCTCAATCCAAACAAAACGGCTTTATGCCTTCCGAGGGCACTAATACGCGGAATTTCGGCAAGTCGGGCGTAGGATCAACGCTTTTGGCAATACCCACGGTTTCTGTTTATGGTCCCGAAGGCAAATTCAATAGCGTATCCCCCTATTCTTATACAGATCCCGATGTAGAGAACCCTGTAGCTTTTTTAACCGCTACCGATCATCACGTGCTCAACAGGGTGCAGGTGGTAACCGGGCTCACTTACCGGATCGCCGACAATATCAGTAATGTATTCAGAACCGCGGTGGACTATATTGACAGGAAAAGTGATTTTTATTCTCCCAGGGCGTTAATTCAATTGGGCAGCCAGGTTGCTTCGCTGAATACAAGCAGGTCTACGAATGTGTTGATTGAAGATTACCTTAATTACAATAAGACTTTTGGAAAAGTTGACGTAGATGTTGTGCTGGGCGCATCGGCTCAGTCGGAAACAAGAAACTCCATTTTGCTTGGAGGCACAGGCTTTCCAACCGATCAACTGAGGAATAATGCCATTCAGGCGGCAAGCGTTTCTGCCATTCCTCAAACAAACACTTTAAAGCAGTCCCTGGCCTCTTTTTTTGGGAGGATCCAGTTGAATTATGCTAAAAAATATTTGCTGTCTTTCAATGCCAGAAGAGATGGGTCGTCGGTATTCTCGGAAAATAATAAATACGCAAACTTTGGAGCGGTCGGCGCCGCCTGGAGGATATCGGAGGAAAGATTTATGAAGGGCGGAATTTTCAATAACCTTAAATTAAGAGCAAGCTCCGGCTCTACAGGCAACCAGGCCATAGCGCCTTACCAATCTCTTTACCTGGGCGCAACCGCGCTTACGGGCCAGGGAGCCGGAACAGGGATCAACGTTGGGCTGGCGCCGAATATCCCCAATCCTAATCTCACCTGGGAAACTACGGTTCAAACCAACGTTGGTTTGGATGTAGGCATACAAAACGATAAATACCGTTTTTCTTTTGACTATTATATAAAAAATACCAGGGATCTTTTGGCGACAGTGAACCTACCGCAGTCGTCCGGTTTTTCAAGTATTGTCGACAACGTGGGCAGCGTTAGAAACAGGGGAATTGAAGCGCTTATAGGCGTTGATATCATCAACAGCGCAGACTGGCAGTTTTCTGTTGATGCGCAGGCGTCGAAGAATACGAACGTAGTAATGCGTACAAAAGACGGTCAGGATATCATCGTTCAAAGCGATGCTTCGCGCACGTCTAACATAGTAAGGGAAGGAGCTTCTTTGTTTTCGTTCTACATGCCTAAATATATAGGGATGGGCGCAGCAGGAGAGGTATACGAAGATGTAAATGAAGATGGTAAAATTAACGGGTCCGACTTTCAAATAGTAGGTTCTTCCCTGCCGGATATCGTTTATGGATTTACTTTTAATGTTCAATATAAGACTGTGGGCTTAATAGCCAACTGGCAGGGAGTTTCGGGCGTTTATGTTAATAACGTCGGCCAGTATGAACTGACAAATCCCAGACCCAATCTGAACCGCCTGGCTAAAC
>ERZ761602.7020-NODE-7020-length-12191-cov-7.289305_pt1 | contig 12191 bp, 8 predicted proteins | sample MGYA00512165_ERZ761602 | MGnify/ENA primary metagenome ERZ761602 (study PRJEB28899, sample SAMN02445085) | bioreactor sludge metagenome | biome: EBPR sludge; isolation source: Thorneside wastewater treatment plant | place: Australia: Brisbane, Thorneside... | reverse complement strand
TCCGCGAACTGGGCTTCGACCTGGTGGCCAAGCCCTGGTATGCGATGTTCGCGCCCGCCGGCACGCCGCCGGCGGTGGTGGACCGGTTGTCCCGAGCGGCCATCGCGGCCGTCACCGACCCGGCCGTCAACCGCCGCCTGCGAGACATGGGCCTGGAGCCCACCGGCTACGGCCCCGACCGGCTGGCCACCATCCTGCGCGAAGACCACGCCCGCTGGGGCCCGGTGATCAAGGCCTCGGGCTTCAAGCCAGAGCAGTAGGCCGCGGTGTCGTCAGTTGGCGGCGAAGCAGTAAAGCCGCCCGGAACCGCCGGTGCGCACCAGCGCCTCCTGGCTGCAGCCGGCCGACTGGTGCGAGAAGTTCCAGCTCTTGGCCCAGTTCTCGGGCAGCGGGCCGATGCGGTCATGGTGGCCGACGATGGCCGAGCCGTCGGTGCTGCTCGTCCAGGCCTTGCAGGTGGTGTCGGTCTGCGGTGCGAAGGCCGTGCCGTCGGCGCGGCTCCCGGTCAGGATGTCGTGCTCGTTGGGCTGGTCGCCACGGCCCTTGACGATGTTGCCGCGTTCGTCCAGCGCGGTCTGCTTGCTGATCAGGTTGCCGTTGTGCAGGTGAGCCAGGTCGCGCGCGATCAGCTGGCCCTTGGCGTTGTACCAGGGCCCCTGGCCGATGCGGTCGCGCGCATTCACCGACGCCACCCCCTGCGGGTTGGACTGGTTGGGAAAGCTGCCCGGCACGCTGAGGTAGGCGCGCCAGGTTCGGTTGCCGGCACCGGCGGCCGCTGCCAGCTTCTGGCAGTGCGCATCGGCGCCGGCCAGGCCACCGAAGTCGGCGCCCTTGCCGCTGCCCACGCTGGTGATGAAGAAGCCCATCGGGCCGCTGGCGGGCGTGCTGGCGCAGGCGGTCACCAGCGCGGCGGTGGCCGGGGGTCAGGACGGGGCGCATGGGTCGTCTCCTCGGCACGGGTTGGGGGTGTACGGTGTACGCCGCAGCAGCCCGACCCATGCCTCCGGGTCTTCCCGCCCCCGGGGCTCCGGGCCTTCAGACCTGGCCGAGGCTGAAGACCACCCGCAGGTCGGCCTGGAACAGCGTGTGCACACAGCCCTGGGGGCCGCGCTCGCCATGTTCCTTGATCGCCTCCCACAGCAGCGTGAAGGGCTGCACCAGCAGCGGCCCGGGGGCCGCCTTCACCGCGCGGCCGAGCATGTCGGCCTCGCCGGGGAACACCAGCCACATCGCGCCCGAGTCGAAGCGCGCGATCAGCTCGCGCGGCAGGCGCTGCCAGCCGTCCAGCTCGAACCAGGGCGTGGGCGCCTTGGGCTCCTGCACCGGCTCCCGGCGATGCAGGTCCTTGGTGGCCAGCGTCGACGGCCCGAAACGCTCGAGCCAGACGTCCATGTCGCCCACGCTGTCGAAGGCGATGACGTTGACGGTGTAGTGGATGCGGCGCAGCCAGTGCTTGATGAACAGGTTGTCCAGCTCGCTCTTGAAGACCACCGGCAGCCCCTTCTCGCGCCGTGCCCTGGCCTCGGCCGCGGCAGGCGAATGCATCGGGTCGTAGCGGCCGGCCTTGCCGGAGGCGATCTCCAGCGTCCAGTGCACGCTCGGCTCGCCGGCGGCCACCAGCTGGATGACGTAGCCGGTCTGCCCCACGCGGGCGCGGTGCCGGTGCGCATTGACCAGCCGCGCCACCTCGTGCATCGGCTCGTCGGGCAGCTTGCGCGGCTTGGGTTCGCCCGTCGGCCACTTGCCGGTCACCAGCGTCTGCAGCTTGGGGCCTTCACCGGGGTGAAAGCCCTGCAGCAGCAACTCGGTCGGGTGACTGGGCACCGGCAGGTGGTTGCGGCCGCGGTAGGGGTCGGGCCCGGTGAAGTCGCGGTCGAGAAAATAGCGTCGCGTGATGTCGCCCATGGCGGCGGTCTCCTGGCCATCGATGCCGATCGGTCTCGATCGTCGACGCCCAGCCTGACAGCCCCCGTGGCGCCGCGGGCTGACGCGCCTCAAGCCGTGTGCGGTGCGGGCGCCGCGAGGCCGCGGCGCGCGGGCGCGGCCATCAGCCGTCAGCCAGCGACGGCAGGCCGGGCACGCCGGGCGGCAGTTCGCGGTCGACGAAGGCGAAGACCGCGCTCGACCGCAGCACGTGGCGGCTGCCGACATGCAGGTCGCAGTTGGCATAGGCCATGCGCCGGCCCATGCGCGTGATGGCGACGCGGGCCTCCAGCCAGTCGCCCAGGCGTGCGCTGGACAGGAAATCCGCCGTCAGCGAGACCGTCACCTGCGCCCCGCGCTGCCCGCGGGCGCTGGCGATGTTCAAGCCCAGCGCGCCGTCGGCCAGCGTCGTCAGCATGCCGCCATGCGCGAAGCCCTGGATGTTGAGGTGCCGCTCGGCGATGCGCAGCGCCACCAGCAGGCCACCCTCGTCGAGCCGCCGCCCGTGGATGGGCCCGAGGGCGCGGAAATAGGGGCCGCCGAATTCGAGCACCGAGAAGCCCGCCGGCACCGGCAGTTCGGCAGGACGGTGCGGATCGGGCATGGGCATGTCCAGGATTTACAGCGGCAGGGCAGGCGACTAGCATCATACTGTCGCTTCGAAAGCCGGTTCTGCTTGGCAGAACTGCCGCCCCACACCCGCACGTCGAACAGGGCCAGCCCTGGCTGCAGGCCCTGAGCGCGGGCGCCTTCCACCCACTGGAGCCGTCTGCCATGAGCAGCACCCGCTACGAGCTGCGCGGTCACACCGCCCTCATCACCTTCGACCACCCGCCGGTCAACGGCCTGGGCGCCGCGCTGCGCACCGGCATCATGGACGCGCTGGACCGCGCACTGGCCGATGCGGCCGTTCAGGCCATCGTGGTCACCGGCGGCGACAAGGCCTTCTCCGGCGGCGCCGACGTGAAGGAGTTCGGCACCGCGCTGGCCTCGCGCGAGCCGCGCCTGCCGGTGGTCATCGCCGCACTCGAGAACGCGCCCAAGCCGGTGGTGGCCGCCATCAGCGGCGTGTGCATGGGCGGCGGGCTGGAGCTGGCGCTGGGTGCGCATTACCGCGTCGCACGCGCCGATGCGCAGATCGCGCTGCCCGAGGTCAAGCTCGGCCTGTTGCCGGGCGCCGGCGGCACGCAGCGGCTGCCGCGGGCCATCGGCCTGGAAGCGGCGCTGAACATGATCGTCTCCGGCGCCAGCCTGCCCGCGAGACAGTTCGACGGCACGGCGCTGCTCGACGCCGTCGTCGACGGCGACCCGGTGACGGCCGCGCTGGCACTGGCCGAGCGCGTGGCGGCCGGGAACCTGCCCCGCAAGCGGTTGCGCGACCTGAAGGTCAAGGACCCGCAGGCCGAGGCCTTCGTGCAGTTCGCGCGCAACACCGTGGCCGCCGCGTCGAAGCACTTCCCGGCGCCGCTGAAGTGCGTGGAGGCGGTGGCGATGTGCCTGAACAAGCCCTTCGACGAGGCGCTGCGCCTGGAGCGCGAGCTGTTCATGGGCCTCATGACCACGCCCGAGTCACGCGCGCTGCGCCACGTGTTTGCTTCCGAACGTGCGGCCGCCAAGATCCCCGACCTGCCCGAGGGCACGCCGCTGCGCCAGGTGGCCAGCGTGGGCGTCATCGGCGCCGGCACCATGGGCGGCGGCATCACGATGAACTTCCTCAACGCCGGCATCCCGGTGGTGCTGCTGGAGATGAAGCAGGAGGCGCTGGACAAGGGCCTGGCGACCATCCGCCGCAACTACGAAAACTCGATGAAGAAGGGCAAGCTGAAAGCCGAACAGGTCGAGCAGCGCATGGCCCTGATCACGCCGACGCTGGGTTACGACGCCTTCCGGGACGTCGACCTCGTGATCGAGGCGGTGTTCGAAAGCATGGACGTCAAGCAGCAGGTCTTCACGACGCTGGACGAGGTGTGCAAGCCCGGTGCCATCCTGGCCAGCAACACCTCGTACCTGAACATCGACGCCATCGCGGCGACGACCAAGCGCCCGCAGGACGTGCTGGGCCTGCACTTCTTCAGCCCCGCCAACGTGATGCGGCTGCTGGAGATCGTGCGTGGCGCGAAGACCGCGCCCGACGTGCTGGCCACCTGCATGGCGCTGGCCCGGAAGATCAGGAAGATCGCCGTCGTCTCGGGCGTGTGCGACGGCTTCATCGGCAACCGCATGCTGGCGCGCTACGGCGCCGCCGCCGCCGGGCTGCTGAATGCCGGCGCGTCGCCGCAGCAGGTGGACGGCGCGCTGCAGGCCTTCGGCATGGCCATGGGCCCCTACCGCATGGGCGACCTGGCGGGCCTGGACATCGGCTGGGCCACGCGCAAGCGCAAGGCCGCCGAGGCCGGCGTGGCGATGAAGCCCGTCATCGCCGACAAGCTCTGCGAAGCCGGCCGCTTCGGCCAGAAGACCGGCGCCGGCTGGTACCGCTACGAGGCCGGCTCGCGCGACCCGATGCCCGACCCGGTCACGCAGCAGATCATCGAGGCCTACCGTGCCGAACAGGGCATCGTGCCGAGAAGGATCGACGACAGCGAGATCGTCGAGCGCTGCATGTACGCGCTGGTCAACGAAGGCGCGCGCATCCTGGCCGAGGGCATCGCCGCCCGCGCCTCCGACATCGACATCGTCTACCTCAACGGCTACGGCTTCCCGCAGCACCGCGGCGGCCCGATGCTGCATGCCGACATCGTCGGCCTGCCCAACGTGGTGCGCGCGCTGCGCCGCTTCGCCGCCGAGCCGGGCGCCGACCCGTCGTGGCAGCCGGCGCCGCTGCTGGTGCAGCTGGCCGATGAAGGCAAGACGTTCAACTGAGGACCCGAACATGACCGACGCCGTCATCGTCTCCACCGCGCGCACCGGCCTGGCCAAGAGCTGGAAGGGCGCCTTCAACATGACCTATGGCCCGACGCTGGCCGCGCATGCGATCGAGCATGCCGTGAAGCGCGCCGGCATCGACCCCGGCGAGGTCGAGGACGTGATCCTGGGCGCTGCCGCGCTCGAAGGCACCACCGGCGGCAACGTGGCGCGCCTGGCCGCGCTGCGCGCCGGGCTGCCGGTGACCACCGGCGGCGTCAGCATCAACCGCTTCTGCTCGTCGGGGCTGCAGGCCATCGCGATGGCGGCGCACCGCATCATCGTCGACGGTGCGCCGGTGATGGTGGCCGGCGGCGTGGAGAGCATCAGCTGCGTGCAGAACGAGGCCAACCGCCACATGCGCGCCGACCCGGCGCTGATGGAACGCAAGCCCGAGGTCTACTGGAGCATGCTGCAGACCGCCGAGACGGTGGCCAAACGCTACGGCGTCCCCAAGCTGGCGCAGGACGAATACGGCGTGCGCAGCCAGCAGCGGGCCGCGGCCGCCGCCGCCGCCGGCAGGTTCGACGCCGAGATCGTGCCCATGACCACCGTGATAGGCGTGGTCGACAAGGCCACGGGTCGCCTCGCGCGCAGGGAGGTGACCATCGCCGCCGACGAGGGCATCCGCCCCGACACCACGCTCGAGGGCGTGAGCAGGATCCGCAGCGCCATGCCCGGCGGCGTCATCACCGCGGGCAATGCCAGCCAGTTCAGCGACGGCGCCTCGGCCTGCGTGCTGATGAATGCCAAGCTGGCCGAGCAGCGCGGCCTGAAGCCGCTGGGCATCTTCCGTGGCTTTGCCGTCGCCGGCTGCGAGCCCGACGAAATGGGCATCGGCCCGGTCTTCGCCATTCCGCGGCTGCTGCAGCGCACGGGGCTGAGGGTCGAGGACATCGGCCTGTGGGAGCTGAACGAAGCCTTCGCCGTGCAGGTGATCTACTGCCGCGACCGCTTGAGCATCCCCGACGACCGGCTCAACGTCAACGGCGGCGCCATCGCGGTGGGCCACCCCTATGGCGTGAGCGGCGCACGGCTGGTGGGCCATGCGCTCATCGAAGGCAAGCGCCGCGGCGTGAAATACGTGGTGGTGACCATGTGCATCGGCGGCGGCCAGGGCGCGGCCGGCCTGTTCGAAGTGGCTTGAGCCCGCGGCAATGGCCTTCGAGGAATTCCAGGGCACCAAGCCGGTCGCGCCGCAGCATGCCTTCGACGAGGCGGCGCTGCTGCGCTGGCTGCAGGCCCACGTGCCGGGCTTCGGCCACAGCCTGCAGGTCGAGCAGTTCAAGGGCGGACAGTCCAACCCCACCTTCCGCCTGACCGGTGAGCATGGCCGTTATGTGCTGCGGCGCAAGCCACCAGGCCAGCTGCTGCCCTCGGCGCATGCGGTGGACCGCGAATTCCGCGTCATCCGCGCGCTGCACGGCACCGCGGTGCCGGTGGCACGCGCGCATGCGCTGTGCACCGACGAATCGGTCATCGGCAGCATGTTCTACGTGATGGACTGCGTCGACGGCCGCGTGCTGTGGGACCCGCTGCTGCCCGGCATGACACCCGACCAGCGCCGCGCGCACTTCGCGGAACTGGGCCGCGTCATCGCCGAGCTGCACCGGGTCGACCCGCAGGCCGTGGGCCTGGCCGACTACGGCAGGCCGGGCAACTACATCGCGCGCCAGGTGGCGCGCTGGACGCAGCAATACCGCGCCGCCGAGACCGAGACCATCGAGGCCATGGACCGGCTGATCGACTGGCTGCCGCAGTGCATCCCGTCGGGCGACGAGGTGGCCGTCGTGCACGGCGACTACCGCTTCGACAATGTCATCTTCCACCCGATCGAGCCGCGCATCCTGGCGGTGCTGGACTGGGAACTTTCGACGCTGGGCCATCCGCTGGTGGACTTCGCCTACCACTGCATGACCTGGCACATGGCCGCCGGCGAGACCACGCGCGGCCTGGCAGGGCCCGACCTGCCGGGCCTGGGCATCCCCACCGAGGCCGACTACGTGCAGGCCTACCTGCAACGCACCGGCCGCACGCGGGGCGTGGCCGCCGAACACTGGCGTTATTACCTGGTGTTCAACATGTTCCGCCTGGCCGGCATCCTGCAGGGCATCATGAAGCGTGCACTTCAGGGCAATGCCTCGAACGAGCGCGCGCTGCAGGCCGGCCGCCGCGCCCGTCCGCTGGCCGAGCAGGCCTGGGCGCTGGCGCAGCAGGGCTGATCAGCCGGCCTTGCGCCGCGGCGCCCGGACCGCCGGCTTCCTCGCGGTCGCCGCACGGCCGCCCTGCAGGGCCTGGGCCGCGGCGCGCTTGGCCTCGGTGGCGTCGCGCTCGTAGGCTTCCTCGGCGGCCTGGCGCATGGCCACGGCCTTGGCCAGCGCGGCCTGGAAGCGCTCGACGGTGTAGGTATTCTCGGTGCCGATGTACACCGAGCTGCAGCGCGGCGCCTGACCCCATCGCGGCATCAGCACCGACAGGCTGGCACTGCGCACGCGCGAGCCCACGCGCTGGCGCACGATGGGCCCCGAGATGCCCACCGGCAGGCCGCTCGTCTTGTTGTCGCTGGGCCGCTTCTGCAGCAGCGTGGGCGCCGGCAGTTCCGCAATGCGCCGCGCCAGTTCCTGCTTGGCCAGCTCCAGCGAGGCCTTGGCCCCGCTGCCGTCCCGCGTGTGGTCGGAGAACAGCTTGGTGCCGCCGTAACGCACCTGCCAGCCATGCGTGGCGCGCGTATCGATGCGCTGGATGCCCTGGGGCACCTTGAACGGCTTGCCATTGAAGATCACGACGTCTCGGAATTTCATGTTCGAACGTGCAAAGGGACCGGCCTCCCCGAGACTTTCGCGTGTCCTGGCCCGTTGCGGATTCCGCCCCCGGTCAACGCCGGACTGGCCACGTCGTTCGGCGGATTATCGCCTCGTCCTGCCCTCGGCGGATGAGGGCCCTGTCGGCCGCCACCGAGTCGTGATTCAATCGACCCGCACCCTGCCCCGGTGCAGGCACGATGGAGCAAAGCATGGCCTCGAACTGGTCCCTGAATGAAGTGTTGGCTCAGCTGAACAGCGGCCGCAAGTGGTCCTCCAGCACCATCAGCTACACCTTCCCGACGACGGCATCGGGCATGTTCAGCCAAGGCGAGGCAGCCGGCTTTCGAGCCGTCAGTGGCGCCCAGCAGACGCTGTTGACGCTGGCGATGGCGACCTGGGACGAGTTGATTCCGCAGGGCTTCGCACCGGGCGCTTTGGGATCCAGCCATCTCGAGTTCGGCTATACCAGCACCGGCATCGGCTACGCGCACGCCTACTACCCGACCAACGGCAGCATCTACTTCAATGCCACCGAGAGCTCGCTGATCAATACCGCGGTGGGCCAGTATGGCTTTCAGACCTACATCCACGAGATTGGTCATGCCCTGGGCCTGAATCACATGGGCGACTACAACGGCGACGGCAACTGGTCGCCCTCGTCGTACCAGGACAGCGTGGTGCTGTCCGTGATGTCGTACTTCGGGCCACGCAGCGCGGCGCCCAATTATTCGGCCGAGGTCATGCAGGCCGACTGGGTGGGCTCCGACGGCCGCATCCATTCGCCAAGTACGCCGATGGTCAACGACGTGCTGGCCATCCAGACCATCTACGGCGCCTCGACCACCACGCGCGCGGGCGACACGGTATACGGGTTCAACACCAACGCCGGTGGCCCCACGGGCACGCTGTACGACTTCATTGTCAACCCCTTCCCGGTGTTGACGCTGTTCGACAGCGGCGGCTTCGACACCCTCGACCTCAGCGGCTGGAGCAGCCCGGCGCGCATCGACCTGCGTGCCGGCGCCTACTCGTCGGCCAACGAGATGACGAACAACATCGCCATCGCCTACAGCAGCGTGATCGAGGCCGCGGCGGGTGGTGGCGGCAACGACGAGATCATCGGCAACGCCGCCGGCAACCGCCTGGTCGGCCACGCCGGCAACGACAGCCTGAGCGGGCTCGACGGCGACGACGTGCTGGACGGCGGCCCCGGCAATGACCAGCTCGATGGAGGCGCCGGCAACGACACGGCCGTCTTTGCGGGCACCTTCTCCAGCTACACGATCGGCGTCACCGGCAACAGCGTCACGCTGACGTCGTCGGCCAGCGGCAGCGACCGCGCCGTCGGCGTCGAAAGCTTTCAGTTCTCCGACGTCCTGCGCACGCTGACCGAACTGGCCGGCGGCGGCCCGGTCGACACCTCGCCGCCGCAGCTGCGCACGCTCAGCCCGGCCGACAACAGCGCCGCGGTGGCGCCCGGCGCCAATCTGGTGATCGGCTTCAGCGAGTCGATCAAGGTCGGCAGCGGCGCCATCACGATCTACAACGCCGACGGCTCGGTCTTCCGCCGCATCGCGGTCGACGACACCACGCAGATCGCGGTCGCCGGCAGCAGCGTGACGGTCGACCCGGCCGTCAACCTGGTGGCTGGGCGCAGCTATTTCGTCGGGTGGGACGCCGGCGCCTTTACCGACCTGGCGGGCAACCGCGACGCCGGACTGGACGGCAGCACGACTTGGAACTTCGGCGTCGCAGCCAGCGACACCGCGGCGCCGGCATTGCTGACGCTGTCGCCCGCCGACGACGGTCTCAACGTTGCCGCCGGCGCCAATCTGGTGTTGCAGTTCGACGAGGCTGTGATGGCCGGCAGCGGCAACATCACGATCCGTGCCGGCGAACAGGTGCTGCGCAGCATCGCGATCGGCGATGCCAGCCAGGTGCGCATCGCCGGCGCCACCGTGACCATCGACCCTTCGGCCGATCTGCCGGCGGGCAGCGCGATCAGCGTCACCGTGGACCCCGGTGCGCTGCGCGACGGTGCCGGCAACGCCTACCCCGGCCTGACATCGACCAGCGCCTGGAATTTCAGCACCGCCGCGACCGAGACCGACGACTACCCCTACAGCACCGATACTCAGGGCGTGGTCAACGTCGGCGGCCAGCCCTCCAGCGGGCGCATCGAGCTCGGCGGCGACCGCGACCTGTTTCGCGTCGTGCTTAACGCCGGCCAGACCTACAGCATCACGCTCGAACGCAGCGCCGGCGGCCTGACCGACCCTTACCTGACGCTGTGGAGCAGCGGCCTGCAGCTGCTCGCCCAGGACGACGACAGCGCCGGAGCCGGCAATGCGCGCATCGGCTTCACGCCCACGGCATCGGGCACCTACTACCTGGGCGTGCAGGACTACCAGAGCAGCGGCACAGGCGGCTATGCTTTGCGCGCCTTGGTGAGCGACGTGCAAGCGCCGACGGTGGTCACCCGCACGCCGGCCGACGACGTCGGCGCAGTGCCGGTCAGCGCCGACCTCGTGCTGGGCTTCAGCGAAGCGGTCTTGGCCGGCACCGGCTCGATCCGCCTGCTCAACAACGACGGCGCCGTGCTGCGGGAGATCCGAGCCGACGACAGCGGCGCGGTGCGCATCAGCGGCAACACCGTCACCATCGACCCCGGCGCCAATCTGCCGGCCGGCACTGCCTTCACGGTCAACGTCGATGCAGGCAGCTTTCGCGACGCCGCCGGCAATGCCTTTGCCGGCATCAACGGCAACACGGCCTGGAACTTCAGCACCGCGGCAATCAGCGGCAATGACGATTTTCCGATGTCGGTGTCCACCTCGGGCGTGCTGGCGGTCAACGGCACGCCGATCAGCGGCCGCATCGACTACGCCGATGACGGCGACCTGTTCAGGGTGGCGCTGACCGCCGGCGTCACCTACCGGTTCGACCTCGTCAGCGCGCTGGGCAGCCCCGTCGATCCGTACCTGATGCTGTTCGGGCAGATGCCCGAGGTCGAGCTGATCGGTTACGACGACGACAGCGGTCCGCGAGACTTGGACTCCCAGCTGTTCTTCACGCCCAGCGGGACCGGCGACTACTACCTGGCCGCCTTCGACTACGCCGAGGCGGTGGGTCTCTATTCGCTGTCGGCCATCACACCGTCCGATGACTACCTGGGTTCGACGGCCAGCAGCGGCCGCGTGGCGATCGGCGCCAGCGCGTCGTCGGGCCGCATCGAGGTGCCGAGCGACATCGACATGTTCGCGGTCAGCCTGTCCGCCGGGCAGCAGTACAGCTTCGAGTTGTGGTCAACCGAGACCAGCGGCCTCGCCGACCCCTACCTGGTGCTGCTGGGCGCCGACGGCGTGCAACTTGTGGCCGACGACGATACCGGCATCGGCCTCGATTCGCTTTTGACCTTTACCGCACCGGCCAGCGGCACCTACTACCTGGCCGCGACGGACTACGACGTCGGCATCGGCGACTACCGCATCGAGGGCTACGTGCGCAACGTCGTGCGCGGCAGCGCCGGTCAAGACAACCTGCAAGGCGGCAGCGGCCGCGACACGCTGGAAGGCGGTGCCGGCAACGACACCCTGCGCGGCGGCGCAGCCGACGACATCCTCCAAGGCGGCAGCGGCATCGACGTCGGCCGCTATGCCGGGCCGGTGGGCGAGTACTACCTGGAGAACATGAGCCAAGGGTGGGTCGTGCGCGACCTGGGCGGCACCGAGGGACGCGACGTCGCCTACGACGTCGAGCGGCTGCTGTTCGACGACGGCTACTTGGCGCTGGATCTCGACGGCGCCGCCGGCACCACGGCGAAGTTTCTGGGCGCGGTATTCGGCCCCGCGTCGGTCTACAACGAGGCCTATGTTGGCATCGGGCTGACGCTGCTTGACAGCGGCATGCAGCCGCCAGCACTGATGCAGCTGGCGTTGAATGCGAGGCTGGGTGTGGGTGCCAGCCCCACGGCCGTGGTCAACCTGCTTTACGAAAACCTCTTCGGCACCTTGCCCGACGCTGCGACGCGGCAAGGCTACGTCGATCTGATCACGGCGGGCGCCTACACCAACGTGAGCCTGGCGCTGGCCGCGGCCGAGACCGAGTGGAACCTGCTGAACATCGATTTCACCGGCTTGGCGGAGCAGGGCCTCGGCTACGTGACCTGATCCGGATAGAGCCCGCGAACCTGCGCGAACAGCCGGGTCAGCCCCATCAGCGCCGACACATGCGGCGTGTCGACGCCCGTGCGCTGCCCGAGCTCGTGCACGGCGCCGACGATGCCGTCGAGCTCGATCGTGCGGCCGGCCTCCACGTCCTGCAGCATCGAGGTGCGGAAGGCGCCGAGCCTGGCGGTGACGGCATGCCGGTCCTCCGGCGCCTGCGCGATGGCGCAGCCGATGCGCTCGCCGATGGCCGCGGCCTCGCGCATCGCGCCCGAGCAGAAGGCGCGCACCTCGGGGTCGGCCAGGATGCGGTCGATGGTGGCCCCGGTGATCGCGCTCACCGGGTTCATCGTCAGGTTGCCCCACAGCTTGTACCAGATGTCGTAGCGCACGT
>ERZ761602.7018-NODE-7018-length-12193-cov-4.847504_pt1 | contig 12193 bp, 7 predicted proteins | sample MGYA00512165_ERZ761602 | MGnify/ENA primary metagenome ERZ761602 (study PRJEB28899, sample SAMN02445085) | bioreactor sludge metagenome | biome: EBPR sludge; isolation source: Thorneside wastewater treatment plant | place: Australia: Brisbane, Thorneside... | reverse complement strand
GTCGAGGCCTACCAGAAGGTGCTCGACTTCCTCGGCCGGAACCTCGGGCCCGGCCCGACCTGATCAGCCTGCCGCCGCCGTCTGCGCGCGGACCCGCCCGGGGCCATCGGAGAAGCGCCACTCGTAGGCGAAGCGCAGCACGTCGAAGTCGGCGCGCAGGCCCTCGGGGAAGGGCTCGAAGGGCGCGGCGAGGCGCAGGATCTCCATGGCAGCCCGGTCCAGCTCGCGCTGGCCCGAGGAGCTGCGCACGACGACCTCCTTCAGCTGGCCGTCGGCGCGGATCGCGACCTCGAGCACGGGGTAGCGGGCGCCTGCCGTCCTGCTCGCCACGACCGGGAAATTGAGCGTGCCGACCTGCTCCACCTTGTTCTTCCAGGCACTGAGGTAGGAGGCGATGCGGGACTCCCGGGTGTTCGCGCTGATCAGGAGTTCCCGGGGCCGGGCGTCCGGGATCGCGGTGGTCGTATCGAAACGGCCGACGATGTCGATGGCGTTGCTGGTGGAGGGCAGCATGCTTCTCCGGGCTTCCGGCGCCCGGTCCGGCTCGCCCTCGTCCGGCGCCACCCGGTCCGAGTCCCGGGCGAGCAGCACGGGCTGGAGCGTGCGGTCGTGGGCCGGGTCGCCGGGGCGCACGTCGCGCGGGCCCCCGTCCTCCGCGGGACCCAGCTCATCGGCGGGCAGGGCGAGGCCCGGGGCCGTGCTGACCACGGCATCCGGTGCGGCGTTGCCCACGCCGGCCAGGTTCCGCTGGGCCAGCAGCACGGCGCTGTCCGAGGGCTCCCGGTCCTCGTAGTCACTGGTGACCAGCACCACCTCCATGGAGCTCGTGAGCCCGTCCGGGGCGGGGGCTGCGCTGAAGGTGATGCCGAGGATCAGGATGCCGTGGAGCAGGGCAGCGAGGAAGGCGGTGGACGACAGGCGGTCCCGGGCGGCCTCGGCCGTCCAGGTGGTCTTCAGTCGGGAGGGTACGGCTGCTTCCTGCATGCCTGCCTGGGGGATGCCCGGTGCCCCGCCGGGATCTGCCGGGATTATACGCACCGGCGCCAGGCCGGGCGGCGACGGGTCACAGTTCCGGGGCCTCTCCCGGCGCCGGCCAGGCCAGAACGGGCAGACTGCCGCCATTGTCGCGCGCGAGGCGGGCGGTCATGGCCGGCGTGGCCAGCAGTTCGCCTGCGGTCGTGATGAGCAGGGCGGTGTCCACGCCGAGTGCCGCTGCGACGGCGACGAAGTCATCCGGCCCAGCCACCATCAGCGCCGTTGAGGCCGCATCGGCGGTTTCCGGGTCCCGGCTCACCACCGTGACCGCGGCGGCCCCCGTGGTGGGCTCGCCGGTGCGGGGATCGAGGATGTGGTGATACCGGTGCTCGTCCTCACCAACGTAGCCTCGTTCGTAGTCCCCCGACGTGGACGCCGCCTCGCCTGGCGCGAGGGCCAGGCGGGCGAGCACCCGGTTCTTCCTCGGGTGCAGGATGCCGATGGTCCAGGGGCGTTCCCCCCGGCTCCCGATCGCCAGCTGGGTGCTGCCGCCAATGTCCACCAGGGCATTCCCGATGCCCTGGGAGGCGAGGATCCGGCCGGCGGCGGCGAGGGCGGTGCCCTTGGCCATGCCGCCCAGGTCGATGCACAGTGGCCGGTCGGCCGCCAGCGTGCGGCCGTCGAAGCGCAGGTCGGCCAGGGTGGCCTGGCGGGCCCGCAGCGCGCGGATTTCGTCCGCCGGTGGCGGCCCGGCGGCGGAGGCCAGGGCTTCCTCGCTGTCGAACTGCCAGAGCCGCACGAGGGCACAAACACCCGGGTCGAAGCGCCCGCCGCTCAGGGCATGCAGCTCAATCGCCCGCCGGATGAGGGGTGCGAGGGCCGCGCTCACCGGTGCCGGCTCGCCCCGGGCCAGGCGGGCATTCACGGCGGCGAGTTCCCCGGTGCCGAAGGCATACCAGTCCCGGTCGGCCTGGCGGAACTCCGCCTCGATGCGGGCCACCGCGGTGGCCGCCCCGGCTCCAGCCGCGGCCACCGTGATGCGGACCGGCGTGCCGAAGGCCTGGAACTGCCACTCCCGGTCCCCGGGCGGACCGGCGCAGGCCCCGGCGGCCAGCGCCAGGAGCGCAGCGAGGCCGGCGGCCCGTCCGTTCAGGGGGCGGGCCGCCCGCGCCCGGCCAGCCGGGCCTCGAGCGCGTCGAACAGGGTCGCGGCCACGTCCAGCCCGGCGAGCTTCTTCAGTTCCTGCATGCCGGTGGGGCTCGTCACGTTGATCTCGGTCAGGAAGTCGCCGATCACGTCGAGGCCCGCGAACAGGACACCCCGTTCCCGGAGCACGGGCCCCACCTGCTCGCAGATCCACAGGTCCCGGGCCGTCAGCTCCCGCACCTCGGGCTGTGCTCCCGCCACCAGGTTGCCCCGGTTGTCGTCGGCCGCCGGGACCCGGGCGAGCACGTGGGACACGGGCCTGCCGTCCACGAGGATGATGCGCTTGTCGCCGCGGGTGATTTCCGGGATGTAGGCCTGGGCCATGGCGAACTGCTGGCCGTAATCCGTGAGGGTCTCGAACACCACGTTGGCGTTGTTGTCTCCCTGGCGGAGCACGAAGATCGACCGGCCGCCCATGCCGTGCAGGGGCTTCACGACGATGTGGCCCTGTTCGGCGAGGAAGGCGCGCATCCCGGGGATGGAGCGGGTGATCAGGGTTTCCGGGCAGCACTGGGGGAACCAGGCCGTGTAGACCTTCTCGTTCATGTCCCGCAGGCTCCGGGGCCGGTTCACCACGAGCGTGCCGGACAGTTCGGCCCGTTCCAGCAGGTAGGTGGTGTAGATGTACTCGGTGCCGAAGGGCGGGTCCTTGCGCATCAGGATGAGGTCGAGGTCGGCGAGCGGCATGTCCTCCCGGGGCCCGAGCTCGAACCAGGCGGACTTGCTCTCCGCGACGGTGACGGGCCGGGCACTGCCCGTCGCCACCCCGTTCCTGAGGTGCAGGTCGCCCTGCTCGAAGTACCAGAGGCGGTAGCCGCGGCGCTGGGCCTCGAGGAGCATGGCGAGGGTGCTGTCCTTGGCCGGATTGATGCCCGCGATGGGGTCCATCACCACGCCGAGATCGGGCTTCCGCATCAGTCAGGCTCCGTGCTTAGGTCAAATGAGGTCGCGCGGGGGACGGGTGCCGCGAGCCGGTCCGTGGCGCCCGGTTTTGCGACGCCGTGCCTATTCTCGCCCGCCGGTGCTGAAATGGCACGGAGCGCGGGGGTATCATGGCGCGACGGGCGTTCCGGCCGGGCTGGCCGGGAACACAGCGGTCCGCGGGCGCGGACCAGGGCAGGTAGCACGGCGCTTTTCCGGGCTGGCGCGGGCGCCGGCACGGCGGCCGGACCGCGTGGCTGGGCATGGATGGTTATGTTAAAAGTTCACGGTGCGGCGGGCGGCAGGACGCCCCGCCTGGAGAATCCTGTGACGGATAGCGCCGCGCCGGCATTGCACGGGCTCAAGGTGCTCGTGATCGACGACAGCAAGACCATCCGCCGGACGGCCGAGACCCTGCTGTCGAAGGAGGGCTGCACGGTCTACACCGCCGTCGATGGCTTCGATGCCCTGGCCAAGATCGCCGACTACCGCCCGGACATCATCTTCGTCGACATCATGATGCCGCGGCTGGATGGCTACCAGACCTGCTCGCTCATCAAGCACAACCGCACCTTCCGCGATACCCCGGTGATCATGCTCTCCAGCAAGGACGGGTTGTTCGACCGGGCCCGGGGGCGCATCGTGGGTTCCGAACATTACCTCACCAAGCCCTTCACCAAGGACGAGCTGCTGGGGGCCATCACGCGCCAGGCCGCCCGCTGAGCGGGCTTGCCCGGCACGCGCCCCCGCAAGGACACGGACATGGCATTGGTACTCATTGCAGACGACTCGCCGACCGACCAGCACATCCTGTCGCGGGCGCTCGAGAAGCAGGGCTACGAGACCCTGGTCGCCCGGGACGGCGAGGAAGCCCTGAAGCTCGCGGCCGAGCGCACGCCCGACGTGATCCTCATGGACATCGTCATGCCGGGCCTCAACGGCTTCCAGGCCACGCGCCAGCTCGCGCAGAACCCGTCCACGGCCGCGATCCCGGTGGTCATCATTTCCACCAAGACCCAGGAGGCCGACCGGGTCTGGGGCCTGCGCCAGGGCGCGGTGAGCTATCTCACCAAGCCCGTGTCGGACAATGACCTGGTGGCGGCCGTGCGGGCGGCGCTCACCCGGTGAAGCGGCGCTGACAGCCCATGGTCGTCGCGAGCACGGGCAGCCTGCGTGCGCTGAGGGACCATCCCTTCGACCTGCTGCGGGAGATCGAGCGCCGGAGCAGGGCTGCAGCCGCGGGTGCCCAGGTCGACGATGCCGGACTCGCCGAGTGGGTGGGCGTCGGTTTCCGCCTCGCGGACGAGCGTTTTGTGGTCCCGCGGGACGAGATCCGCGAGGTACTGATGGTTCCCCCGGCCATCACGCGGGTGCCGGGCGCCAAGTCCTGGGTCCGGGGCCTCGCGAACGTGCGCGGCCACCTGCTGCCGCTCATGGACCTGCGGGAGTTCCTGGGCTACGGGGTTGGCGGTACCGAGCGCAGCGCCCGGGCGCTGGTCGCCAACAGCAGCGAATTCCCGGTGGGGCTCGTGGTCGATGAGGTCTTCGGGTTCCGGCGCTTCGTCGACCGGGAACTGGCCGAGGAGGCGCCGGCCACCCGGATCCGCGCCGAGCGTTTCCTGACCGGCTGCTTCCGCCGCGGTGGCGAGGTGTGGCCGGTTTTCAGCCTGGCACGCCTGCTGGATGCGCGCGATTTCCAGCGGGCCGCAGGTGACTGACGGCTGCTACAACCAAGCACGGCTACAGCTGAGTGGGTCAACAATGACAGAACAATCCGGCGGAATGCGCGCGTTGCCCACGCTGGGCATCGTCCTGGTACTGGTGCTGGTCGCCGCCCTTGCGGTGCTCGCGTTGCGCCCGGGCGAGGGCGCCCGCGGGCCGGCACCCGTGCCCGGGGCCACGGCCTATACGGAAGCCCACGCGGCCTACCGCCTGGCCGCCAGCGCGATGCGTGGCGATGCCCGCACCTTCCCCGGCCTGGCCGCAGCCAACCGGCGCATCGCCGCGGCCGACCTCGACGGCGTCGACGAGGAGACCCGCCGTCGCCTCGAACAGGTGCGTGCCAGCCTCGCCGCCATCGAAGGCGGACGCACGGAACTCGTCGGGCTGCGTTCCGCGGCCGATCGCCTGGACCGGATGCTGCCGCGCCTGACGGATCAGATCGACCAGCTCGAGGCCACCGGCGCGGTCCGCGGCCAGCCGGCCACAATGGCCCAGCTCGAGCGCCTGCGCGCGCTGGCGGACGGCCTGCGCCGGGACGTGCGCGGCCTCGCCCAGGGCGCCCTCACCTCCGACGTCAACAGTCCCGCCCTGCTCGACGCGGACATGGCCATGGCCCAGATCGTCCGTGGCCTCGGCGAGGGTGACGCCGAACTCGGGCTGCGGGCGCTCAGCGGCGTGGACGCGATCCGGGCGCTCGATGGCCTGAATCAGCAGACCGCGGACTTCAGCAAGACCGTCCGGGACGTGCTGGCCGGCAGTGACCGCCTGGGCGCCCTGCGCCAGTCCATGGGCCAGCTCGACGAACTGGTGGCCGGGCTGCCTGTCGAGGTGGTGGCCCCAGCCAGCAGTGCGCCGTCGAGCATCTGGACCCTCGTGGCCACCGGCCTGCTGTCCGTGGCCGTGCTCCTTGCGCTGGCCATGCTTTGGCTGCACCGGCGGCTGGCGGACACCGGCCGGGAAGCGGCCCAGCAGACCGCCCAGAACGAGCGCAACCAGCAGGCGATCCTCACGTTGCTGGACGAGATGAGCAGCCTCGCCGACGGCGACCTGACCGTGCATGCCACGGTGACCGAGGACATCACCGGCGCCATCGCGGACTCCATCAACTACGCGATCGAGGCACTGCGGGAACTGGTCACCACGATCAACGAGAGTGCCATCCTCGTGGACGGCGCCGCCAAGCAGACCGAGGGTTCCGCCCGGCAGCTCGCCGCCGCGAGCGAGGCCCAGTCAAAGCAGATCGAGTCGGCCTCCCGGGCCATCGGCCGCATGGCCGCCTCCATCGAGGAAGTGTCCGGCAACGCGGAGCGCTCCTCCGACGTCGCCCGGCACTCGGTCGACGTGGCCCACAAGGGCGGCGACGCCGTGCGCCGCACCATCGAGGGCATGAACACCATCCGGGAGACCATCCAGGAGACGTCCAAGCGCATCAAGCGCCTCGGGGAGAGCTCCCAGGAGATCGGCAACATCGTCGAGCTGATCAACGACATCGCCGACCAGACCAACATCCTGGCCCTGAACGCCGCCATCCAGGCCTCCATGGCCGGGGAGGCGGGCCGGGGCTTCGCGGTGGTGGCGGACGAGGTCCAGCGGCTCGCCGAGCGCTCAGCCAACGCCACCAAGCAGATCGAATTCCTGGTGCGCACCATCCAGGCGGACACCAACGAGGCCATCGTCTCGATGGAGCGCAGCACTACCGACGTGGTGGGCGGGGCGTTGCTGGCCGAGAACGCCGGCGCGGCCCTCGAGGAGATCGAGCAGGTCTCCAACCAGATCGCTGCCCTCGTGCAGAACATCTCCAGTTCCGCCCGGGAGCAGGGCAAGGCGGCCGGCGCGGTCACGCGCAGCATGGACGTGCTGCAGGAGATCAACTCGGAAACCGCCGCGAACACCAGCGCGACCACCAGCGCCATCAGCAAGCTGGCCGAACTCGCCACCCAGCTGCGGCGCTCGGTAGCCGGCTTCCGGCTGCCGCCGGTGACTGCCGGCAGCCCCCGCTCGGCGGTCAGCGGGCTCTCCGGCCGGTTCCCGGTGCTCACCGAGGGCACCGATTTCGATCCCGGCACGCCCGAGGAGGCGTCCGGCGGCGACCAGCCCGAACCCCATGCCCGGACCGCCCGGTTTGACGAGCCGGTGTCGTTCGTGAGCAAGCGTACCGCCTGACCGTGGCAGCCTTTCCCGGACCCACGGGCGCCCAGGGCGTCGTCGACCCGGTCCGGGAGCCGTTGCTGCTGGTCGCGGATGAGCTTGGCGTCACCCTGAACGAGGCGCGCGCGGCCCTCGAGCAGTACGCGGAAGGTGATCTCGGCAACCAGCCCCTCGAGCGTTGCGCGGCCCTGCTGCACTCGGCGCGGGGCGCCCTGCAGATGACCGAGACCTGGGGCGCGAGCCTGCTCGCCGAGGAGATGGAGCAGACCTGCCGGCACCTGCTGAAGACCCGCCGGGACGCCCAGGCCGACGATGGCATCGAGGCCCTGTCCCGGGCCGCCGTGCAGTTGCCGGCCTACGTGGAGCGCATCCGCGACGGCGGCCGGGACGTGCCGCTCGTACTCCTGCCGCTTCTCAACGACCTGCGTGCCGCCCGCGGGCGGCCGCTGCTCTCGGAAAGCACACTGCTGCTGCTGAACATCGCCCCGGGCGCCGTTGGCGGCCCCCGGCCGGTGTCTCCCGTCGCGATTACCGCGCCGGTCCCCTCCCGGGATCCCGCCGCGCCGGACGCGGCTGCGCTCGCCCGCATGCTCCGGCCGCGGTTCCAGCTGGCGCTGCTCGGCTGGATCCGGGGCGAGCCGGGCATGGACTCGCTGGTCCGGCTGCGCGAAGTGGCTGAGCGCCTCGAGGCCGCCGCTGGCAATGAGGTCGTGTACCAGCTCTGGTGGGTGACTGCCGGCGTGCTCGAGGCCCTCGCCGAGCGCGGGCTGGAAGCTGGCGTGTCGGTGAAGCGCCTGATCGGCCAGGCTGACCGGGAGATGAAGCGCCTGCTGACCCTCGGTGAGCAGCGGTTCGCCGCGCAGCCGCCGGTCGAGCTCGTGAACAACCTGCTGTACTACGTGGCGCGCGCCTCCAGCACGGGCCCGCGGGTGGCCGCGATCCGCGAGGCCTTCAACCTTTCCGGCCTGATTCCCGGTGACGAGCAGATCGAGGTGGCCCGCCAGGGCCTGGCGGCACCCAGCGTCAAGCTCATGCAGACGGTCGCGGCCGCGATCCGCGAGGACCTGGCCCGGGTCAAGGACGTCCTCGATATCTACGTCCGCACCGGCATGGAACGCGTCGAGGAGCTGGCGCCCCAGGTCGAGCTGCTGAAGAAGATCGGCGATACCCTGGGCGTGCTGGGGCTGGGTGCCCTCCGTGAGGTCGTCCAGACGCGGCGGGCGGAGCTCGAGGAACTGATCGCCGGCAACCGCCAGCCCGATGAGCCAACCCTGGTCGGCATGGCCACGGCGCTGCTCGAGGTCGAGGACGGCCTCGAGCGCCAGCTGATCGGTCTCATCGCCCCCGACGCCGGGGAGGCGGCCACGAGCGCCGACAGCGAGGACGCCGACCAGGTGCTCGTGACCCAGGCAGTGATGCGCGAGTGCCTCGCCAACCTCGCCCGGGTGAAGGAGGCCATCAGCCAGGTCACCGAGCGGGCCGGCGACGGCGCCGCCCTGGATTCCATCCCGGCGCTTCTCCGGGGCATCACCGCGGCACTGCTGATCGCCGAGAAGGAGCGTGCCGGTCGGGTGGCCGAGCGCATCGCCACGGCGGCGGGCGACGTGGTCCAGAGGGGCACCGGCCCGGAGGCCCGCGCGGCCCTCGAGCGTCTCGCCGACGCGATCGTCAGCCTCGAGTACTACATGGAAACCCTCCAGGCCGGGCGGCGGGAGCCCGGCTGGATGCTGGACAACGCCGTCCGCTCACTCGATGCCCTGGTGCTCCCCGCACCGCCCGTGAGTGAAGAGCTGGCGGCAGCCACCGGGCGTCTCTCCCGGGAGGACCTGCCGGCCACCCTGGTGATCGACCGGGATGACGAGGCGTTGCCGCCCGAATTGCCCGCCACCGTCGTGCCCATCGCCGTGGTGACGCCGCCCGTGGCGCCCCCCGCCTACCGGGAGCCCTCCGCGGACCGGCCTGTCGTTGCGGATGGCGGCCAGAACATCGACCCGGACATCCTCGAACTGTTCATCGAGGAGGCCCGGGAGGCGATCGACGCGCTGAACGTGCACTTCCCCGCCTGGGAGCTGGACGAGGGCGAGCGCGAGTCGCTGCTCACCGTGCGCCGCGCGTTCCACACCCTGAAGGGCAGCGGGCGCATGGTGGGCGCCGAGCTGATCGGCGACTACTGCTGGAGCGTCGAGCAGCTGCTCAACCGGGTCATCGACGGCACCGTGCCCCGGTCGCCGCCGCTGGTCGATTTCCTGCGCCGGGCGATTCCGGTGGTGGGGGAGCTGCTCGAGCAGCTCGAGGTGGGCGCCCCGCCGGCCAGCAACCTGCGGGCCCTCATGGCCGAGGCAGGCGAGCTCGGCAGGCCCCAGGCGCCGGTCGAGCCGGATGCCGCGGCCGACAGTGCTGATGTCACCGAGGTGCTGCCGGTGCCCGAGCTCGATGGCATGCTGGCCCCGGCGGCTGCCGAAGAGCCCGAACTCGCGGGCAACGAGGCCACGCTGGTGGCGCGCTTCCCGCCCGACCTGCCGGCGTCCGCCATCCCGACCGTGGTGCTGGGGCCGGAGGACGCCACCCTGCTGGCCCCATCCCTCGCCGGCCCGGCGCCGGGCCCGGATGCGGCGCCCGAACCCGCGCCGCCAGCCGCCATGGATCCGGTCCTGCTGGACATCCTCTCCCGGGAGGTGGCGGTCCACCTGGGCACGCTCCGTGACTTCGTCGCCCGCACGGGCGAGGCGGTGTCCCAGCCCCTGCCGGAACGCATCTTCCGGGCCTGCCACACGCTGCACGGCAGCCTCACCATGGCCGGGGTGACCCCGGCCGTCGCGGTGGCAGAGCCACTGAACGAGCTGATGGGCTTGCTGCACACCGCCCGTCTGCCCGCGGACGGGGCCATGGTGGCGGCGGCCGGCGAAACCGCCGCAGTGGTCGCCCACATCATCGACCAGCTCGGCAGCGCCGACCCGCTCCCGCCGGCCGAGGCCCTGGAACTCGAGGCGGCCATCGCCGAACTCCGCGCCCGCCTGCACGGCCTCATTGCCCGGGCGGGGGAGCGCGCGGCAGCGGTGTCTGCGGACCTCGACGGCGGCACGGCCTCCATGCCGGTACCCGCCTTGCGTGACGAGGATTTCGCCCTGCCGGAGGTGGACGAGCCGGCCGAAGTCTCTCCCTGGATGGCGAGCCTGGCCCCGGTCCCGGCCGACGAGGAACCGCCCGAGCCGGGCCTGGATCTCACCGAGGTCTTCGACGTGGGTGAGATGGAGATCCAGGCGCCGGGGCTGGACCCCGCACCGGGACCCGCACCGGAACCTGCACCGGAACCTGCAGCTGAGCCGGAACCCGAACCCGAATTGCCGGCCACGGCCACCGCGGCAGGTTATGACGCGGAAGTCGCCGGCATCTTCGCCGAGGAGGCAACCGAGCTCCTGGAGTCCTGCGACCTGGCGGTGGCCCGGCTCGTGGCCCGCCAGGACGAGGGGGCCGCGCTGGCCGAACTGCAGCGGTGCCTGCACACCCTGAAGGGTGGCGCGCGCATGGCGGGCCTGTTTGCCATGGGGGACCTCAGCCACGAGCTCGAGACCGTGCTCCAGCGCATGGAGGATGGCCTCCTGCCCCGGGACGAGGCGGGACTGGGCCTGGTGCAGTCGGCGCTGGATGAACTGCACCGTCTCCGGGACGAGATTCCGTCAGGTGCCCTGCCGGCGCCCGCGGCCGCACTGCTGGCCCGGCTGGCGGCGACCCTGAAGGGTGAGCCTGTACCGGAGCCTGTACCTGCGCCGGCTGCGGTCGCACCGCCTGAGCCTGAGCCTGAGCCTGAGCCTGAGCCTGAGCCTGAGCCTGAGCCTGAGCCCGACATCGTCCTGGAAGCCTCCCCGGCACTGCCCGACGAGACGTACCCGGAGCTGATTCCCGAGCCGGCAGCGCCGCCGCCGCCTCTGGCCCCCTCGATTCCGCCGGCCCTCGAGCGACTCGGGGAGCTGGCGCGGGAACTGACCGCGCCGCCGGCGCTGACGGACCCGTCGCTGCTGGACGGCGGCTTTCCTCCGCTGCTCGAGCCGGAGCCGCCCCGGCCGCCGCGCCCGCTGTCACTCACCCGGGAACGGGCGCCGGAGCCCGCGCGGGAGTTCGCCCGGGTGGATGCCGGCGTCCTCGAGCAGCTGCTCAACGGGGCCGGTGAGATCAGCATCGCCAATTCCCGGCTGACCCAGCAGCTGTCCCAGATCCAGTTCAACCTGGATGAACTCAACCAGACCGTCGTTCGCCTGCGGGACCAGCTCCGCAAGCTCGAGATCGAGACCGAGGCGCAGATCCTCTACCGGCACCAGTCCGAGCCCCAGGGCGACCCGGGTTTCGATCCGCTCGAGCTCGACCGGTACTCCAGCATCCAGCAGCTGTCGCGGGCCCTCGCCGAGACCGCCAGCGACGTGAGCAGCATCAAGGACCTGTTGCACAACCTCAGTGCCGACACGGAGGGCCTGCTGGTCCAGCAGGCCCGCACGACCACCGAGCTGCAGGACCAGCTCATGCGGACCCGCATGGTGCCTTTCGACCAGCACGGTTCCCGCCTGGCCCGGCTGGTGCGCCAGACCGCCAAGGACCAGGGCAAGCTGGCCGAGCTCGGCATCGTCGGCAGCGGCGACCTGGACCGTCAGGTCCTCGAGAAGATGCTGCCGCCGTTCGAGCACATGCTGCGCAACGCGGTGATCCACGGCCTGGAGTCGCCCAGCGAGCGCGAGGCCCTCGGCAAGCCGCCCGCCGGCTCCATACGCATCACGATCCGGCGTGAGGGTGCCGAGGTCGTCATCGACATCGCCGACGACGGCCGCGGCCTTGATGTGGCGGCCATCCGCCGCAAGGCCGTCGAGCTGGGCTTCGTCGGCCGCGAGGCGGTCCTCACCGAAGAGGAGGCGATGCAGTTCATCCTGCGCTCGGGCTTCAGCACGGCCGACCAGCTCACCCAGGCCGCCGGCCGAGGCATTGGGATGGACGTGGTCGCGAACCAGGTGGCCAAGCTCGGTGGCACGCTGGCGATTGCATCCCAGCGGGGGCGGGGTACCACGTTCACCCTGCGCCTGCCGTTCACACTGGCCGTGACCCAGGCGCTGATCGTGCGCGCCGCCAGCGAGCTCTACGCGCTGCCCCTGCCGACCGTGGAGGGCATCATCCGCATTGCACGCGGGGAATTCGAGGAGCGCATGGCTCGGCCCGAGCCGGCCATCGAGGACGGCGG